>Ga0302325_10002467_pt1 | contig 44920 bp, 45 predicted proteins | sample Palsa_T0_2_FD_201948 | JGI IMG/M metagenome (GOLD analysis project Ga0302325, IMG submission 201948) | Peat permafrost microbial communities from Stordalen Mire near Abisko, Sweden - Palsa_T0_2 | ecosystem: Environmental > Terrestrial > Soil > Palsa > Peat permafrost | place: Sweden: Abisko... | reverse complement strand
GATCCCGTCGCCGCTCGCCGTGGCTCCCGCTTCGCTGTTGGTCGAAGAGCATTCCGCCGACCTGCGTCAGCTACTCGCGGTTTCTTGGCTGGCTCTGGCCGTGACGACGGTCGCCTCAGCGCTGCTCGGGTGGTTCGCCGCCGGACGCGTGCTGCGCCCGCTGCGAACGATCACCACGACCGCCCGCACGATCTCCGCCGGTAACCTCCACGAGCGACTCGCGCTCTCCGGACCGGATGACGAGTTCAAGCGACTCGGTGACACGCTCGATGACCTGCTTGGACGGCTCGAGGCTTCATTCGAGGCGCAGCGGAGGTTCGTCGCCAACGCGTCACACGAGTTCCGCACGCCGCTGACGCTCGAGCGGACGCTGCTCCAGGTGGCGCTCGCGGATCCGAACGCCACCGTCCAGAGCCTGCGATCGACGTGTGAGGAGCTGTTGGCATCCGGCAGGGAGCACGAGCGGCTGCTGGAGGCATTGCTGACGCTGGCAAGCAGCGAGCGCGGCCTGGACCATCGTGAGCCGTTGGACCTGTCGCTCCTGACCGCCGAGATCGTCGAGGTGCCGCGCCCTGAGATCGAAGATCTGGGCCTTCGCGTCGAGACCACGCTTGCGCCCGCTCTGATCTCTGGGGACCCGGCGCTGATCGAACGCCTGGTCGCGAATCTGATCGACAATGCGATCCGCTACAACGACGTCGGCGGGAGCGTGAACGTGCGAGCCGGAGTGCACGACGGGCGCGCGGTGCTGTCGGTGGCCAACACCGGGCCCGTCGTGCCGCTCGACGAGATCGACCGGCTGTTCGAGCCGTTTCAGCGCCTCGGCGCCAACCGCACTGCCACAGGAGACGGCGGCCAGGGCCTCGGTCTCTCGATCGTGCGGGCGATCACCGTCGCCCACGACGGTGAGCTTCCCCGCAGTCGCGCCTCCAAGCGCCCAAGCGAGAGAATGATCTGATGCTCGACGACCTCCCTCCCCGCGTGCCGGTACTCGTGATCGGCGCTGGTGTACACGGCCTATCGACCGCGTGGCACCTGGCGCAGGCAGGCGAACGCGTGCTCGTGCTTGACAAGACCGCCGTTGCGGCCGGCGCATCGGGTATCGCCTGCGGCGTGGTTCGCAACAACTACTTCCAGCCGGCGATGTCAGACCTGATGGCAGCGTGCGTCGAGATCTGGGAGTCCAACGCTGAGACGCTCCATTACCACGCCAACGGCTACATCGCGCTCGGCCCTCGATCGCAGGAGCCAGACCTGATCGATGTGTACGAACGCCAACAGCGAATCGGCTACCCATCCGAGCTGTATGTCGGTGAGCAGGCAGTCGGCGAGCACATGCGCTCGCTGTACTCCGATTGGCGCGCTCCCGGTATCACCGTCTGCCTTCACGAGCAGGCGGGTGGCTACGCGTTCAACCGGGAGTCGATCCTCGGCCTCGCGGACAAAGCCCGCAGCGCCGGTGCCGAGATTCTGACCGGCGTCGAGGTCACGGGCTTTTCTTTCGACCGGGAGAACGCCGTCACCGCGGTGCAGACGAGCGCCGGTTCGATCGAGGTCGAGCAGGTAGTCGTCGCCGTCGGCCCGTGGATCGCTTCGATCTGGGCGCAGCTCGGCCTGCCCGAGCGGCTCGACGTGCGACAGCCGGACGGCACCGTCGTGCTCGATCAGCCGATGTGGAGTTACTGGTATCTCCAGGAGGGCGAGGTCGTGGTCGATCCGGCCGGCTTCGTAACCGCGGACGGGCGTCCCTCGGCCGTTATCCACATCGACAGCGACCAGCCACTGACAGATGACAACGGCCGACTGATCACGGATCAGCCCTGGGGGGTTTACTTCAAGCCCGATCGCTCGAGCGTGCAGGGTGGCGCCGCGCCTCTGCGCGTCGGGCACGAGTTCGACCTTGACCCCTACCCCACCGGCACAGTTGATCCTGGCTTCCCCGACATGTGGTGCGCGGCCCTGTCGCATACCCTCGAGCGGTTCGCCGGCGGCCGCGGACTCTACCGCCAGGTGCGCTCCGGCGGAGTCGGCGCGTTCACGGTCGACAACTTCCCGATCTTCGACTACATGCGCCAGAACGTCTACGTCGTCGCGGACTCCAACCATGGCTACAAGATGATCGCCGTCGGGCGGGAGGTTGCCCGGGTTCTCAGAGGCGAGCATTCATCCCTGTTGCGCCCGTTTCGCTATGAGCGCTTCCAGACCGGCGAACTGCACCCGGTTTCGCACAGTCCCTACCCCTGGAGCTAGCCATGCCGCGGCGGTCGCTGGCCGACAGCGCCGAGCAGACGCTTCGCAACTGGCTCGCTCCCGGTCGTCACCGCACCGGCGATCGGCTACCGCCCGAGCACGAGATCGCCGAGATGCTCGGGATCTCACGCGGCACTCTACGGACCGCACTGCGGCGCCTCGAGGACACGGGTGAGATCGTCCGGCGTCAGGGAAGCGGTACGTACGTGGGCCGGGTTGCCGTGCCGGCTCAGCTCGCTGAGCGGCTCGAGCGGCTCGAGCCTTACTCCTCGCTTGCCGAGCGCAAGGGCGTCAAGCTATCGGCGACGCAGATTCGAATCGAGCACCGCCCGGTGGGCCCAGAGGTCGGTGAGCTGCTCGAGCTCGACCCGGGCACGGAAGCGGCGACGATCTTCCGCGTATTGCTTGCCGATGGCAGGCCGGTGGCGGTGATGTTCGACATCGCCCACCCATCCGTCGAGCTTCCCGCCCCGCTGGAGCTCGAGCGCACTCTCGCGAGCGGCAAGATGGTGCTCGACGTACTGATGGATCTCGGGATACCGATCGGCTTCGCGCGAACGCGAGTGATGCCGTGCCTCGTGACGCCGCGCGAGCGAGCCGGAAAGGCGCTCGAGATTCCTCGCGCGACGGCGGTCCTCGAGCTCGAAGAGGTGATCTACGTCGGCAGCGGCGAGCAGGTCGCCTACTCGCGCGACCTGTTCGCGCCGGTTGCGCTTGACGTGCTCGTGATGCGGTCGCTCGACGTGGTCGGCCCACCTCCGATCTCGGCGCCGGCGCGCGGAGTTGAACGAAATGGTATAAAGCCCCGCGGCAAGGGTTTGTACTAATTTGTTCACAGCGTGCGCGCGCCGACGTCCGATCGGAGACTGAATGGCAACGGGCGAACCAGGGGTCGTCCCACCTCCTACGTTCGGGGGTACGGTCGCTACCGTGCTCGCCAGCTCCCGGATCGAGTCTCCGCCGGCGACCCTGGAAGAGGCGCGCAGCGCTCCCGGTCGAGCCGAGAAGATCGAGGCGCTGACCCGCCTGATCGAGGACCGTGGGGTCAAGTACGTCTTCTTCCAGCAGGTGTCGATTACGGGCCGCGTGATGGGCAAGGGGGTGGTGTCGACGTTCTTCCCGCAGGTCGCGGAGCGCGGGTACCAGCTCGTCTACGGCGCGACCGCGAACCTGTTCACGGACCGGCTCGGGAACTACATCGGGTTCGGGCCCGAGGAGTCCGAGCTTGCCGCGATCGCGGATCTCGACACGTTCGCCGTGTTGCCCTGGGATCATCGAGTTGCTCGTGTGTACTGCGATTGCTACGACACCGAGACCGGCACGCTGCTCGACGCCGACCCGCGCCAGAACCTCAAGCGGGTCGCGGCTGAGTTCGAGCGTGAGCTGGGCTACCAGTTCCTGATCGGGATCGAACCCGAGACGATGTGGCTGCGGCGCCCCGAAGGAGGGGGCGAGCCCGAGGGCGTGACGAAGCCCTACTGCTACCACATCCACCAGTTCGAGGAGCTGCGTGAGGTGATTCTGGACGTGGTCCAGTACGGGCAGGCGCTCGGCCTCGACATGAGTTATGGCGATCACGAGGACGCTCCGGGCCAGCTCGAGCTGAACTTCCGGTTCGATCGCCCGGCACGAACCGCAGATAACCTGACGACCTACCGCCAGATCTGCGCAGCGGTCGGTCGCAAGCATGGCCTGCTCCCGTCGTGGATGCCGAAGCCGTTCGTCGGCGTTTCTGCCAATGGCCATCACCATCACTTCACGCTCGTCGACGAGAACGGCACGAACGTCTTCCACGATCCCGAGGGCGTGGCTCAACTCTCGCCACTCGGGCTCAACTTCCTAGGCGGCCTGCTCGAGCACTTCCACGCGCTGATGTGCATCGGCAACCCGACCGTCAACTCTTACTGCCGCATGTGGGACACCGGCTTCTGGGCTCCGGTCTACAAGAACTGGGGCTGGCAGAATCGCACCACCACGGTCCGGGTGGCGAGCGGTGGACGGTTCGAGTACCGCGGCGTCGACTCGTCCTGCAATCCCTACCTCACGATCGCCGCGCTGCTCCGGGCAGGCCTCGACGGCGTGCGGCGTGGGCTCGATCCCGGCCTGCCCCAGCAGGGCAACACGTATGACCTGCTGCGCGAAGGAGCTGACATCGAGCGCGTTCCCGACAGCCTCGGCGCGGCGCTCGACGAGCTTGCCAAGGACGAGGTGATCAAGAGCGCGCTGCCCGGCCGGCTGTACCGGATCTTCCACCAATACAAGCGTGACGAGTGGGAGCGTTACCTCGCCGCCGTGACCGACTGGGAGCGCGAGGAGTACCTGGAGGTGCTGCCTTGAGCGCATCTGCGGAGATCCGCTAGCCATGTGCGGCATCGCGGGGATCATCTATCGAGGCGGCGGCGGTGAGCGCCGAATCGGTCACGACATCACGCTCATGCTGCAGGCGATGAAGCATCGGGGGCCCGATTCAGCCGGGTTCGCCCTGTACCGCGAACCGGGTCCAGACCTGTGGCTGCGGATCAAGCTCGCGGATTCGAACACCGCGCGGGACCTCGAGTTCGCCGATGATCTTCGCCGCCACCGCGCCGAGGTCGAGGCGCGGCTGCGAGCAGCCGGAGCGGACATCCGCGAGATCCAGGACGTCAACGAGCACACCCTCAGCGTCAGGCTCGGCTACGAGGGAGACATCAAGCATCTCGCCGACCACGTCGAGTCGGTGACGGGCGCGGAGGTGCTCTCAGCCGGGCACGCGCTCGAGATCATCAAGGATCTGGGGGACGCGCAGACCGTTTCGCTTGGCTACGACCTCGACGGTTACCGCGGTAGCCACGGCATCGGCCACGTGCGGATGGCAACCGAGTCCGACGTCGACATCTCCAACGCTCATCCGTACTGGGCGTATCCGTTCTCCGACGTCGCCGTGGTCCACAACGGACAGCTGACCAACTACCACCAGTGGCGCCGCCGGCTCGAGCGCTTGGGGCACCGGTTCGCGTCCGAATGCGACTCGGAGATCATCGCCGTTTACCTCGCCCAGAAGCTCGAGGCGGGTTCTTCGCTCGAGCAGGCAATGCGGGAGAGCCTCGATGATCTCGACGGCGTGTTCACGTACATCTGCGTCTCCGAGGACGCGCTCGGAATGGCCAAGGACGATCTCGCCGCGAAACCACTGGTGCTCTACGAGGGAGACGACATGGTCGTGCTCGCTTCCGAGGAGATGGCGATCCGGGCGGTGCTCGACCACGAGATCGAGACCTACGACCCGTACGAGGGCACGGTCATGGTATGGACACGGTGAGCACCGGCGGCGAGGCTCGCTACGACTCGCGCGGGCTCGTCGAGCTCGACGAGGTGATTCCGCGCAGCAGCGAGATCAACGGCGACCACGCGACGCTCGACGCACATAAGCTGACCACGAGGCGGATCAACCTCGAGCTGCGCTGGCTTCTCTACGAGCAGGGCGTTCGCAAGGTCACGGTGCTGGGTCCGGGCGCCCGCCACTCGCTCGGCGCAGGGATTCTCACGCGCTGCGAGATCACCTTCGAGGGCAGCCTCGGGTACTTCGCCTGCGGGATCATCGACGGCCCGGAAGTTCACATCACCGGTCGCGTCGGCTGGTCGGCGTGCGAGAACATGATGTCCGGGGTCGTCACGATCGACGGCAACGCCGGATCGCTGCTGGGCGCGGGACTGCGCGGGGGCGACGTGGTCGTGAAGGGCCAGGTGGGCTCGAGGACGGGAATCGTCCAGAAAGGCGGGACGATCATCGTGCTCGGCAGCGCCGGCTCGATGACCGGCTTCATGATGCAGCGTGGCCGCCAGATCCTCTGCGGCGACGCCGGGCCTGGTCTCGGGGACTCGATGTACGAAGGCACCATCTACGTCGCGGGCAAGGTCTCATCGCTCGGCATCGACTGCGTGCCGGGCGAATGGACCGATGCCGACACGGAGTTGATCGAGCGCAAGTTCCGGATCCACGAGCTCGGCTCGCCGCCCGCGTTCGAGAAGTTCGTCTGCGGCAAGAAGCTCTACAACTACGACAACCTCGAGCCGTCCGAGCGCAAGCTCGTTCTCTAGGAGGCCTGCCTGCATGGTCGACGAAGCCGGGCCTTCGCCTCACAACCGCCTCGGCCAGAGCCGGATCTTCACGCCCGAGGTGATCGATGACATCCATGTCAAATCGGAGCTCGGTCGCTACCGGATGCGCGGCTTCTCGATGTTCAAGCAGATCCCCCACTGGGACGATCTGATGTTCCTTCCTGGCACGTTGACACGGTTCGTGATCGAGGGCTACCGCGAGAAATGCGAGACCAGGACGGTGCTCGGCGCCCGCTTCGCAAAGAAGCCGATCGAGCTCGACATCCCGATCTACATCACCGGCATGAGCTTCGGTGCCCTTTCGCTCGAGGCCAAGATGGCGCTTGCCAAAGGGGCTTCGATGGCGGGTACGGCAACCTGCTCCGGGGAGGGAGGCATGATCCCGCCCGAGCGCGACCTCTCGACCAAGTGGTACTACCAGCTGATCCAGAGCCGCTACGGATTCAACCCACATCATCTGATGCTCGCCGACGCGTGCGAGTTCTTTATCGGCCAGGGATGCAAGGTCGGACTCGGCGGGCACCTGATGGGCCAGAAGGTGACCGAGCAGGTGGCCGAGATGCGCTCACTTCCGGCCGGGATCGACCAGCGGTCTCCCGCCAGACATCCCGACTGGCTCGGCCCCGACGACCTCTCCCTGAAGATCCAGGAGATCCGCGAGGCGACGAACTACGAGATCCCGATCCAGCTCAAGCTGGGCGCCGCACGTGTCTACGACGACGTTCGAATGGCGGCTAAGTGCAGCCCGGACATCATCTACCTCGACGGAGCCGAGGGCGGCACCGGGGCCGGCCCGCACGTCGCCGCCGAGGAGACGGGGATCCCGCTGATGGCCGCGATCCCGGAGGCGCGACGGGCGCTCGAGGACGTCGGGCTGGCGGACGAGGTCGACCTGGTGGTCGCCGGCGGGATCCGCAACGGGGGAGACGTCGCCAAGTGCCTGGCACTCGGAGCAACCGCCGTCGCGATCGGACATTCGGCCCTGATGGCGCTGAACTGCAACAAGGAGATCCCCGGCGTCACCGACTACGAAGGCACGGTCGGGGTTCCAGCCGGCCGGTGTTACCACTGCCACACAGGCCGCTGCCCGGTCGGGGTCGCGACCCAGGATCCCGAACTGCGCAAACGACTCGTCGTCCACGACGCTGCGAACCGCGTGTACAACTTCCTCCACACGCTGACCCTGGAGTGCCAGATGCTCGCGCGCGCGTGCGGTAAGACCGACGTGCACAACCTCGAGCCCGAGGACCTCTGCGCGCTGACGGTCGAGGCATCGGCGATGGCGCGCGTGCCGCTCGCCGGAACCGACTACATCGCAGGTCAGAGCGAGGCGCGGGCGCTCGAGGAGATCAAGCGCCTGCTCGAACGCCACATCGAGAACCCCGTCGACTACCTCCCCGCCCGGGTCGAGGCAGCGGACCGATGACCGGGCGGACGCCGGGCGAGCCGCCAGAGCCAGAGAAGATCGTCGGCGAACCGACGATCGAGCCCACGCCGGGCGGGCCGCGCGAGCCAGAGAAGATCGTCGGCGAACCGACGACCGCGCCCACGCCGGGCGGGCCGCGCGAGCCAGAGAAGATCGTCGGCATCGACGCCGAGTACCTCGCCGGGCGCCGCTTCCCCTATCAGGAGGACATCTCCCTGATCGACGACGTCGATCTGATCGCCGCCACGCCGGGGAAGGACATCAACTGGCTCGAGGACGTAGCGCTGCTGGAGGAGGACGGCACTCCGGCGGTGTTCGACCACCACTCGAACTCATTCATCAAGCTGTACTTCCCGATCCCGCCCGGACGCGAGGACGAGATCGCCCGCAAGGTGCTGATCAAGCACCTCCAGTCGGGCAACTCCTACGGGATCGCGCTCAAGCAGCGCCACTGCAAGTTCCCGCAGCCGATGCTCGGGCCGTGGGTACGGGACTCACCCACTGTCGGGACCGAGTGGACGCCTCCAGCGCTCGACGGCTCCGAGCCGGCCGGCCACTGAAGCCGGCGCTCAGGAACGCGCGGTGGTGCCGGTCGCGTCTTGGGGTACGCCGAGGCGGAGCCGCTCGAGCGCCAACCGGATTCGGCTCTTGATCGTGCCGAGCGGAACGCCGAGTCGTTCGGTGATCTCGGCGTGGCTGAGACCGGCGTAAAAGGCGAGTTCGATCACGGCGCGCTGCTCCGCGGGAAGATGCCCGACGAGTGCCGCGAGCTCGCGGCGCGCGTCCCGGGCGATCACTTCTTCCTCGGTCGAGTCGGGCGCTACCACCAGCTCGAGCGGTGGCGGCGAAATCGGCACGTCACCGCGACTCTGCTTGCGCCGGGCGTTGATGGCGCCGTTACGCGCTATCGACTGCAGCCACCATGTCACGCGGCCACGGTCCGGGCGGTACTGGTCGCGGTGGCGCCACAGGGCGATGAACGCTTCCTGCGTGACGTCGGCGGCTTGGCCATGGTCGTCGAGGATCCGCATCGCCAGCCTGAACACCGCGGCGCGATGTCGAGCGTAGAGAGTCTCGAACGCGCGCATGTCGTCCCGCTGGACGCGGACCATCAGCAGCTCGTCAGAGCGCGCCTCATCGATCAAGCTCCCTCAACTCCTCCAAGGTATCCGGGCGTGCAAGCAGCCATACCAACATCGGTCACACGAGTTCTCCGGTAGCGACTCGCAGGCAAACAGACCGTCCTGCTCTAATCGGAGACGCTTGTAAACACCAATCATGATACTACGAGCGACGATGGGCCGTGGAGGGCTCGAACCTCCAACCTTGGGATTAAGAGTCCCCTGCTCTACCAGTTGAGCTAACGGCCCGAAACGAGCGCCGATGTTAGCCAGTCGTGCGAGGTGGCGGCGAGGCGCTCACGTCGTGGTTGTCGCGGTCTGCGCCTTCGCCGCTTCCAGCTGCGCCTTGATCTCGGCTCGCTGGGCTTTCGGGACGAGACTGACCGCCTTGGCCTCCGCGAGGCTGCCGAGATCGTCGTTCTTCGCTTCGTAGGCGGCCTCCGCGACGTACTCCCAATAGACGGCGACCGTCGGACTTCCGGCTGCCACGAATTGCCAGGCTTGCGCCTCATGCGTGTAATCGTCGATGTCCGAGTATGCCTCGGCCATCACCCGGGCGAGCGTCGTGTCCGGATGCTTGTCGAGCTGCAGGTAGCGCTGCCAAGCCTGCCCGGCTCCGGCGAGATCTTTCTTCCCGGATGCACTAAAGGCATTGGTGGTCGAATCGAAGCCATCGCTGGCATCGTCGTAACGGGCCTGCGCCAGATTCGCCCAGACCTGCGGATTGTCCGGCTGTAGCTTGGCCTGCTTCTCGGCGTTCTTCGTCGCCTGGCTGACGTACTCCTTGGCGGCACTGCCGCCCCCGCTGGGGCTGAACGCGTTCAGCAGCCCGCCGGTGCCGTTCCCGGCGCCGACGCCGAACAGGACCAGCCCGCCGCCCATGAGGACGGCGAGACCGAGGTAGATCGCTTGGATTGTGCGGCGGCGGCCGCGGCCGCGGAGATCGAACAGCATGTCAGCGCTCTCGTCAGGTCGGGTCTGGTGTCGATCCAGATAGTTCTGCGGCGGCCCTCGCGGCACTCCTGCGATCGGCCACCATCAGCAGGACGATACTGAGGACGTAGAGCAGGAGCAGCGGCACCATCTCCAGCAGCGTCGTGACCGGGTCGGCGCCCGGGAGCGCAGCGGCGATGATCGCGATGATCACGACCGAGTAGCGCCAGTGGCGGGTCAATGTCCTGGCGTTGAGCACGCCGACGCGGTCGAGTCCCAGGAGAGCGAGCGGCAGCTGGAACGTGAGCCCGATCCCGAGCATCGTCAGGATCTCGAACTCGTAGTATGGCTTGGCCTGCAGCAGGCTGTTGAAGTTGCTGCTGTTAAATCCCTGCAGGAACTTCACCGCCGGGGGCAAGACGAGAAAGTACGCGAACACGACACCGGTGACGAACAGCGCCGGGGCCATGATCATCAGCGGGAAGGCTGCTCGCCGCTCGTCAGGGCTGAACGCGGGCAGCACGAACGCATACACCTGATAGATCAGCAGCGGCAGGCAGAACAGCAGCGCGAAGTACGCCGCGATCGCCATCGTGGTCGTGAACGGCTCGGCAACGCCGATCGTGATCGGCTTTTCAGGTTCGGCCTTGCGAGGGAGCGCGGCGGCGGCCTGCGTGAGACCGGTCGCCATCTCCTGGTAGTACGCGCGTTCCTTCACCGGCACGCTCGGCGAGGTTGCGAGCGCGCTCGCGCCCTGCGCCGCCAGGAAATCCCCTTTTCGCTCCTTGACCTCCCCCCGTTCCTCGGCGGTTGCGACTGACTTGAGCGGAACCGAATGGTTCAACAGGCTGATCAGCGGCGCGTTCTGCCAGAAGCAGAGCCCGAACGCGACGGCAAGCGCGATCGTGCAGACGATCAACCGCGACCTGAGCTCGTCGAGATGGTCGACGACGCTCAGCCGATCCTCGTGCCCGATGGGCCGGAGCTTCCTCGCCATAACAACCGGCGGCGCGGTGCGCTAGGCGCTGCGCTCGTTGCCTGCGTCGGCCGGCTCGCGCGGGCGTTCGGCCGTCGCCTCCGGCATCGCGCTCGCAGCCGTGATCGCTGGAACGTCGTCGTCGTCGTCGGGCTTCGAACTGCCGGTGATCCCGTCCTTGAACTCGCGCATCCCCTGCCCCAGCCCGCGACCGAGCCCAGGCAGTCGCTTCGCGCCGAACAGCACGAGCACGATCAGAAGCACGATTAGGAGGTTCTCTGGGTTGCTGAACATGGGTCGCCTGCTTCGGGTGGTTCGCACAGAGTACCGACCGATGATCGGTTGAGTGACAAAGGCGCTCAAGTCGCGCTCCGGCCTGGTCGATGAAGGCCTTAACCACGGAGATCGATGAGAATGAGCCACCAGCCAAACCAGCACTCAGTCCGCCGCATTGTTCTTCCGAGCGGACGCAAGATCGATGTCATCCGCTTCGCCGACCAGGTCGACAAGACTCGAAAAGGGCTTCACATCTGCCCCGAGTGCGAGTCCCAGCTGGTCCAGCCGACGACGTGGAGCGAAGCTGGATCGAGCCGGTGGCAGCTGGGTCTGTACTGCCCCAACTGTGACTGGGAGGGCGAGGGCGTCTTCGATCAATCTGAGATCGAGCGCTTCGAGGATACCCTCGAGGAGGGCGTCCAGGACATCCTTCGCGACCTCCAGCGGCTGACTCACGCGAACATGACCGCCGAGATCGCCCGCTTCGCGGCGGCCCTGCACGCCGACCTGATCCTGCCCGAAGACTTTTAGCTAGGTCGGGCTCAAAACGCGCCGCACCCGGGCCCAGGATTAAGGCCCGTACCGCGCGTTCAGCACGGGTGCAATGAGCTCGCTTGCGAGCTCACGTGTACCGCTCGACGACGCCGTCGGCGACGAGCTCGAGTACTTCGAGCTGGCGCTGCGGCAGCGGCGGGAGCATCGTCTTCGCCTCCGCGACGAGCGCTAGCGCCTGGCGGCGAGCGACCGGCAGCACGCCCGTGGCGGCGATCCGCGCGCACACCTCGGCGGCCTGCGCGGGGGCACGCACGCTACGGAGGTCCAGGACGGCAAGCTCGGGATCACGCTCGCGCGCCAGGATCAGCGGCAGGGTCGCCGTACCGTCGAGCAGATCGGTGCCCTGGGGCTTCCCGGTCCGCTCGGGCGGGCCCGTCACGTCGAGGACGTCGTCCAGGATCTGGAAAGCGATCCCGATCCGTTCGCCGAACGAGCCGAGTGCGTCGACCTGGGCGCCTCCCTCGATCGCTCCGAGCTCGCACGCCGCCCGGAACAGCACGCCGGTCTTCAGCCGGCAGCGCTCGAGGTATCGCGACGTCGCGACGTCGACGTTCCAGGCATCGGCGCGCTGCATCAGCTCACCGCGCGCCAGTGCCGAGCTCGCCCGGGAGAGCGATCGCACAGCCCGCCCTGAACCGCCTCCCGCGAGCTCGGCGAACGCGCGCGCGAACAGCAGATCGCCCGTCGCGGTCGCCTGCTCCCGACCGCCCGCGGCCACCACGCTCGGCCGGCCACGCCGCAGCGCGGCACCGTCGAGCACGTCATCGTGCACGAGGCTCGCGCTGTGCACGAGCTCGACGGCGACGGCCGCTCGGATGATCCCATCGGTCTCAGGCGGCGGGACTCCGGCTGCCAGGAAGACGAGGAGGGGCCGCAGCCGCTTGCCCCCGGCGGCGAGGGTCTCGCCCGTGTGACGGACGAGATCCGGACCGTAGCCCGCTGTGATCGTCGCCATCCGCTGCTCGAGACGCTCCATCAGCTTCGGCACGTTCGCTCCGCCCGCCTCGAGCACGGTCTGCACGGCGCTCACGGCTCAGCCGCCCCAGCCGTCGCCTCGTGCGCGCCGTCCTGGGCGCCTGCGACGACGCCGACGTGCAGCGCGATGATGCCTCCCGCGGTAAGGATGTAGCGAATCTCCTGAAGTCCGGCCCGGCTCATCACCGCGGCGAGCTCAGAGGGTCCGGGAAACCGCCGCACGGAGCTCGGCAGGTAGTCGTACGCCTCTGGGTCGCCGGCGAGGCGCCCCAGCACCGGCACCGCCCGGTCGAACCAGATTCGGAAGAAGGTCGACAGCGGCGGCCGCTGCGGCGTCGTCATTTCGAGCACGACGACCCGGCCGCCGGGACGGACGACCCGGGCCATCTCCTGGAGTCCCCGCCCGAGGTCGGAGAAATTGCGGGCGCCGAATCCGACCGTGGCGGCGTCGAACTCGTCATCCTCGTACGGGAGCGAGAGCGCGTTCGCGGTCTCGAAGCGCAGGTGCGGATCGCCGCCGTCGTCACCGTCGTGCGGACGGGGCCGGGCCGATGCCTTGGCGCGCGCCAGCTCGAGCATCCGTTCGGAGAAGTCGCTCGCGACGACCGAGCCGCCGGGCGTCACACGTCCGTACAACTCGAGTGCCAGGTCGCCCGTTCCGGTGGCGACGTCGAGGGCCCGGTCGCCTGGCCCCACCGCTGCCAGATCCGCCGCCCGGCGCCGCCACGCGTGGTGCAGGCCGGCGGTCATCACCGTGTTCATCAGGTCATACAGACCGGCGATGCGGTCGAACATCGCCCGCACCTGAGTCTCCTCCAGCGTCCCCGGGGTATCGCTCACAAGTACCGGAAGGCTAGCCGCCACGGCAGCCGTGGCAGCTACCCCTGCAGGTCGCTCAAGAACGCGACGAGGTCCTTGAACTTGTTGGGGTACTGCTGGGCGATACCCGCGAACGAGGGCATCGGCGGCGTCGGGTTCTCCAGCGTCGACGCGATCGCGGCCGGCTTCAGGAAGCTGCCGACCTTGGAAAGGTTCGGGCCAAGGCCACCCGCGGCGCCGTCGTCACCGATCCGGTGACAGGCCAGGCAGCCAGACTGTCCGACCACCAGTTCGCCCGCGCTGAATGTCGCCGCCTCGGACTTCGTCAGGTTAGAGGGAGGTTTCATGGTCACCGTGCTGATCGAGCCTGCGTTGGCGCCGTTGTAGGTGAGGAATGCCATCGCCGAGATCGTCAGGACACCGGCGGTGAGCGCGACCGGGCGGCGCTCGATCCGGCGCTCTGGACTGCGATCGTAGAACGGCAGCAGGAACAGCAGGACCATCGCGACCGTGGGTACGCCAATCGTCGCGAGCTGCGTCCACACCGGCGGCTTGATGACGCGCAGGACCTCGAACAGGAAGAAGAAGTACCAGTCCGGACGGGGCACATACGTCGTCGTCGCCGGATCTGCCTTCGGACCGAGCTCCGCTCCGAACATCAGCGCGAAGAAGATGATCACCAGCATCACGATCACGGCCATCCCAGAGTCCTTGGCCACCGCGTAGGGGAAGAACGGCTTGCCCTCGTTCTTCAGCAGCGAGTACTCGCGGAGATATGCCTCCTTCTCGGCCTGGTTCACGAGCCTCGCCTCACACTTCCGCGATGTCGAGCTCGGGCTCTTCGTGCGGCTTGATCCACGGTGGCGCCGAGATGCCCAGCTTGGAGACGAGATACAGGTGGGCGCCGATCAGGGCGATGATCAGCCCCGGCAGCAGCAGCATGTGGATCGCGTAGAACCGCGACAGCGTCGTCGCCCCGAACTCGGGACCCGCTCTGAGGAAGTCGGATATGTAAGGCCCTAAGAACGGGGCCGTACCGTTGATGTTGACGCCGACGATCGTGGCCCAGTACGCACGATCATCGAATGGGAGCAGGTAGCCCGTGAACGACATCGCCATCGTCAGGATCAGCAGCACGACGCCGATGATCCACGTCATCTCGCGCGGATACTTGTATGCGCCGAAGAAGAACACCCGCCCCATGTGGAGGAAGATCAGGATCACCATCACCGACGCCCCCCACTTGTGCATGGCGCGCACGAACTGCCCGAGGAAGGCGTCATCGGTGATGTAGCGCATCGACTCGTACGCGCCGCCGGTCGCGTCCGGGCGGTAGTACATCGCGAGGAAGACACCCGTCACCGCCTGGCTCAGGAACGCGAACAGGGTCGCCGACCCGAGCGTGTAGAACCAGTTGACGCCGCGCGGAACCTTGCGGAACAGCATCCACCGCAAGCCACCGGAGATCGCCATCCGCTCGTCGATCCAGTCGATCGCATGGATGCCGCCCTCGAGCGCAGCCTCTTGCGGGCTCACCTTGCCGTTGCCGTTCTGGCCGGGCCGCTTCGGCTTCGGCTGCAGTGCCTTCGGTAGTGGCGGAGCCGGCAGTTTCGGCATCGTCAGCTTCCAGCCGGAATGCCCGGCGGTGGGAGGGGAAGGTTCGTCGTCGGCGGGAGCGTCGAGGTCGAGAACCGGGCCGGATAGAGGTACTGGCCGATCCCGTCGAGCGGCTGGCCCGGGTCGCGGTTCGAGAAGCGCCGCAGCTCGACGTTGACCGAGTACATCGGGCCGAGATAGACGTAGCCGTTGCGGATCAGCGTGTAGAAGCGGTTCAGGGGACGCACCGGCGGACCGCCGACGCGGATTCCGCGGAAGTCGTAGATCCCACCGTGGCAGGGACACAGGAAGCGCGACGCGGAGGCGACCCAGCGCACCGGGCACCCGAGGTGAGAGCACCGAGAGGTGAGTGCGACGATGTGGTTGTACTGGTCCTCGGGCTCGGTGTCGACGGCGGGCCAGCGCTTGCGGATATAGGCGGTGCTCTTGCCGGCCTCGCCGACGTTCGGGACGAGTGTGATCACACGGAGGTTGTATTCGGTCTCGGTGAAGTCGTCCGGCTTGCCGATGATCTGCCACTCGAACGGTTCACGACTGAAGACAGGGCCGAGCGCGAACCCCAAAGCCGGAAGGGAGAACGCCATCGTGGCCGCGATTCCCATGCCCTGCGCCGTGACGTTCATGAAGCGCCGACGCGTGACCGTCTCGCCCTCGAATGCGCCGGGCATCTCGAGGTCGACGGTGTACTTCGAAAGGTTCTTCTTACGTTTGTCAGGCACGAATAAGCTCTGGAAGGGGAGGACCGCAATTCAACAGCGTCGGGAAGCCTATCGTCAACATCGAGGCGAGCGTCACTAACGCACTCAGCCGGCCTTCCCGACCCTTCGCTCCGTGGCCGCGTTCGTGAGCGCGGCGGCGGCGGCGGGGTCACCGGTGCGTGCGAGTTCTTTCGCCTGCGCATGCCGCTCGTCCGTGCCCCACCCGATCGCAACGGCTCCCGCCGTCCACACCGCGTCCACGAGTGCGGGGTCGCCCGCGATCTCGGCTTGGGCGACCAGCGAGATCACGTCGGCCAGCTCGCCGATCGCTTTTAGATCCCCGATTCGCGCGAGCCGCGCCAACCCGAGGGCATACAGCTGATCTCCGAGCAACAGCGCCAGGTCCGCGTCCTCGGTGCGCACGACCCGCTGCGGCCCGTAGTGCAGCCGGCAGCCCTCGAAGATCATCTCGACCAGTAGTTCGTACTCGGCCTCGAACCCACGCGCCCGGGGGCCGGCGGCCGCCAGCCGAGCCGGTTCCGAGGGACCGCCCGGCGGATCTCCGTCACGCGTCAGCTCGGCGAGGGTCCCGCCCTCGGCCCGCAGCGAGGCGACGAGGTACGAGCCCGCTCGCGGAGGTGCGTTCACGGTGCGCCCACCTCGACGAACGCCTCGGCCGCCGCGGAGAGGGTCCGTGCGACGTCTTCCTCGCTGTGCGCGAGCGACGGGAACCAGGCCTCGAACTGTGACGGCGGCGGGTACACGCCGCGTGCCAGCAGCCCGCGGCACCACGCCGCGTGTGCGACCACGTCGCAGCCCGCCGCGGCCGCGTAGTCGGGCACCGGCCCGGCCGTGAAGAAGGCGGTCAGGAGCCCCGGGACCGACCGAACGAGGACCGGCCTGCCGGCGTCGCGCGCCGCGTCGCGCAGCCCGGCGGCGAGCTGCTCGGTCAGCGCCGCGAGCCGCGCGTATGCGGACTCGTCGAGCAGCCGCAGGGTAGCGAGCCCAGCCGCGACCGCAAGCGGGTTCCCGGACAGCGTGCCGGCCTGGTAGACGTCACCCGCGGGGGCGATCCGCTGCATCAGGTCGCGCCGCCCGCCGTACGCCGCCGCGGGGAGTCCGCCACCGATGACCTTGCCCATGATCGTCAGGTCGGGCATCACAGAGAAGCGCTCCTGCGCCCCACCGCGGCCGACGCGGAAGCCGGTGATCACCTCGTCGAAGATCAGCAGCGCGCCGGTCGCGTCGGCGCGTTCGCGCAGCAGCTCGAGGAACCCGGGGGCGGGCGGAACGACGCCCATGTTCGCCGGGACCGGCTCGGCGATGATCGCCGCCAGCTCGTGGCGCCCGATTGCCGCCAGCAGCGCCTCTGGATCGTTCCACGGCACGATCACGGTCGCCGCCGCAACGCTGGCAGGAACGCCGGCGCTGGCAGGGATACCCTGCGTCGCAAGGCCCGACCCCGCCTCGGCGAGCAGGCCGTCGACGTGGCCGTGATACGCGCCGGCGAACTTGAGTACGAGCTCGCGGCCGGTGACGGCCCGCGCCAGCCTGAGCGCGCTCATCGTCGCCTCGGTCCCCGAGGACGTCATCCGCACCATCTCAACCGACGGCATCCGCTCCACAACCTCTTCTGCGAGCTCGACCTCCCCCGCGGTCGGCGCCCCAAACGTCGTGCCCCGCGCCGCGGCGTCCTGAACCGCCACCACCACCTCGGGATGGGCGTGACCGAGGATCAAAGGCCCCCAAGACGACACCCAGTCCACATACTCGTTGCCATCCACATCGGTCAGCGTGGCCCCCGAGCCCGAAGCGATGAAAATCGGATCGCGCCCAATCGCCCGCATCGCCCGGACCGGCGAGTTGACACCACCAGGCATGAGCCCGAGCGCACGTCGGTACAGCGCTGTCGAGCGACTAGTAGCAGCGCGTGTCGAGGTCATCTCAGCGGCGCCCGGCAAGCGTGGGTGTGGGGCCGTCTGTGCGGGTCGGATTGGCGGAGCTTGCGAATGCGACCTCCGCCAATCCGGCCCGTATAGGCGGCATCACACCCCGGCGTGCTCACGTTCCCAAGAGCGGTACTCGTCCGTGAAGTACAACAAGCGGATCTTTTTGAACTCGGTCGAGGAGTACAGCGTCGACCGGTCCTCGATCCCGGTCGACTCGGCGATCGAGTCGAGGATCGCGTCGCACTCCTCCTTCGACCGCCCGTGGGCCATCGTGAAGACCGAATAAGGCCAGTCGGCGTAGGTGGGACGCTGGTAGCAGTGCGAGATGCCGCGAAACGCCGCCATCTGCGGCCCGAGCTCGGCGATCTGTTCGTCGGGCACCTTCCACACGCCCATGCCGTTGGCGCTGAACCCGGCCCGGCGGTGGAAGAGGATCGCCGCGACACGGCGCAGCAGCTTCCGCTCGCGCATCCCCTCGAGATGGTCGAGCAGCTGCTCCTGCGTCATTCCCAGCTCGACGGCGGCGGGACCGTAGGGCTCCTGGATGACCGGCAGGTCGCCCTGGAGCGCACGAATCACATCGCGGTCGATCTCGTCGTAAGGCTGCGGATCGGTCTCAGCAGGCTCAGCGACCTCGACCGTCTTCGACAGCGCACTCGTGTCGCCCTCCATCTCGAGGTCCATCCTGATCTTGAACAGCTTCAGCGTCGGCAGCTGGCGGATCGATTCCGCACCGGCTTCGCGTGCGATGACGTCCAGCGTGCCCTCCAGGCCGAGCGGCGAATCGGGCTCGGTCGCGATCGTGAACCAGATGTTGAAATCGTGGTTGCGCAGATAGTTGTGGGAGACGCCGGGATGGGCGTTGATGATCGTCGCGGCGCGCCATGGGTTCTCAGGGTCGACCTTGGCGGCCACGAGCATCGACGAGTAGCCGAGCGCGCGGGTGTCGAAGATCGGCGTTACCTGCCGAATGATGCGCTGGTCGAGCAGGTACTGCACGCGCGACATCGCCTCTTCCTCGGAGATCTTGGCCTCCGCGGCGACGGCCGCGTAGGGCCGGGCCTGCAGGGGGAAGCTCCCCTGCATGAGGTTCAGGAGCCGCTTGTCGAGTTCGTCCAGCGGGATCGCTGCACCGTGGGTGCGGCTGCGGAGCTTGGGGATCGGAGGCGAGGTGGGAGGCGTCGCCTCTTCATCAGAACGCGGAGCTGGATGCCCCGCGGAGGACCCTATTCTTGTAGCCATCTCGCAGCATCCTTCGCGTGGTAGGTGATCACTATGTCGGCACCGGCGCGCCGGATCGATGTCAGCGCCTCCAGTACGGTGGCGCGCTCGTCGAGGTAACCGGCTGCAGCCGCAGCCTTGAGCATGGCGTACTCGCCGCTGACGTTATATGCGGCGACGGGCATCATCGTCTCTTGCTTCACCCGGCGGATGACGTCAAGGTACGGGAGCGCGGGCTTGACCATCACGATGTCGGCCCCTTCCTCGACGTCGAGCAGGGCCTCGCGCAGCGCCTCGTCCCCGTTCGCGGGATCCATCTGGTACGAGCGCCGATCCCCGAAGGCAGGCGTCGAGCCGGCGGCCTCACGGAACGGTCCGTAGAAAGCGGAGGCGAACTTGGCGCTGTAGGCGAGGATCGGCGTATCGAGGAGGCCGTCGTCGTCGAGCGCCGCGCGGATCGCCCCGACTCGTCCGTCCATCATGTCGCTCGGAGCGATGATGTCCGCGCCGGCCCGCGCCTGTGAGAGGGCGGTGCGGGCGAGCAGCTCGACCGTGGCATCGTTGTCTACTGTGCCGTCGCCGCGCACGATGCCGCAGTGCCCATGACTCGTGTACTCGCACAGACACAGGTCCGCGATCACCAGCAGCTCCGGATGCGCCTCTTTGATCGCATGGGTCGCGAGCTGAACGACACCTTCGTCGTCCCACGCCTCGGAGCCGTCCTCGTCCTTGGTCAACGGGATTCCGAACAGCAGCACCGCGGGGATCCCGAGCGCCGCCGCCTCGCCCGCCTCCGCGACGGCGTCCGCGATCGACACGCGATCGACGCCGGGCATCGACGCAATCGGCTCCCGCCCCTCGATCCCCTCCGCGACGAACATCGGGTACACGAAGTCCGCGGCCGCCAGCCGCGTCTCGCGCACAAGGCCGCGGAGCGCGTGAGTCGCACGCAGCCTGCGCAGGCGGGTCTGCGGAAAGGGCATCCCGACCCAGGATACCGGCGCCGCGGGGCCGCCGGCGCGCGTGACCCGCGCGCCGCGGCGGTTCCGCCGAACCGCGCTAGATGACGTTCCAGGGTTCCACGCGCCAGGCGGTGACCAAGCCCGCCACGACATAAGGGTCCGAGCGCGCGAACGCCTCGATCGCATCGGGCTCTACATCTCCGAACACGATCACCGCGCCATGCGGCGGATCCCCCAGCGCGCCGGCCATCACCGCACGACCAGCTGCGAGCTCACCCCGAAGCCCCGCCAGGTGAGCCTCCCGGTAAGGCCCGCGCCGCCCGAGGACATCGTCCACATAGTCGTAGAACAGGATCTGGTGGGTCACAGGGCGAGACCATATCGCTGCCGGCGCGGGGTGCGCATGGGCGTGGCGCGCGGCTGGGCGGCGGGTGGTTCGCTCGGGGTGACCGGTCGCCCGCGGTGGGCCTACCGTGTGACAAGGGCGTCACAACTGTCGAGCGCTCCCGGAGCGTTTCGTTGCGAATCTGGGCGGATATCCGGCCCGCCGGGCCAAAACTCCGGGGCCTATGCTCGATAACCCGTCGCATGAGGGTGTCGCGTAAGTCCGCGGCAAGCGCGTGCGTCCCGATCGGGGTCAGCTCAGGCCGCCACAGCCCGGTGAAGAGACGACCGGCCCCTGCTGTTGTGGTGTTCTCATCACCCCAGAATCTGGTGTGGCAGGGGGCGCGGAAGCCCCACCCGCCCCACACCCCGCCCGCCCCTCACGCCACCCGCTTCAGCGCCACCCGCGCCAGGAGCCCGAAAGCCACGGCCAGCGCCGCCAGGTGCAAGAGCGGCAGTCCGATCGCCGGTGCGGTGTCGCTGAACGCGTTGTTGACCGCATCGAGCGCCGGTTTGAACGGGAACACGAATGCCACCGTGTCGAGCACCGACTTCAGCCCGCCGGAGACCGCGGCGGCGGGCACGAGCGCGACGAAAGCGACCGGTAGCGAGAGCATGAACGCGAGCAGGGACGCCGCGCGCACCTCCCGGGCGAGGCCTCCGATGGCGACGCCTAACGCCGCGAACGCGGTCCCCGCCAGCACGAGGGCCACCACCCAGAGCGGGAACCGCGACCACTGCAGCGGCACGAAGGTCGACACGCCCGCAGCCATCAGGAGCGAGGCGGCGGCGGCCAGTCCACCCGCGAGCGCTACCTTCTCGGCGAGCAGGGCGCCTGGCGAGACGAGCCCGCGCACGAGCCGGGCGAAGGCGTGCTCCTCCCACTCGAGCGCGAGCATCCCTGCGGCCAGCAGCAGGGTCACGAGCATCAGCGAGAAGATCACCGCGATCGTCGCCGCGTAGGTCGCCGTCGGCGTCGTCCGGCCCGACAGCTCGGTCTGATCGACGGTCAGCGGGGTCCCGATCGACCCGAGCACCGGGCTCGCGAACGCGAGTCCCTGGATCGCCAAGTCAGCGAACCCCACCACCCTGCCGAGTTCCGCGCGCAGCGGAGAACGAGCCGGCAGGGCAGAGATCGCGCTCCTCAGCAGCGTCCGCGAGTTACGCAGTCCGAGCAGCGGGAAGGTCTGGCCGAGGAACTGGATCGAGCCACCGTTCAGCACCTGCTGGAGATCGACCACGGCCACGCGGAGCACCTGTTTGGAGACCGCCTGCTCGACGTCGTTCAGCCGGGCCTGAATCGCCTCGTCGGCGAACTGCTTCTCGACCGGGTCCCGGGTGTTGAGGATCAGCTGCACCGTCGGGCTGCCCACCCCGGTTGTGACCAGGCTCTGGATCTGCTCGGGAATGTCGGCCGGGATGATCAGTGCGGCGAGGGCGCGACCGGACCGCACCGCCTCTAGCGCCTCGGCCTGTGAATGGACGATGATCGGCTGGATCGACGAATACAGGTCCTTGGCGTAGCTCGAGATGTTGATCTGCTGCGAGCCGAGATGAATCCTCCCCTGCCCCTTCGGCACCTCGGTCAGGAACGCGACCTTCGGCTTCCCCGGCGGGCTCGAGAGCGCGAAGCCGATCATCAGCGCGAGCGTGATCGGGTAGATGATCAGGAGCGCGACCAGCAGTGGTGAGCGCCGCAGGATCTGGAGATCCTTCACCAGCAGCCAGCGCATGGAATTACTTACCGTGCTCGTCGATGAACCGGACGAATGCGGACTCGAAGTCGCGCGGCCTGGCCCCTACCGCCTGCTCGAGCTCCGTGGGCGTGCCGGAGAACAGGAGCTCGCCGTCAACCAGCACGAGCACACGGTCGGCATACCGCTCGGCTTCTGTCACGTTATGGGTCGAGTAGGCGACCGTCGTGCCCCGACCCGCGAGCCCACCGATGAAGCCCCAGAGGCGCTCGCGCTGGCGAGGATCCAGCGACGAGGTCGGCTCATCGAGCAACAGTGCCAGCGGCTCGCACAGCAGTCCGATCGCGACGTTTATCCGCTGCTGGTTCCCGCCCGAGAGACGACCTACCTCGTCGCGCGAGCGCTCTCGCAGCTCCGTCTGATCGAGCATCCGCTCGACCGCCGCTTCGGGGTCCTGCAGCTTTTCGAGCCGCGCGAACAGGCGCAGGTTCTCGGCGACCGACAGCTTCGAGTAGAGCGCCGGCTGCTGGGGTACCCATCCGACCTTCCTCCCGGGCGGGCTCAGGACCTCGCCCTCGCTGGGAGCCTCGATCCCCGCCAGGATCGACAGCAGCGTCGTCTTGCCGGCTCCGTTTGGGCCGATCACCGCCACCAGCTCACCCGGGTAGATCTCGAAGCTCACCTCGTGCAGCGCCGTCCGCCGGCCGAAGCGCTTGGTGAGGGCGCGCGCGGCGAGCGTTGCCTCACGCGTGGCGGCGGTGGCGGGCATCCTGGCGGCAGGCTACCCGGGCGTTCGTACGCGCGGCTCCAGCGAGGCGCCACACGCGCGGCAGAACGCGTCGCCCGGCCCGGCGGGCGCATCGCAGTCCGGACATCGGTCCGGGAGCACCGCCAAACCACCGGCACCGGAGACGATCCCCACCGGCGCGGTCGACCACGGCTCGAGCACGAGGTGACGGCGAAGGTAAACCACCGTCTCCCGAAGCACAGCCGAGACCGGCAGGGCGAGCAGCGCACCGGCGATCCCGTACAGCTCGTCTCCGATCAGCAGCGCGATGATGATCAGGATCGGATTGATCCGCAGCGAGATCCGGAACACCTGCGGTGCGACCAGATGCCCTTCCAGCTCCTGCAGCACGACGAACAGGATCGTCACCCAGACGGCACTGATCGGATTGACCAGGAGCGCGACGATGACCGGCGGCAGCGCGCCAAGGAACGGCCCGACGTAGGGCACCAGCTCCATCAGCCCGTAGAACCCCCCGAAGAACAGCGCGTACGTCCGCCCATCGGGAAAGATCCCGACGGCGCCGAAGATCCACAGGGAGACCGCCGCACTGGTGCCCATCAGGAAGCTGAACAGAAGCTGGCCGCGTACGTACCCGAGCACCGCGCGCTGAACCAGGTGCGGGAAGTCGTCCTGCAACGTCCCGTCACCGGACGGCATGATGCGGCGGACGAGGTCCCCGATCGACTCGGAGTAGGCCAGCAGGTAGATCGACAGGACCAGCACCAGCACCAGGGCGAACGAGATCTCGGCCAGCTTCTGCAGCAGGTCGCTCGAGAACGAAACGATGTCCCCCGAGCGTTTGGCAATGCCCTTCTCGAGCGTGTCCAGCGCCGTCTGCCCCTGCTTCTCGATGTGAATGTCGATCCCGCGGTGGTTGAGCCAGGCCTGCACGTCCCCCAGGTCCTGGTTCGCGTGGCGCGCGATCGTGGGGATCTCGTCCTTGAAGTGGCTGACCTGCGTAGCGATCGGATTCGACAGGATCACCCCGACCACGAACAGGACCCCGACCCCGGCCAGGAACATGAGCGGAATTCCGACCGGTCGCGGAACGCTGTGCCGCTCGAGCAGCTTGACCGCCGGGTTGAGAATCAGCGCGGCAATGCTCGCGAAGACGAGAATCAGAAGCACCGGCCCGATCGCGCGGGCCAGCTCCCAAAGGCCGAGGATCCCGAGCGGCAGCAGTACGAGCTGGATCCATCGAGGAACGACCACCGGTGGAACCGGCAGGACCGCCTGCGCGGGCGCGGGCGCGGGCGCGGGCGCGGGCGCGGGCTCGGGCTCGGGCTCGGGAGCCTGCGCCTCCGTGGCGCGGTTACGACGCTCGAGCCGCCTCCAGATGTTGGTCAGTCTCCACCTCATCGGGCCTTCTGAAAGTATGGCCCCCCAGAGGACATGATCCGTCCGGTCAGCATCCTGTTCGTAGGCGACATCGTCGGTGGAATCGGCAGGCGCACGATGCTCACCCTGCTGCCGGGGCTACGCGAGCGCCTCGCACCGGACTTCGTTGTCGTCAACGGCGAGAACATCGCCGGTGGTCTCGGCATCACGCCCAGGAACGCCCAGGAGCTGTTCGCCGCTGGAATCGACGTGATCACCCTCGGCAATCACACCTACCGCCACCGCGAGGTCTACGCCTACCTCGACGCCGAGCCCAGGATCCTCCGCCCCGCGAACTTCCTCCGCAGTCAGCCCGGTCACGGCTGGTGCACGGTCGAGCGTGACGGTGTCCGGCTCGGCGTCGTGTCGATCTCAGGCAATCTCTACATGAACGCCGGACTGCCGGCGTTCTCGGTGATCGAGAACGCGCTCGGCGCGCTCGAGAAGGAGGCGGCCGACCACATCCTCGTGGATGTGCACGCCGAGGCGACGAGCGAGAAGGTCGGCATGGGCTGGCATCTCGACGGGCGGGTCACCGCGGTGGTGGGCACCCATACGCACGTCCCGACCGCCGACGCACGCATCCTGCCCGGTGGCACCGCGTACATCACCGACGTTGGGATGACCGGCCCGCGCGGCGGTGTAATCGGCGTCAAGCGCGAGCTCGCACTCGACGCCCTGATGACCAAGATGCCGGTCAAGTTCGAGACCTCGACCGAGGACCCGTGGCTGAACGGCGTGCTGATCCGCACCGCGGAGCCGATGCGCGCGACCGCGATCGAGCAGGTGCTCGAGCCCGCCCCCGGAGTCAAGTAGGCAGGACGGCGCCCGCGGGAGCAGAGCCGGCCGACTCCACCACCACACCGGCAGATTTGGCTCTGCCAAATGTGCCAATTGAATCGGCGCCAGCCGATTCAACGGACCCGAACAGGGCGACGATCACGAGCGGGAAGAACCACACGATGTAGAGGTAGAACCAGTATGTGACACCGAGCTGGAGGGCGATGATCACGGCCGCTGCCAGCGCGGCGACGGTGACGATGTCCCGTCGCCTCGGGAACACCGCCACCAGCAGCCCGAGCGCCACTCCGGCGCCCTGCACCAGGTGCTGCTCGATGCTGAGGCCTCCGTACAAGCCCCAGACAGAGAACGGTGCTGAGCGCGACGCCTGGTAGACGACCGAGTCTTGCCAGAACGCGGACAGGTTGTTCTGGAGCAGCACGGGCAGAAACGCGGCAACGCTCGTCAGGCCGAACGCGAGCACGTATAACGCGACCGACCGTGGCCGATCACGGCCGTTCGGCCCGCGCAGCATCAGCGGCCCGAGGGCGAGCGGCGCGAATTTGGTCAGCCCGGCGAGCGCGACCGCCACGCCCCGGGCCGGCGCCGAGGACGCCACCAGCAGCGTGGCCACGAGCAGGAGGGCAACCAGCGAGTCGTTCGAGTCGGACGCCAGCACGAATAGGGTGAACGGATAGGCCGCCCACGCGTACGCGAGCACAACTCCGAGCGTCGGCCCGCGGATTCGGCGGCCGAGCACGAACAGCCCGAGCATCGTCAACAGGTCGAACGCGATCGCGGCGGCGTGCGCCGCAGGCAGCGAGTCCCAGGTGCCGCTCCAACCGAAGATCTGCTCGAACGGGACGTAGGCGAAATAGTTGACCGGCCCGTAGGTGTCACCGTACGCGTTGTTGCTCGGCCAGTTCCCGTACAGCGGGGTCCCGTGGACGATTTTGCTGGCGCCGATCACGCCTGCATAGCCGACGTCGATCACGTTCGAGTTCGTGACGTTGAGACCAACGCGGAAGCCGACCAGGAAGATGATCCCCACCACCAGCCAGAACCTCGGTACGAGCAGGCGCAGCGGCTCGCGCGGCCGCCCGCGGCCCGCCGCGAGCAGCAGCATCCGTACCAGCAGATAGAGCATGAGCGGGTACACGAGCGGGACGGACATACCCAGGTTCGCGTGATTGAAGAACGCGAGCGACGCGGAGAATCCGAGCAACACGAGCAGGTCGAGGTGCAGCAGCGTCGGCTTCCGCCGCCACGGGATGAACGGGAGCATGAACATGACGCAGAGCGCGGTCCAGATGTACCAGGCGTTGACCTGCTCGCCGAACGCTCCCGGGTAGCCACGCGCCATCGTCCACGCGACCTGGAACCCGGTCCATGCCTGGGTCACAGCCGCCGTGGCATCGTCGATGTAGACCTGTGCGATCTCCTTGCTCTGCGCACCCTGCCCCGTGAACCAGCTGACCTGCCATTGGCCCGGTCCCTTCGTGTAGGCGAACGGACGGGCGCTCGGATGGCGGTGCACGACGGCGGCGACCTTGCTCACGCGAGCGGCGATCCGCTCCACCTCGGCGCCAGTCAGGCGGTATCCGGCCGGCGAGGTCTTCAGCGAGGTGACGAGCACCGGCGTGCCCGCCTCGGCCGCTGCTTGAGCGTTCGTCGACGCGACCGACGTTTCCGGAAACGCTGTCGCGGCTAACAGGAGCAGCAGCAGCGCCGCGATCAGCAGCGCCGCCCGCGACCGGCCTGGTCCTAGGCCCTGAAGCTCCAGAGCTTCTGGCCCAGGAACGAGAGCGGCGTCGCGCAGGCGATCGCGATCGCCTGCGAGAGGACCTTGCTGATCCCCGCGTCGCTCACCAGCGCGATCAGCACGACGTACTGGAAGCCAAACGCGACCAGGCTGACGGCGAAGAAGCGCGCGCCCTGGGACAGCGCGTGGTCGTGGCGGGCATCGAACGTCCAATGGCGGTTCCACCAGAAGTTGTTTATCACCGAGACCACGAAAGCGACCACCGCTGCAAGGCGGTAGTCGATCGTGAACAGGTGCACGCACGCGGCGAAAACTCCGAGGTTCACCGCATAGCCGGTCGCGCCCACCGCTGCGAACCGCCCGAGCTGCAGCCAGTTGTGCGGGTGGCGCACGCCGTGGCGGACGCGATGGTGGAACGGCAGCGCTACGGCAGTTGTCATCTCGTCAGACATCAGGTCGGGAAATCTATCGGCAGAACATAAAGCCGCCGCAAGCTGACGCAAACGCTAACGCGCTGCTAAGACTCGCTGCCGACGGCGCTATCGACCCCGAAGTGACTGCGCACCATCGGCACGATGTCCTGCAGAGACCACTGCTCACGTTCGTCGCGCGTCTCCGGACCGGTCCCGCACCACAGCAGCGCGCCCAGCGAATCGGACCGGTGCAGCGAGCCGTGGCTGCCCCCGCCGACATGGTCCGAGCCGCCCCAATCGACGAACTCGTAGGCCGGCGCCGCCGAGAGCAGCACGTCTCCGGCGGTGGGGCAGTGAAGCGCCGACCAGATCCGCGCGAGCGCGTCCGGGTACTCAGAGCTCGAGAACCGCCCGTCGTGGACGTGCGCGGAAAGAGCCGCGAGGTCGCCTTCGACGCTCCACAGCCTGCCCCGCGCGTCGACGATGTCGCCGCCGGAGCCGAACCGGAGCTCCCCCCGGGGGCTCTGGACGACAGCCTCGTTATCCGTTGAACGCCAGAGCACGAGATCCACCCCGACGATCTTCCTGGCTACCTCGATCGCGCGGGCGATCACCTGCTCGCGCCGTGCATCGTCGAGCGCATAGATCATCGCCGATCGCTGCGCCGGGCTGAGCGCCAGCTCCGCACCGATCGAGCGTGACTGGCTCGGCGTGGCAACGTCGAAGTCGGCAAACGCCTTGTCGAGTCGGATCCGCTCCTCGACCGAGGCCTGCGAGTGGTCGGAGGTCACGATCAGTGCGTGGTCGGCGAAGAACGCGTCGGGACCGCCCGCCGCGTGCATCAGACGCTCGAGCTGGCGGTCGGCCGCTGCGATCGAAGTGACCTGGGCGTGGGGTCCGTTCTTGTGCGACCACGCGTCGTTGTCGGGAAGCGAGAACAGCATGAAGTCGAACAGGTCGTGCTCGACCAGATAGGCCCCAACGCAGCCGGTGTGCTGATCGCGAACCCCTGGCATCCCCAGCTGTCCTCGGCAGCCGGTCTTCCGAGATGCGTATAGATCGGCGTAGAAGAGCTCGCGCGGGCCATCGATCGTCCGGCGGAACAGCGTCGAGGTGACCACCCGCGCGAGTGCGGTCTCGTTCGATACCTCGTGCTTATGACGGCCCCGGTAGATCAGGTACGTGGTGCCCGCGGTACGCACGTCGGCATCGTCGAGCAGCTCGAACACGGTCTCGACCTCACGCGAGAGATGCTCGGCGTTCATCCCGTACACCGTGTCGGTGAGCGACCGCAGGACCCCGAACTGGCGGGTCGCCGAGAAGCTGGAGCCGTATTCGACGTACCGCGCCTCGTCGCGGTGGTACCAGTTCATGCTCGGGATCCGATGCTGGTCGGGTCCGGTGCCGGTCGCGATCGTGGCGGCGCACACCGGCGTGACCGACGGGAACGCGGCGACGCAGTCGTCGACGTACGCACCGCGCTCGATCACCTGTGCGAGCGCAGGGGCGCGGCCGACCGCGATCGCGCGGTCGAGCATCGCCGGCTTCAGCGCGTCGATCACGACGAGCACGAGCTTCTTCGGACGCGTGCTCATCTAAGGATGCGCAGCCCCGCGTACTTCTGCTCACCGCGGCCGCGCCCCGCGATCAGCAGCCAGATGAGGAGCGCAAGGCCGATCGGGCCGACCGGCGGCAGCAGCACACTCAGCACCACAAGCAGGATCGCCATGCCCTCGGCGTACAACGGCAGGGCCGCGGCCGCTGATGCGTCGAGACGCGCGCGAACGCGCGCGAACAGAGGACGGCTGGCTGCCGCCGCTATCAGTGCGCACACGGCGCCGGCGATGAACCCGGGCCACACGGTCGCGCCGCCGCGGCATAGCTCGCCGGCGAACAGGAGGGCGCCAACGACCACGCCCGCGAGGATCACAGCCACGGCCAGCGGCCCGCGCTCCAGCCCGCCACCCGGTTTATCGCCCTCGCCGGTGTGGAACTTGCGCTCGAGGAACGTGAGGATCACCGCCCCGACGACCAGCGCCAACAGCAGCGGAGCGCCCTGGAGGAAGGCGTACTGGGTGTGCTTGAAGTCGAGTTCGACGTCGCCGGCGGCAAGCGCGCCGGCGGCGAGCGCGGGCAGAAATGGACGAATCCCCACCGCAGCGGCGAGGCCGACCCCCTGGCAAATGTCAAAGGCGAGATGCACGGTGCTGTAGCGTGACGGGACGTGACGATAGACGAGAGGAGCCCGGGCACAGGTTCCCGACGGCCTCGTTCGACCGCACGGGAGATCGAGCGGTACGCGGGTCTGTTCGCGGAACGCACCAACGTGATGAAGTCCTCGGCGATGCGAGACTTGATGGCGCTGACCGAGCGCGACGACGTGATCTCGCTCGCCGGAGGCCTACCGGACACATCGACGTTCCCGCCCGACTCCTACGCGTCGCTGATGCGGACGGTCGCCGCGAACTCGTGCGCGAGGGCGCTGCAGTACGCGCCGACGGAGGGAATGGCGCGCCTCAAGCACTGCATCGTCGACGTGATGCGCGCCGAGGGGATGGACGCCGACCCCGACGAGATCCTGGTCACAACGGGAGGCCAGCAGGTGATCGATCTGCTCTGCAAGACGCTGATCGACCCCGGCGATGTCATCGTCGCCGAGGCACCCACGTATCCGGGCGCGGTGCCGACGTTCTGCGCCTATCAGGCCGATGTCGTTCAGGTGACGATGGACCGCGACGGGATGCGCGTCGACGAGCTCGAAGCCACGCTCGACGAGCTCGAGCGGACCGGGCGGCGCCCCAAGTTCATCTACACCGTCCCGAACTTCCACAACCCGGCTGGTGTCACGCTGTCGCTCGAGCGGCGCCGCGAGCTGGTGCGGATCGCCCAGGAGCGCGAGCTGCTCGTGCTCGAGGACAATCCGTACGGGCTGCTGCGCTACGAGGGCGATCCGCTGCCGACGCTGCTCACACTCGACGGGGGCAATTTCGTCGTCTACGCGAGCACGTTCTCGAAGATCCTCTCGCCCGGAGTGCGCCTCGGATGGACCGTCGCACCACGTCCCGTGCTCGAGAAGATGAACATCGGCAAGCAGTCCTCTGACCTCTGCTCGTCGTCGCTTTCGCAGTATTTCGTCGCCGCCTACTTCGAAGCAGGCCCCTGGCACGAGTACGTGCGATCGCTGATCGAGATCTACCGGCGGCGGCGCGACGTGATGCTCGATGCGCTCGCCGAGCACTATCCGCGCGAGGCGGAGTGGACGCACCCTGAGGGCGGCCTCTTCATCTGGGCGACGCTGCCCGACTACATCGACACCACCGACCTGCTCGCCCGCGTGCTCGAGCAGCGCGTGGCGTTCGTGCCGGGGCGTGCCGCGTACGTCGACGGGCGTGGCGGCTCTGCGATGCGGCTCAACTTCTCCGGCGTTGGCGAGAACGACATCCGCGAGGGGATACGCCGCATTGGCGAGGTCGTACGCGAGCAGGTCGCGCTCTACGGCACGCTGACAGGAGTGACGCCGGCGCCGGCCGTGCGCGCCGGCGAGGCGGCAGCCGAGTCCGCCGGTCCGGAGCCCCGTGTCCCCGAGCCCGACTCCGAGCTCGCCAAGATCCTCCGTCTACCGGCGACGCGCAAGCGCGCAGGATGAGGCAGGATCCGGGCGGTCCGGGCTGGTTGGCATGAGTCGGGTGGCGGTGCTCAAGGGCGGGCGCTCGCTGGAGCGCCAGGTGTCGCTGAAGTCGGGAGCGCGCGTCGAGGAGGCGCTCGCCCGCCTGGGTCACGATGTCGTGTCGATCGATGTCGGCGCCGATCTCGTCGAGCGCCTGCTCGCCGAGGCGCCGGCAGCTGCGTTCATTGCTCTGCACGGCCGCGACGGCGAGGACGGCACGGTGCAGGAACTGCTCGAGGTGATGGGGATCCCATACACGGGCTCGGGCGTGTCCGCCTGCATCCGGGCCGCGGATAAGGTGCTCGCCAAGCACGCGATGCGCGATCGAGGCATTCCGACGCCCGACTTCTACGCCTTCAACGAGACTGCGTTCCGCGAGCTCGGCGCCGCCGCCGCGCTGCCGGCGATCGAGGAGCGCCTTCGTTTCCCGATCGTCGTCAAGCCGGCCTGCCAAGGCTCGGCGCTCGGAATCAAGTTCGCCGCCACGCCGGCGGACGTGCCGACCGCACTGGTGGCGGCGTTCTCCTACGACCGCAAGGTGCTGCTCGAGCGCCACGTCGCCGGCCGCGATCTCGCGGTCTCGATCCTCGACGGCGACGGTTCGGCTCGCGCACTGCCGATCGTCGAGGCGGTGCCCCACGATGAGGACTTCTACGACTTCGAGGCCCGTTACGTGATCGGGCGCACAACCTTCGTATGCCCGGCCGAGCTTCCCGACCAGATCGCCGAGCGCGCTGCATCACTTGCGGTCGACGTGTACGAGCTGATCGGCTGCTCCGGCTTCGCCCGCGTCGACATCATGCTCGAGGCGGAAACGAACGAGCTCTACGTGCTCGAGCTCAATTCGATCCCCGGGTTGACGGAGACAAGCCTCCTGCCACAAGCTGCCGACGCGGCCGGCATCGGCTTCGACGAGCTGGTCAAGCAAATTCTCGAACGCGCTGCCGACGTGTAGTGAAATCGCCCGCCGTGCCCAAAGAACTGAGCGCCCGCCGCCGCCGGCCGACGGCGGCGGGCGCTACGGCAGGGAGCGACCGACGCCTAAAGTCGCGCTGGGAGGAGCCTGCACGCCTCATGCATCGCTGCGGGAACCCTGCCGTGCCGGATCCGGCGCGCAGGAAATGTACTAGTCAGCTCATGAATAGACAAGAGGGTTCTCCTAGGAAATGCCGAGGCGACGGATGACACGCACGTATTCGGCTGCGATGACGGTCAGCTCGCCGGTCATCCGCGCGTGGGGACGGCTCGATGTCGCCGGGCTCGACGAGCTCCCAGAAGCGGGCCCGACGCTCGTGATCGCTAACCACGACAGCTACTGGGACCCTGTCGCGGTCGGCGTGGCCGGACTTCCACGCCGGCAGATCCGCGCGCTGGCCAAGTCGACGCTGTGGAAGGCCAAGCCGCTCGGATGGGTGCTGGATGGGATGGGTCAGATTCCGATCGTTCGTGGCGGCGGCGACACGCGGGCGCTCGACGCCGCCATCCGTGAGCTTTCCGCCGGTGCCTGCATCGGCGTGTTCCCGGAGGGGACGATCTCGCGCGGCACGCTGCTGCGCGCTCGCAGCGGTGCGGGAAGGCTGGCCCTCGCCGTCCCCGAGGCGCGGATCGTATGCGTCGCCGTTACCGGGACCGTCGACATCATCCGCGTCCCAAAGCGGCCGCAGATCCGACTGGAGTTCTTCGCCCCAGCCGGCGGGCAGGCGCGCCCGGGCGAGAGTGCGTCGGAGCTGATTGTCCGGCTGATGGCCGAAATCAGATCCCGCGCACCGGTCGCGATTCCAGGTCGGCGCCGAACCGCCGCTCGCTACGCGGCGGCCACAGCCGCCGCGGCAGCCGAGGCGCCCGACACGCCCGACACGCCCAAAAAACCGCCGGATTAGACCTAGACCGGCCGCCGGGTGCGCGCCGGCCGGCGCGCCGGCGGATGCAGCTCGCCCGGGGCCATTTCGTTGCCGTGCACGACCTCGCTGACCGCCAGCATCCGTTCGGTGAAGCCGATCACGGAGTCGACGCATTCCAGGCGCCACAGCTCAACCGTCTTGTGCGAGGCGTCAGCGGAGGCGACCCGTTCGCGCTGAGCCACCTGGGCGGGCAGGAGCAGCTCGCGCTGGCGTTCGAGCAGCGGCCGCACGTCATAGCCTGAGCGCTCGAGGAACACGAGCTTCAGCATCAGGAACGAGCGGGCATCGCGGATATGCGCGACCGGCTCGACCAGCCAGCGCTCCACCGCGCGCCGGCCTGCCGTGGTGACGGCCATGATCGTGCGAACGGGACCAGGGCCCGCTTCGGTCGCGACGGGGTAGACGAGGCCGTTCTCCTCGAGCACTCCCAATGTCCGGTACACAAGCTGCCGCGGGACCGTCCAGATCATGCCGATCTCCCCGTCGGAGGCGAGCGCCTTCGAGAGCGCGAAACCGTGCGCAGGGGCCTCAGCCAGCAGGCCGAGAACCGACCACTCGCCGGCCACAAGTCCCCGCCCTCCGATCGCAGGGTCGGGTCCCCGTCGCCGCGAGCCCGCGGGGCGAGTCGAAACGCGTTGATTGACAGACGCCATAACCCTCCGTCAGCCGGCCGGCAGGCCGGCTAGCTGTCTCCCGCGAAGTCCTCGGGCGTGACGCGGTCGAGGAAGTCCTTGAACTTCTCCACGACCTCCTCGGTGTCCTCGACCTCGTGCTCGAACTCGATCGCCGACTCGGCGATCACCTCGTCAGCTGCGAAGATCGGGGCACCGGCACGAACGGCCAGCGCGAGCGCGTCCGAGGGCCGCGAGTCGATCTCGACGTCGCGGCCGTTGGTGCGCAGCGTGATCGATGCGTAGAAGGTGTTCTCTCGCAGCTCCGTCACCGCCACTCGTGCGCACTCGACCTCGAGCTCCCCGAGCAGATCGGCGAGCAGATCGTGTGTCATCGGCCGCGGCGTCGACGCTCCCTGCAGCTTCATCAGGATGGCGGCAGCCTCCGGGTGCCCGATCCAGATTGGCAGGAATTTATTGCTGTCGACGGTCTTCAACAGCACGATCGGCTGCTTGCCGACCATGTCGAAGCTGACGCCGTAGATCACCATCTCCTGCACGTTCGCGCCAAGTATAGGCGTGGGCCTGGCCGCCGAGGCGAAGCTGGTGATTTCGCATACCGGCACTGCACGGACGCCCCCGACGGCGAGCGCGGGCGTCCGTGCGATCCGGGCTGTGGGCCTAAGCCAGACCGTTGGCTTTGAGGAACTGCTCGGCCACAGATGCGGGGGACTGCTTATCGACGATCACCGCGCTGTTCATCTTCTGGATCGCCGGGAGAGTCAGCAACGCGCTGACGGCGTTCAGAGTCGACACGAACTGCGGGCCCTCGGCAGCGATCACTTTGTTCGCCACGATCGGGGCGACATTCTGATAGCCGAAGATGCCCTTCGGGTCGGCGAGAGCGGTGTACAGACCGGACTTCAGCTGCGGGTCTGTCGTGAAGACATCGCCGGCTTGCACCTGACCCGAGTTGATCGCCTGGTAGACGAGCGCGCTCGTCGCGAGGGGTACGAACGTCGGCACGACGTTGTACTCCTTCTTCAGGCCGATCAAGCCGGGGAAGCGCGTCGCATACTCGGGCTCGGCGGCGAGCTTCAGGGACTTGCCCAGCTTGGCGAGATCGGCGACGCTCGTCAGGCCGTGCTGCTTGGCGTAGGCGACCTTCGTCACGACCACGTCGGAATCCGAGAACGGCGTCATCGCGAGTAGCGTGAAACCGTGCTTGGCCAGGAATGTCTTTGCTTCGTTGTATGCCCCCACGGCGCTCGGCGGGTTGGCTGTGTTGTTGGCCAGGACCGACACGATCGTCCCCGTGTATTCGGGGTACATCCCGATCTCCCCGGACGTGAGCGCCTTATAGGTGATCTCAGAGGTGCCGATGTTGTCCTTGAGCGTGACCGTATAGCCCTTGGCCCTCAGCGCGGTCGCGTACAAGGCGCCGAGGATGTTCTCCTCGGGGAAGTTCTTATCGCCGATCACGACCGCAGGCTTACCTGTCCCGGGCTCGGTCGATGTCTTCGCGGTGGTTGTCGTGCTCGAGCTCCCGCAAGCCGCCAGCGCGAACGCCAGCGCCAACGGCGCGGCGATGCCCGTAAGTCCTCTACGCAGATTCCTACCCATTCCCCCGCCTCCAATTCATGTTTTCTAGATTGACAATCTAGAGATTCTGCCATCCATGTTCACACCGCGGGCATTCGCGCCGCGTTAGCGCCGCGCGTGGGTGCCGTGTGGCTAGCCCCCGATGGTGACCGGCAGGATCGCCTCGATGCCCTCATCGTCGACGTCGCGCTCGAGCCGGACCCCACGCGGCGTCAGCGCGCGCTGGAGTAGCGCCAGTAGTCCCTCGACGAGAAGCGCCAGCGCGGCCACGCAGATCGAAGCGCCCAGCACCCCCGACTGGTGGTAGCTCTGCTCGTCGGAGATGATGTATCCGAGACCGCCGTTGTAACCGGCGAGCGAGGCGATCGTCGCCGTCGCGATGACGTACACAGCCGCCGTGCGGAGTCCGGCGAACACAAGCGGGATCGCGAGCGGCAGCTCGACCTGCCACAGGATCCGCCATCCCCCCATGCCCATCCCACGCGCGGCATCGACGATCTCAGGGTCGACGCCGGCGATACCGACGTAGGCGTTGGTCATCGCGATCGGCGCGGCGAGAATCACGAGCGCGACCTCGGTCACCGTGAGTCCAAGGCCGAGAATCGCATCACCGATCGCCAGCACTGCCAGGCTGGGGAGCGCGCGGCCGATGTTCGACACGTTGATCGCGAGGAAGGAGAAACGGTGAAGATGCCCCAGCCAGAGGCCAAGCGGGAGCCCGACCACCAGCGAGATGGCGATCCCGGCGGCGCTGATGGCTAGCATCTGGAGCGTCAGGTGGACGAGCGTCGGCGCCGCCGGGTCGGACGGCAGCGCTCCGTTATGACCAATGAACTGCAGGGCTTGGATCAGCGTGTGCATTGGCGCACCCTTAGCGAGCTGCTCCCAGACGCCTGCCTCTGGCCCACGGCGTCAGCGCGCGCTGCACGAGCACGAGCAGGCCGTCGGCGACGATCGCGAGGACGACCGCGAGACCACCGGCGGCGATCAGCTCGGTCTTGAAGACGCCGTCCTGAATCGCCGCGAAGATCGGCACGCCGAGTCCCTCGTCGCAGATATAAGCAGCGACGGTTGCCAGTGCGATCACCGTGACGGTCGCGATCCGCAGGCCCGCGATGATGCTCGGGAGCGCGAGTGGGATCTCGACGCGCCACAGGCACTGACGCTCGGTCATGCCCATTCCGCGCGCCGCTTCCTTGACATCGTCGGGCACGGCTCGCAGGCCGGTGACGATGTTCCTGAACAGGATCAGCAGGGTGTAGGAGACGAGCGCGACCTCGGCGGTGCGGGCGCTGAGACCGAGCGGCTTGACCGTCACGAGGATCTCGAACAGAGCAAGCGAGGGGAGCGTGTACAGGATCCCGCTGACCAGGATCACCGGCCGCTCCAGCCTGTGCCAACGGTATGCGAGCAGCGCCAGTACGAACGAGATCGCGAACCCGATCGCTACCGCTACGAGCGACAGCAGGACGTGCTGGCGAAGCGCCGGCCACAAGACGGTGCTCCAGTTCTGGGAGATCCAGCCGCTGCAGAAGAGGCGATTGGCGCGCTCACACGCGTAACTGCTCGGCGCGCCGCCGAAGGTGGGAATCACCGGCAGGCTGGCGGCGATCCCGATCACGCCCCGCCGTCTCCGCCGCCGCCCGCCGGGCCATCCGGCTCGGCGAGCGCCCCGTCCTTGCCAAGCAGCCCGCCGACCAGCTCGAGCGTCACCAGCCCGGTGACCTGGCCCTGGTCGTCGACCACGGTGAGTGGGCTGCCGCCGGCGGTCAGGATCATCGACAGGGCGTCGCGCACCGTGGTCCGCAGCGGAACGCGCCGTGCGCTCGGCGACAGGCCGTTCGGCTCGATCAACTCGACATCCGCGAGGGTCGCCAGCGTCAGCCGCTTCAGCCCCCGGTCGGCGCCGACGAACTGCGCTACGAAGTCGTCGGCTGGCCGGCTCAACAGTTCCGCCGGCGCGGCGTACTGCGCAAGCACGCCGCCCTCACGCAGGATCGCGATCCGGTCGCCCATCTTGATCGCCTCGTCGATGTCGTGGGTGACGAACACGATCGTCTTGCGCACGGTCGCCTGGAGGCGCAGGAACTCGTCTTGCAGTCGTTCGCGGTTGATCGGGTCGATCGCACCGAACGGCTCGTCCATCAGCATCAGCGGCGGGTCGGCGGCAAGCGCGCGCGCGACTCCGACGCGCTGCTGCTGGCCACCAGAGAGCTGGGCTGGGTAGCGGCCGCGCATCTCCTGCGGATCAAGCCCGACGAGCTCGAGCAGTTCGTCGACCCGATGCGCGATCCGCGCCCGCTCCCAGCCCAGCAGCCGCGGCACGGTCGCGACGTTCTCGCCGACCGTATGGTGCGGGAACAGGCCAATCTGCTGGATCACATAGCCGATCTCTCGCCGCAGCTCGTCGGGCCGGCGCTGTAGGACGCTACGCCCCCCGAGCAGGATGTCGCCGCTCGAGAGCTCGATCATCCGGTTGATCAGGCGCATCGCGGTCGTCTTGCCTGAGCCCGAAGGACCGACCAGCACGCACACCTCGCCGGCCGGCACCTCGAGGCTCAGCTCGGCGATCGCAGGCACGGCCTGACCCGGATAGCGCTTGGTAACGCTCCGGAGCTCGAGTGGTGCCGCCGGCGCGAAGCCGGACGACCCCTCGGAGCGGGCGGTGTGCGGTACGGGCATCACGAGAAATGCGCGGCGAGGCGCCCCCGACAGGGTATTGATCCGACAACAATTCGCCGCCGAGGTCGGCTAGCCGATCGCGCGGGCGACGCGGCGCTCGGGCGAGACGCGCACTACGTCCCACGCCAGGCCGGAGCGCTCGAGCGCCCAGATCACCGCAGCCGACGGGTCCGGCTGCCAGCGTCCGTGGCCATGGCTGGCGGAGGTCGGGAAGGCGTGGTGGTTGTTGTGCCATGCCTCGCCGAGCGTCGGCAGCGCAAGCCACGCCAGGTTGCGTGATTCGTCCGCGGTGTCGTAGGTCTTGGCGCCGAAGAAGTGGCACAGGGAGTTGATGCTGAAGGTGGCGTGATGCAGGCAGAAGATGCGTACCACCCCGCCCCACAGCAGACCCGTCAGTCCGCCGACGATGGAGCCGGTCAGAGCGACCCCGATGCCGAACGGCAGCGCCAGCCCGGCCAGAACCCAGACGACGAAGGTGCGGTCCACGAACGACACCACCGGGTCGGCGAGCAGGTCCGGTGCGTAGCGGCGCTCGCTCGCCACGCCGGCCATGCCGAACACCCAGCCGAGATGCGCATGCACCAGGCCGCGAAACGCGCCGCGCCAGCCTGCTCCGTGCCCGATGTGGGGGCTATGGGGATCGCCCTCGTGATCGGAGTACGCGTGGTGCATCCGGTGCTGGGCCACCCATTCGATCACAGGGCCTTCCGCGGCGGCCGACCCGAGTGCCGCGAGCACCCCGCGAACGAGCGGAGAGGTGCCGAAGCTGCGGTGGGTCAGCAGACGATGAAAGCCAACGGTGATGCCGACCCCGGTCAGCGCGTACATGACCGCGAACACGACCAGATCCTGCCAGCGGAGCACGCCACCCCAGGCGATTCGAACGGCCAGCACCAAGCCCAAGGCGGGCAACAGCGTCATTGCCCCGGTTACGACCCGATCCGCTACGGGGTGATCGACCGGGTCGAAATCTTCCTCGGTCAGGCCAGCTTCACGGTGCACGTCCACGGGTTGCTCCTCTTGGTGGTCGGTCCTCAGCACGGGCCGACACTCGAAAAGCGTGACCGCTACCCGACTTTACGAATCATCCGTACCGCCGAGCTGGACTGCTCACGGTACTGAAATCTGGCGTCTCTGACCAGCCGGCCACCACGAGCAGCGACAACCTGCGGGAATGATGCGCGCGATCGCTCGACCGCGCTGTGGCGCACGAGCCCTTCAGGATCTTCGACACCGGGCCAAAGACCGTCACCCAACCGGCCGAGATACTGCCGCGTCACTCGAGTGGTGCTCATCGGCGATGGATCGGAGCTTCTTTGACACAGACGCAGACGGGTTCGAGACCCCAGTGAGTCCCCATCGCGGGCGGGGGGGCGGCGAGATCACGATCGCGGCGACCGCGCGAACGCCGGGACACGATCAATCCACGTCGCTCGTCGAGCAGCTCAGCGAAACCCATCGAGCGATGATCGACGCGGTGCTGATCGGAGACGGCCTGCCACGTGTTGCCGAGCTCGCGAGCGTGGGCGCCGGTGGCGCGGTATCAATCGTCCTGCCCGCGCTCAGTGAGACGGTCGGGCCGCCGAATCACGAGCAGCCGGGCAACCCTTCAGCGCTGACGCGGTGGGTCGCGGAGCGCGTTCGCGGTCGACCGGCGGCCGTCCCGGCAGACGTCGTCGCCGAGGTGCCGATCCTCCTGCGCGACGATCTACTCGGGGCCGTCGTGTTGCTCCGGTCCGGTGCCGAGCCCTGCGCCGAGGCAGTGGAATTCCTCCATCTCGCGGCTTCGGCGGCGGTGATCCAGCTCGCGATCGAGGACGCCAAGCAGGCAGTCGAGCAGACGCTGCGCGGATCGTTTCTCGAAGAGCTGCTCACACGGCAGGATCTAAGCCGGGCCGAGATCGTCCGCCGCGCCGCCAGGCTTGGCTGCGATCTGTCGCGCGGCGCGGTGATCCTCTGCCTGGAGCTGAACAGCGACCGTCCGCGCCTGGTCGCAGCGTTGATCGCCGAGGAGTATCCAGGTGCGCTGCATCAGCAGCTCGACGGCGCTGGTCGCGACACCGGCCCGCGCGTGTTCGCGGTGCTTCCCACCACTGAGGGGGGCACCGCGGAAAGCACGCTTGCCGCAGCCAAGAGGCTCGCGACACGCCTGCGCCATCACGGAATCGTGGGCCTGTCGAGCTTCTACTCCGATCCGGCGGAGCTCGGCTCGGCGGCGCAGGAGGCGGAGCTGGTGCTAGCTGTCCTGCGCCAATCGGATGCACCGATCGACGACGAAATGGCCGGCGGGACATACAAACTCCTGCTCCGTGTGCTCGCATCCCACCCCGAGGAGCTCCGCACCTTCTACGAGGCGACAATCGCGCCGCTCGTTCGCTATGACGACCAGTACCGGACCGAACTGGTGCGGACATTGCAGACCTATCTCGACACGAACTGCAACATGAATGCGACCGCTGCCGCGATCTTCGCCCACCGCCACACGATCGCCTACCGGATCGACCGGATCCGGGAGCTGACCGGCCTCGACCCGACCCGCTCCGAGGACCGCGAGCGGCTAGGACTCAGCCTGAAGGTCCACCGGCTGCTCGCGCCGAGCTTGCCGCGGTAGACGTCGGCCCTTATTCAGGCTTGGTCGCGGTGGTGACGCCCGGCCGTGCCCCCGGGGCGAACTCGAACGCCGGAGGTTGGTCGATCGAGAGCCCGTCGCCGTCCACCGCTGCGTGCACTGAGGATTCGAGCGCACGCTCCAGCGATGCCTCGATGTCCCCGAGCGTGCCCGGCTGCATGCGGTTGAGAGCGAACAGCCAGCCGCCACCGATGGCCATGTAACCGAGGAAGATGTACGGGAACAGGTTGACCGGCGAGGGCGGAGCGGGATAGAAGCTCCCCACCGTCGGGACGAGTAGGCAGAGGAATCCGAGCACGGCGATCACCAGGTTCCGCGTGCGAAGCTCGCCGAGCTTCTTCAGATATACGGGCGCGGCGATCGCGATCAGGAAGTAAGCGGTCAGGAAGCCGAACGCGGCTAGCGTGCCCGCGTCGCCAAAGATCGTCAGTGCGTTCCAGCCGCCCGCGTAGAAGGCGACCGCCACTCCGACGATGATCGCCAGATAAGTCAGCAGTGCGGCATGAGGGGTCATGTTCCTGGCGTGTACGGCGTGAAGCCGTTTCGGCAGGAATCCATGCCCACCGAGGGGGAAGATGATGCGGGCGCCCGCGTTGAGGCACGACAGGGTCAGCGAAAAGAAGCTGACGATCGCGCCGAGCGACACCAGGCCCTTGAAGACCGGAACGTTGTAAGCGCCCGCGATCGAGTTGAGCGGAGCTGTGAGCGATCCGAGCGCAGGTCCATGCTGGGTCGCAAAGACCTCGACGTAGCTCATGAACACCATGAACGCGCCGGTGATCAGGAGGCTCCAGATGACTGCGCGCGGCACGGTGCGCATCGGGTCCTTCGCCTCCCCGCCGAGAGTGGTCGCGCTCTCGAACCCGACCAGGCTGAAGATGCAGATCACGATCGCGAAGTCCATCCCCTTGATCGTCACGCCCTTGAGCTTGAGCGCGTTGGTGTCCACCGAGAATCCATGCTTGAACAGCACGATGAACGCGAGGATCATGATGCAGGCGACCGACACCGCCTCGAACACGAGCGTCAGGAGTGACGAGACGCGGATGTCCTTGTAGGCGATGATCCCGCACAGGGACGCGCTGATCGCGAACCAGAGGAGCGGGGTGACGGTCGAATGGATCCCAAGTGACAACATCAGCTGCGCGGCGAAGATCGCGACCCCTGAGAGCCCCACGACGGCGATGAACAGGTAGCACCAGATCAGTGTCCACCCGGACAAGATGCCGGCGGCTGGGCCGAGTCCACGAGCCGTGTAGGCATACATCGAACCGGCGGTCGCAGAGCGCTTGGCGAACTGGTTCAGCCCCAGGACGACGAACAGCAGCATGATCGTGCCGAACAGGTATGCGGCCCATGTCCCACGTCCGGAGTCGGCGAACGCGAGCCCGATGATCAGCACTGCGGTCATCGTCGGTGAGATGACCGCGATCGATTGAGCGATCAGCGCCGGGAAGCCGAGCGCATTCGGCCGTAGACGCGTTGACCTTGCAGACGGCGCCGGATCCCTCGGCTCGGTGGCGGTGCTCATGGAGTTCGGTCCCTTCGTCGCGGTCAACGCTGGACGGCGCGATCATTGTGAGGCCGGGTCCCGGTCCTGTCTTTGGCCCGGCGGTCCGAGTCGGACCGACACAGCGGCCAAGCGCTACACCTCCGCGGGACCGCCGACAGCATCCGGGCGAGGCTGTCAAATCCTGGAATACAATCGTGTTGGTGCTAAGCCAGTCCCGTCTGCGCGACCGTCGCCGCGAATGCCGGTTGACGCAGTCCGAGCTCGCCGCCCGCGCGGGCGTGAGTCGCCAGCTGGTCGCGGCCGTCGAGGCCGGACGTAACATGCCCGCCGTCGACGCCGCACTGGGCCTCGCGCGCGCTCTCGGCACGACCGTCGAGGAGCTGTTCGCCGATCCAGTACCGGACGTGATCGCCGCGCTCGGCGGCACTCTGCGCGACGGCGCCCCGCTCCGCGTCGGCCGGGTGGGTGACCGCCTCGTCGCCGCCGAGCTCGCCGATCACGGCATCGCGGGTGCCGCCTGGGCGCAGCCCGACGGCGTTATCGAAGCCGGCCAGCTGCGGCTCTTTCCTGGCGCCAGCCCCGCGGGCTGCGTGATCGCCGGATGCGACCCGGCATTCGGCGTCGCCGAGGCGATGCTCGGAGGACTTGGCCCTCGGAGCCTGCTTGCGATCTCCGCACCGACAGGAACCGCGCTCCGCGCTCTGAGCCGCGGCAGCGTTCACGCCGCGGTCGTGCACGCCCTGCCGCATGAGCTCCCCGAACCACCCGTCCCGGTGGCGCGCTGGCACCTCGCGCGGTGGCAGGTGGGGCTCGCGGTGCCGCCCAGGCTTCGGGGTCGGTCGTTCGAGGCAGTGGTGCGCAGCCGCCTACCGTTCGTCCGGCGAGACCTTGCGGCCACCAGCCAGCAGGCCTTCGAGCGCGCGCGCGTCGCCGCGGGGATCGACCCGCTGTCCCCCGGGCCAACGGCGACCGGGCATCTCGACGCGGCTCGCCTCGCCGCGATCCTCGACGGCGCCGCGATTACGACCGAAGGGGCCGCCAGAAGCTTCGGTCTGCCGTTCCTCGCGCTCGAAGATCACGACGTCGAGGTCTGGGTCGCCGAACGCTGGCTCGAACATCCCGGTGTGGCCGCTCTCGGCGAGCTGCTCGCGACTACGGCGTTCACCGAGCGCGTCGCGAACTTCGGTGGCTACGACTTGAGCCGCTGCGGAGAGCGCGTGGCAGCGGCGAATCCGGTCAGCGAGTCTCGATGATCACGGTCGTCGACTTGACGATCGCGGTGGCCTGGTCCCCGGGCTTCAGGCCAAGCTCGTCGGCGGCCTCGCGCGACATCAGCGAAACGATCCGGTAGGGACCGCACGCCAGGTCGATCTGGGCCATGACGTCGTCCTTCTTGACCGCGATTATCGTCCCTTGAAGGCGGTTGCGGGCGCTGCTGAGCCCCATCGCACCGCGCTCCCGGAGCAGGTTCGACAGATCCTGAGAGGACATGTAGCGCTGGCTGCCGCGACGCTCGAACGCGATCCGGCCGTTGCGCTCCCAGCGCCGGAGCGTGTCGACGCTCACACCAAGCGCGGCTGCTGCGGCGCCAATCTTGACCAGGTCATCGATCGCGGGTTCAGCGGGTTCCATGGGTCGCGGACACTACGGCCGAACGCCGGCCGACTGTGCGCACGGCGCAGGTTACCTCGGCTGCCAGTCGGCCGTCTGCGCCGATCCACGGTCCCGGGGTACGGGACAGAGATAGCATCGGCCGCGTGAATCCGCACGAGCCGCTCGAAGCAGTCCGCTATCAGCCGATCGGCGTCGTGCGCTCACCGTTCACGCGCCTCGAAGGCATGCCGTTACAGGCTGTTGCGGGGCCGGAGATCCGCGGACGGATCGAGATCGCGCCACAGTTCGCGCCCGGCCTCAGGGACCTCGACGGCTTCTCGCACCTGCACATCGTCACGCACCTGCATCGCGGCGCTCCCGGCGGGCTCGAGGTCGTCCCGTTTCTCGACGATACGGTGCGGGGGATCTTCGCCACGCGCTCGCCCCGACACCCGAACCCGATCGGACTCTCGGTCGTCCGCCTGCTGTCGGTCGACGGTGTCGTGCTCGAGATCTCCGGGATCGACCTCCTCGACGGCACGCCGGTCCTCGACATCAAGCCCTACGTGCCGGAGTTCGACTCCGTCGGGGCGGAACGAACGGGCTGGTTGAGAGACGCGGCCGAGCGGGTGCACCACGTCACGGCCGACAGACGCTTCGACGAGCGCTGACCGCGCGGGGTAACGGCCGCGCGGCCGGCGCGGTCGTTACCCGACTCACCACCACGGCGGGCCGGGCGGCTGCGTGTCGCCGACGACCAGATCGTCCATGCCGCTGTCGTAGCGCCCGCCCTTCACGTCGCCGTCGGTCACGAGCCGCGGTCCTTCCGCTTCTGACACGAATGAGACGCCGTTCTCGACCAGCGATATCAGCAACGGGCGGCCGCCTACCCAGGCTTCTGCCGGAGTCACCGTGGCTACATATCCATCGGAGCCGACGCCGGCCACCCAGGTGTTCAAATCGGGTCTGATGTGAGCTGCGCGAAGCACCTCGTCGAGCGTTGGGCCAGTCTCGGTGTTCGTCTCTGACGTGGTGCCGGCCAGGAACTTGACCGTCAGCGTCTTGGCCGGCAAAGAAGCGAGCTCGGCCGGGCTGAGCACGGTCGTACGACTGCCGTCCTGGATCGTCAGCGCGCCGACTTCAGGGGGCGTTGTCGGCGTTGGGCTCTCGACGGCGACGTTGATCGTGCTGACATCTCTGACGCTGCGAGCCGCGTTTCGGTCGCCAGGGACGACGAGCTCCGGCTCGCGCAGCGGGATGCCGCCCTCGTCGAGTGCCAGGTACGCGGGATGGTCGCCGAAGCTAGAGTCGAGCTCTCCCAGCGCAAAGGTCCGCTGCATGCCGTACTTGTTCGCGACGGAGATGATCACCCTGAGCAGCGCGTTCTTCGCGTTCGGCAGGTTCGGCGAGGAGGCGTCAACGAGGCTCTCGAGCGGCACCCCTTGATCGACCTCGGTACGCGACCCCCACGGCGTCGGCCGCGTGACCGAGAACGTCGTCTGGGTCATCGCATCCAGCGCGCTCACGGAATAAGCCGCTGGTGATGCGACCGCGCCGGTGACGCTCACGGTCGGCTGCGGCGGGGCCGCGCCGGCAACGGAGCCGGCGCCGAGCACACCCAAGGCCGCGATCGCGGCAACCGCGAA
>Ga0302325_10002463_pt1 | contig 44950 bp, 35 predicted proteins | sample Palsa_T0_2_FD_201948 | JGI IMG/M metagenome (GOLD analysis project Ga0302325, IMG submission 201948) | Peat permafrost microbial communities from Stordalen Mire near Abisko, Sweden - Palsa_T0_2 | ecosystem: Environmental > Terrestrial > Soil > Palsa > Peat permafrost | place: Sweden: Abisko... | reverse complement strand
GTGGGAAGCTGGCAGCCATGCGAACAGTGATCGTCAACGGGGACGCGCTGACCGTGGCTGATGTCGTCGATGTCGCGTCCGGCGCGGCGCGGGCGCAGCTCGGTCCCGAGGTCCCGGCCAGGATGGAGACCAGCCGTGCGATCGTCGCGGCCGCGATCGCGGGAGGCGGCCCCGTCTACGGGGTGAACACGGGCTTCGGCGCGCTCGCCGACACCAGGGTGGGGGAGCAGGACCTGACCGCGCTGCAGGGCGCGATCGTCCGCTCGCACGCCGCGGCGACCGGCGAGCCGCTCGACGACCCGACGGTGCGGGCGATCCTGCTGCTGCGCGCCAGGACGCTGGCGGCCGGCTACTCCGGCGTCCGCTCGGCGCTGCCGGAGCGGCTGCTCGAGCTGCTGGCCGCTGACCTGCTGCCGGTCGTGCCGTGCAAGGGGTCGGTGGGTGCCTCCGGTGACCTGGCGCAGCTCGCGCACCTCGCGCAGCCGCTGATCGGCGCGGGGCGGCTGCGGGCGCCCGGTGATGGCCCGCGCGGCCGCCCGGCCGCCGAGGTGCTCGCCGAGCACGGGATCGAGCCGCTGGTGCTGGCCCCGAAGGAGGGCCTGTCGCTGGTCAACGGGACGGAGCCGATGCAGGCGCTGCTCGCGTTCTCGGTGCGCGACGCCGAGCTGCTGCTGCGGGCCGCCGACATCGCGTGCGCGCTGTCCATCGAGGCGCTGCTCGGCACCGACCGGCCCTACGACGAGCGGGTCCAGGTGATCCGCCCGCATCCTGGCCAGCTGGAAAGCGCCGCCAACCTGCGGGCGCTGCTGGCAGGCTCGCCGCTGATGGCCAGCCACCGCCATAGCAGGCACGCCGTGCAGGACGCCTACAGCCTGCGCTGCGCCCCGCAGGTGCACGGCGCGGTCCGCGATGTCCTCGGCTACGCCCGGCGGGTGATCGAGACCGAGCTCGGCGCGGTGGTGGACAACCCGGTCATCGTTCCGGACGGCGAGGTGATGACCACGGGGAACTTCCACGGCGAGCCGCTCGCCTTCGCCGCCGACATGCTCGCCATGGCGATCAGCGAGCTGGCCAGCATCAGCGAGCGCCGGGTGGACCGGATGCTCGACCCGGCGTCGTCCCGCGGGCTGCCGCCCTTCCTCGCCCCGGACGCGGGCACCAACTCCGGCTACATGCTCGCCCAGTACACCGCCGCGTCGCTGGTCAGCGAGAATAAGGTGCTCGCTCATCCTGCCAGCGTGGACACCATCCCGACGTCCGGGAAGCAGGAAGATCACGTCTCGATGGGCTGGACGTCCGTGCGCAAGCTCCGCGACGTCATCGTCAACGTCCGCACCTGCCTGGCCGTCGAGATCCTCTGCGCGGTGCAGGGCATCGACCTGCGGGCGGCGATCGGGGCGCCGAGCGGCCCGCTGGCGGCCGTGCGCGACGTGGTCAGGGCGCGGGTCCCGATGATGGCCGTGGACCGGGAGGTCTCGGAGCAGATAATGACCGTCGACGAGCTTCTTCCTGACATATGCATAACGGCGGACGCGCGGTGCGGTGGCCTGGCATAGCTTTCTCCCATGACCGTCTGGATCAACGGGACGCTGCTGGCTGACTCCGACGCCCGGATCTCGGTCTTCGATCACGGGCTGACCGTCGGGGACGGCGTGTTCGAAACGGTCAAGGTCAGCGGCGGCGTGCCGTTCGCGCTGAGCAGGCACCTGGCCCGGCTGCGCGGGTCCGCCGTCGGGATCGGCCTGGCGGAGCCCGACCTCGGCGGGCTCCGGGCGGGCATCGCGGACCTGCTGGACGCGGCTGGCCGGCCGGACCGGGCGCGGCTGCGGCTGACGGTGACCGGGGGCGAGTCGCCGCTCGGCACGATGCGGGGGAGCGGCGGCCTGACCGCCGTCGCGGCGCTGGGCGACTGGGCCGTGATTGACCCGTGGTGCGACGTGGTGACGGTGCCGTGGCCGCGGAACGAGCATGGCGCGCTCGCGGGCCTGAAGACCACGTCGTACGCGGAGAACGTGCTCGCTCTCAGCTACGCCACGCAGCGCGGCGGCGGCGAGGCGATCTTCGCCAACACCGCGGGGAACCTGTGCGAGGGAACCGGCACCAACGTGTTCGTGGTGTCCGGCGGGCGGCTGCTGACGCCGCCGCTGACCTCGGGCTGCCTGGCCGGGGTGACCAGGGGGCTGGTGATCGAGTGGGCCGGCGCCGCCGAGGCGGACCTTCCGGCCGGGGCGCTCGGCGCGGCGCAGGAGGCGTTCCTCACCAGCACGATGAGGGACGTGCAGCCAGTCCGGGCGGTCAACGGGCAGCCGCTGCCGGCTGTCGCCGGTCCTGTCACGCGCCGGGCCGCGGAGATATTCGCCGCGAGGTCCGCGGCGGAGCCGGATCCGTAACGGGACCGCGCAGCAGCTTTATCCGGTCATGTGGCAGCTTTATCCGGGCATAAAAGAGGCTATGACTTCCCGCGGGTGACTAAGCGCGCCAGAGTAGTGCGTCAAGCTCAGCGTCAACGTCCATGAACTCGGTTTCCCGTCCGGCCACGATAATGCCGAGCGTGCGGTGCACGAAATCCGCAGTGCCGGATAGCGGCGCCTCGAAGTGCGCGTGGCCAAACGGGGATGACAGCGTGATGTTCAGTACCTCGCGGCCGCCGTTGGCGCTTGGCCAGACCCGGACATCTCCCTCGCCGGACGGTCGCGTCAGGCCCGCGGAGAGAAGCTCCCGCGCGAAGATCCACTCAACCGGCTCGTCCATGCCCACATGGAATGCCATCCGGACGGCGTAAGGGTCGTGGGCGCTGTAGTAGAGGCTGGCCATGAGCGGGACCGCGCCGTGCTCGGGAACCACCAGCGTGAGCGCGAGCTCCGCTGACACCGTGGCGCTGCTGTTCTTCATCATCCGGCAAACCTTTGTCTTGTCATGTCCCGGAATGCCGGGCTTCGTCATTACCATGCGGCCGCTCATCGCCTATGACGGGTGGCCGCTAAAAATTCGTCGCAATAATTAGATTCCGCTAAGCGGGCACCCGTAACCATGCGCACTGAACAACAAACTGGCTGTGACCTGGTCAAAGACTTCTTAAAATTAACGTTATTTCTTTGCTGGCTGTTCCTCTGACCAGGCGTTATGCACTGCGAGTTTGCTTTACTGAAGTTTCGAGAATGTATTTATCTCTGGACTGCCGGTCTTCGATAGCTTGCACGGTGATGACGCGTCATGAGACCTTTGGCATAGTTAGGCGGGTTCGCCGCGCACACTGCGATACTCACCCGGACCGGTCCGGAACATTGCCCAGTTTACATCATCGTTATATCCCTATCAATGAGATAATTCGGGTTTAATATCGCCGTTTATGCCAATAAGGAACGAGTGCCAGCGGGGAGCTGAGCGGGCGGTGACGGCGCGGGTGGGTCCGGGTACGGCGCCCGGCCGGACGGGCGCCGCATGGCGGGGAAGAGCGGCGGCGCGGGGACAGGTGTGGGGGCGTGTCGGGCCGGGCGGCGGCGGCACGGTGGCGGCACGGTGGCGGCGCGGTGGCATGGCCAGCATGCGCTACCCTGAGGTACGCCCCGGCGGACCGATTTTTGCGTCCCGGGCGGCGGGCGATTGGCTCAGCGGGAGAGCGCCTCGTTCACACCGAGGAGGTCACTGGTTCGATCCCAGTATCGCCCACCAGCAGGTCTTCAGGGGAGCGCGCGACCCTCTCCCCTGCCTTCTTCCCTTCCCTTCCCTTCCTTCCTTCCGCCCTCTCCCGCCTCTCCCTCTCTCTCCCGTGCGCGGGCTCGCGCGGCGCGGGCCAGCGCGGCCGTGGCCGGGTGCGGGATGCCACCACGACGGCCCGGGTGGGGGTACCCACCGCAGGCTGGTCGCTCCGGCACCCTTGCAGCCGGCGCCGGGCGTGCCATCTACTCATGCTCATGGAGGGCGTGGGAAGCCGTGGCCGCGTGACAGGTCACGGCCGAGCTGATGGCCGGGGCAGCGGGCCGTGCTAATCACCGTGACCTGGCTGCGCCTGGACGCGCGCCGGCGATGGCGGTCGCTGGCCGTCCTGGCCCTGCTCATCGCGCTGGCCACCGCGACCGTCCTGACCGCCATCGCGGGCGCCCGCCGGGGCGAGACCGCCTGGAACCGGCTGTGGGCCCGCACGCTGCCCGCGACGGTTACCGTCCTGCCCAACCAGCCCGGCTTCAACTGGGCCAGGATCGCGGCCCTGCCCGAGGTCGCCGCACTGACTAAGTTCCCGGTTGTGTTCGGGTACGAGGCGCAGGGCTATCCGGCGGCGAGTACCGGATTCCCCCTCGCCGACGACCAGATGACCAGGACCATCGAGCGCCCGGTCATCCTGGCCGGGAGACTGTTCAACCCGCACCGCGCCGATGAAGTCGTGATGACGCCCAAGTTCGCCGCCACCTTTGGTAAGCATGTGGGGGACTGGCTGACGCTGGAACTGTCCAGCGTGCAGCAGGCCGATGAGGGCTACGACGGGTCCTCCGGGGCACCGGCCGGGCCGAGGATCCGGGTGCGCATCACCGGAGTGATCCGCAGCACGTGGGCGGTCAGCGACGACACCCCAGGCTCGCCTGGCGGCATCATGACGACGCCCGCCCTGTTCACCCGGTACCGGGCCGACATGCTGGGTGATAGCGGGCAGACCTACATCAACGCGCTGATCCGGCTCAAGGGAGGCGAGGCGGCCATCCCCGCGTTCCGCGCGGCCCTGGCCCGGGTGACGGGGCGTTCCGATATCGACGTGTGGGACAACAGCGTGAACTTCGGTGACCCGATCCGCCGGGTCACCGCCTACGAGGCCGCCTGCCTGCTGGCGTTCGGGCTCGCGGCGCTCGTCGCGGCCCTGTTCCTCATCGGCCAGTCCGTCGCCCGGTATACGTCGGCCACCACGGCGGATCTTCAGGTGCTGCAGGCCGTCGGCATGACCCGCCGGCAAGGCATCGCGGCCGCCGCGGCCGGGCCCTTCCTGGCCGGGCTGGCCGGCGCCACGCTGGGCGTGGCCGGTGCCATCGTGGCCTCGCGCTGGATGCCGATCGGCCTGGCGTCGATCGCTGAGCCCCATCCGGGGATCGACGTGGACTGGGTGGTCCTGGGTCCCGGCTGGGTCATCGTCCCGCTGCTGACCCTGGCCGGGTCGGCGGCGGCCGCGGCGGCCGCGCTGAGCGCCGGGCGGCGGCGGGGGCCGCAGCGCCGGTCCGCGGTCGCGGCCGGGGCCGCCACCGCGAACTTCCCGGTTCCCCTGGTGGTGGGGGCCCGGTTCGCGCTCGAGCACGGCCGCGGTCGCTCCACCGTGCCCGTCCGGTCGGCCCTGGTGGGCGCCGTGGTCGGCGTACTGGGGGTGCTGGCGGCGTTCACCTTCTCGGCCGGGGTCTCCGATGCGGCCAGCCACCCGGCCCGGTTCGGGCAGACGTGGCAGCTGACCACGTTCCTCGGCTACAACGGGCATGATTTCGGGCCGGCCAGCCGGGTGCTGCGCGCCGTGGCGGCCGACCGGGATGTGACCGGGGTCAACGATGCCCGCATCGGCGGCGCGCAGTCCGGCCAGGTCTCGATCGAGAGCTTCACCTACGCCCCCGTGGGCGGCAAGCGGCCGGCGGTCGTGCTCACAGCGGGGCGGATGCCCGCCAGCCCGGACGAGATCGTGCTGGCCCCGACGACCGCGCAGGAGATGCACGCGACGACGGGCTCCGTGGTCCGGCTGACCGGCGGTACCCCCATCTCGAAGGCCGTCCGGGTCACCGGCATCGGCTTCGTTCCCCCGGGACCGCACAATGGGTACGCGGATGGGGCCTGGCTCACTCCCGCGGGGTACGACCGCATCTTCGGCGGCGCGCACTACGGGTTCAAGTTCCACGCTGCGATCGTGTCGCTGCGGGCGGGCGTGGACGTCCAGGCCGCCGCGCGCCGGCTCGACGCGGTGGCGGCGGCGATCCCGGGCGGCAAGGCCTTCACCTTCACGCCACCGGATCCGATCCCCGAGGTCCAGGAGATCCAGGACCTGGAACTGCTGCCCGTCGCGCTGAGCGCCTTCCTGGCCCTGCTGGCCATCAGCGCCGTCGGTTACACCCTGTCCATGGCGGTCCGCCGCCGGCGTCACGAGCTGGCGGTGCTCCGCGTGCTCGGGTTCACCCGGCAGCAGGCGCGGCTGGTGGTAACGACCCAGGCCAGCCTGCTGGCCCTGATCGGCCTGATCTTCGGAGTGCCGCTGGGCATCGTGCTCGGCCGGGCCATCTGGCGCACGGTGGCCGGTTTCACCCCCCTGGCGTACCACCCGCCGGTGCCCCTCCTGGCCCTGCTCCTGATCGCCCCGGCTGCCCTCCTGGCCGCGAACGCGCTGGCCGCCTGGCCCCAGCGGCGTGCCGCGCGCCTGCACGCCGGGCAGATCCTGCGCAGCGAGTAACCGGCCGCCGCCCGGCCTGGCACCCCCGCCGCCCGGCCTGGCACCCCCGCCGCCCGGCCTGGCACCCCCGCCGGACGGCGACTAGAGCGCCGGTCAGGTGGCATCCCGCTCCAGCGGCGCGCTCCATTGCCGGCCAGCAGCATGGCTGGGACTCCGCTGTCGCTGTTACCGCAGTGGAGTCCCAGCGACGCTGATAGTTCTCGTGAGCTACCTGACTACCGGACCGGCGCGCTACCAGGGCTGCTCACCGCGTTCTTCACTAAACCGACGGATCAATCGCACGGGCCATCTCCACCAGCCGGAGTCGCTGCGGCTGGTGTCGGCATCGTCCGCCTGGGGGGTGCCTGGTGTCGGCCAGTCGTTCACGCCGGGCCGTTCGGTAATGGACGCGACGTGCGGCGGCGGATCGTGAAGACTGCGATCGTGCTGCTAACCGTCTCCACCACCCGTGCACCAGCGACCGACCTGGGCTACCTGCTGCACAAGCATCCGGGCCGGGTTCAGTCCTTCCGGCAGTCGGTGGGCACGGCGCATGTCTTCTACCCGGAGCGCACGGACGAACGGTGCACGGTCGCACTGCTGCTGGAGGTAGATCCGATCGGGCTGGTCCGGGGCCGGAAGGGTCCGTCCGGCGATGGATTCGCGTTGGGGCAGTACGTGAACGATCGCCCGTACGCCGCATCGAGCATGCTGGCGATGGCGCTCAAGGACGTCTTCCGGACCGCCCTGGCCGGACGGTGCGAAGCCCGCCCGGAGCTGGCCGCCTCGCCGATGCCGTTGGAGATTCACGTCCCGGCGGTTCCGTGCCGGGGCGGCATCGATCTGCTGCGCCGGCTGTTCGAGCCGCTGCGCTGGCGCGTCGAGGCGTCGAGCGCCCCGCTGGATCCGACGATCCCGGAGTGGGGCGACTCGCGCTACACCGATGTCCGGCTGACCGGCGACCTGCGGCTGGCTGACGCCTTGAACCATCTGTACGTGCTGCTTCCGGTGCTCGACGACGCGAAGCACTACTGGGTCAGCAATGACGAGGTCGACAAGCTGGTTCACGCGGGCGAGGGCTGGCTTGCGTGGCATCCGGAGAAGGCGCTGATCACCCGCCGGTACCTGTCCCATCGGCGGGAACTGACGCAGTCGGCGCTGGCGCGGCTGGCCGAGGTCGACGACACCGAACCCGAGGAGTTCGACAACGCCCCCGACGGCGCGGTCGCCCTGGACCCCCCGGACCGGCCCGTCCCACTGGCCGAACAGCGCCGGGGCGCCGTGCTCGCTGCGGTCCGGGCCTCCGGCGCACGGCGGGTCGGCGACCTGGGCTGCGGCGAAGGCGTGCTGGTCGCCGACCTGCTGGCCGAACGCGGCATCGAGCAGGTCATCGCCACGGACGTTTCGGCACGGGCCCTGCAGATCGCTGGCCGCCGGCTGCGCCTGGACAAGATGTCCGAACGGCAGCGTGACCGACTGCAGATCTTCCAGTCCGCGCTGACCTATCGCGATGATCGGCTCGCTGGCTTGGATGCGGCGGTGCTGATGGAGGTCATCGAGCACGTCGACCCACCCCGCCTGAACGCGCTCGAGCGGGTCGTGTTCGGCTTCGCCGCTCCCGCGACGGTGATCGTGACAACCCCGAACGCGGAGTACAACGTGCGGTTCGAGACCCTGCCCAGCGGCAGCATGCGTCATCGCGACCATCGTTTCGAGTGGACCCGGGCCGAATTCCGGTCCTGGGCCCAGCGGGCCGGGGACGCCTACGGCTATGCGGTTCGCTACCTCCCGATCGGGACCGACGATCCCGAGGTAGGGCCGCCGACTCAGATGGCGATCTTCAGCAAGGTGGCCGCATGACGCGCGAGCTGACGGTTCCCGAGCTGAGCCTCGTCGTGCTGATCGGTGCCAGCGGCTCGGGAAAGTCCACGTTCGGCGGGACCCACTTCCGGCCGACCGAGGTGATCTCGTCGGATTTCTGCCGGGGCCTGGTGGCCGACGACGAGAACGATCAGGCTGCCACGCCCGAAGCCTTCGAGCTGCTGCACTACATCGCCGGAAAGCGGCTGAAGGCCGGTCGGCTGACGGTCGTGGACGCCACCAACGTCCAGCCCGGCGCTCGCAAGCCGCTGGTCGCCCTGGCCCGGGAGCACGACGTCCTGCCCGTGGCAATCGTCCTCGACGTACCCGAAGGCGTCTGCGTTGCCCGTAACGCGGGCCGTCCTGATCGCGACTTCGGGACCCATGTCATCCGCCGGCAGCAAGATCAGCTACGCCGTAGTCTCAAGGGACTGCAGCGGGAGGGATTCCGGACGGTCCACACGCTGCGCGGCGCCGAGGAGATAGCCGGGGTCTGCGTCGTCCGCAGCAAGCTCTACAACGACCTACGCCACGAGAGCGGCCCGTTCGATGTCATTGGCGATATCCACGGCTGCCGCGCAGAACTGGAGCTGTTGCTCGCCGAGCTCGGCTACGAGATCAGCCGGGACGGCGGTGGACGCGCCACCGGCGCGCACCGGGACGGCCGTCGCGTGGTCTTCGTCGGTGACCTGGTCGACCGGGGTCCCGACACCACAGGCGTGCTGAGGCTGGTCATGGCCATGGTGGCCGCCGGCGACGCGTTCTGCGTCCCTGGAAACCACGAGAACAAGCTGCTGCGCGCACTGCGCGGTCGCAATGTGCAGGTCAGCCACGGCCTGGCTGAGTCGCTGGCCCAGCTGGCGGCCGAGCCTGACGAGTTCCGCGCCCAGGTCGAAAGGTTCCTGGACGGCCTGATCAGCCACTATGTCCTCGACGGCGGGCAGCTGGTGGTCGCGCACGCCGGGCTCACCGAGCGATACCAGGGCCGCGCCTCGGGCCGGGTCCGCGAGTTCTGCCTGTACGGGCAGACCACCGGCGAGACCGACGAGTACGGCCTCCCGGTGCGCTATCCGTGGGCCCAGGAGTATCGCGGCCGGGCGATGGTGCTCTACGGCCACACGCCGGTCCCCGCTACGGAATGGATCAACAACACCCTCTGCCTGGACACCGGATGCGTGTTCGGCGGTCGCCTCACCGCGTTGCGTTACCCGGAACGGGAAGTCGTCTCGGTTCCGGCGGCCGAGATCTACTACGAGCCGGCCAGGCCTTTCCCCGCCAACCCAGAAGCGGCCGCTAGCGATTCCGCCGCTCGTCGCGACCCCGGGGTCCTCGACATCACCGACGTCATCGGCACGCGAATTGTCGAGACGCAGTACCAGAAGCGCATCGGGGTGCGGGAGGAGAACGCCGCCGCCGCGCTGGAGGTGATGAGCCGGTTCGCGATCGACCCTCGGTGGCTTCTTTACCTGCCCCCCACGATGAGCCCGGTCGCCACCTCGACGCGCCCAGGGCTGCTCGAGCATCCCGAGCAGGCGTTCGAGTACTTCCGGGCCGAGGGCGTCGACCAGGTCGTGTGCGAGGAGAAGCACATGGGCTCGCGAGCCGTCGCGCTCGTCTGCCGCACCACCGCCGACGCGCGCGCGAGATTCGGGGCGCCCGGCGATCAGGCCGGCGCTGTATGGACGCGCACCGGCCGGGCATTCCTGTCCGGGGATCTCACCGCCCGCCTGGTGGACCGGCTGCGCATCGCGGCGGACAAGGCCGGGCTCTTTGCGGAACTGGACACGTCCTGGCTGCTGCTGGACGCCGAGCTGATGCCCTGGAGCGCCAAGGCCGGGCAACTGCTTCGCGATCAGTACGCCGCTGTCGGGGCGGCGGCCCGCGCGTCGCTGCCGGCCGCCGTCAGGGTGCTCGACCAAGCCGCCGCGGCGGGTCTCGACGTCGCCGGCCTGCTCGAACGCACCCGCGCCCGGGAACTCAATGCCGCAGCGTTCACCGACGCCTACCGGCGCTACTGCTGGCCGACCGACGGCCTGGCGGGAGTTCGCGTTGCTCCCTTCCAGCTGCTGGCCACCGAGGCAGCGGCCCATCACGAGCGGCCGCACGCCTGGCACCTGGACCTCGCCGACCGGCTGGTCGCCGCCGACCCAGAGCTTGTCGCGCCGACCCGCCGCATCACCGTGGACACGACTGACCCGGCCTCTGTTGCCGCCGGGACCGGCTGGTGGTCCGAACTCACCGCCGGAGGCAGCGAAGGCATGGTCGTCAAGCCGGCCGGCAACCTGACGCGCGGACGCAAGGGACTGGTGCAGCCGGGGCTGAAGGTGCGCGGGCGCGAGTACCTCCGAATCATCTACGGCCCCGATTACACCGAGCCGTCGAACACCGAACGCCTGCGTTCACGGGGACTGGGACACAAGCGGTCGCTGGCCCTGCGCGAGTACGCGCTTGGCCTCGAGGCACTGGACCGCGTCGCCCGCGGCGAGCCCCTGTGGCGGGTGCACCAGTGCGTCTTCGCGGTACTCGCGCTCGAATCCGAACCTGTGGACCCACGGCTGTAACCGCCGGGCGACTACTTGCGAGCTAAGTCAGCGGCAGTCACTGCCAGGCCTGCTGCATGACCTCGGGATCGGTCAGGTCGCTGAACGTGCCGGCGAACCACCGCAGGTCTTTCATGGTGACCGGAGTGCTCGTGCGCAAGGCGTCCTGAGCAAGCAGGCGACGGAGGTACTCATTCCTGGAGAGGCCGAGTTTGGCGGCGTGGGACTCGATCGCTGCGAGGATGTCATCGGGAACATCTCGGATCAGCACATCAGGCATCGGGGCGCCTCCCGTTGATAACTGAGGTTATCACCGGCGACGAAGATGCAGAGAGCATGATCATCTTCAGCATCTTGTGAGCAGGGCAGCTCCCGGCGGATGATCCTTCCCGGCACCATGTGCTGTCGTGCCATGTGCTGTAGTAAGGCGACGATGTCGGCATGACCGATGTCGATTTCCCTAAGGCAGGTGCCGCGCGTGTCTAGGCTTGGCCCGGCCGCGGAACGGGCCGTGCGGCAGCGGCTGGATTTCGCTGAGGCCGACGCCTTCCTGGCGCGGCTTGAGCAGCTCTGGTTCGACATCTGCGAGCCCCTGGAGCGCGTTTACGGCGGTGTCGTTGACGTGCCCGGATTCGTCAGCGAGCTTGTGCTTGACGCGCTGGCGGCCGCTGCCGAGCGCCCGGTGGCTCTGCGGCTGCTTGATCGGCGCCGGGAGATCGATCCGGCCTGGTTCCAGCGATCCCGCATGATCGGCTATGTCTGCTACGCCGACCGGTTCGGTGGCTCGCTGCAGGGGGTGCGGCAGCATCTGGACTACCTGGTGGAGCTGGGCGTCAGCTACCTGCACCTGATGCCGCTGCTCAGGCCGCGGGACGGGGAGAACGACGGCGGATACGCCGTGCAGGACTACGACGCGGTAGATCCGCGGGTCGGCACCATGGCCGATCTCGTGGCGCTCGCCGCCGAACTGCACGAGCGCGGCATCGCCCTGTGCATCGACCTGGTGCTCAACCACACCGCGAGGGAGCACGAATGGGCCCGCAAGGCGCTGGCAGGCGAGCCTGGCTACCGCGAGATGTACCTGATCTTTCCCGACCGGAGGATGCCGGATGCCTACGAGCGCACGCTGCCGGAAGTGTTCCCTGACCTGGCGCCCGGTAGTTTCACCGAGGTACCTGGACTGGGCTGGGTGTGGACGAGCTTCCGTGACTACCAGTGGGACCTGAATTACGCCAACCCGGCGGTGTTCCGGGCGATGCTGGGAACGATGCTCGCCCTGGCCAACCGCGGCATCGACGTGCTGCGGCTGGACGCGGCGCCGTTCCTGTGGAAGCGGATGGGCACCGACTGCCAGGACCAGCCCGAGGCCCATCTGATCGTCCAGGCCTTCCGCGCGCTGACCCGGCTCGCCGCCCCTGGCCTGATCCTCAAGGCCGAGGCGATCGTCAGCCCGGAGATCCTGGCCCGGTACCTCGGCGGTCACGACCGGTTCCGCCCGGAGTGCGATCTGGCTTACGACAACCAGCTCATGGTCATGCTCTGGTCGAGCCTCGCGACCCGTGACGTGCGGCTCGCCGAGCTGGCGCTCTCGCGCCGGCCTCCTGCGCCGCCGCCGACCTCGTGGGTCACCTACGTGCGCTGCCACGATGACATCGGCTGGGCGGTGTCCGACGCGGACGCCGCCGCCGCCGGGCTGGACGGCTTCGCCCACCGGCGGTTCCTCAGCGACTTCTACGCCGGCCGCTTTCCCGGGTCGTTCGCCAGGGGCGCGCTGTTCGAGGACAACCCGGCCACTGGCGATGCCCGCATCTCCGGCAGCGCCGCGTCGCTGTGCGGCATCGAGGCCGCGCTGGCAACGGGGGATGCGGGCAGGCTCGCCGCCGCCCTGCGGCGGCTGGAGTCGATGTATGCCGTGGTCTTCTCCTTCGGCGGCATCCCGCTGATCTACATGGGCGACGAGCTGGCCCTGCGCAGCGATCCGGCGTGGGCACGGGACCCGGCCCGCGCGCACGACAACCGGTGGATGCACCGGCCGCCGATGGACTGGGCCGTGGCCGCCAGGCGGCATGACCCGGAGTCGCTGGAAGGCAGGGCATTCGCCGCGATCCAGGGCCTGGCCAGCGCGCGGCGCGAGCTGCTCGCGCTGCGCGCTGGCGGTGACACCGAGATCCTGGCGACCGGGAACGCCAGCGTGCTGGCGTACCGCAGGGCCCATCCGCGCAGTGCCCCGTTCCTCTCGCTCACCAGCTTCAGCGACACCACCCAGTCAGTCGACGCCGGGGTCATCGCCCGCGCGGGCCTGCGCGAGCCACGGCACGTGCACTCCACGACCGGGCGGCTCGAGATCAGCGCGGGCCGGATCGAGCTGCCGCCCTGGAGCTTCCTCTGGCTCACCGGCTCCTGAGGTCTCAGACCTGGGCCCCGCGTCGCAACGAGCCAGCGGGCCGGCGATTCGCCAGGTTCTCTGTCGGCCGGGCTTCGTATGATCGACTATCTCCGGCTCCGCAGCCCCAGTTAGCCCTTTGCCTCCTGGCCGCGTGCCGCGTGGATCACGAGAGGATGGCATGACGGCCTTCCAGACGGCCCTCGACCTGGGCCTGAACGACGATCCATCCACCGGGCAGTTGCCGCCTGGCGCAGCCATCCGGCGTGGCCTGCTCGGCGTGGCGCCCGCGGGGGAGGCTAGGGGAGTCGTTTACACGAAGCCGTGGGTGGCCGATCTTGTCCTGGATCTGGCCGGCTATGAGCCCGCCGGGGATCTCGCCGCTCGTTATGCCGTGGAGCCGTCGGCAGGTGAGGGCGCGTTCCTGGTGCCGATGATCAGGCGGCTGCTGCAGTCGCTGCCGGCGCACGGGCGGCGGCTTGAGGATTGCCGGGACTCGATCCGGGCGTACGAGCTCGACGCTGATGCTGCGGCCCAGGCCGTTGAGCTTGCCGAGGGGGAGCTGCGGCGGCATGGTGCCAGCGCCGGGATAGCCGGGAAGATCGCCGCAGGCTGGGTGAGCGTCGGCGATTATCTCCTGGCGTCTCCGGACGACTGCCGGGCGGATCTGGTCGCTGGCAATCCGCCGTATATCCGGTACGACGAGGTGCCTGGTGAAGCGCTGGCGCGTTACCGGCGGCTGTACCCCACAATGGTCGGCCGCGGCGACATTTACGTGGGGTTCATCGAGGCCGGGCTGCGCCAGCTGAGGGATGGCGGGGTGCTGGCCTTCATCTGCGCGGATCGCTGGATGCGGTCGGCATACGGCGCCGAGCTGCGCCGGATGATCAGTGCCGCGTTTGGCGTGGAGGCGGTCATCGAAATGCATGACGCTTCGGCGTTCGAGAACGAGGTGGCGGCGTATCCGGCGGTGATCGTGATCCGCCGTGCGCCGCAGGGGCGGGCGCTCATCGCCAGCGCCGGCCCGGAGGCCGGGCACACGCCGACCGGCCGCGGCCTGGCCGCGTCGGTCGCCGGGCTGGCCCGGGGTCAGGCGGCCCCGGTGCCGGGGTTCGCTGCGACGATGGTGGATCGCTGGTTCCGCGGTACGGGCCCATGGCCGTCGCTGGAGCCGGGCCGGCTTGCGCTGTTGCAGCGGCTGGAGGCGCGGTTCGGCCCGCTGGAGGACGAGATGACCGGAACGAAGATCGGCATCGGCGTCGCGACCGGCGCGGATCGGGTGTTCATTACCAGGGACCCGGATGCGGTCGAGCCCGACCGGATCGTGCCGCTCGCGATGACCGCCGACACCCGCGACGGCGTCCTGCGGTGGTCGGGGCACTACCTGCTGGACCCGTGGACGACGGGCGGTGGCCTGGTGGACCTCGCTGCCTACCCCCGGCTCCGTGCACTGTTCGAGGGCCGGAGGCCAGAACTCGAGGGCCGTAACATCGCCCGCCGCAACGCCAGGGATTGGTACCGCACGATCGACCGGGTCCATCACGAGCTGACCGGGCGGCCCAAGCTTTACTTCCCGGACATGAAGCTTGCCAGCAACCCGGTCCTGGACCGCGGCGAGACGTACCCGCACCACAACCTGTACTACCTGACGTCCCAGGCATGGGACCTGGAGGTTCTCGGCGGCCTGCTGCTGTCCCGGGTGGCGCAGCTGTTCATCGAGGCGTACTGCGTCAAGATGCGCGGCGGCACGCTCCGGTTCCAGGCCCAGTACCTGCGCCGGATCAGGGTTCCTAGCCCGGCGGCCCTGCCGGAAGATCTCTGCGACCGGCTCCGCGTGGCGTTCCGTTCCCGTGACGCCGCCGCCGCCACTCGCGCGGCACTGGAGGCCTACAAGATCGCTGACCTTGCCGGGGAACTGGCGTGCTAGCGGAACTCGCGGAGCGTTTCCAGGAAGCCGTGCAGGCGTTCTGGGACGCGCGGGATCGCCAGCAGCAAAAGCAGATCGACGCCGGGAAGATCGACGCCGGCAGCCGCGGCGCGGTCACCGGCGGAACCCAGATGGGCGCCCTGGAGACGCTCCTCACCGACGTCCTGCTCGATGCCGGCCTTGGACGTGCTGACATCAGCGCCCGCACCGCGCTCGCGCTCCCCGGGTACTACCGGCCGGAGAAAAAATGGGACCTGCTGGTAGTCGCCGACCATCAACTCCTCGTCGCTGTCGAGTTCAAGTCCCAGGTCGGCCCCAGCTTCGGCAACAACTTCAACAACCGCACCGAGGAAGCGATCGGGAACAGCGAGGACTTCTGGACCGCCTACCGCGAAGGCCGGTTCGGCCACCGCCAGGCACCCTTCCTCGGATATTTCTTCCTGCTCGAAGACTGCGCCAGCGTCCACGCCTCGGTCTCCAGCTCTGAGCCCTACTTCAAAGTCGACCCCGTCTTCGATGGCGCCTCGTACTCCCGGCGCTACGAGATCCTCTGCCAGCGGCTCGTGCTGGAGCGCAAATACACCTCCGCCTGCCTCACCCTCGCCACCAAGGCCAATCCGACCAGCGTCAGCTTCCCGGCGGATACGCTCAACTTCCGGCAGTTCGCTGCCGCCATCGACGCGCACGCTCGCGCTTTCATCAACACTCGGTAGCAGGCGCCATAGGGATGATCCGGCTCGCGAGAGACCGAGAAGGAGGAACCCGTGCCCCTTGTGCGTGTTGACCTCATCCGCGGCAAGCCTGCGGACTACCGGGGCGAGATCGGTGCCGTTATCTACGAGGCCATGATCGGGACGCTCGGGGTCCCGGCCGACGACCGGTTCCAGGTGATCACCGAGCATCCGCGCGAGAACTTCGTGGCCGATCCGGGATATCTCGGGATCACCCGGACCGAGGACTGCGTGCTGATCCAGGTGACGCTGAACGCGGGCCGCACGGTGGACGTCAAGCGGGCTTTCTACCGGGCAGTCGCGGACGGCCTGCACCAGCGGCTGGGGCTGCGCCGCGAGGACGTGTTCATCAGCCTTGTCGAGGTGCCGAAGGAAAACTGGTCGTTCGGCAACGGCGAGGCGCAGTACGCCGGATAGAGGCGCAGTACGCCGGATAGCAGCGCCGGTCAGCTGGCCTGGTGCGCCGCCCAGCGTCATGACGGGCGCCGGCAGTCAAAGTTACTGATCATTTATATTGCCGACGGGATTTCGGCAGACCTCCGCCGGATGACTCGCGCTACTCTTCGTAGTCACATAGGCACTCCTGGTATCTCAGAGTGCACCGGGGAACCGTGAAGCGCCCGCGACCGGGGGAGCGGCAGGTCAGGCAATGGGATGGTTCGGCAGCAAGGTCGCTGGCGGCGCGGGAAAGATGTTCCTGAGGCTGGCCATCGTGATAGTCGCGGTGCTGGCGGCCGTGGGCGGCGGAGCGCTGAGCCGCGCCAGGTCCGGCGGGCCGGAAGCGACGGGCACGCAGCGGGCCGCGCTGACCGGCCAGGCCACCGGGACCGCGCCGCTGCGGGTGATCTCGGTGTCCCCCGCCGCCGGAGCGCGCGGCGTCGACGGCGGCGATCCCGTCGTGGTGACCTTCTCAGCCCCGCTGGCGCCCGGCTCGCCGCTGCCCATGCTGCGGCCGGCCACCGGGCCGCGCACCGGAACGGCCACCGGGCCGCGCACCGGAACGGCCGCCGGCCCGGCGATCCCCGGCAGCTGGCAGCGGGCCGGCGCGTCGCTGACCTTCCAGCCCGCCGTCCCGCTCAGCCCGTCGAGCTTGTTCACGCTCCGGATACCCGGCGGCCCGGCCGGAGTCCGGTCGGCGTCCGGCGCGCTGCTGGCGCGACCGCAGGTGGCCAGCTTCCGCACCGGGGCGTGGTCGACCCGGCGGCTGAGCGAGCTGCTCGCCCAACTCGGCTACCTGCCGCTGTCGTGGCATCCGTTTGCTGCCCGGGGCCGCCAGCTCACCGGCGCGGAACCAGCGGACGCTGGCCTGGCCGCTCAGGCCGCGGCGGCCTACAGCCCGCCGGCCGGGACCTTCAGGTGGCACCGCGGCTACCCCGGCTCGCTGCACGCCGAGTGGCACGCAGGCGGCCCGAACCTGATCCTGACCGGCGCCGTGATGGCCTTCGAGTCCCAGCACGGGATGACCATGGACGGCGTCGCCGGGCCCAGCGTGTGGCACGCCATCTTCCGCGCTGCGGCCCTCTACCAGCGCAACCCGGACGGCTACAGCTACGCGCTGGCCAGCAAGGGAATCCCGGAGACCCTGACCATCTGGCATGACGGCCGGATCGTGCTGAGCACCCCGGCCAACACCGGCATCCCGGTCGCGCCGACCGCCGACGGCACCTTCCCCGTGTACCTGCGGTACCGCTTCCAGATCATGCGGGGGATCAACCCGGACGGCAGCAGTTACGCCGATCCCGTCTCGTTCGTCTCCTACTTCGACGGCGGCGAGGCCGTGCACTACTTCCCGCGGGGCTCGTACGGCTTCCCGCAGAGCCTGGGCTGCGTCGAGCTGCCCCTCGGGGCGGCCGCGGCGGCCTGGCCCTATCTCACCTACGGCAGCCTGGTGACCGTCGCGGGATGACCTGCTGACCCTCGCGGGATGACCCGCTGCCCGTCGCGTAGGTGACCGAGGCACGTCCACGGCCGCGGACGGAATGCAGCGAACCGGGCCGTCAGCAATCGGTGCCTGTTTATCACCAATTCTTTATATCGTCCGTGCCGCAGCAGGCGCATCTGCCGCCTAGAGTCACACGTTAGGAGGGCCCGGGACGCACCGGGCCATATCGGCTCGCCCGCCGCCGGGGGGCCAGGTAAGGCGAGGGAGCCTATCTTGCTCAGTGAGGGACGGCTGCGTGGCCGCGTCGTAATCCTCGCGGCGGTCATCGTCGCGCTGATGGCCACCGGCACGTGGTTCGCGCTGAGCCACGCGCAGGCCAAGCAGGCCGGCCTCACGGCAGCCACCAGCGGGCAAGGACACCACACCTCGAAGGATCCGGCGTCTTCCGGGCCGCTCCGGGTGCTGTCGCTGACGCCGGCCGGGCACGCCAGGAACGTCAACGGCGCGCTGCCGGTGCAGGTGCGGTTCTCCGCCGCGCTCGCGGCCGGCTCGCCGCTGCCGACGATCTCTCCCGCGATTCGCGGTAGCTGGCAGCGGTCGGGCGACGTCGTCGAGTTCGTGCCGAAGACCGCGTTCGCCCCGCTCACCCGCGTCACGGTCCGCGTCCCGGCGGGCAGGTCCGGCGTAACCTCGGCCGGCGGCGGCATGCTGGCCAGTCGCGTCGTCGAGCGGTTCCGCGTCGGCAGCTGGTCAACCGTCCGGCTCGACCAGCTGCTCGCCCAGCTCGGCTACCTGCCGCTGACCTGGACGCCGGCGTCCGGCGCGGTCAATCCCGCGCCCGCCGGCACCAGCGCCCAGCTGGCCGCCGCGTTCAGCCCGCCGGCCGGTACCTTCAGCTGGCAGCACGGGTACCCCCGTGAGCTGCGCACCTTCTGGCAGCCGGGCAAATCCGGCCTGGTGCTACAGGGCGCGGTGATGGCCTTCGAGTCCGATCACCTGATGACGATGGACGGTGTCGCCGGGCCGGCGGTCTGGCACGCGCTGCTGCGGGCAGTGGCGGCCGGCCAGGACAACAGCCACGGCTACACGTACGCGCGCGCCTCGGAGAACAGCCCGGAGACGCTGACCATCTGGCATGACGGCCACGTGGTGCTGCGGACCCCGGCGAACACCGGCATCCCGGCCGCGCCGACCACGGTCGGTACCGCCGCGGTGTACCTGCGGTACCGCTTCCAGATCATGCGGGGCACCAACCCGGACGGCAGCAAGTACGCCGATCCGGTCTCGTTCGTCTCCTACTTCCGGGCCGGCGAGGCCGTGCACTACTTCCCGCGCGGCTCCTACGGATTCCCGCAGAGCCTAGGCTGCGTCGAGCTGCCCTACGGTGCGGCGGAGCAGGCCTGGCCGTACCTCACCTACGGCAGCCTGGTCACCGTCGCGCCGCCGTCCTGACGACGAGACGCGGGCCGCGCGCGGCGGACGCCGCGCATCGATAGCATCGGGGTACCGGCGGCGGCAGCCGTCGCCGTCGTCATCCATGCCAGGGGAGCCACCAGTGCCTGCCGAAAAGCTTCACATCACCCTCGCCGGACGCGAGCACGTGGTGGAAGCCGGCACGACGGCCGGCCAGGCACTGGAAATGAGTTCCGGGCATAACGGGGCCGCCGGGGCCAGTGCCCCGATAGCGGCCAGGGTCAGCGGCGAGCTGAGGGACCTGGCGCACCCGCTCGCCGACGGCGACTCGGTGCAGCCGGTGGACATCGCGAGCCCGGACGGGCTGGCGATAATGCGGCACTCCGCGGCGCACGTGCTGGCCCAGGCGGTGCAGGGGCTGTTCCCCGACGCGAAACTCGGCATCGGCCCGCCGGTCGAGAACGGCTTCTATTACGACTTTGACACCAGCAATCCGTTCGGGCCCGACGATCTGAAGGCCATCGAACAGCGGATGCGCCAGATCGTGAAGCAGGGCCAGCGGTTCGCGCGCCGGGTCGTCACCGAGCCCGACGCGCGGGCGGAGCTGGCCGGCGAGCCGTACAAGCTGGAACTCATCGGGCTCAAGGGCGGCTCAGCTTCGGAGGATGAGACCGTGGAGGTCGGCGGCGCGGAGCTGACCATCTACGACAACCTCGACCCGGCCACCGGCGAGGTTCGCTGGAAGGACCTGTGCCGCGGCCCGCACCTGCCCACCACCCGGCAGATCCGGGCGTTCAAGCTGATGCGGACCGGCGGGGCGTACTGGCGGGGCAGCGAGCAGAACCCGCAGCTGCAGCGGATCTACGGCACCGCCTGGCCGTCGCGCCAGGCGCAGGACGAGTACCTCACCATGCTCGCCGAGGCGGAGAAACGCGATCACCGCAAGCTCGGCGCCGACCTCGACCTGTTCTCGTTCCCGGCCGAGATCGGCAGCGGGCTCGCCGTCTTCCACCCCAAGGGCGGGATGATCAGGAAAGTCATGGAGGACTACTCGCGGCGACGCCACGAGGAGGCCGGCTACGAGTTCGTGAACACCCCGCACATCAGCAAGTCGACCCTGTTCGAGACCTCGGGTCACCTGCAGTGGTTCGCCGAGGGGATGTTTCCGCCGATGGAGCTGGAGGGCGCGAAGTACTACCTCAAGCCGATGAACTGCCCGTTCCACATCCTGATCTTCAAAGCGCGCGGGCGCTCCTACCGGGAGCTGCCGCTGCGGCTGTTCGAGTTCGGCTCGGTCTACCGGTACGAGAAGTCCGGCGTGGTGCACGGCCTGACCCGGGTCCGCGGCCTCACCATGGACGACGCCCACATCTTCTGCACCCGCGAGCAGGCCGGGGCGGAGATCAAGAGCCTGCTGTCGTTCGTGCTCGGCCTGCTGGGCGACTACGGGCTCAGCGACTTCTACCTGGAGCTGTCTACCAGGGGCGAGGACAAGGACAAGTTCGTCGGCACCGACGAGGACTGGGAGCACGCGACCGAGGCGCTGCGGGAGGCCGCCGCTGAGTCCGGCCTCGAGCTCGTCGCCGACCCCGGCGGCGCCGCGTTCTACGGGCCGAAAATCTCGGTGCAGGCCAGGGACGCCATCGGCCGCACCTGGCAGCTGTCCACCATCCAGCTCGACTACAACGAGCCCAGGCGGTTCGGGATGGAGTACCAGGCGGCGGACGGCACCCGGCAACAGCCGATCATGATCCACCGGGCCCTGTTCGGGTCGGTGGAACGGTTCCTCGGCGTCCTTGTTGAACACTATGCCGGCGCGTTCCCGCCCTGGCTGGCGCCGGTCCAGGCGGTCGGCATCCCGATCGCCGACGCGCACGTGCCGTATCTGCAGGACGTCGCGGCCAGGCTGCGCGCCCGCGGCATCAGGGCCGAGGTCGACACCGGCGACGACCGGATGCAGAAGAAGATCAGGAACGCGCAGCGGCAGAAGGTTCCCTACATGCTGCTGGCGGGCGACGACGACATCGCCGCGGGCGCGATCTCGTTCCGGTACCGCAGCGGCGAGCAGCGCAACGGCGTCCCCGTCGACGACGCGATCGCCGAGATCGCCGACGCGGTGGCCAACCGGATCCAGGTCTGAGCGGTCATGCCGAGCACGCAGTCCGGCCAGCCTGACGAGCCCGGCCAGGCTGAGCAGGCCGGCCAGCCTGAGCCCAGCCGCCAGGACGGGGTCGGCTCGCCGGACGGCATCCAGCGGCTCTGGATGCCGCACCGGATGGCCTACATCAAGGGCGAGAACAAGCCGTCCGGCAGCGGAGACGGCGACGACTGCCCGTTCTGCCGCATTCCGGGACTGCCGGACGAGGACGGGCTGATCGTGTCGCGCGGCACGCTGGTCTATTGCGTGCTGAACCTCTACCCCTACAACGGCGGCCACCTGCTGGTGTGCCCGTACCGGCATGTCGCGGACTACACCAGCCTGGACGAGCCGGAGACCGCCGAGCTCGCCGCGTTCACCAAGCGGGCGATGACCGCGCTGCGCGCCGCCTCCGGCCCGCAGGGGTTCAACATCGGCATGAACATGGGCAGCGTGGCAGGCGCGGGAATCGCCGCGCACCTGCACCAGCACGTGGTGCCGCGATGGGGCGGCGACATGAACTTCATGCCGGTCATCGGGCGGACAAGGGTGCTGCCGCAACTGCTGGCCGAGACCCGCAAGATGATCGCCGACGCGTGGCCGGCCGGCTGACGCATGGCCGGCCGGCGTGCGGCCGGCCAAGACGGCCGGCCGCACGCCGGGCTGGCTCAGCCTGCCTTGGCGGTGTCCGCGAACTTGCCGGCCAGGTGCGACGGCAGCGGCTCGTGACGCAGGTAGGACCGGGTAAAGGACCCGGTTCCGTGTGACATCGACCGCAGGTCAATGGCGTAGCGGGTGAGCTCGAGTTCCGGGATCTCCGACCTGACCAGCGTCCGCCCGCCCGGCACCGGCTCGGTTCCGAGCACCCGGCCGCGGCGCGAGGACAGGTCCGACATGACGGCGCCCACGTAGTCGTCGGCGACGAGCACGGCCACCTCGTCGACCGGCTCGAGCAGCAGCACCTGGGCCTTGTCCGCCGCGTCCCGCAGCGCCGCCCGGCCCGCCTTCTGGAACGCCAGGTCCGAGGAGTCCACCGAGTGCGCCTTGCCGTCGAACAGCGTCACCCGGATGTCGACCATCGGGTAGCCGGCCAGCACGCCGTGCTCCATCTGCGCCCGGACGCCCTTTTCCACCGACGGGATGTACTGCCGCGGCACGACGCCGCCGACGATCTTGTCGATGAACTCAAGCCCCTCGCCGGACGGCCGCGGCTCCACCTCGATGTGGCAGATGCCGTACTCGCCGTGCCCGCCGGACTGCTTGACGTTACGGCCGAGCCCGGTGGCCTTGCCCGCGAGCGTCTCGCGCAGTGGCACCCGCAGCTCGGTCGTCTCCACCGCCACGCCGTAGCGGCTGCACAGCCGGTCAAGCAGCAGGTCAGCGTGGGCCTCGCCCATGCACCACAGGACGAGCTGGTGGGTCTCGGCGTTGTTCTCCAGGCGCAGCGTCGGGTCCTCGGCCACCAGCCTGGCCAGCGCCTGCGACATCTTGTCCTCGTCGGCCTTGGACTTCGCCTGGATCGCCACCGGCAGCAGCGGCTCGGGATTGGCCCACGCCTCCATCAGCAGCGGCCGGTCCTTGTCGGACAGGGTGTCCCCGGTCTCCGCGCTGCCGAGCTTCGCCACCGCGCAGATGTCGCCAGCCGCGCACTGGGCGATGGCCCGCTGCTGCTTGCCGAGCGGTGAGGTGAGCGCGCCGACCCGCTCGTCCTGGTCGTGATCGGCGTGACCGCTCTCCGCCCTGCCGTGCCCGGAAACGTGCACCATCGTGTCCGGCCGCAGGGTGCCGGAGAACATCCGGACCAGGCTGATCCGGCCCACGTAGGGATCCGAGGCCGTCTTGATCACCTCGGCCAGCAGCGGGCCGCCCGGATCGCAGGTCAGGCCGCTCACCGTCGTGCCGTTCAGCGTGGTGACGACGGGCAGCGGGTGCTCCTGCGGGGCCGGGAATGCCTCGGTCATCACCTCCAGCAGCTCGGCGAGGCCGATGCCGCGGCTGGCGGCGGCCGCGAGCACCGGGTAGAAGCTGCCGCGGGCGACCGCCTTCTCCAGGTCCTCGATGAGTACCTTGACGTCGATGTGCTCGTCCGCCAGGTAGCGGTCCATCAGCGACTCGTCTTCGCTCTCCTGGATGATCGACTCGATCAGCGCGCCGCGGTAGTCGGCGATCCGGTCGGCCTGCCCGGGGTCAGGATCCCGTTCCTCGCGGCTGCCGCCCGAGTAGTCGTAGAACCGCTCCGACAGCAGGCCGATCAGGCCGCTGACGGCGCCGGAGTCGCTGACGACCGGCAGGTACAGCGGCGCGACGGAGTCACCGAACGCGTCCCGGCAGGCGGCGAGCGCCTCGTCGAAGTCACCCCGCTGGTGGTCGATCTTGGTGATCACGACGGCGCGGGGCGTGCCGGCGGCGGCGCATTCGTCCCACAGCATCCTGGTCAGGCCGTCGACGCCGTCGGCGGCGGAGACCGTGAACAGGGCCGCGTCGGCGGCCCGCAGGCCGGCCCGCAGCTCGGCGGTGAAATCGGCGTATCCGGGGGTGTCCAGCAGGTTGACCTTGACGCCGCCATGCAGGACCGGCGCGAGGGTCAGGTTCACCGAGCGCTGCTGCCGGACCTCGACCTCGTCGAAGTCGCTCACGGTCGTCCCGTCCTCGACCCGGCCGGCCCGCTGGATCGCCCCGGTGCAGGCGAGCAGGGCCTCCACCAGCGTCGTCTTGCCCGCTCCGGAATGGCCGACCAGCACGACATTGCGCACGCTGTCCGCCTGGCCGGCCGCCGGCATTCTGCCCGCAGCCGCCGCGCTCCCTGCCTTGTCCGTCATCGCCGCCGCCTCCCTAGATCCGTTCCTGCACCAACAGCCTTTACCTGCCGGCCACCGGATCACAACCCCTCGGCCACAATCGCCCGGCCTACCCGGCGGTAAGATCCGGCTACCCGCCCGCCAGTAAGATCAGACGGCCATGCTGAACGTGCTGCGACCAGCCATCGCCCGCCTGCTGACGCCGGTCGGCCAGGCACTCGGCCGCACTCCGGTCACACCGAACGCGCTGACCATTACCGGCACCATCGGCGTCTCAGCCGGGGCGCTCGCGCTTTTCCCCACCGGGCATCTGCTGGCGGGCACGATCGTCTGCACCGTCTTCGTCTTCGCCGACATGCTGGACGGCGCGCTCGCCCGGGTCAAGGGCACCACCGGAGCCTGGGGCGCCTTCCTTGACTCCACCCTGGACCGGGTCGCCGACGCGTCGATCTTCGGCGGGATCGCGGCCTGGCTGGTGCTGGGCGGGCACGACACGCTGCTCGCCGGGGTGGCCGTCTTCTGCCTGGCGGCCGGAATGCTCGTGTCGTACGCGAAGGCGCGCGCCGAGGGCCTGGGCGTGCGCTGCGACGTCGGCATTGCCGAGCGGTCGGAGCGGCTGGTGATCGGGCTGGTGGCGATCGGGCTGACCGGGCTTGGCGTGCGGTACGTGCTTCCCGTGGGACTCTGGGTGCTTGCGGTCGCGAGCGTGATCACGCTCGCGCAGCGGGTGCATGCCGTCCGCAAGGCAACCGCCGGAGGAGGTTAACGGATGCCCGGACTCAGAGACAGGCTGATCGACGCCGGCTACGGCCTCGGCTGGTCCGTCGTGTGCCGCGCGCCGGAGTCCTGGGCCCGGTGGGCGTTCAGGACCGCCGGGGACATCGCGTGGCGCCGCCAGGGCCCGCGGGTGCAGGTCCTCGAGGGCAACCTGCGCCGGGTGCTCGGCCCGGCGGCGACCGGCAAGGAACTGCGCGCGCTGTCCAGGGCCTCGATGCGCTCGTACGCCCGCTACTGGATGGAGGTGTTCCGGCTGCCGGTGATCCCGGCGGAGCGGCTGGTGGCCGGGATGGAGGTCGAGGGGGACGTGCAGATCGCCTTCGACTACATCGCGGCCGGCCGCGGCGTGGTGTTCGCGCTGCCGCACATGGGCAACTGGGACCAGGCCGGCGCCTGGATCATCGACAAGGGCGCGGGCTCGTTCACCACGGTCGCCGAGCGGGTGAAGCCCGAGTCGGTTTACGAGCGCTTCGTCGGGTTCCGCGAGGCTCTCGGCATGGAGGTGCTGCCGGCCAGCGGTGGCAGCCGCCCGTTCGGTTTGCTGGCGCGGCGGCTGCGGGAGGGCCGGATCGTCTGCCTGCCCTGCGACCGGGACGTCACCGGCAGCGGCATCGAGGTGGAGTTCTTCGGCGAGAAGGCGCGGATGATGGCAGGCCCGGCCGCGCTTGCCGTGCAGACCGGCGCGGCGCTGATCCCGGCCACGCTCTGGTTCACCGCCGACGGCTGGGGGGTCAGGTTCCACGACGAGATCCCGGTGCCGGCCGGCGGCGACAGCAAGAAGCAGCAGACGGCAGCCATGACTCAGCAGATCGCGCGCGCCTTCGAGGAAGGCATCATCGCGCATCCGGCGGACTGGCACATGCTGCAGCGGGTCTTCGTGGCCGACCTCGACCCGGTCAGGCTGGCCGCGGCGGACGCGGCCGCCTCGGCAGCCGGGTGAGAGCCGCCGGATGAGAGTCGGCATCGTCTGCCCGTACACCTGGGACGTCCCCGGCGGCGTCCAGGAGCACATCAGGGACCTCGCCGAGACGCTGATCGACCTCGGCCACGAGGTCTCCGTCATCTCGCCGGCCGACGACGACAACCCGCTGCCCGGTTATGTCGTGCCGGCCGGCCGCGCGGTGCCGGTGCCCTATAACGGGTCCGTCGGCAGGCTCGCGTTCGGCTTCCTGTCCGCCAGCCGGGTGCGCAGGTGGATCCGGGACGGCCAGTTCGACGTGCTGCACGTGCACGAGCCGGTCGTGCCGAGCCTGGGGCTGCTGGCCTGCTGGGTCGCCACCGGCCCGATCGTTGCGACCGTGCACACCGCGAACCCGCGCTCCCGCTGGATGCACGCCGCGCGGCCGGCCCTGCAGTCGGCGCTGGAGAAGATCAGCGCCAGGATCGCGGTGTCCGAGGCGGCGCGGACCACCCTGGTCGAGCACCTGGGCGGCGACGCCGTGCTGATCCCGAACGGGGTCTCGGTGCGCAGGTTCGAGAAGGCGGATTCGCTGCCTGGCTGGCCGGGATCCGGCGGCGCGCTCGGCTTTCTCGGCCGGATGGACGAATCGCGCAAGGGCCTGGCCGTGCTGCTGGCAGCGTTCGGGATGCTCGGCGCCGAGCGGCCTGGCCTGCGGCTGCTTGTCGCGGGCCCGGGGGACGCGGCCGATATCGCGGCGCGGGTGCCCGCGCCGCTGCGCGGCCGGGTGATACTGCTCGGCCAGGTCAGCGAGGAGGACAAGGTCCGGGTCTATCACTCGGTGGACGTCTTCTGCGCCCCGAACACCGGCGGCGAGAGCTTCGGGATCGTGCTGGCCGAGGCAATGGCCGCCGGCGCCCCGATCGTGGCCAGCGACCTGGACGCGTTCCGGATGGTGCTGCGCGGCGGCCAGGCGGGCGAGCTGTTCGCGATCGGCGACGCCGGCGCGCTGGCCCGGGCGGCCGGCCGGCTGCTGGACGACCCGGACCGGCGCGCGGCCCTGTCGGCGGCGGCCGCCGTGGCGGTGCGGGCGTACGACTGGCCGGTGATCGCGCGGGATGTCGTGGCTGTCTACGAGACGGTGCGGCTCGGCGGCGGCCGGGTCGGGGTGGTGGCCGGATGGCCGGGGTGACGGCGCGATGACCAGCGTCATCCTCATCGTCGGCGCCGCCGTGCTGCTCGGCGTCTACCTTTCCTGGCGGGCGGGCAGGCTGGACCGGCTGCACGCGCGGGTGGAGGCCGCCCGGGCCGCGCTGGAGGCCGCGCTGCTCCGGCGGATCTCGGTCGCGCTGGAACTGGCCTCCTCCGGCCTGCTGGACCCGGCGACGAGCCTGCTGCTGGCGGGCGCGGCGCACGACGCGAGGACCGCGGACGAGACGAGGGAACTGCGGGAGAGCGATCTCACCCGCGCCTTGCGCGCGGCCTTCGGCCAGCCGGAGTTCCGTGCGTCGCTGCGCGGCAGGCCGGGCGCCGACGAGCTGCTCGCCGAGGTGGAGGCGTCGGCGCACCAGGTCTTTCTTGCCCGCAAGTTCTACAACGACGCGGTCGCGGCGACGCTCTCGGCCCGCCGCCGCTGGCTGGTCCGGCTGCTCCGGCTGGCCGGCGGCGCCGCGCGGCCGGGTTTCTTCGAGATCGACGACTCGCTGGTCGCTGCCGGCGCCGACGAGCAGGGCACGGACATGCCGCACCTGACTGGCTGACGGGCTGAGGCCGCCCGCAGCCGCCTGCGCCTACCATGGAGGCAGCCACCGCAGCGATCAAGTGAGGTACCCGTGTCAGTGCAGAGTTCTCCCGCCAGCACCGCCAGTTCCGCGAGCGGCGCCGCTCCGGCGCCGGGCACGGGGACGCGGCGGGTCAAGCGCGGCATGGCCGACATGCTCAAGGGCGGCGTCATCATGGACGTCGTCACGCCGGAGCAGGCCAGGATCGCCGAGGACGCCGGCGCCGTCGCGGTGATGGCGCTGGAGCGGGTGCCCGCCGACATCCGCGCCCAGGGCGGCGTGGCCAGGATGAGCGACCCGGACATGATCGACTCGATCATCGCCGCCGTGTCCATCCCGGTCATGGCCAAGTGCCGGATCGGGCATTTCGCCGAGGCTCAGGTGCTGCAGGCGATCGGGGTGGACTACATCGACGAGTCCGAGGTGCTGACCCCAGCCGACGAGGCGCACCACGTCGACAAGTGGGACTTCACCGTGCCGTTCGTGTGCGGCGCGACGAACCTGGGCGAGGCGCTCCGCCGGATCGCCGAGGGCGCGGCGATGATCAGGTCGAAGGGCGAGGCGGGCACCGGGAACGTGGTCGAGGCCACCCGGCACATGCGCGGCATCAGGGCCGAGCTGCGGCGGCTGGCCACACTCTCGGCGCAGGAGCTCTACGCCGCGGCCAAGGACCTCCAGGCGCCGCACGATCTCGTCGCCGAGGTGGCCGCCGCCGGGAAGCTGCCGGTCGTGCTGTTCACCGCGGGCGGCCTGGCGACGCCCGCCGACGCCGCGATGATGATGCAGCTCGGCGCCGAGGGAGTGTTCGTCGGGTCCGGCATCTTCAAGTCCGGCGACCCGGCCGCGCGCGCGGCGGCGATCGTGCGGGCGACCACCTTCTACGACGACCCCGACGTCATCGCCAAGGTCTCCCGCGGCCTCGGCGAGGCCATGGTCGGCATCGGCGCCGGCGAGCTGGCCCCGGAGCAGCGCTACGCGGGCCGCGGCTGGTGATGAGCCCGGTCGTCGGCGTCCTGGCCCTGCAGGGTGATGTCGCCGAGCACCTGCGGGCGGTGCGCGAGGCGGGCGGGCACGCCGTCGCCGTGCGCAGGCCGGAGGAGCTCGACGCGCTCGACGGCCTGATCATTCCCGGCGGGGAGTCCACCACGATCTGGAAGCTCGCGGTGATCTTCGAGCTGATCGATCCGCTGCGCAAGCGGCTGGCCGCCGGACTCCCCGTCTTCGGCTCGTGCGCCGGCATGATCATGCTGGCCAGCCGGCTGACGGACCGGGCCAGCGGCCAGGACACGCTCGGCGGCCTCGACATCACGGTCCGGCGGAACGCCTTCGGCCGCCAGGTGGACTCGTTCGAGAGCGACATACCGCTGCGCGGCATCGGCGGCCCGGACTTCCGCGCGGTCTTCATCAGGGCGCCCTGGGTCGAGCAGGCGGGCCGCGGCGTCGAGATTCTCGGCACCGAGCCGCGCACCGGTAGGATCGTCGCGGTGCGCCAGGGGCCCGCGCTGGCTACGGCGTTTCATCCCGAGCTGACGCCCGACCGGCGCGTCCACGAGCTCTTCGTCGACATGGTGAGGGAACGGTCATGAGCGGCCATTCGAAGTGGGCGACCACGAAGCACAAGAAGGCCGTCGTCGACGCCAGGCGGGGCAAGCTCTTCGCCAAGCTGATCAAGAACGTCGAGGTGGCCGCGCGCACCGGCGGCGCCGACCTGGCCGGCAACCCCACGCTGTACGAAGCCGTGCAGAAGGCGAAGCGGAACTCGGTGCCGAGTGACAACATCGACCGGGCGGTCAGCCGCGGCGCCGGCCTGGAGGCGGGCGGCGCGACCTACGAGGCGGTCACCTACGAGGGGTATGCCCCCGGCGGTGTCGCCGTCCTGGTGGAGTGCCTGACCGACAACAAGAACCGGGCCGCCGCTGACGTGCGGACCGCGCTCACCCGCAACGGCGGCTCGATGGCCGACCCCGGCTCTGTCTCGTACCTGTTCGCGCGCAAGGGCGTCGTCATCGTCCCGAAGGCGCCCGGCGTGACCGAGGACGACGTGCTCACCGCCGTGCTGGACGCGGGCGCCGAGGAAGTCAACGATCTCGGCGAGTCGTTCGAGGTGGTCAGCGAGCCCACCGACCTGGTCGCGGTCCGCACCGCGCTGCAGCAGGCCGGCATCGAGCATGAGTCGGCGGAGGCGGCGTTCCTGCCCTCTGTCGAGGTGCCGCTGGACGAGGAGCAGGCCAGGCGGGTCTTCCGGCTGATCGAGGCGATCGAGGACTCCGACGACGTGCAGGACGTCTACGCGAACTACTCGGTGCCCGACGAGATCATGGAGAAGCTGGGATGAGCCGCCGCCTGCGCGGGCGCCGGTGACCCCGCCGCCGGAGATCCGCAAGCTCACCCCGGACGACGATCTGGAGCCGGAGCTTGACCTGGCCCGCCGGGCGTTCGGCTCGTTCGCCGCGGCCGAGGCAGCCAGCCGGCTGGCGAGCTCGCGGTATTCCGCCGCGGCCGGCCGGCATCTCGGCGCGTTCGCCGGCGGGCGGCTGGTCGGCTCGGCGCGGTTCCACGACATGACGCAGTGGTGGCAGGGGCGCGCGGTGCCGATGGCCGGGGTGGCCGGCGTCAAGGTCGCCCCCGAGGCACGCGGCGCCGGGACCGGCCGGGCGCTGATGACCGCGCTGCTGGCCGAGATCGCGGCCCGCGGCTACCCGCTGTCCGCGCTGTACCCGTCCACCATGACGATCTACCGCTCGCTCGGCTACGAGGTCGGCGGCGGCCGGTACCAGGTGTCGATGCCGGCCAGGTCGCTGCGCGCCCTCGTCCCGCCGGACCGCGCCGCCGCCGGCGCAGGCCCCGCGGGCAGCACGGATGGCGCGGGCCTGCTGCGCCGGGCGGGCCCGGACGACGTGGCCGAGATCGGCTCCGTCGTCGGCCGGGTGCACGAACTGGCACGCGATCGCGGGCCGGTCGGCTTCGATCCCGCCGTCTCCCGGCGCCAGCTCGACGACGAGGACCTGTTCTGCTATCTCGCCGAGGACGGGTTCCTCGCCTACGGCTGGTCCGGCGGACACAGCGAGATCGTCGTGCAGCGCGCGGTGGCCGGCTCGGCGGCGACCGCCCGCGCGATGTGGTCCGTGGTCGCCTCGCATGACTCGATGGCCGGCACCGTCCGCGCGTTCTGCGGCCCGGCCGACCCGGTCAGCTGGCTGATCAGGGAGCCGGAGGTAAGCCTGACCCGGCAGTACCAGTGGATGCTGCGGGTGGTCGACGCCGCGGCGGCCATCGCCGGGCGCGGTTTCCCGGCCCCGGCCGGGCTGGACATCCCGCTGCGGCTGGACGACGAGCTTTGCCCCGTGAACACCGGGCTCTGGCGGCTGACAGTCAGCGGCGGCCGCGGCGTTCTCCTTCGATACGGAACGGATGGCCTGGCGGACCTGCCGGAAGCAGCGCCGCTCACCCTCGGGGCGCGCGGATTCGCCGCGCTGTACGCGGGGACCCCGGTCGGCACGCTCCGCCTCGCCGGGCTGGCCGCCGGGGGCGACCCGGCCGGTGACGCTGCCCTGGACGGCGCGTTCTGCGGGCAGGCGTTCATGCTCGACTACTTCTGACCCGCGACACGCCGGGGTACGTCGCGGCGCGGGGCCCGGCGTGACGGTAGTGTCGTGGCGACCGAACATATGTTCGTCAGCGAATCGGGACGGGTGAGCGGGATGCGGGTGCTGGGCGTCGATCCCGGCCTGACCCGGTGCGGCATCGGCGTCATCGACGGGATGCCAGGCCGGGCGCTGGCGCTGGTGGCGACCGACGTGCTCAGGACCCCGGCCGATGACGACATCGCCCGGCGGCTGCTGGCGCTGGAAACCGGGATCGATTCCTGGCTGGCCGAGTACCGGCCGGACGCGGTGGCCGTCGAGCGGGTGTTCAGCCAGCACAACGTCCGGACGGTGATGGGCACCGCGCAGGCCGGAGCCGTCGCCATCGTGTGCGCCGCGCGGCGCGGGCTGCCGGTGGCGCTGCACACGCCCAGCGAGGTCAAGGCGGCCGTGACCGGCAATGGCCGGGCGGGAAAGGAGCAGGTGACGGAGATGGTGAGGCGGCTGCTCCGGATGGCCAGTCCGCCGCGCCCGGCCGACTCGGCCGACGCGCTCGCGCTGGCGATCTGCCACCTGTGGCGCGGCGGGGCGCAGCGCCGCCTCGCCGATGCCGCTGCGGCCGGCCGGCAAGCCAGGCCCGCGGCGCTGGGGGGCTCGCGATGATCGCGCACCTGGACGGCAAGGTCAGCTCGGTCGCGCCGGACGGAGCGGTGATCGACGTCGGCGGCGTCGGGCTGCTCGTGCAGTGCACGCCGGGCACGCTGGCCGGCCTGCGCACGGGCGAGCGTGCCCGGGTGTCGACGTCCCTGGTGGTACGGGAGGACGCGCTGACCCTGTACGGCTTCGCCGGCGAGGACGAGCGGAACACCTTCGAGCTGGTGCAGACGGCCAGCGGCGTGGGGCCCCGGCTGGCGCTGGCCATGCTCGCCGTGTTCAGCCCGGACGCGCTGCGCCGGGCGGTGGCGACCGAGGACCTGGCGGCCCTCACCACGGTCCCCGGCATCGGCAGGAAGGGCGCGCAGCGGATCGTCCTTGAGCTGGCCGGGCGGCTGGGCGCGCCGGGCGACGTGTCACCCGGCGACACCGGCGGCGGGCTGCCCTCGGCCGGGCGGGCTGCACCGTGGCGGGAGCAGGTACGGGCTGGCCTGGTGAACCTGGGCTGGCAGGCCCGCGACGCGGAGCTGGCCATCGCGGCGATCGAGCCCGGGCTGCGCGATGGCGCGGCGGCCGGCGGTTCGGCGGCGGCCGATCCCCAGGACGTCGATGTGGCGGCCGCGCTGCGCGCTGCGCTCCGGGTGCTGGGGCGAACGTGACCAGCGCTGGCGGGGCGGATGTGACCAGCGCCGGCGGGGCAGACGTGACCAGCCCTGGCGGGGAGCCCGTGCTGGCCGGCGAGGAGCGGGTGGTATCCCCGCTCGCCGATGCCGACGACCGGCTGATCGAGGGCGCGCTGCGGCCGAAGCGGCTGGCGGACTTCGTTGGCCAGGCCCGGGTGCGCGAGCAGTTGTCCCTTGTCCTCGAGGGCGCCCTGCGGCGCGGCCGGGTGCCCGATCATGTCCTGCTCTCCGGGCCTCCGGGCCTCGGCAAGACGACCATCGCCATGATCATCGCGGCGGAGCTCGGGGCGCCGCTGCGGATCACCAGCGGCCCGGCGATCGAGCGGGCCGGTGATCTCGCCTCCGTGCTCTCCACGCTCAGCGAGGGCGAGGTGCTGTTCATCGACGAGATCCACCGGGTGGCCCGGCCGGCCGAGGAGATGCTCTACCTGGCGATGGAGGACTTCCGGGTGGACGTCGTGATTGGCAAGGGCCCGGGGGCGACGGCGATCCCGCTGGACATCGCGCGCTTCACCCTCGTCGGGGCCACGACGAGGGCAGGGCTGCTGCCGGCCCCGCTGCGGGACCGGTTCGGATTCACCGCCTACCTCGACTTCTACGAGCCGGCCGAACTCGGCGTGATCGTGCGCCGGTCCGCTGGCCTGCTGGGGGTGACGCTGCGCGAGGACGGCGCCGAGGAGATCGCGGGCCGCTCCCGCGGCACCCCCCGGATCGCCAACCGGCTGCTGCGCCGGGTACGCGACTTCGCCGAGGTCCGCCACGACGGGGTCGTGACCAGGCAGATCGCCCGCGCCGCGCTCGAGCTCTACGAGGTGGACGACAACGGCCTTGACCGGCTCGACCGGGCGGTGCTCTCCGCGCTGGTCAGCAGATTCGGCGGCGGCCCGGTTGGCCTGTCCACGCTCGCCGTCGCGGTCGGCGAGGAGGCGGAGACGGTCGAGGTGGTCGCCGAGCCCTTCCTCGTCCGCGAGGGCCTGATGGCCAGGACACCGCGCGGCCGGGTTGCCACGCCGGCCGCCTGGGAGCATCTCGGCCTGCCCGTGCCGGAGCCAGCCGCGGCGGGCTACCCCGGCTCCGGCTACCCGCCCGGAGCGACCCTGTTCGGCTGACCCGGCAGGGCTACGGCCGGTTGCGGGCATGTCACGATCGCTCGCCTGAGCCCGTAGCCTGTTGGTGCGTTGCCAGCGCGCCGCTACACTGCGGCAGTTGGTCAACCACAGCCGCGAAGCGCGGGGTGCCGGCCAGGCCGGTCAACGGGCCGCGGCTGGTCCGTGGCCGCTGCGGCAATAAATGGGAAGGAAGCCCGGCGATGGGGTTCATGTATCTCGCGGCAACGACGAGCACGAGTAAGTCGAGCCCGTACACGTCCATCCTGTTTATCGTCGCGATCGTCTTTGCCGGTTACATGCTGCTCATCAGGCCGCGCAACAAGCAGCGCCGTGGCCAGCAGCAACAGCGCGAGGTCACGCCGGGCCAGCGCGTAACGACCACCGCCGGCATCTACGGCACCGTCACGTCGGTCGATGGCCAGGACGTGGAACTCGAGATCGCGCCGGGCGTCGAGATCCGGATCATGCGCAGGGCCATCATGAACATCCTGCCCGAGGACAGCCCGGCGGACGACGCCCCGCCGGAGCCGGAGACGGACTTCAGCGATAAGCCAGCGGATGACTGGGACTCAAAGGACCACAACCCGTAAACACCCGCGCTGGCCCGATAGATCAAAGGCAGGCGAGACTTGGCTCCCCCAAGTAACACCAAATCCAGGCCGGGGCGCGCCATCGCGGCGCTGCTGGTGCTCATAATCATCATGCTGGTGTCGATTGTCGGCAAGGACGCGTTCCAGCCCGGCAACTGGCACCGTAACTTCCGCGTGCAGCTTGGCCTGGATCTGTCCAGCGGCACCACCGTGACGCTGAAGGCGGTCACCCCGCACAACACCACGCCATCGGCGGCTGACATGACGACGGCGATCTCCATTATGGAGCAGCGGGTCAACGGGGCGGGCTTCACCGGTGCCCAGGTCCAGCAGCAGGGCAGCAACATCATCACCGTGGCCGTGCCCGGCAAGGCATCGCAGCAGGTGGTCGAGCTGGTCGGCACCACGGCGCTGCTGCGGTTCCGCGAGGTGCTGCTGGAGGCGCCGAATACCACCGCGGCGACTCCAGCGGCGACGCCGACTCCGAGTCCTTCGGCCAGCCCCTCCGCCAAGGCCAGTCCCTCGGCCAAGGCCAGCTCCTCGGCCAAGGCCAGTCCCTCGGCCAGTTCATCGGCTATGGGCGCCCCGGGCGCTGGCTCCGGCGGTCAGAGCCTCACGGCAGGCGCGCGGCGGCTGGCCGCGACGGCCTCGCCCAGCCCGTCCGCGGCGAAATCGGGCAAGTCAGCGAAGTCGGCCAGCCCGTCGCCGAGCGTCTCGCCAAGCCCGAGTTCCACGCCCGCCCCGGCCGTGCTTTCCACTACCGCTGACGGCGAAGGGAACGCCAGCCTGGTCAGCGCCCCGGTGAGGGCCCTGTTCGACAAGCTGAACTGCGCCAGCTCCGACTGGCAGAAGAAGATCTACGGTAACGACCCGACGAAGTGGGACAACGTGCAGAGCCAGATCGTGGCCTGCGACGGCGACGTCAAGTACGCGCTGGCCAAGGCCACGGTGCTCGGCACCATGGTCACCGGTGCCTCGGCGAGCCTCAACACCACGTCCGCAAGCGCGTGGCAAGTGAATCTCAGCTTCAACGGTGCCGGCGCGAAGGCCTTTGGCGCCATCACGACAACGATGTACGACTCCTACGGTGCCGACAGCACGACCAGCGCGACCGACAACGCCCTCGACCAGCTGGCGGTCGTCCTGGACGGCAAGATCGTCTCGAATCCGCTGATCAACCAGGGCCCGATCACCGGTGGGCAGGCGCAGATCACCGGCTCCTTCACCCAGCAGCAGGCCGACAACCTGGCCAACGTGCTGAGCTACGGCCACCTGCCGCTGACCTTTGACAAGGAGTCCGTCGACACGATTTCCCCGCAGCTCGGCTCGGCGCAGCTGCACGCGGGCCTGATCGCGGCCGGGATCGGCCTGCTCCTGGTCGTGCTCTACTCCTTCCTCTACTACCGCGGTCTCGGCATCGTCTCGGTCTCCAGTCTCGTCACCGCCGCGCTGCTCTCCTACCTGTCCGTGGTGATGCTCAGCAAATACCAGGGCTTCTCGCTCTCGCTGGCCGGCGTGGCCGGCCTGATCGTGGCGATCGGCATCACCGCGGACTCGTTCGTCGTCTTCTTCGAGCGGCTCCGTGACGAGGTCAGGGACGGGCGGTCGCTGCGGGCCGCGGTGGAACGGGGCTGGCTGCGGGCCAGGCGGACGATCCTGGTGTCCGACACGGTGTCCTTCCTCGCCGCCGCGCTGCTGTGGTACTTCGCGATCGGCGACGTCAAGGGCTTCGCGTTCACGCTCGGCCTCACCACGGTGATCGACGTCATCGTGGTGTTCCTGTTCACCAAGCCGATGATCACCATCCTGGCCAGGACCAAGTTCTACGGTGACGGTCACCCGCTCTCCGGCCTGGACCCGGCCAGGCTTGGCGCGCGAGCGCCATGGCGCGGCAGCAAGCGGGCCGTCAGGCCGGCCACTGGCGGCGCCGCGAGCGCGGCTCGCCCGCAAGCCCGGACCACCCCGAAGGAGGCGTGATGTCCCGGCTCGGGAACATCGGCGGCCGGCTGTACCGAGGTGAGGTGTCGATCGAGTTCGTCGCCAGGAAGCGGCGCTGGTACACGATCTCCGGCCTGATCCTGGTGGTCAGCCTCGCCGCGCTGCTCATCCGCGGGCTGGACTACAGCGTCGATTTCAAGGGCGGCTCGGTGTTCCAGTTCGCCGCGCCCGCGACGTCGGCCGCGCAGATCAGCAATGCCGTCGACGCGGCTGGCGGCGGCAACGACGCGACCGTGCAGAAGGTCGGCATCGGCAGCAGCTCTAGCTGGGAGGTGCAGACCGAGAAGCTAAGCTACACCGAGCAGACGAAAGTTCAGGACGCGCTCGCGAGCACCGCGCACGTGCCGTTCAACTCCATCAGCGCGAGTTTCGTGGGACCGAGCTGGGGATCGCAGATCTCGGAGAAGGCGCTCAAGGCGCTGATCGCCTTCCTGATCGCGATCGTGATCTACCTGTCGATCGCGTTCGAGTGGAAGATGGCCAGCGCTGCCCTGATCGCGCTCGCCCATGACATCGTGATCACGATCGGCGTCTACGCGCTGACTGGATTCCAGGTGAGCCCGGCCACGGTCATCGGCCTGCTCACCATCCTCGGTTACTCGCTCTACGACACTGTCGTCGTCTTCGACAAGGTCAGGGAGAACACCGCGGGACTGCTCGGCACGGCCCGGAGCACTTACAGCCAGGCAGCGAACCTGGCCCTGAACCAGACCCTGGTCCGGTCCATCAATACCTCGCTGATCGCGCTGCTGCCGGTGGCCGCCATTCTGGTCGTCGGCGTCGGGCTGCTCGGCTCGGGGGAGCTCAAGGACCTGGCACTTGTGCTGTTCGTCGGCATGCTGTCCGGCACCTACTCCTCCATTTTCATCGCCACGCCGGCGCTGGCTGACCTCAAGGAACGCGAACCGCAGTACAAGGCGCTGGCCAAGCGGGTCGCGCTGCGCGCCTCCGGCGGCCGCGCCGCGCTGCGGGCCAAGGCCAAGGCGGGGAAGACGCTGGGCACCGGCGCAGGGACGGCCGGTACCGACGGAGTGGCTGACGGTGACGGCGACCTGGGCAGCGTCGTAGCCCAGGACGCGGCGGATGATGACGTCCAGCCCGCCGAGGAAGGCCCGGCACCTGCCCAGCCCGAGGAGCGGGTTCCGGCCGGCCGGCCAGCCGGCACCGCCGCACCGCGCGGCGCGACGGCCAGGCCTGGGCCGCGCCAGCAGCCACGGCGGACCAGCGCGACCAAGCGGCGGCCGAGCGGCAAGAAGAAGCGGCGCTAGCCCGTGTCAGCAGGCCAGGAGGCACTCGCGGGCCAGCAGTCACTCGCGGGCCAGCAGGCATTCGCGGGCCAGCAGGCACTTCCCGGTACCGAGGCACTCGCCGACACCGGGATAGCCGGCCTGATCTCGTCGATGATCCGTGATGTCCGCGACTATCCCACGCCCGGCATCGTCTTCAAGGACATCACCCCGCTGCTCGCGGACGGCGGCGCCCTCGCTGCGGTGGTGGGCGCGCTCGCCGCCGGGCACGGTCGCATCGACAAAGTGGTCGGGATCGAGGCACGCGGGTTCATCCTCGCCGCGCCGGTCGCCGTCGCTCTCGGGGCTGGCTTCGTCCCGGTCCGCAAGCAGGGAAAGCTGCCGGCCGCCAGCTACGCCCAGACCTACCAGCTTGAGTACGGCACCGCCACGCTCGAGGTGCACGAAGACGCGTTCGGGCACGGGGACCGGGTGCTCATCATCGACGACGTCCTCGCCACCGGGGGTACCGCGACCGCGACCGCGGACCTGATCAGGCGTGGCGGCGCGCAGGTCGCCGCGATCGCGGTCCTGCTGGAACTTGGCTTCCTCGATGGCCGTGCCCAGCTGCCCGGCATGGATGTGCGATCGCTGCTCGTAGTGTGACGCCGATTGCCGGGCCGGGCACTTTCCGAATCGTCCGCCGATAGACTGTGTGTCCTGGCGGACGTGAGGAGCATAGGTGGCGGGTGACGTGGTGACGGCCGGGGGGGCCATGCCCGATGTCACCCTCGCCGCTGCCGGGCAGCCAGACCAGGATGGATCGGGCGCGTCTGCTGAGCAGGACGGGCTGACCCTTTCTGAGCAGGACGGAGTGACCCCGCAGGACGGAGTGATCCCGCAGGACGAGGTGACACCGCAGGACGAGGAGGCACTGCGAGACGGCGTCACGCCACAGGACCACCCAGGGAGCGGCCCAGGTGATGACGCGGCCGCTGCCACCGCGCCCCGCGCCGGGCACCCCCGCGGGGCGCAGTCCCGTCCCGCCAGGACCCGCGGCGGCCAGCCACGCGCCGCCCAGCCACGCGCCGCCCAGTCACCAGCGGCTGGCGCGCCGGCCTCGAACGCCGCCGCCGGGACCGCGGGCGTCCGCCGCAGGCTAGCCAGGCTAGGGGCGCCACGCGGCGGCATCAATCCTGTGCTCGAGCCGCTGATCAAGACGATGCGCGCGACCCATCCCAAGGCCGACGTGCGAATGGTGGAGCACGCTTATGACGTGGCGGCGGCACAGCACGCTGGCACGCTGCGCAAGAGCGGCGACCCGTACATCACGCATCCGCTCGCCGTCGCCACGATCCTCGCCGAGCTCGGCATGAATCACGAGACGCTCTGCGCGGCCCTGCTGCACGACACCATCGAGGACACCTCCTACACCCTCGCCGAGCTTCGCCGTGAGTTCGGCGACGACATCGCCGAGCTTGTCGACGGCGTGACCAAGCTGGACAAGGTCAAGTACGGCGAGGCGGCGCAGGCGGAGACTGTCCGCAAGATGGTTGTCGCGATGTCGCGCGACATCAGGGTCCTCGTCATCAAGCTGGCCGACCGCCTGCACAACATGCGGACGCTCCGCTACCTGCCCAGGCCCAAGCAGGAGCAGAAGTCACGCGAGGTACTTGAGATCTTCGCGCCGCTCGCGCACCGGCTTGGCATGAACACGGTCAAGTGGGAGCTAGAGGATCTGGCCTTCGCCACGCTGTTCCCGAAGCGCTACGACGAGATCGCGCGCCTGGTGTCGGAGCGCGCGCCCCGGCGTGACGTTTTCCTGCAGGAAGTCGTCGAGGACGTGTCGGCGGACCTGCGCGAGGCCAAGATAAAGGCGATGGTGACCGGAAGGCCCAAGCACTATTACTCGGTCTACCAGAAGATGATCGCCAGGAATGTGGGCTTCGACGACATCTATGACCTGGTCGGCATCCGCATCCTTGTCGATTCGCTGCGTGACTGCTACGCGGTACTCGGCACCGTGCACGCACGGTGGAATCCGGTCGCCGGGCGGTTCAAGGACTACATCGCGATGCCGAAGTTCAACATGTACCAGTCCCTGCATACGACGGTGATCGGCCCGGAAGGCAAGCCGGTCGAGTTGCAGATCAGGACCTGGGGCATGCACAGGCGGGCGGAATACGGGGTCGCCGCGCACTGGAAGTACAAGGAAGAGACCGTGCTCGGCACCCGCGACTCGGACCTGGCCTGGCTTCGCCAGCTGGTCGACTGGCAGCGCGAGACAGCGGATCCCGCGGAGTTCCTTGAGTCGCTCCGGTTCGACCTGGGTGCCGCTGAGGTGTACGTCTTCACCCCGCGCGGACAGGTCATCGCGCTGCCGCAGGCCGCTACGCCGGTGGACTTCGCCTACGCGATTCACACCGAGGTGGGTCACCGCACCATCGGCGCCAGGGTCAATGGCCGCCTGGTGGCGCTGGAGAGCACGCTCAACAACGGCGACACCGTCGAGATCTTCACGTCCAAGGCCCTGGACGCCGGTCCGAGCAGGGACTGGCTGGGTTTCGTCAAGAGCGCCAGGGCCCGCAACAAGATCCGGCACTGGTTCTCCAAGGAGCGCAGGGAGGCGGCCGCCGAGACCGGCAAGGCCGCGATCGCCAGGACCATGCGCAAGCAGGGCCTGCCGCTGCAGCGGCTGGCGACCGCCGACGCGCTTCTCGCTATCGCCCGCGAACTGCATTACGCGGATCTCTCCGCGCTGTACGCGGCGGTCGGCGAAGGCCATGTCAGCGCCCAGTCGGTGGCGGGCAAGCTGGTCAGGTCGGCCGGCGGAATCGCGGGCGCGGAGGAGGACCTGGCCGAGGCGACCGTGCCCACCCGGCCGCCGAAGCCACCGCCGGCCGGTGACTCCGGGGTAGTCGTCGAGGGCGCCGCGGATGTATGGGCCCGGCTATCCAAGTGCTGCACGCCGGTACCTGGCGACGAGATCACCGGTTTCGTGACCCGCGGTCACGGCGTCTCCGTGCACAGGGCCGATTGCCTGAACCTCGGGCACCTGCTTGAGTCTCAGTCCGAGCGGCTCGTCTCGGTGCGCTGGTCGCCGCGGGAAGGATCGCTGTTCCTTGTCGCGATCCAGGTCGAGGCGCTGGACCGCACCGGGCTGCTCTCGGACGTGACCAGGTCGATCTCCGATCAGCACGTCAATATCCTGTCCGCGTCGGTGACCACCACCAGGGACCGGGTTGCCTTCAGCAAGTTCACCTTCGAGATGGGCGATCCCAAGCACCTCGGCCACGTGCTCCGCGCGGTCCGCGCGATCGACGGCGTTTACGACGTCTACCGGCTCACGAACTAACCTCATCCGGCTACGTTCGCGCATCAGGTGGTCAATGCTTGGCCTGTCCCGGCCACACGCAAAGACGCCACGTGGTACTACATGACCAGGAACTGGTCAATTACTGGGCAGAACCCTGCTCAATAACGTGACCGTCGACAGCGGGCGTCGAATGCAGGTGAAATGAACCTACGTGGGGGTTTTGGATGTTTGTACGCCGTCGATCCACCGTCCTGGCTGGCGGGACTGCGTGCGTGGCCGCGCTGGCAGCGGGGTTGATTGCCAATACGCCGATTGCGTCTGCGCAGTCGCTCAGCGTGCCCGGGACCGCTCAGGCGTCCGCCCAGGCACTGGTGCGAGTTGGCCCGCCGCTGGGGCGTCCGAAGCCGTCGGGGCTGAAGCCTTATCTCGGCCCCGCGGGCACGTCGTCACCCTGGACACCGCTGAAGAACCCGCCGCCGTTCGGGACACCCGGCACGATGCTCTTGGAGAGCAACGGGACGGTGCTCGTACACGATGAGCCGGACAACAACAAGACGGGCGGGACGACCGCGTGGTACAAGCTCACGCCGGATTCGAAGGGCAGCTACATCGACGGGACGTGGAGCCGGATCGCGTCGATGCCAGCGGGGTATTCGCCGCTGTATTTCGCGTCGGCGATCCTGCCTGACGGGCGCATGATCGTCGAGGGCGGCGAGTACATCGGGGATTACGCCGTGTGGTCGAACAAGGGCGCGATCTACAACCCGCTGACCAACACCTGGGCTCGCGTTGCACCGCCACGGGGCTGGACGAACATAGGGGACGCCGCGAGCGATGTCCTGGCCAACGGCACCTTCATGCTCCAGCAGCCGTGCCAGACCTGCATTAAGAATCCAGATTCGACCGTCGATGATGCGTTGCTCAACGCGAAGACGCTGACGTGGACGGTGATCCCGGGCACGGGCAAGAATGATCCCAACGACGAAGAGGGCTGGACCCTGGAGCCGAGCGGCCAGCTGCTGACACTCGATCTCTGGGTGCCGCCGCAGACCCAGCTGTACAACCCCGGCACCGAGTCGTGGTCATTCGCGGGAAACACGGCCGAGACGGGCAATCCTGTCGATCCGTTCCCGGTCGTCGAGATCGGGCCGCAGGTCGAGATGCCGGGCGGCAACACGTTCGTGGTCGGGGCCGGCTCGAGCACGCAAGAGGCGCCGACGAAGTGCACCACGGACGCGAAGACGCAGAACGCGCTGTACCACTACAAGGCCGGGACCGCGGGCACGTGGACCGCGGGGCCGAAGATCCCCGCCATCGGCAACCAGGAGTACGACAGCACTGACGGACCAGGGTCGATCCTGCCGGATGGAAACGTGCTGTTCGACGTCAGCGCGTGCGTGTACAACGCGCCAACTCACTTCTTCGTCTACCACGCCAGCTCGAACACGCTGAGCCAGATCCCGGACGTGCCCAACGCCCCGAACGACTCCACGTTCTACACCCGGATGCTGGCGCTGCCGAACGGGCAGGTGCTGTTCAACGACGGCAGCAGCCAGATGGAGGTCTACACGGCTGGCCGGACGCCGAAGGCGTGGTGGAGGCCTTCGATCACGTCCCTGAGTTCCACGACGCTGGCCCCGGGAGGCACGTACTCCCTGTCCGGCAAGCAGCTCGCCGGGCTGGACCAGGGAGCCGCCTACGGTGATGACGTCCAGGACAACACCAACTTCCCGCTGGTACGGATCGCCAACTCCGCTACCGGCGTGGTGACCTACGCCCGGACCAGCGGCTGGACCTCGGTATCGGTCGCTCCCGGCACCAGTTCCTCGACCAGGTTCACCCTCCCGCCGAGCACGCCGGCGGGCAAGAGCACGCTGGTCGTGGTCGCGAACGGAATCGCCTCACCGCCTTCGACGGTGACGATCCGCTGACGGCGAGCAGAGGTCGTTTCCGGTCAGGTGCGGTAGCCTCGCTGCCGTGCTTGACGGCTCCTTGATCATCCGACGGGCGACGCCCGAAGACGGCACGTTCATGGCTGACATGCTCGTGGAGGCGGTGAACTGGTCAGCTGAATGGAAGGCGAAGAGCCGTAACCGTGTGCTCTCGACGCCCAGGACAGCGCATTACATTGCTGGCTGGCCACGGGACAACGATCTGGGCGTCATCGCCGAAGCGAACGGGGAGCGGGTTGGCGCGGCATGGCTTCGCTTCCTGCCAGCTGCCGATCCGGGATACGGGTTCGTTGCCTCCGACGTACCAGAACTAACTATCGGCGTGTCCGTACCCTGGCGCGGCCGGGGCGTCGGACGGGCACTACTGCGGGACATCGCTGAGCAGGCCCGCTCAGCGGGCATCCGGCAGATCAGCCTCAGCGTAGAGCGGAAGAACTTCGCTCGCGAGCTGTACATCTCCGAGGGCTACCAGGTCGCGGACTCCAGTGACGCAGACTCCGACACGATGGTTAAGGACCTTGCGGCCGGTCGCGTCCAGTCCTGAAGGCTGGGCTGCGGCGCAGGCGCGCTTCGCTGACCTGGTAGGTGAGCGCTGAGGCTGCCAGCACGGCAGCACAGCCTCGGTCCGGCACCCGATGCGGGACGCGTCGCTATGCCAGTATGGACCGCATGCCTTCCGTTCCCGGGAATTCCGCTCCGCCCGCGGATCCGGTCGTGGCCAACGACTATGACAGCTTCGCGGAGGCGTACTCCGCCGAAAACGAGGCCAACCTCATCAATGCCTATTACGAGCGGCCAGCGATGCTCGCCCTCGCCGGGGACGTGGCCGGCCGGCGGATCCTCGACGCCGGATGCGGCTCCGGCCCCCTGTTCGCGGCGCTGCGCGACAGGGGCGCCACCGTGGCCGGCTTCGACAAGAGCACCGGGATGCTGAAGCTGGCCCGGCGGCGGCTCGGTGACGGCGCGGACCTACAGGTGGCCGATCTGGGCCGCCCGCTGCCGTTCCCCGACGGCGCGTTCGACGATGTCGTCGCGTCGCTGGTGCTGCACTACCTGGAGGACTGGAGGCCGGCGCTAGCCGAGCTGCGGCGCGTACTCAAGCCCGGCGGCCGGCTGATCGTGTCCGTCGACCATCCCTTTGCCATCAACCTCATGCACCGCGAGACCGGCCAGAAAGCTGACTATTTCGCGACCTGCAACTGGACCGACGAGTGGACCATGGGCGGCCAGACCGCCCTGATGAGCTTCTGGAACCGGCCGCTGCACGCAATGACCGACGCATTCACCGCAGCCGGCTTCCGGATAGCGGTCATCAGCGAGCCAGATCCCGTGCCGGCCGCCCGCGAGCTGTTCCCCGACGAACTCGCGGTCAAGCCGAGATTCCTGTGCTTCCTGTTCTTCGTCCTGCAGGCCGGCTGACTGCCGCGCCAGCCGGCCGTGGTGCCCCTGCTACAACAGCAGCAGGGCGGCATTCACGGGATCTGGCCGCCGTGTCATCTTCTTGTGCCAGCTCAGCCAGACAACGGCCCGGCGGCCGCATCGCCGGAAGCGCGCAGCCCGTCCTCCCGGCTGGTGGCGGCCTCGTCCTGCGCCCCTGGCGGCCGGACGATGCCCGCGCGGTCGCCACGGCCTAGGCGGATCCGGCTATCCAGCGCTGGCATGCGCGGCGGGTCGACAGCGAGGATGAAGCACGCGATCTGATCCTGCACTGGCAGCGCAGCTGGCGGTCCGAGACGGGCGCGCACTGGACGGTGACCCGCGGCGAGGGTGGCGAGGTGGCCGGGCGGGTGGCACTGCGCTCAATGACGCTCGAGGAGGGGCGGGCAGGGTGCGCCCACTGGACGACTCCGTCCGCCCGCGGCTCCTGCGTCGCCCCGCGCGCGCTCACGGCGCTGTCCCTCTGGGCGTTCGGCGAGATCGGTTTCCACCGCCTCGATCTCGTGCATTCCCTGGCAAATTCAGCATCTTGCCGCGTCGCGGCCAAGGCCGGCTTTGCAGCAGAGGCTGTCCAGTACAGCGCCGCCCTGCACGCCGACGGCTGGCACGACATGCACCTCCACGCGCGTATCAATCCAGACGAGCCCCCACCAAGATATTTCTCCCGCCAGGACTGAAACCGGGCGAGCCTGGGTGCGACACCTCGGCCGGAAATTAGTCGAATTTGTTTTCGTTAATAGCCGTGTTTTGTCGGTGATGTTCGGTACTGTTATCGAAGACGGATTCTTCTGGTGCCGGTGGCATGGAAGGTCCGGGGCCAGCGGATGAGGTGACCCGATGACAGGCCAGGGAGGTGACCCGGTGACCGGACGGAGCGGCGGCGCGGGCG
>Ga0302325_10002461_pt1 | contig 44976 bp, 30 predicted proteins | sample Palsa_T0_2_FD_201948 | JGI IMG/M metagenome (GOLD analysis project Ga0302325, IMG submission 201948) | Peat permafrost microbial communities from Stordalen Mire near Abisko, Sweden - Palsa_T0_2 | ecosystem: Environmental > Terrestrial > Soil > Palsa > Peat permafrost | place: Sweden: Abisko... | reverse complement strand
GATACTCTCCCAGGACCTCGTCGTGCCCGCCGCTGCCCCCAAGGTGGGGCAGGAGGCTGCGTCCGTCGAGTTCGGTGACCGGCTGCACCGCGGCGCCGTCGGCGGCCAGCTCCAGGAGGGTCGGCAGCAGGTCGACAAGTGAGACCGACTGTGACACCGCCCGTGCTGCGAACAGGTGCGGCGCGTGCACCAAGAGTGGAATGCGGCAGGCGCCTTCGAAGAAGCTCATCTTGTACCAAAACCCGCGCTCTCCGAGCATCTCGCCGTGGTCGGCCAGCACGACGATCACGGTCTGCTCGGAGAACCCGCTGTCCTTGAGGCTCCCCAGCAGCGACCCGATGTGGTCGTCCACGTAGGAGACTGCGCCATAGTACGCACGGCGCGCCGCGTGGATCTGCTCATCGGTGACTTCCTGAGCATCCATGCCGCACACGTGCCGCAGGCGCTGCGAGTGCGGATCGAGCTGGGCAGGAGCGATACGCACACGCGGCATGTCGATGTCGGCTTCGCGGTAGCGATTCCAGTAGTCATGCGTGATCGCAAACGGATCGTGCGGGTGCGTCATCGACACGACCATGCAGAACGGCCGGGGGTCGTTGTCGCGTGCGAGATTGAACAGCTGGCGTCTGGCGCGAAACACCACCTCATCGTCGAAGTCGATCTGGTTGGTGCGTACACAGGGGCCCGCCTGCGTGACCGACTCCATCGAGTGATACCAACTGGGCCGATATGCGAAATTCAGCCAGTCGGGGGTCCAGCCAAAGTCGGCCGGATAGATATCGGTCGTCAGGCGCTCCTCGAACCCGTGCAGCTGGTCGGCGCCGCAGAAGTGCATCTTGCCGCTGAGGATGGTGCGATAGCCTGCCAGGCGCAGGTAGTGAGCGAAGGTGGGAACCTGCGCGGCGAACTCGGCCGCGTTGTCGTATGCGCCGATTGCGGAGGGCAGCCGACCGGACATGAAGGAGAAGCGCGACGGCGCGCACAGCGGGCTGTTGCAGTAGGCGGAACGGAACAGGACGCTGCACTGCGCCAGGGCATCAAGGTGCGGTGTCTTCGCGAGGCGGTTGCCGTACGCCGGCAGCGCAGCTGCGGCAAGCTGGTCGGCCATCAAAATCAGGATGTTTGGTTTCGTCGCCATGTGATCTCTCTTTGCGTGAACTCAGCGGCGTGCGTTATCCGAGGGCGGGCGGCTCAGGCGGTCCAGAATGATTGCCAGCAGAACGATGACGAGCCCGGCCTCAAAGCCCGTGCCCACCTGCACGGTATTGAGTGCGCGCACCACCGGCACCCCGAGTCCGCCTGCGCCCACCAGCGCAGCGATGACCACCATCGATAGGCTTAGCATGATGCATTGCGTGACACCGGCGAGGATGCTCGGGGTAGCGCAGGGCAACTCGACCTTCCACAGCAGTTGCAGGGGGGTCGCCCCGAACGCCTCGCCTGCCTCACGCAGTGAGCGTGGCACTGCGGATATGCCGAGCTGCGTCAGCCGTATCGGGGCCGGCAGCGCGAACACCACCGTGGAGATCACCCCCGGGACGACCCCCAGACCGAACAGCACCAAGGTCGGGATGAGATAGACGAACGTGGGTAGCGTCTGCATGAGATCGAGAACCGGCCGCAGGGCAGCGTAGAGGCGCGGTCGGTGTGCTGAGGCGATCCCGAGCGGTACGCCGATGAGGGTCGATGTCGCGGCCGCGACCAGCACGAGCGAGAGGGTCTCGAGACTTGCGGGCCAGTAGCCCTGGTTCATGATGAAGAGCAACGCCACCGCTACGAAGGTCGTGGAGGCGAGCGAGCGGCGCAGTGCCCAGGTGAGCCCGATGATGGCCGCGAGCAGGAGCGGGGAGGGAATCGCCCGCAGCAGGGCGTTCAAGCCGCCCACCGTGCCGCGTATGAGCGTGGCGAGGCCGCTGAACACGACCGTCCCATGTGCCTTCGTATAGTCGACGAGGGCGCTCATGGCATCACCGAGCGGAATCTTGTGGCGGGTCATCCAGCCTTCGAAGGCCGAGGTCGCGCTGCCGTGGGATGCGGGCGCGCCGAGCGCGAGGCGGCCATCGTTCCGGTGGACGCCGGCGAGCCATGCGGCACGGACGGTGGAATTTCTCTGCAGCCACTGCTCGGCAGCGGCCTCGGGGGGTTCGTGCTGCTCCAGCATCGCAGCCATCATCTGGCTTTCCCCAGCGGGGGTGAATTTCAGGTTCCTGAGCAGCCGGGCGATGTTCGGGCAAAGTGCCGCGTAACCTGCGCGGGTCAGGGTGAAGACCGTAGCGCCACCGAAGTTTGACCCGAAGATCGCATCTCCCCCCGACAGGTAGCGTAGGTCGAAGCGCAGATTCATCGGATGCGGGTCCCAGGCGAGAAACACGATCGGCGCATGCCTGCGGTAGGCACGCTCAACTTCGGCCAACATGGCCTGTTCACTGGACTCGATCAGGCTGAAGGCGCCAAGCCCGAAGGAGTTCTGCTGCAGCATCCTGAGGATGTGGCGGTTGCCGTCGTTGCCAGGCTCGATGCCGTAGATCACATTCCCGAGTGCCGCACCGAAGCGCGCGATGTCGGAGAAACTCCTAAGTCCCGCCTCGTAGGTGTAAGCGGGCACGGCCAGGGTGTAACGGGCGCCGGTCAGGTTTGCGCCAATCACCTCGATCGAGCCATCGGCGATGAACGGCCGGCGATTGGCCTCCTGCGCGGGCATCCAGTTGCCGAGGAAGACATCGATGTCCGCGTGCTTCATGGAGGCGAAGGTCACCGGTACCGACAGAACCGTGGTCTGCGTGCGATAGCCGAGCTCGCGCAGCACGGCGGCAAGCAGGGCGGTGGTCGCGGTGACGTCGGTCCAGCCGATGTCGGCCAGGCGAACGGTCTCGCAGGCGCTGTCGCTGCGCGGCTCGCTCGCTGTATCCGCCCGTCCGTCCCATGCGGGGATGAGCAGTGCACAGGCCAGAAGCGCTCGCAGCGCACTCACGGTCGCAGGCGGGGCTGCGGCCCGGCCGCTCATGAAATAACGGGGACTTATATACTTGACTCCCAATGAGCGAGAATAAGCCGTGATCCTGACGTACCGCTACCGACCGGGCAGCCGCGCGTCGTGATCGAGCCCAGCCAGGGCGTAACTGCAGCGCCTGCACGTCGACTGCGCGCCGGCATCGTCGGCGGCGGGCGCGGCGCATTCATCGGCTCGGTGCACCGCATGGCTGCCGAACTTGACGGCCAAGCGCAGATCGTAGCGGGCGCAATGTCCTCTCATCCCCAGACCGCCCGCGAGAGTGCGGCGGACTGGTTTCTCGAGCGCGCCTACACCTCGTACGGGGACATGGCCGCAGCCGAGGCGGCCGCGAGCGACGGAATCGACTTCGTGATCGTCGCAACCCCGAACCATCTGCACTGTCCGGTGGCCAAGGCATTCCTGGCCGCCGGAATTCATGTCATCTGCGACAAGCCGCTCGCGACGACCCTCGCCGAGGGCGAAGAGCTGGTGCGCCTGGTCGAGGGCGGCACGACGCTGTTTGCCCTCACACATAACTACACCGGCTATCCGGCCGTGCGCCAAGCGCGGGAAATGGTGCGCGCCGGGCAATTGGGCGAGATCCGCAAGGTCATGGTCGAGTACACCCAGGACTGGCTGATGGAGCCGCTGGAGACGCGCGGCAACAAGCAGGCCGCCTGGAGGACAGATCCGGCGCGGGCTGGTCTTGGTGGCTGCGTGGGTGATATCGGTACGCATGCCGCCAATCTGCTCGAGTTCATCGCCGATCGGCGGATCGAAGCCTTGTGCGCCGATCTGAGCTCCTTCGTTGCCGGGCGGCGCCTCGATGACGACGCTGGGATCCTGCTGAGACTGCATGAGGGGGCCAAGGGGACTCTGGTGTGCTCGCAAGTGGCCTGTGGCGAGGAGAACAGACTCTCCATTCGTGTGTACGGCTCACGGGCGGGGCTCGAATGGGATCAGCAGGAGCCGAACACCCTGATCTATAAGGTCGCTGGCCGTCCCTGGGAGCTGTTGCGTACCGGGCAGAGCTATATGGGTGCGGCCGCCAAAGGGGCGACCCGCATGCCGGCCGGGCACCCGGAGGGTTATATCGAGGCATTCGCGAGCCTCTACCGTGGCTTCATGCAGGACGTGCGCCGCGTGGAGAACGGTCAGGCACCGTTACGGGATTACCCCGGCGTCCACGATGGCCTGCGCGGTCTGCGCTTCGTCGCTCAGGCGGTCGCCAGCTCGCAGGCGGGGTCAGTCTGGCTCAGCGTCTAGGGTGTGAGGGGGCACGTGAGCGCATTAACCAGGTTCCGTCTGTGCACGATGATGTTCCTGGAGTTTTTCATCTGGGGTGGCTGGTTTGTGACCATGGGCAGCTACCTGGCAGCGAATCTGCACGCGAGCGGCGCGCAGAGTGCGCTGGCCTACTCCACCCAGTCTTGGGGCGCCATTATCGCGCCGTTCATCGTCGGGCTCATCGCGGATCGTTACTTCAACGCCGAGCGGCTGCTGGGAGCGTTCCACATCGCCGGCGGGGTACTGCTGTACACGCTCTCCAGCACGCAAAGCTTCGCAGCCTTCTATCCATACCTGCTTGGCTACATGATCCTGTATATGCCGACGCTGGCACTGGTGAATGCCATCTCGTTCCGACAGATGCACGAGCCCGCCAGGCACTTCTCCGGGGTTCGCGTATGGGGCACGATCGGCTGGATCGTCGCAGGACTTGTGATCAGCTACCTGTTCGCCTGGGATTCGCCTGCCGGCATGGCACAAGGTCGGCTGAGACAGACCTTTCTGATGTGCTCGATTGCCTCCTTCGCGCTCGGCATCTACAGCTTTACGCTGCCGCGCACGCCGCCGCGGCCGACCCCGGGGCGAGGCTCGCGGCTCGCGGACCTTTTCGGTCTTGATGCGCTGGTGCTGCTGCGGCAGAAGAACTTCGTGGTGTTCTTCCTGTCCTCGGTGCTGATCTGCATCCCGCTCGCGTTCTACTACCAGAATGCCAATCAGTTTCTGACCGAGATTCAGGTCGCCAATGCGACCGGCAAGCAGACGATCGGGCAGATGTCGGAGGTGCTGTTCATGTTGATGATCCCGGTGTTTCTCAGACTCTTCGGCATGAAGACCACGTTGCTCGTGGGCATGCTCGCGTGGGCCGGCCGTTATCTGTTGTTTGCCTTTGGCAATGCGCACGAACTGGCGTTCATGCTGATCATCGGCATCGCGCTCCACGGGGTATGCTATGACTTCTTCTTCGTCTGCGGTCAGATCTACACCGATTCCAAGGCCGGTGCGCAGCACAAGGCCGCCGCCCAGGGGCTGATCACGCTTGCGACCTACGGGGTTGGCATGCTGGTCGGGTTCTGGGCCGCCGGCCTGATCGACGACCACTACTTCATTGGCGGCGCGCATGACTGGCACTCGATCTGGTTGTATCCGGCCGCCTTCGCGGCCGCAGTTTTCGTGCTGTTCGCAGTGACGTTTCGCAACGAGAGGGTCGCCTATGCCAGTGCCTCATGATGGGCAGTTCAGGCCCAGGCCGATGAGGCTCAGCATACTCACGGCTGCGCTGCAGGAATTAACCCCGCGCGAGCGGCGCGATGCCGACCCGGATCTGGCCATCGAGGAATGGCTGGAGTTTGCCAGGCAGATCGGCTGCCCGAACATCGAACTGTCGGCGGCCCTGCACCCGAGCGAGAGCGACGTGCCGGCGGCGGCCCTGCTCGATCCCGTGGCCAACACCCTGGACCTGCGCCGGGCCTTCGATGCCGAACGCGCCGCGCGCGTGTGCAGGGCAATGCAGTCCACCAAGGTGGGCTTGTCGGATCTGGCCTACTTCGACAACATGCTCGCTGCGGATGAATCAGCGCGCGGCAAGAAGCACGCGATGATGCTGCGCGTCTTCGACGCCGCGGTGGCGCTCGGCACCGATGCCGTCACCGGTTTTGTCGGCCGCAATCCCCGGCTCGGGATGGACGCGAACCTGGTCATGTTTGAAGAGGTCTTCGTGCCGCTGCTCAAGGAGGCGCAGGCCCGCGGGCTGACGTTTCGGGTCGAGCAGTGCCCCATGCCGGGCTGGACCATCACCGATACCTGGCACAACAACATCGCGTACGCCCCGGGCCCATGGATCGCGCTGCACCGTATCTGCGAGCGGCACGGCGTCGGGGAGCAGTTCCGCATCCACTATGATCCCTCGCACGCGATCCTCCTGGGGCAGGATTCGCGCTCGGTGTTCCAGTATCTGAAGGATACCGGGTACAATTTTTTGATATCCGGCTTCCACGTCAAGGGCCAGGTGATCGATCCGCGGGGTATCTCAGCGTGGGGCTACGGTGGTCAGACGATGCAGCGGGGGGATTGGCACGGAGATTCACCGAGCGCTGATCCGCTCGAGCAACGCAATGCCTGGAAGAAGCAGACTGTCTTTGCCGAGCACGAGTTGCCCGGCACCGCGCGCCATGATCCGCTTGCGTACCTGCAGAACCGCTCGGTGGACTGGCTCGACCATCAGCTCGCCGCGCGTGAGCTTTTGAGCATTGACCCCGCGAAGACCTACCTCGTCGTGGAACATGAATATCCCAAGGCCCGGATTCAGGACAAGACGCGTCTGGCGCCGATCCTGGCCGGCTCGCTCGCTTTCACACGCGCGATCGATGAGGCCGCGGCGGCCATGTACGCCCTGCAGCACGAAGTGCTGGCCGCACAGGGAATCTCTGTACAGGGCATCGGGCGCGAAGCCTATCGATCCTGAGCCGAACCAGGCGTACTAACGGCCATGCCCTTCGTGACGGCGAAATCGCAGCAGCGCATCTACGATGTCATCGTCGTCGGCTCAGGGGCCGCCGGCGGGCAGTCCGCCTACACACTTTGCATGGACGGTGCCAAGGTCCTGATGCTCGAGGCCGGTCGCAGGTATTCGCCCGAGACCGAGACGCCCATGTTCCAGACGCCCGATCTGGCCCCGCTGGGGGGCGAGGGCACACCGCAGAAGCCTTTCGGTTTCTACGACGCGACGGTGGATGGCGGCTGGGAGGTGCCCGGGGAGCCCTACACGCGCGCAGGCAAGGACGATCCGGGGCGCTTCGAATGGTGGCGCGCGCGCATGCTCGGCGGCCGCACGAATCACTGGGGAAGAATTTCGCTGCGCAACGGGCCGTATGATTTCAAGCCGCACAGCCGCGACGGTCTCGGGTTCGACTGGCCCATCTCGTACGAGGACGTAGCGCCGTACTACGACAAGGTCGAGTTGCTGATCGGCGTGTACGGCAGCAACGAGGGTCTGGAGAACACGCCCAACTCCTCCCCGGGATGTCTCTTACCGCCGCCCAGGCCGCTGGTCTCGGACTACCTGGTGGCGCAGCGGGCCAAGCGCCTGGGCATACCGGTGATACCCGGCCATCGGGCGGTTCTTACCCAGCCGCTCGATCACAAAGGCTCCCCGGCGCGGCTGCATCCCGGAAATATTACCGCGCAGAGGATCCTGGCTGAGGACATGGTCAAGCGCGGCACGTGTCTGTGGGCCACACCATGCGGACGCGGCTGCGCGGTGCGCGCCAACTACCAGTCGACCACGGTGCATCTGCCTCCGGCACTGGCCAGCGGCAACCTCGATATCACCACCGATGCGATGGTCTACGAGGTCACGCTGGGGCGTGACGGAGGGGCGAGCGGGGTGAGCTACGTCGACAAGAGCGCCGGCACACACCAGCACGCCCGCGCCCGGGTCGTGATTCTGGCGGCGAGTGCCTGCGAGTCGGCGCGGATTCTGCTCAATTCCAAGAGCGCGCAGTTTCCCAACGGACTTGCGAACTCCAGCGGCCGGGTCGGGCGCTACCTGATGGATACGGTCGGGAGCACCGTGCGCGGCCAGATCCCGCTACTGGAAAGTCTCCCGCCGCTCAACGAGGACGCTGCCGACGGCCACCAGCTGTATGTTCCCTGGTGGCTTTACGGGGAGCAGCTGCGCGGCAAGCTTGGCTTTGCGCGCGGCTATCACATCGAGTTCGGCGGTGGCAAGCGTATGCCCGGGCATTCCACCGCGGCCAAAATCGAATGGTTGACCGGGGGCAGTTATGGCGCGAAGTTCAAGCAGGACGTGCGACGCTACTATGGATCCTTCGTCTGGTTCGACGGTCGCGGTGAGATGATCCCGAACGAGCACTCGTATTGCGAAATCGATCCGCTCGTCAAGGACCGGTGGGGAATTCCGGTACTGCGCTTTTACTGGCAATGGTCGCAGCACGAGCTGCGCCAGGCGGCCCACATGCAACGGACCTTCGCGGACATCATCCACGCGATGGGTGGGCGCACCGACGGTCCGGTGCAGAGCGAGGGCGCCAAGGCCATCGCTCCGGGCGGTTCGATCATTCATGAAGTGGGCGGGGCGATCATGGGAGCCGATCCGAAGACTTCGGTCACGAACCAGTGGTGCCAGACCTGGGATGTGCACAACCTGTTCGTCACCGACGGCGCCGTATTCCCCTCCAACGCCGACAAGAATCCGACCCTCACGATCATGGCACTCGCCTGGCGCGCGGCGGATCACATCCTCGAGCGCATGCGACGCAAGGAGCTGTGATGGACCGGCGCACGACAATCAAGTGGGTGCTGGCCGCAGGGGCAAGCTGGAGCGCGCTCGGTAAGAGCGCACCTCCCGCCGCGGCGGTGCCGGCTTCCGAAGGCTACGGGACCGATCCGAATCTGCAGGCGATCTACCGACCCGGACAGCTCTGGCCGCTCACCTTCACTGCGGCGCAGCGGCATCTCGCCGCGACCCTCTCCGACATCATTATTCCGGCCGACGAGCACTCGCCCAGCGCTTCGACCGTCGGAGTGACCGATTTCATCGACGAATGGGTGAGTGCTCCGTACCCGGCCAATCGATTGGACCGGCCCATCGTGCTCAATGGCTTCCTGTGGCTGGACGCGGAAGCCGCGCGACGCTTTAAGCGCGGATTTGTCGATCTGGGCGCCACCGACCAACACGCCATCTGCGATGACATCTGCGAGGAGTCGCGTGCAGCTGCAAAATGGCGCAGCGCCGCGCGCTTTTTCGCGCGCTACCGCGATCTCACCGCCGGTGCTTTCTACTCCAGTCCCGTCGGTCGCAAGGACTTAGGCTACATCGGCAACGTCCCGCTCGCCCACTTCGACGGGCCGCCGCGCGAGCTGCTCAGGAAGCTGAACCTGCCATAACAGGCAAATCCGAACAGGTGTACACCATGACCAAGACTCCTCTGCATGCCGCCATGCTGGCGTTGTGTGCGTCGGCTGCGTTCGGTACAGCCAGCCGCGCCGCCGATGCCCCCCCGCCATGGCGCTCCCTGCTGGAGGACCACAGCGCGAGCGCCTGGCGCGGCTGGAAGGAACCCGGATTGCCGGCGGGCTGGCATGTGCTCGCGGGCGTGCTCTCCAAGGACGGCCCGGTCGATGATCTGGTCACCAATCAGAGCTTCGGCAACTTCGAGCTCGAGCTCGAGTGGAAGATCGGCAAGGCCGGCAACAGCGGCATCTTCTACCGCGGCACGCGCGAGTACGACCACATCTACTGGAGCGCGCCGGAGTACCAGCTCCTCGACGATGCGAATACCGAGGATGGCAAGAGCCCTCTGACGGCAGCCGGCTCCGACTACGCGCTCTATCCGGCGCCCGCGGGGGTGGTACACCCGTACAATCACTGGAACAAATCGCGGCTCCTCGTCAGGGGCATGCACGTCGAGCATTGGCTGAATGGCAGGAAGATCGTCGAGTATGACTTCGGCAGTGCCGACTGGAAGAGCAAGGTGGCCGCGAGCAAATTCTCAGCCTACCCCCATTACGGCCTCGCAGCCTCGGGCCTGATCGGACTGCAGGGCGATCATCCGGGGGCGCTGGCGATTCGCAACATCCGTATACGCGAGTTACCGTAGCGCGCGAGGGCAGCTGCGGTGAGCAACAGGTTCAGTTTCGGCTTCACCTGCGCTGACAGGATCGGCGTCACAGAGGCTTCCCGTGTCGGTCCTGGCTGAATCCATGCGCCGCATCAGCGGCCTGCTGCAATCCGGTCAGTACCGCGCAGCTCACGCGGACTTGGAATCTCTGGTCGCCGCAAATCCCGGTTACCTGGAGGGGCTGCGGCTGCTCGCCGGCACCAAGCAAGCCTTGGGGGACGTCGTGCAAGCGGAGTTGCTGCTACGGCGTGGCCTCGAAATCGACCCCCTGTCGCCTCCCATGCTGATCACCCTGGCGGAGTTGTTGCTCCTCTGCGGTCGCGGCGGCGAGGCCATACCCTTGCTGCAGCGTGCAATCCAAGGCACCCCGCCGCATTCCCGGGCAGCGCTGCTGTTGGCCCGCCATTACCTGGACGCGGGCCAGCCGGCATTGGCGCTCGAGGTTGCGGCGCCCTGGTGCAATAGCGGCCAGGCCGATGTCGATTTGTCGGCGCTGCACGTTGCCGCATATGCCGCACTGGGTCGTCAAGAGGAGGCCGTGGCGAACTATCGTCGTCTGCTGGCACGCGCTCCCGACAACCCCGTCGCAACCCATACCCTGGCTGTTGCGTTGAATGCGGCCCAACAGCCGGAGGAAGCCGAGCGCGTCGTGCGTCAGACGCTGTTGCGCAATCGACCGACGGCGGCGTTACATTACACGCATGCTCGCAGCCTGCTCAGTTTGGAGCGATTCGACCAAGCCGAGCTCGCCTTGCGCGAATGCATCAGACTGGATCCGCGCCGCGCCGAAGCCCATGACAGGCTGGCGCAGCTCGTTTGGATGCGCACCGGCAATATCATCGAGGCCACGCGGGCTCTCGGTGAGGCACTCGAAAAATTCCCGCACGACGATGCACTGCGGGGCACCAAGGCCGCCTTGCTGCAGGGAGCCGGTGACGCGCGAGGCGCTTTTGCGTGCCTCGCCGAAGGTGCCGCACGACCCCAGTCCCACCCCAATTTACTCATTCGCGCAGGACTGGCAGCGCTGGAGTTTGAGCCGGTCACCGCCCTGACACTCGCAGAACGCGCCTTACGCGCCCTGCCCAACGACCACACGACGCGCAAGCTCCTCTGTGCGGCATATCTGGGTGTGGGGGAGGGGGCCAAGGCGCTGGCCGAGTGTGCGACGTTGCTGGAGGCGACGCCGGACGACCAATATCTCATTGCCATGCAGACCACGGCGCTACGATCGTTGAACGACCCCCGCTACGAGTTGTTCTGCGACTACGACAGGATGGTTCTGTCGACGCTCATCGAAGCGCCTGCGGGGTGGCCTGATCTCGGCAGCTTCCTGACAGAGCTCACCTCGCACTTGAATGCCCTGCACAATCCGCACGGGCACCGACTGCTCTACCAATCGTTGCGCCAGGGTACCGAAACCACCCAGGACCTCTCGCGCAATCAGGATCCGGTCATTCAGGCGCTCTTTCGCGCCTTTGCCACACCGATCGCGCGTTACCGTGATCACATTGGCCACGGGGCCGATGCCCTACGGCGTCGCAATCGGGGGCCGACGCGGTTCAACGGCGGTTGGTCGGTACGTCTGCACCGCGACGGCTACCACACGAGCCACGTGCATCCGCGCGGATGGATTTCCTCGGCTTGCTATATTCAGCTACCCGATTGCATGAGAGCGGGACGCACGGCCGAAGGGGCCCTGAGCTTTGGCGCGCCGGGCATGCTCACGAGGCCATCGTTACCCGCAGAGTTGTCGGTTCGCCCGGAGCTTGGCCTGCTGGTGCTTTTTCCGTCGTATTTCTGGCACGGCACGCTGCCTTTTCACAGCGAGCAGCCGCGCCTGACGGTCGCTTTCGATGTCGTCCCGGACACGGGCAGCGGCAGATCCTGAATCACCCACGAATATCAAGGGCAAAATCTCCCCTCACGTCGCCGTGAGGGGAGATCGTCTCAATCGCGCTACCAGAAGTACTTGACTGTCCCGTTGACTTCGCGGCCGACGATCGAGCGGCCGAACCCGACGTTGTTCTGCACCGTGTTGCCGCCGAATCGGGCATTACCCTCGGTCAACCCGAGCTGGTTGGTGAGGTTTGAGCCGAGCACCCGGAACTCCCAGCTCTCCCCGAGATGCATATCGATGCCTGCACCCAGGTCGTAGTAAGAGGGCAAGGGCGTCAAGCCGCCGGCGTCCTGGAAGCGTTTACCGATGTTCTCGTACGTCACTTGCTCGGTCAGTGTGCCCCAGCTGAACACCTGCGTGTCGCTCGGTGTCACCCGGACCTGATACTTCGGCAGACGCGCGAGCTGGTTGCCGTTGATCGTGCCGCAGGTCTCCACCTCGTTGATATTTTCGTACAGGTAGCAGCCCTGGAAGTCCTTGTAGTAGGCGTCTTCGTAGATTGCGTTGACCGTGACCCTGAAGCTGCTCAGGTATTGGTTATCGCTGGTTGCCAAGGGATTCACGCTGCCGACGACTCGCCCTCCCTTGGAGTCCGACCCATAGGTGGAGGTCGGGCCGATCGGCACGTTATCGATATTGACCGGCGTATACGCAAGTCCATTGAAGATCTTGTAGTAAGCCGATGCGTCGATGTACATCCAGCGATTGGCAATCTTGAAGCCGACCTCGTAGTTCTGCATGGTCTCCAGCGGCGTATTGTTCGGGCAGCCGGTATTGTTGCAACGGACATCGTCGAAGTTCTGGAAATGCACGCCATTATTGACGCGCACGTAGGCGCTCATATTGTCGCTGAACTCGTAATTTGCACCCCCGGAGAACGTCGGCATGGTGTGGTTGGCATCGCCGTGCGACCAGGTGCCGTTGGGCAAGTCGACCGCGTTGTCCCACAGGTCGTACTTCGTCCCCATCTGAACCGGCGAGGTGTTGGTGGTCTCCTGAGCCAGGTTGATGTGCTCGAGGCGAGCCCCGACATCGAACAACCACTGACCAATCTTCCATGAGTCGGAAAGGTACGGGGCGATATCCGTGGCGTCGCCGTTCTGGAGGATGTAGTAGCCGCCGTTGGCGTTCACGACGCCCTGCGGGCTGCTCACCTGATAGATATTCCCGCCTGCCGTGCCCGACAGGATGACCGGGCTCGCGTTCGGCTGATTGGTGATCAGCACGTTCGAGCTCAACGACCAGTTGTCGTTCATGGTGAAGTGAGTCACATACAGGCCAGCCGTGAGGGTATTGCCGAAGCCCAGGTCCTTGATCAGCCGGAACTCGTCTACGAGGCTCGTGATCTTCTTCTGCACGTACCAGACCTGCTGCGTGACGATGCTCTGGTTGGGGTTGACCGGCGTACCGTTTGTATAGGTCGCCGTGACGTCGCCCGGGGTCAGTGGGGCAGGCAAGGTGAGACCCGACATGTAGGTCCCCAGCGTCGAGGGGTTGCCGTTGTTGACCAGCGCGTGCGTATCCACGTAGCCGCCGTCAAAAATGAAGTTGTTGCTGATTGACCAGCCGTTGCTGAATGATTCCTTGAGCTCCGAGCCGAAATAATTCAGGTCCGCGCCGCGACCATCGCTGATATCGTCGTTCTCGAAGCAGTTACAGGCCGGGTTCGGTACCTGGAAATTCTCCAGCTGCTTGCTGTTGTAGGTGGAGTTGAGCTGATCGAACCCGGGATAGACACCCACTGAGCCGTTGTGGACCGTGTAGGGGAAATCGGCGACCCACTGATTGTGGTCATGCAGGGTTCTCGCCCAGAACATGACCGACCCATTGTCGAGATCATGCTTCAATGTGGCCGTCAGCTGCCCGCCGATGTCGGACGGATATTGCGGATCTCGCACACCGTTGGACTCGCGGTAAAAGCCGCCGATGCTGCCGTACCAGCCGTCGGTAATCTTGCCGCTCTGGAACGCATCCACACGTTCTCCTCCCTCGGAGAAGAAGGTTGCGCCGACGGAGCCTTCGGGCTTGTCCGAGCCGGTGCGCAGGATGAAGTTCGCGGTCGCGCCCGGCTGACCCGGGCCGAACAGGGCGCTGGTTCCGCCCTGAACGATCTCGACGCGCTCGATGGTGTCATCGAAGCGTATCAGGGAGCTGTTGTCCATGAAGGACAGGTAGGGGGCGCCGTAGAGCGGCGTGCCCTGGATCATGGTCGTGAAATAGGGAGAATCGCCGCCGCCGTTAGGAAAGCCGGCCACGTCGATATTGACGCCGGTTTGTCCGCCGGATGCTTCCGGCCAAACGCCAGGGGAGAGTTTGAAGATCTCGGCAGCACTGCTGGGATTCGCCATTGCGATATCCTGAAGTGACGCCGTTATGATGTTGTAGCTGGCGTCCAGCTTCTTCACCCCTTGAGCTGTAGCGGTGACCACCACCTCCTGCAGCGATTCCCCGCCCGTGGTTGCCGCTGGCTGGTCCTGCGCTGCCTGTGCCCAGGCGACCTCGCCCGTGCCCCAGAGAATTCCGGCGACGGCGGCCGCCACCGTCGTAGCTGCACGCAGTGGCCGGGCACCCGCGCGGAGTGCCGTGTGGGTGTTACGTTTCCCGTTCGTCATGGACAGATCCCCCCCGATGTTTGAAGCACGCGATTGAGCCGAAGCAGGCGTGCGAGCTGAAGCTGGTTCTCGAGCTGATCAGACCTCGTTCGTTGGTCGTTTCTGCACTTTGTCAGACTCTAATGCGAACAATACCCAATGACAAGAGTGTGTTGCGAAATTACAACGACTTGCAGGGCCTCCGGGGGGCGCGAATTCATCGCGCGTCGCTTTCGAGACACGTGCGGATGAGTGCGCTAGCGCTCAGACGGCGGGGGGTTTGCAGGGCGCACGGCAGTGGGGCCCGAGCCCAACTCATCGATGAACACCAGCTCTGAGGAGAGCGGCGCGGCGAGCGTGACCTCGACACCCTGCTGCATCAGGGCAGCTCCGCTGGCCACCTTACGGGAGGCCGGACCGCCGTCCTGGTAGGTGAGCGCGTAACGGGTGCGGGCGCTGAGGCCGGCAAGTCGAAACCGATGCACCGGCTCATCTGCAGAGGCGCCGCGAAAGGCGTAAAGCACGCCGCGGCGCAGTGCCGGCGCATAGTATTCCAAGCCATCCCAGTGCACCCCGTCGGGTCGTTCCGACACGTGGTAGAGGTCCGCCGTGCGGATCAGCGGGCGCAACTTCAAGCGGTAGAGCGCGAACTGCAGCCGTGCGTCCGCACGCTGCTCAAGCGTCCAGCGGCGGGTATCCAGCATCAGCGAGAACCAACCGAGCATACCGCTGCGGAGCAGGTAGCGAAAATTTGCCAGGCGCGGGGCGGGCCAGTCCGCCACATAGCTCTCCAGCATCGCCGGCGGCAGCACGTGACTTTCGTCGAAGAAGGCGCGCCGGTTGGAGAGCGGGTCGTAGGTGTCGGTGACCGAGAAGTAGTCGCCGTGCGCCGCACTGCCGAAGTCCATCATGCGGCCGCCATCGTTGCACAATTCCAACAAGAGCTTTGGATGGCGTGCCCGCAGCTGCTCGTGGATGCGGTAGTAGGCCCGAGTGGCGTAACTGCTGACATCGGTTGAGTTTGACCCCTCGACCCAGAGGTAGCCGGAGTCCTCCGAGACCTTGAGCGTCGCCGCGTCGGGCGGCGCGGCCGGATGATCGGTCCGCGTGCTCCCCTGGGCCACGAGGTAGCCGTCGTGCTCGAGCATATCGAGGTGGTACTCGCCAATGATCCGCTCGAGCTCCCGTTCAGCCCAGCCGCTCGCTGCCGGCACGCCGAGATCAATGGAGATGCCCTTGAACGGCTCGGGTGCCTGCCAGCCCGCCGGCGGATCGGCGATCAGCCAGTCGCGCATGACGGGGTCTCTGACGCTGAGCGCACCGGGTTCGCCCGACACGCCGGCCTGAGCCCAGCTGACCCAAAGCCCGAAGCGCACACCGTGTGCGTGCGCAAAGTCCGCGATCGCAGCGATGCCGTGCGGGAACTTCACCGGATCCGCGCGCCAGTCGCCAACGGCGCGAAACCAGCCGGCATCGAGATGGAACATCTCGAGCCCGAGCGACGCGGCGTCTTCGATCATGTGCTGTGCAAGCGGCTCGTCCACGGCGGTGCCGCTGCCCCAGCTGTTGCTTACCATGAGCGGGTAGGACGGGTCGCGAATGGTTCGCACGTCGCCGAGTACCTCCCGCACCCAGCGGCGCAGGATGTTGCCCGCGCTGTCGGCGCCGCCGCTGAAGGTGCCGATGAATACCGTCGGCGTCGCAAAACTGCCGCCCGGGGGCAGGCGCGTGCGATAGGGACCTGGGGCAGGATCGAGGCCCGCCTCACCGCGCAGCGCGGCTCCGGAGCGCGTGAGCGTGATGCGTGTGCGCCCGCTGAACTCGATGCCGAGGTACCAGCCGCGCCGGCCCGCTGTCGTGTCCTCGATCAGGACATAGGGGATCATTTCCCGCGCGCGATTCTTCACGGGGCGCGCGTACGTGCTCGAAGTTCCCTCCCAGACGTCCCCGTCGCCCAGCGCATCGAGGTGCGTGCCCTTGGCGGAAGGGGTATCCGCTCCCTTCTCCACCCAGAAGCGCTCAAGCGGGGCTTCCGGGTCGATGACCCAGTCGAAGCGCATGCTCGGGATGAGCGGCAGCCAGAGCGTCTGTCCTGACAGGTTCTCGACGAGGACCGTATGCTCGATGGGACCGTGCGCTGCGCGCACGCGCCATACCCACCGCAGCCGCAGCTTCGGCGACTCGCTCAGGTACACGAGTTCGAGGCGTCTTGGGTCGCCGTGGCTCGCAGCGCGATCGAGCCGCCACCTGAGCCCCTGCCGCCCGCCCTCATCATCCAGTAATTCCGGGGGTGCTTCCTCCGCACGGTTGTGCCAGGTCTCACCGCCGGCCAGCGCCAGTGCCGTGAGCCGCGGCGCGTGCTCGCCGGCTGAGACTTCGATGGCGGTGTCATGGGATGCGAGTCGCGCGGGGAGGGGGTCCCCAGCTGATGCGCACGGGGCGGCGAGCCCCAGGAGGAACGCAATGAGGAGGCTCGGCAAGGAACGCAGTGAAATCATCCCACAGTGTGCCCGACAAGAGCCCGCCGGCACGGGAAGCCCCCTTCTTGACTGGCGGTGTCCCTCGGGTACCGTACCCGGAACACTCGACAAGCGTGGCAGTCTAAACGTCGTTATGCGTATCACGCTCGGCAAACCCTGGACGGTCGCGCTGGCCGCGACCCTCTTCATCGGCTCTTCCGCACTGGCGGATGCGCCAACCCAATACGGGGTATGGACCCAGAAGGAACTCAGCTTCCAGTACACGGGCTTTACCACGAAGTACACCTGCGACGGTCTCACGGCCAAGATGAGGAAACTGCTGCTCATGCTGGGCGCGCGCCCCAGCGACCTGCAGGTGATCGGCTACGGCTGTACGCATGCCGTCGCGCCCGATCCCCTCGCCAGCGTGCGGATCCGCATGCATGTGCTCGAGCCTGCGGCCGCCGGCGCAGTGGCGCCCGCCGTGCCGACGCGCTGGGAAACGGTGGATCTCTTGGCTCGGCGCGATCCGCTCGATGCGGCGCTCGACTGCGAACTCATCGCGCAGTTCGACCAGCAGGTGCTGGTGCTCTTTGCAACTCGCAGCGTTGACTACAGCGCTCAATGTGCAGCACACATGCCGCTGGTCGGCGGCACGCGGCTGAAGGCGGACGTGCTCGTCCCCGACTCGGCATCGGCGAGCACCGCCCCGCGCTGAGACGCTGCGCGCGGCGCTCGCGGGGAGATTGCGTATGCCAGGGCAGCGCTTTGCGGGCGTGGCGAGGAGCTGGCTGTTGCTCGCCCTCGCTCCGGGCCTCGGCTGCGCGGCTCCCGAGGGCAGCACCACCACGGTGGTGGCGGGCAATGCGCGCTTCGAGTTTCTGACTGCGGAGCTGGTGCGACTGGAGTACGCGCCCGCCGCCGCGTTCGTCGATGCGCCGACCGCCGTGGTGCTGCAACGGGACTGGCCCGCCGTACCGGTGCAGCGGCGCGAGGAGAATGGCTGGCTCATCGCTGCCAGCAGCGCGGTAACGGTGCGTTACCGTCTGCAATCTGGTGCGTTCGCCGCCGCCAATCTGCAGGTGAGCTGGAAGGATCGCGCCGGCAGCACGCATACCTGGCATCCCGGCGAGCTCGACACGGGCAACCTCGGCGGACTCACCTATTCGTTGGACAACATCGACAAGCCCAACCTGCCCGAGGGGCAGATGGATCTCGAAAGTCCGGTCAACGACATGATCCCCGGCATCGACCTGCTGCTGCCGCAGGCGCAACCGGGCTTGCTGAGTCGCAGCGGGTACGCGTTCATCGACGACAGCCGCACGCCGGTGCTGAATGCGCAGCGCACCTGGATCGTGGCGCGTGCACAGCAGAACGATCAGGACTGGTATCTGTTCACCTACGACCGCGATTATCAGCCCGTGTTGAGCGAGTACGCGCAGCTGTGCGGCGCCGTTCCGATGATCCCGCGATTCGTCCTCGGCCCCTGGATCACCGACTTCAACTTCGAATACTTTCCTGACTCGGCCGAGTCCAGGCGCCCGGACTTTCAGCGCTACAACCAGCAGCACCTCGTGGATGAGGTCTCGCGGCTGCGCCGCAGCCAGATTCCCTTCGACACGCTGGTGCTCGATTTCGCCTGGCATAACTACGGATGGGAGGGCGGCTATGACTGGAGCCCCCTGATACCGCATCCCGGGGAGTTCATGCGCTGGCTCCACGGTCAGGGCATCAAGTTGGGCCTCAATGACCATCCTGGGTACGTCAACACGGACGAAAGCATCCTGTCATTCAGCGACAGCCACGCACCGCAGGTGTTGACGGCACTCGGCCGAGCGCAGCCCGCGAAGCCGACGTTCGATATGGACATTTCCCGTGAGTGGTCGTTTGCGACCGATCCGCAGGACGTGGGGCTCAGCCGTCAGTGGTACACGGCGGATCACAACAATGTGCGCTGGAAGCCGATCCGCATCGGCCCGCCATGGGAGGAGCAGGGCTACAAGAGCTACAAGGGTGTCGGCTGGTATCGGACGTTCTTTCGCTTGCCCTCACAGCTGCCGCACCCGCTGTACCTGTATCTGGGTGAAGTGCGCAAGAGCTACCGGATCTTCGTCAACGGAAAGGAGGCGACGCACACCCAGGTGCACTGGCCGCGGCGGCTGACCTATACCGACATTACTCCTTACGTTAAGGGCGGCGAGCGTAACGAGATCATCGTGCGGGTGGAGCCGGACGAGTGGGGCAGCGGCATCCGGCTGCAGCCGGTCGCGATTACAGATGTCACGCCTCCCGGCAGGATCTACTTCGATCTGTCGGACCAAAAGCAGGCCGACATTTTCATGCGCTACCTGCACGGGCCGCTGATGCAGAAGGGCGTAGACGTATGGTGGGTGGACGGCGGCAGCGGCTCGGTCGACATGCCCGGGCTGAACAAGCAGCTGTGGACCAACAAGGTCTTCTACGATTTCACCGAGCAGCAAAGCGGCCGGCGCGCCTTCATCCTCGGGCGTTACGGGAACTGGGGCAGCGAGCGCTACCCGGGGTTCTTTACCGGAGATGCGTATTCGGCGTGGCCGGTGCTGGCCTACGAGGTGGCCTTTGCCGCTCGTGGTGGCAACGTGCTGGTTCCCTACATCAGCCACGACATTGGTGGTTTCCACGGCGCCAAGATCGATTTTGATCTCTATGCGCGCTGGATCGAGTTCGGCACCTTCAGTGCGATACTGCGCATGCACAGTGCGCATGCCAACCCGCGCGAAGGCAATGTGCGCATGCCCTGGCTCTACGGCAGTCAGGGCATGGAGCTGATGAAGAAGTATTTCACGCTGCGTACGCAGCTGATCCCTTACATCTATTCGTATGCGTGGCTGGCCCACACGCAGTCCATGCCGATCCTGCGTCCCCTGTATCTTGAATACCCTGACCTGGAGGAGGCATACCGGCACTCGCACGAGTATTTCTTCGGCGAGGCGATGCTGGTGGCGCCAGTCCTGGAGCCCGGCGGCAATCAGACGATATATCTGCCTCCCGGCTCATGGCTCGACTTCTTTACGGGCAAGCACTACCAGGGTGGCGGTACCCTCACCGCGCACTACGCAGTGGATGAGACGCCGGTGTTCGTTCGTGAAGGCGCCATTATCCCCGAGCAGGCCCGAAGCGAGTACTCGGACGCGCGACCGCTGGACCGGCTCATCCTGAGCGTCTATGGATCGGGCAGCAGCACCTTCGATCTGTATGAGGACGACGGGGTTTCGCTCGGCTACCGCGACGGACAGCAGGCCCATACAACGCTCACGCATGGTGCGGGCGCCGGCGGTGCGCAATATCTGCTGATCGAGCCGACTCAGGGTAGCTATCCCGGGCAGTCGCCGGCCCGCTCGTACGAGCTGCGTATTTACGCTGCCGCCAGGCCGTCATCGATATCCGTCAATGGCGCCGATGCGGGCCACTGGGCCTGGGACGCGCAGCGAGCCGCGGCCCTGGTCGTGCTGCCCATGCACTCGATCAGGGAGCGCGTGCGCGTCGAGTGGCGCTAGCTCTCACAGGTCCCTTCAGCCCGCCACTTTCAGAAAGGTCGAATATTGTTCCTGGTCGATCGCCACGTAGGGCAGGAATGTCACCGCAGCAGAGGCGATGTTGGCTTCCCAGCGCTGCGGTGCCACCTGCCGGGCTGCCAACAGCTCGCTGCGGCGCGGCTGCGGAGCCTGCCCGCTACCCATGGTCGCGAATAAAACCAGCGGGCCACACGACAACGCCACCGTGTCGGGGTGCAGTCGGTCGAGCGTTTCCAGGCGCAGGCGGCGCGGCAGCTCGAGCTCGAGTCGATCGCCGTCACGCCAGTGGCGCACAACGGTGGCGAAGCTTCCCGGCTCGGCCGCGCCGCCCCAGAGCTGCCCGTTGACCTCGATGCGAGCGCCGCTGGCCCAGGCGGGGATGCGCAGTCGCAGCGCAAACTCTTGCGGCTGTGATGCGCCGATGCGGATCGAGACGACATCCTCGAACGGGTACTCACCGCTCACCTGCAGCGAGCAGCGTGCCGGGCCTTGAATCCATCGCACGCGTGAGGGCAGGTACAGGTTCACGTAGACCCCGCGCGGATCACGCAGATAGGCGTTGATGCCGTAATCGGCCGCCACCTGCGGCAAGGTGCCCGAGCAGCACGGGAACCTGTGATTCGAAAACACCTTGCGGCCGGCGAAGTTGTAGTCGGCGTAGTAGAAGGCACGCCCGTCGGCATACATCGGCTTGGCGCCCAGCACCGTGTTGTACATCACGCGCTCCATGCTGTCGCCGTAGCGTGAGTCGCGCGTCACACGCAGCAGGTAGCGCGTCAGCTTGAAGTGCGCGTAGGCACCGCAGGGTGTCTCGAAGCTGTTGTGCGTGGTGGTGAGGCTCGCCTCGAGCTCGCCACTGTCGGGCGCCACCAGTTTCTCATCCGGACCCCAGCCGCCCGTCGGGTAGCTCTGCGCCGACAACATCGCGAAAGCGTTGCTGGCCGCGCGCAGATGCTTCTGACTGCCGAGCGTGAGGTAGGCCTGCATCGCAGAGCTCAGTGAGTTGACGTAGCTGTAAGCGTGCTTGGTGGCGAGCACGTTCTCACCGCGCGAGAGCGGATCGAACCAGGTGGCGTCGTCCAGAAAGCGCACCGCGAGATCGCGGTAGCCTCGCCCCGCGCCGCGCCGATACGCCAGAAACAGATTCTCCGGATTCGTGTACGACTCGTCCCAGCGGTACGACTGATCCTTGCCCGGCCGCCACGCCAGTTCGCGGTCGACCGCCGCGGGTGGCAGGTGCGGCACGGCGGCGCGCGTGGTGCGATCGAGAAAGGCGAGCGCGTCCGGATCAGCGGCGAACTGATGCGAGTCGATCAGTCCCAGGAGCAACTTGTCGAAGCAATATGCCGGAAAGCGGTTCTTGTCGTAGAAGGCCTCGCCGATGGTGCGCGCATATAGTCGGTTCAGGCGCAGCACCTTCGCGCGCACCGGCTGCGAACCGGTGATCGCGCAGTAGCGCGCGAGCGCCGAGACCCACTGTCCGAACGTGGCTCCGGGCGCAAAACCGGCATCATCCTTGTGAAAATCGTAGTTTGGATCGTAGTTGTACCAGCCGCCCAGGTCCTCCCCCGGCGCGGCCTGCCCGAGCATCTGCCGGAAGGGCTTGAGGAGACTGTCCTCGCTCAGACTCATGAGCACATCGTGCGTGTTCTGCAGCTGTGACTGGTGCAGGGCACTGTCGATGCTGACGTCCGCGTAGCTAAATTCCGCGAGCGCGGTTTGGGGGGCGCCAGTGCTGGCGGCGGCACGCAGCTCTGAGCTTGCCGCAATCACTCCCGCCGCCGCCAGCCTGGAGAAATCACGGCGCGAGAATTTCTTGCTGCTCATGGGTGCTGCCCGGCATTGTGCCCAAATTCGCCCGTGTCAGGTATAGTTTCCGTGCACGTCTGCGGCATGCCTCGAAGGGAAGCGTGAACACAATGGCCGTGTTGCAATCCGCCTCGGCCATGCTTGTCGCCGCGTTGTTATTCAACGCGGTGACAGCCGGTGCGCAACAGTCCTTGGACCGGCGGCTAGACTTCGAAGTTCACGAAGGCCTCAATACCAACTACTTCGTGCGCGAAGGCAAGGTCGCAGCCCATCTGGTGCTGCGTTCCGGCACCGATGCGCGCATCCTGGTCGCCTTTCCCGCCGGCAACAGTGGCGTAGGACTGTGGTTTGTGCACCAGCCCGGCAGGGCGAAGTGGACTCTGCGTGGTCGACCGCGCAGCGTGCACGAGCTCGATGGTCGCGGTCGCACGCTGTACGGCATCTCGGCCGACGTCGAGGCTGAGATTCCGGAGCTCGAGGTCCGGCAGGCGGTGCTCTCCAGCATTCGCGTACTGCGCGATTACCAGCAGGCAGGAACGTTGCCAGCGGCCGTTACAACGGCTTCCACCGCGCAGGGGCGCGTGCTGCGCTGGTCCCGTGATCGGCTCGACGGGGCCGCTGGATACCGGCTGGTGCTCGAGGTCACGGATGGGGAGCTGCACGAGGGGCATATTCATGCGGGAGCGGACGGCAAGATCGGATTGCGGATCACGGGGCTGACTGGCGAGACACCGCTTACGGCGCTCTCCGGGGCCGAGCTGTTGGAGGCGCCGGCGACCGCCGATCCCGCAGCCCGCGACACATTGACGTTCCTCGCCTATCGCGAGAAGCTGCTCGCCGGCTCCTGGCGTTTCGAGACCTACTTCGGCCGCGATACGCTCATGTCGGTGCGGCTGCTGATGCCCGCTCTCAGCGCCACCGCAGTCGAGGCCGGACTCTCCTCGGTGCTTGCGCGCTTATCGGCGCAGGGGGAGGTCGCGCACGAGGAGGATATCGGCGAGCGCGCGGTACTCGATCATCTGCAAAGCGACGGGTCGCACTCCGCCGCGCCGGTGTTCGATTACAAGATGATCGACGGGAACTATCTGCTCGCACCCGTGATCAGCGCCTGGCTGCTGCACGATGAGCGCGCGCGATCACGGGCCGCAGGCTTTCTCGCCGCCCCCGCCGGTGGCCCCGGTGAGCGCGGCGGTACGCGCGGCGCGGCGCTGGTCGAGAACCTGCGCTTTGTGCTCGGACGCGCCGCGGCGTTCGCCGCAGATCCCACGACGCAGTACCTCATCGGCCTCAAGCCCGGCTACTCGGTGGGCGAATGGCGCGACAGCGACACAGGCTTGGGCGGGGGCCTATACCCGTACGACGTCAACTCGGCCCTTGTGCCGGCGGCGCTCGAGGCCACCGCGCAGCTGACGGACAGCGGTCTGCTGTCACCGTATCTGAATACGAATGATCGAGCGCTGTTCGGCCGTGCCTCGCACATGGCGAAAGTCTGGCGTGAGGACGCGCCCCAGCTGTTCGACGTCGCCGTCCCGCACACCACCGCCGGCCGCGCCATCGAAAGCTACGCCGCCGCACAGGGCGTTGCCACGCGGGCCGCGCTCGCTGCATTGGGCCCCGAGGAGCTGCATTTTCACGCGATCGCGCTCGATGCCTCAGGAAAGCCGATCCCCGTCATGCACTCGGACGAGGGTTTTGCGCTGCTGTTCGACGAGCTGGATGTCGAACGCCTGGATCGGGCCGTCACCGTGCTGATGCGGCCGTTTCCTGCTGGCCTGATGACGCAGGCGGGCATGTTGGTTGCCAATCCCGTCTTCTGCGCGCCGAAGCTGCAGGCGCAGTTCAGCCGCAACGCCTATCACGGCACCGTTGTCTGGTCATGGCAGCAGGCGCTGTTCGCCGCCGGACTTGAGCGACAGCTCGGGCGGGGCGATCTTCCGCCTGCCGTGCGCGCGCACCTGCTCGAGGCGCAGCGCGTGCTCTGGTCGGCGATCGAAGCGACCCAGTCCATGAACAACTCTGAGCTGTGGTCGTGGTCCTTCAGCGCGGGCCATTATCAGGTGGCTCCATTCGGAGCCGCCGCCGCGGACGCCGACGAGTCCAACGCAGCGCAGCTCTGGAGCACGGTGTACCTGGCTGTGAAGCCGCCGCGCGCAAGATGAGGTATGGCTGAGATGAGTAATCAACGACTCATGATCTTTCCGGCCGCGATCGCCGCGCGCGTGGCGATGTACGCGCTTTGTCTGGCGGCCGCCGCGGGCGCGCGCGCCGAGAGCGACCCGAGTTTCAGTCTGAGTGCGGGTCTTGAGGATTTGTCGGCCTACTTTCCGGCATATCTCGCCAACGGCTATGTCGCAAGTCTGAGTGCGCCGCGCGGCACCGAGGCTACCCGCGCCTACCTGGTCGCACTGATGGACTACACGACGGGAGATATCTCTCGCCCCGCAGCGATTCCTGGGTGGGCGGAGATCGATTTCAGCCCGAATGCGGGCGCGCCGGGTCAGGCGTGGCTCAATCGGGCACCTATGAACGAGCGGCATTTCAAGGATTACCGTCAGACCCTCGACCTCCGTGAAGCCACATTGACGACGGCCTATCGCTACCTAGATCGGGGCCGGGAGACGAAGGTCGAGGTCACCTCTCTGGCGAGCCAGGCATCCCCGCACCTGGCGGCAACTCGTCTGACTATCACACCAGACTACGAGGGGGTGGTGCAGTTGTCCTTTGCGCTGACGCTATGGGCAGAGCATGCGCCCCGATTTCCGCTTGCGCAGATGAGCGGCCCGGAGATGGAGGAAGCCGTCGCAGCGAATGGCCTGACGACCGAGCCGCGATCGCCGGCCATGGCCGACCGCGCGGCGGTCTGGTATCCCGGCTATACGGAGGTGCGCGCCAGCGACGGTGACACGGGCCTGCTCTCATTGTGGCTCGATGGACAGGCCCAGCAAGGCCTGCCGATGGCGATGGCCGCAGCCGTGGCACTGCCACAAGGTATATCTCCCGAGGGGGTCGTTCTCCACCGTGACCGCTACCGGCTCGCCCTCGATGTCACCATGAAGGTGGAACGCGGTCGAACGTACGTCTTCACGAAGTACGTCGCCGTGTCCCGCGCCGGATGGGGAGGCAAGGCAGGCGACGACCTCGCTCTGGCGCAAGCGGCGCGCGAGGGCGGGTTCGACCGTCTGGTGCGCGAACATCGCGCGGCCTGGGAGGCGTTGTGGCAGTCGGACATCCTGATCGATGGCGATGCAAGGGCGCAGCAAGTGGCGCACTCGGAGCTGTACTACCTGCTGGCGAGCGCAACCGCCGATACCGCCTGGGCGCCGGGCCCCTGCGGGTTGACCCTGTGTTACGTCGGGCATGTGTTCTGGGACAGCGACACGTGGATATTTCCGGCCTTGCTGCTGTTGCACCCCGAGCGGGCGAAGCCGATGGTCGAATTTCGTTGGCGCACTCTTGAGGCCGCGCAGCAACGTGCGCGGCAGCACGGCTTTGAGGGGGCAATGTATCCGTGGGAATCGGACCCGGAGAACGGCACGGAGCAGACTCCGCATTCCGCCTATGTCTTGGGCGAGAGTGAGATTCACGTGAACGCGGACGTCGCAATCGCGCAGTGGCAATACTTCCTGGCCACGCACGATCGCGACTGGCTGCGCGCTCACGGCTGGCCCGTGATCCGCGAAGTGGCACGCTTCTGGGCGAGTCGCGCGACCTACAACCCGCGCGAGCATCGGTATGACATCACTCACGTCAACTCGGTCGCCGAGTCCAACACTGACATTCCCAACGATACGTTCACGAACATGTCGGCCGCTAAGGCCCTGACAATTGCCACGGCCGCCGCAGCTGTAGTCGGTGAGCGCCCCGATCCGCTCTGGGATCGTGTGGCCAGAGAGTTGTACATCCCGCTCGCTCCCGGCGGGCAGCATCACCTGCCCTTCGACCCGACGGTGATTCACAGCAGCGAGGATTTCGGAGGCGGCCCGATCTCACTGCTGTTCCTTCCCTCGCTGGATCTCACCATGAGCCCGCAGTTGCGCCGCGGAGACTACGACTACGCCATTCGCCCCGCCGCGCTCGCGCGGGTGGCGGCGGGCAGCATGAACATGGAGCCACGCTCGGTCGCAGCCGACATGATTGGCGATGGGGCCGACGCTGCGGCCTGGTTCGCCGGCAACTTCACAGGCGGCACGCTCAAGCCGCCGTTTAACGCGCGCACCGAGACGGCCGACAACAACGTCGCGTACTTCATGACCGGTTCCGGAGCGTATATACAGAACCTGGTCTACGGCTTCACCGGGCTGCGCACGCGCGAGCAGGGTCTAGTCGAGGCTTATCCGCCGGTTCTACCAGCGGGCTGGAACTCGCTCACGCTGCGCAACGTCGCCTTTCGCGGTCAACGCATCGATATCCGCATCGCGCGCGAGGCGGACGGCTCCGTGCGTCTGACACGACAAGTGCGCTGAGGGGCGAGGGGATATGTGGGACGTTTGGTATCGCCTCAATGGAATAGTCGTGGCGCGAAATCATTGAGATCACGCCGCCAGGTCTGCCACTCGTGAGCCGTTGCCGCGGACTCGAAGTACACCAGCCGCACCCCGCTAGCCTGTAGCGCTCTGGCTGCGCCGCTGATACCAGCGCGGAACTGCGATTCTGCACTTCCGACCCCGAGCCATAGCAACCTCACGCGCCTATTGAACTCGGCAGGCTTCGCGAAGGCACCTTCGTAGGCGCTCCTGGGGTCGAACTGCGCTCCCGGCGTGCCCGTGTTGATCCCGGGCAGGAAGGGACCGCTGAATGATCCGATGTAAGCGACCTGGTCCAGGTGGTGAAGTGCGACAAACAGGGTCTCCATGCCGCCCATCGACAGCCCCGCCATCGCTCGGTGATCGCGGTCGGGAACGGTGCGGTAATCGGAGTCGATCGTCGGGATCAGATCGCGGATGATCACGTCTTCGAACGCGAGGAAAGCGGCCTCGACCTCCTGTCGCGAAGCATGGGCGCCGAACGTCGGCGTGCTCGCTCCGGCTCTCACCGCATATCCGCAGTCCATGACGACGATCATCGGTTTCGCCTTGCCTGCGGCGATCAGATTGTCGAGTATGAACTGAGCGCGGCCCTGGCGAGTCCAGCCGGTCTCGTTCTCACCCGCGCCGTGCTGCAAAATCAGCACCGGGTAGCGCACCCCGGGATCAGCGTCATAGCGGGGCGGAGTGTAGACAAGAGCCCGTCGCCAATCGCCGGTCACTTGCGAGTGATACCACCTGGCGCGTACCTCGCCGTGTGGCACATTCGCTAGCGCATAGAAATTCGCACCTGCCTCGGGGACTTCAATACCGCTCGTCTCCTTGCCATATCCGAAGTAGGTCTCGCTTCCGGGGTCGTTGACGGACAGCCCGTCGAGGACGAACCAGTAGTAGTGAAATCCCGGCACGGCCGGAGGGGTCGTCACGCTCCAGGTGCCATCGGCACCTCGGGTCATCGGGAAGGGTCCCTGTCCGAGCCCGTCCCCGCCCGCCAGCTGCAGGCTGCGGGCTTCCGGGGCCTTCACCGTGAAGGTTATGCTGCGGTCGGGATGAATGCGGGGACTGAGCGCGCCGGGCACATTCGACTCGGCCGGGAACGAGGCGTCCATCGCGCTTACCTCCGCTATTCCCGAACCAAGAGCAAGCAACGCAGCGGCCGCGGCGGTGAGAAGCCGCTTGACACGGTGTCGCTCGGATACACGCCTGTGATCCATAAGATTATTCTTGATGAGTCATGTGGTGCTGCACCGCCTCAGCCAAGTTTAACTCGCCCCGACGGCGCACAGAGGTCGCGCGATGCGTAACGCTGTCAAGATACTGATCGTGGGCGGGGCCGATACCACGGCGGACAACTGCCAGTGATGAAGCGCTGCATCGTGCGAAAGCCCGCAGGAGGCATCCAAGATCCGGCGCCTGGCCGGGCAGGCTGGCGCTTATGCGCCGTGGTGACGGTGTGCGTCCTCGCTAGCGCCACGGCGCAGGCGGCCGAGCGCTATGTGGGACTGGCTTATGCGCGCGCTACCGACCGGCTGGTGTACCGGGAGGTCCACTGGCGACTCGCCGGGGCAGGGGTTGCGGAGCGCCTCGTGCTCTACGAGTGCGCGAACGGCTCGCCGTTCGCGCGCAAGCAGCTGCGTGAATTAACGAGCACCGTCGCGCCGGATTTTGACTTCGAGGATGGGCGCGACGGCTACCGTGAGGGCGTGCACACCAGTGGCAGGAAACGCGAGGTGTACGTGCGCAAGAGCCGGCAGGCCGCGCTGCAGGAGCAGACGCTCCCGGCAGCGCAGGGCGAGGTGATCGACGCCGGCTTTGATGCCTACGTCCGCGGTCATTGGCGAGAGCTCTCATCTGGCGCCGAGCTCGCCGTACCGTTTCTGGTGCCCAGTCGGTTTGCGTACCTGGAGTTCAAGTTTTCGAATCTCCGGGACGGAATGCTGGGTGCGCAGTCGGTATCGAGGCTGCACATGCGGCTGACGGCCTGGTACGGATTTGCGTTTTCAGGTATCGAGCTCACCTACGACCGTGATGGGCAGCGCCTGGTGCAGTTTGAGGGTCCTGCAACCATCCGCGGTGTTGATGGCCGTAACGAGGACGTGCGCATCGTCTTCCCCGCCGCAGAGCTGATCGAGGACGTCCCGGATGCCGAGGCTGCCCAGGCCCGTATCGTCCCGCTGGTCAGCAGTTGTGCGGACGGTAGCGGGGCAACGTCCTGATATCGAAGGACCTGTCAGGTGGCGAGCTCAGCATAGAAGGCGCTGCAAAAATAGGCATTTCATCCGATCCAAAGCTCGAGAAGATCGGACCGCGCACTGTCAGGCGGGTGGCTCTGCGCCGCCATTCGTAGGCCCTCGACCGCGAGGAAAGCGCTGCTTGATCATTAGCATGACAATCATGCGAGCAAAAGACAGGTTCGTGAACAGATAGCGGCGCCACATCCGTCGCGGCTCCTGGATGACTCGGTAAAGCCACTCAAGGCCCGATTGCTGCATCCAATGCGGCGCCCGGCTCACGACCCCGGCAACCACGTCGAACGTCCCGCCGACGCCCATTACGAAATCAACCCCCAACGCCGCGTGCCAGCGCGCAATGAAATTCTCTTTCCTTGGAGAGGTGATCGCTACGAACAGAAGACGCGCGCCGGAAGCACGAATCGCATCGACGATCGCCTCCTCGTTATCCCAAAAATATCCATCGTGAAACCCAGCTATCCGCAAGCTCGGATGGGCGGCCTGAAGTCGCCGGGCGACTTCGGCCACAATCGGTGCTTTCGCACCCAGCAAAAAAATAGGATATCCACGAAGTGCAGATCGCTCCACTAAGCGGGAAAACAGGTCGATTCCCGGCACGCGCTCGCCCAATTCAAGACCTAGAAGGCGGCCGCCAAAGATGATGCCCATCCCGTCAATATTGATGATGTCGCACTCTTCCACGGAGCGCCGCAGCTCAGCATCGCTCTGCATATGGACGAGCTTCGCTACGTTGACGACCACGTGCTGAGTGAATTCGTGTCGAGCTACCCGCTCATCGATGAAATCGATCGTTTCGCTGATCGTCGCCACATCCATCGGCGAGCCCATGAAACTGATCCTGCGCACGTGTTAGGAAACCGGTGACGAGTAGTGCAGTGGCTGGCACCCACAGCGAGAGCGCCGGGCCCACCAGCACAGGGCGGTATGAACCGGCACCCGCTGCTCGATCGCATGAGAGAGGTAATTCAAGCCCATCAGCCTCACGCCTTAAGGCTGCTGGCTTGCAGCCCGTAGGTTTGCCGAGCGCTCCCGCAGTGCCGCGACGCACCGATCCGCTGTGTTGCCGTCCCAGCGCTCTGGGCGCTGTCCCGTGGGCCAGCGTCCGGCGAGCACCGTTTCAATCATCGCAACGAGCTCGCCGGGCTTTACCAGGCGGTTCGTGCCTTGCGTCACGGTGATTGGTCGCTCGGTGTTCTCACGCAGCGTCATGCACGGGATGCCGAGATAGGTCGTCTCCTCCTGCACGCCGCCGGAATCGGTGATGACCGCTCGGGCGCTCGAGACGACATTCATGAACTCAATGTAGCCGAGCGGTTCGGTGATGTGGATTTGTGGGTTGCGCTCCAGCTTGGCGGCGAGTCCGAACTCCTGAAGTCTCTTGTGCGTGCGCGGGTGCACGGCGAAGAGCACGGGGAGTTGGTGGCTCACCGCTCCGAGCATCGTGACGAGCCCGTCCAGGGCCGCGGCGTCATCGACATTCGAAGGCCGATGCAGGGTCACGGCGGCGTAGGCCTGCGGCGCGAGCCCGAGACGCTGCCGCGCATCGCTCGCCTCGATCGCAGAACGCAACATCTCGTAGGAATCAATCATGATGTTGCCGACGAAATCGATCCGGCTCGGATCGATGCCCTCGGCCAGCAGATTCTGCGTCCCGTCGGGCGAGGGCGTCCACAGCACGTTCGCGATGGCGTCCGTCATAAGACGGTTGATCTCCTCGGGCATCCGTCGATCACCGCTCCTGAGGCCGGCCTCGAGGTGCACGACGGGAATCCACGCTTTCGTTCCGACCACCGCGCACGCCGCGGTCGAGTTGACATCACCGACAACAACGATCCAGTCCGGCCTTTGTCGCTGCAATATCTTTTCGTAGGCGATCATGACCCCGCCGGTCTGTTCGGCGTGCGAACCGCTGCCGACCTCTAGGTGGAAGTCTGGAGCCGGCAGACGCAGGTCACGAAAGAAGGCGTCTGACATGTTCGGGTCATAGTGCTGTCCCGTGTGCACGATCCGGGGCGTGCACCACGGCTCGCGCTTGAGCGCATGGTAGAGCGGGGCGATCTTCATGAAATTCGGCCGTGCGGCCGCGATCAGATCTACGACAGTTTGCCCTCGCGATGCGGTCATGAGACGTTCCTGTACATTGCGGGCATGATAAACGAGAAGACGAATGGCCTGCCCAAGATCGGGCCTTGCGACGTTGAAACCGCGAACTCCAGCACGTCATGGAGCCCGGTTCGCGCGCCTTCAGTCTGCGCGCGAAGCGCTTGACCGAGTTGTAGCGCTGCCAAAAACCGTACCGCTCAACCGGGTCCTGGTGCTCAGGGCGCCTTCAGCTGGAGGAATTGGGCGGGACCACGGGTGGGGAAATTCGGGTGGTCGCCTAAGGATTCGGTATTCGGCGGAATGCGGCAGTGGTTCGCGACCGCGCGGCGACTAAGCGGCGCGATTGCGGTGAGCGCAGAGAAGTCTTTGAGGACCCCGAAGGAATCCGGTCAAAACCTTCCGCGAGCTACTGGGCACAACAGCCCTTCACTCATAGACCGCAAAGCAGGGTCGACGCATGCGGCAAGGCGCGAACCGCGGGAAGTCAGGAAACGGCCCCCAGCACCATCAGCATCCAGAGCAGATTACCGTAGTCGCGTTGGCCTGCACGCTGCTCGGCGAGAATCTGGTCGACCACCGGGCCCGAGAGGCCGGTCATCGATACCGAGCGTTTCACGATGCTGTCGGCGAAGTCGCCTTGACGGAACCAGGTGCGCAGCGGCACCGCGAAACCGCGCTTGCCGCCAGCCAATACTGCCTCAGGAAGTCTGCGGGCGACGGTAGTGCGTAGCACCGCCTTGCGGGTCAGGCCTGCGAGCTTGACGTCCTTGTGGACGACGCTCATCAGTTCAACCAGCCGGTAATCGAGAAACGGCACGCGTGCCTCCAGCGACCATGCCATGGTCATACGATCCACCTTGGTGAGCATGTCGTCCGGCAGCGATACCTTGTAGTTGAAATACATCAGGCGGTTGAACGAGTCCCGATACGGGCAATCCCGCATGAGTTCGGCGAGTGCGTCCTTGGCGGGGTGTACAGGCAATCCGGCAAGCAGTGTCCGCCGACGATCCTCTTCGAGCCAGGCTACCTTGGTGAGCAGACGGTCTTCGAACGGCGCGGCCGTGGTGGTGAGCAGCCGGTGGTAACGATTGGCTGCGTAGCGCATGCGCCCGCGAGTCACACCGGCGATGCCGCCGACCAGTACCTCCGCACAGCGTCGTAGCGAACGCGGGATGCGCTGATAACTGCCGGCGAGCTTCTCGACCTGGTAGGCCGGGTAGCCGGACAGAACCTCATCCCCTCCATCACCGGTAAGGACCATTTTGACGTACCTTGCGGCCAGCCGTGCGACGTGGCTGGTCGGCAGGGCGGATGAGTCGCCGAAGGGCTCGTCATAGTGGAACGCGACCTGCTGCAGCGCCAATTCGAGATCATCTGGGCTTACGACTGCCTCGTGATGCCGGGTATTGGCGCGTTCGGACACGAGCCGCGCGAGACGGCGCTCATCAAATGCAGGATCATCGAATCCGATCGTGAAGGTCTCGATGGGCAGGCGCGTCTGCTCCGCCATCAGGATCACCACGGATGCCGAGTCCAGACCCCCGCTCAGGAAGGCGCCGAACGGTACGTCGCTACGCATGCTGATGCGCACGGAATCCCCGAGCAAATGTGCAAACTCCTCCTGCACTGCCTCGGTGTCCCGGCGCATTTCGCCTTCCGCAATCGCGGGCAGGTCCCAGTAGCGGTGGATTTCGGTGCGTCCCCCGTCAGTGATCAGGTATTGACCGGGGAGCAGCTTACGGATGCCGCTGAAGAAGGAATGCGGTGCCGGGATGTAGCCGAACGTCAGGTAGACATCGAGCAGCGACCTATCCGCGATACGCGGCACACCGGCTGCGAACAGGCTCTTCATCTCCGAACCAAATACGAATCGTTCCCCCTCCACACAGTAATGTAGTGGCTTGATGCCGAGTCGGTCTCGCGCCAGGAAGAGCCTCTTATGGGAATGGTCCCAGATGGCGAAGGCCCACATTCCGTTAAGCCGATCAAGGCAGCGCTCGCCCCATTGCGCGTAGGCTTTGAGGATGACCTCGGTGTCGCAGTCGGTGCGGAAGCGATGACCGGCGGCCGCGAGCTCGGCCCGGACTTCAACGTAGTTGTATACTTCACCATTGTATACAATGATGTTTTGGGTCTCAGCATCCGTCATTGGTTGCTGACCGGCGGCGGGGTCGATGATGGCCAACCGACGGTGGCCAAGGCCGAGCCCAGGGGCGATGTGCAGCCCCTCACCGTCAGGACCGCGGTGGCGAACCACGTCGGTCATTGCCTGCAGTTGATCTGGATTGACCGGTGTTTGCTGGTCCCGGTAGAGGACGCCCGCGATGCCGCACATGATTTTTTTAGTATATCGCGGATTTTCTCCGCACCACGCTCGACTTGAGACATGAGGGTGTCGATAACTGTGCCGCATCTCGCAATGTCGAGCGGTGTTTCCTACTACTACACGGCGCTGCTGTCTTATCTCGATGCACAGAAAGTTGACTTTGAAGTCGGCGGCGCTGCGCGTGAGACGGGTCGCTGGAGGAAACTGCGGCGTTTGCGTCTCAACCACCGGCGATTGCATCGGCGACTCAGCGCAGAACGCTTCGACCTCGTGCACCTCAATCCGTCAATCGATTCGCCCTCAGTGTTTCGCCGCGGCGAGCTGATATTCATCGCCGGCCTGCACCGTCGTTCCGCGCTCGTTTTCTATCGCGGCTGCCTGTCCTGCCGGCCGCCAACCTTAGTTGGCCGGTTGCTTAGCCGGATAGGTGGGGGAGACCATCCGTGTGTGGCATAGCCGGATATGTCTCAGCAGCTGCGCGCGACGGGCCTGCCATGGTGCGTTCGCTTGCGCATCGCGGGCCCGATGCCCACGGTGAGTACCTCGCGGCGGTCGCCGGCCAGCAGGTCTTTCTCGGCCACACGAGGCTCAGCATCATTGACCTGAGCCCCGCCGGTACGCAGCCGATGTTCAGCGCCGACCGACAAACCGTGATCATCTTCAATGGCGAGATCTACAACTACCGAGAATTGCGGCGCGAATTTCTGTCGGATCATGCATTCCGCTCCAGTACCGATACTGAAGTGCTGCTCGCGCTCTACGAGCGCATGGGACTCAAATGCCTGCAGCATCTGAATGGTGATTTCGCGTTTGCGGTGCTTGATCTGCGTGCCCGCCGCCTGCAACTCGTGCGGGATCGCGTAGGCGTGAAGCCGCTATATACGGCGAAGATCGGCAGGGACCTTCTGTTTGGTTCCGAGATCAAGGCCCTCGTGGCAGGCGGCGTACGCCCAGTCCTCGACCGCGACCAGCTGCAGAACTACTTCATCTTCAAGTACGTCCCCGGCGAAGACACGCTGTTCAAGGGCGTGCGCCGGCTCGCCCCGGGAAGCTGGCTCGACTATGACCTCGATACCGGGGAGACTCGCGCTGAGCGCTGGTGGCACCCCGACATTGCGAGCCGCAGTGCCGCGAGCTACGGCGAAGCCGCCGAGCAGGTGGCGGCGCTCGTCACGGACGCAACGCGCATGCGCCTTGTTGCCGACGTGCCGGTTGGAAACTTCCTCTCCGGAGGCCTCGATTCCTCGATCATCGCCTCGGTGATCCGCAATGAGCGGCAGATCGCGCATTACTGCGCGCGACGCAGTGACGAAGACAGCCAAATCGAGGGCACGTCCTCAGACTTCGACCACGCGCAGCGACTCGCCCGCGACTGGTCGCTGACGTTCCGGCCCATCGATGTTGGCGCGGGCGAGATGACCATCGAGAACATCCGGCGCACAGTGGCATTCGCCGATGACCTGATCGCAGATTCCGCGCAGATCCCCACTGATCTCATCACCCGGGGTGCGGCAGCAAGCTCGCGCGTGTTCCTGAGCGGCATGGGAGCCGATGAGCTGTTCCTCGGATATCCAGGTCACGCACTTACCTTACTGGACCAGCGCCTGCGGAGTGTTCCGGGTTCAGGTGCGGTGGTTCGCGGGATTGCGCAGATGGATCAGGGGCGTGGCGCGTTCAAGAGCTTCAGACGCTACCTCTACAAGCTCGGCAAGTATTATGACCTGCCAGAATATCGTGCCGCGATTTACAGCCTCGTTGGCGACTTCGCTGTCTCAGCGTCGGTGATCAACACAGATACAAAAGCCGTGCGTGGATTCCTTGCCGGCTACTTCCCGCCTGGCGGCGATCCGTTCGAGGCTTTCAAACGTTTCGAGTTCGACAACTTCCTGCAGAAGAACCTTTCCTACACCGACCGCATGTCGATGGCGAACTCCGTTGAGGTGCGCGTGCCTTACCTCGACCACCGCATCGTGAACCTGGCGTATTCGCTGCCACGCTCCTACAAGCTGGGTACTTGGGGGCGCAGCAAGCGTGTCCTTCGCACGGCGTTCGTTGACGTAATTCCAGATCACATTCAACGGCGGCGGAAAGCGGGATTCGCCATGCCGATCCGCAGCCTCTTCGCCTCGCGCGAGCGAATTGACAGTCTGCTCAATGTCGGATTGCTGGTCGAGGCTGCGGGCATCAACGCGACTGCCGTGAATGAGTTGATCGACCGGCACATCGCTGGACTTGAGGAGAATTCATCGATCATTTACGCGCTGATCTCCCTGCAGCAATGGTGCGGACTTTTCCTCTAACAGCGGACCGGGAACCGACACTTGAAGCAACTGACACAGCGGCTGCGCGACGGCGAGATGAGCGTGATCGACGTGCCGCCGCCGCTTTTGGAGCACGGGATGGTTCTCGTGCGCAATCACTATTCTCTTATCAGCGCAGGCACCGAAGGCAGCACGGTCGCCGCCGCACGCAAAAGCCTGCTTGGCAAGGCACAGGAGCGGCCACAACAGGTGCGTCAGCTGCTCGAAATGCTGGCGCAGCAGGGTCCTGTGCAGGCGTACCGTGCCGTGCAGAAGAAGCTGGAAGCATACTCGCCGCTTGGCTACAGCAGCGCCGGTGAGGTCATTGCGGTGGCCGCTGATGTGCGGGAATTCGCGGTCGGTGACCGTGTGGCGTGCGCTGGTGCCGGCTACGCGAATCACGCGGAGGTGGTAGCGGTTCCTGTCAATCTCTGTGTCGCGCTGGCGCCCGGCGCCGAACTCAGCGCAGCTGCCTACAACGCACTGGGTGCGATTGCCATGCAGGGTGTTCGGCAGGCGGATCTGCGCCTCGGCGAGAGCTGCGTGGTGATCGGTCTCGGCCTGCTCGGGCAGTTGACCGGCCTGCTGCTCAAAGCGGCCGGTGTCCGGGTCATCGGCGTCGACATCAACGCACGCAATATCGAACTGGCCGCGCACCATTGGGCGGATGCGGCGTTGGAGATCGGATCTTCGGCGCTCGAGGCGGAGTGCCTGCGACTCACCTCGGGAATCGGCGCGGATGCAGTCATCATTACCGCCGCGACGGACAGCCTGGAGCCGGTCAATCTCGCCGGCCGCCTGCTGCGCAAACGCGGCACTGTTGTGGTTGTGGGCGCTGTGCCGACGGGATTTGACCGTGAGCCGGATTATTACCGCAAGGAACTGTCACTCAAGATGTCCTGTTCGTATGGCCCCGGACGCTACGATCCGGTCTACGAAGTAAAGGGTATGGATTATCCGGCTGGCCATGTGCGCTGGACCGAGCGGCGCAACATGGAGTCGTTTCAGACATTACTGGTCAGCGGCCAGGTGAACCTTGCGTATCTCACCACGCACCGCTTCTCGCTGGCGGCGGCGCCCGACGCATACGACTTGATTCTTAAGAAGACCGAACCGTATCTCGGCATAGTGATCGAATATGACGTGGGGCACGCGCTCGAGACCGGCTCGGTCGTGCTTGACGCCACAGCACCTGCGAGATCCGCGATTCCGGTGCCCGGCGTGAGTTTCATCGGCGCGGGCAGCTACGCTATGAGCCACCTGTTGCCCAACCTGCCCACCGATGGTTCGGTGCAGCTGCGCGGTGTCGTCACGGCCACGGGCACGAGCTCACGCTCGGTTGCGAAACGTTACGGCTTTGCTTTCTGTGGTGCGGACACGGCTGCGGTCATCGACGACACGCAGACCGCTGCGGTGTTCATTGCCACACGCCACGACAGCCATGCGCGCTATTTGCTCGATTCACTGCGCGCTGGCAAGCATGTGTTCGTCGAGAAGCCTCTTGCGTTGAACATGGATCAACTGGAGGCCATCAGCACTGCAGTGCGCACGGCCCCAGGCCAGGTGATGGTCGGTTTTAACCGCCGCTTCTCGCCTCTGGTCCGCGAAGTGCAGCGACGGTTTGGCACGGGCCCGATGTCGATCATCTATCGCATCAACGCCGGCGCGATTGCGAAAGACAGCTGGATCCAGGATCGCGAGCTCGGCGGTGGTCGCATCGTCGGTGAAGCCTGTCATTTCATCGACACCATGGTCTTTCTGACCGGCGCGCTACCGGTGCGTGTACACGCGTTCGCCATGAGCGACCCGGACAGTCTTTCGGACACCGTTACCATAAACCTGCAGTTTGCCAATGGTTCGGTGGGCAGCGTCTGCTACTTCGCCAACGGGCCCAAGCGCATGCGCAAGGAGCATATCGAGGTGTTCAAGGACGGCCAGTGCGCCGTTATCGAGGACTTCCGAGAACTCACGTTCCACACGGCTCGGGGTGCAAAACGGAGCAAGCTTTTCAGCCAGGACAAGGGTCAGCGGCCGATGGTCGGTGAGTTCATCGAGGCCGTGCGTCGGGGCGGGGCGAGTCCGATCCCTTACGCCGAAATCGCGGCGGTGACGGAAGCCACGCTGCGTATCCTGGAATCATTGCGGGAATGCCGTTCGGTTGCACTGGGCGAGCGATCTCAGGCTGAAATGCCTACCGGCCCGGCTGATCCTGATCTGACGCTTAACGCCGACCGCGCTTAAGCTCAGTTAGTGTCTGGATACGTTCCAGGGCGAGGGACTTTCTGAACCTGATGGAACACGGCCTTCGTCCCGTCAGGCGAGGGGTCTCATGCACCACGAACTGCATGCAAAGCAGCCAGATATTGCCGACGAGATCCTCGCCTCAGCTCGGGCGAACACCAGACGCGACATCGCACTGCCACTTAGCTGGCCGCAGGAACCTCGACAACTGATCCGTTTTTCCTGTCAGTGCCAGCCAATGAGAAGCCGGAAGTTCCACCAAAGCAGATCTGTGCTGCTAGTTCCGCTTTGTCTCGATTCCGCGGGAATAGTGTTCCGCTGAGTTCTAAGCGCAAGATTGTTGCTACCGCCGCGAGGTGATCCGTACGCCAGGTAACATATGAAAGGGATTCGCTCCGCGATTCATAAAGCTGAGATGCGCGTCACATCGCGCGCTGACTACACCTGTCCATGTTCCATCGAGCGATCTGCGCGCGATCACCTCAATGCACTTTGGTAGGGGCCGTTACTTCCATGACAGCCGGCGCCACCGTGAGATCAGCAGATCTTGTGATGACCGAGACTGGACCCGTTTCTGCCGCTCGCAAACGGCGGCTGTGGCGCGCACAATCTCGCCTCGACACCTTGTCCCTGACGCGCGTGCCTGGCTTTCGCGGAGTTCCCTCGCCATGAGCGTCCATGTGCTCGATCCCATCTCCAACCTTCCGATCGGGCCTGAGGTGCCGGTGCGTGCGGCCGCCCGTCCGGAACGGACTAAGATCGCTGGGCGTTTTGTTCGACTCGAGCCAGTCGACCCGGACCTGCACGGTCCACCGTTGTGGCAGGAGACGCACGGATCCGGTGCCGCGGCGCGATGGCAATACCTATTCGATGAGCCCTTCGCGGATGAGAAGGCCTTTCGGGACTTTCTGACTCTCAAGGCGGCCTCCGCAGATTCACTCTTCTACGCGATCGTTGATCAATCCTCAGGGCGCGCGGTTGGCTTCGAGACCTTGATGCGAATCGATCCGCCAAACCGGTGCATCGAGGTCGGGAACATCCTGTACGGCAAGAGCCTGCAGCGCACCCCAGGCGCGACCGAGGCCCAGTACCTGCTCATGCGGTACATTTTTGAAGATCTGGGCTACCGTCGCTACGAATGGAAGTGCAACGCACTGAACGGGCCGTCCCGCCAGGCTGCGCTGCGCTTGGGATTTACCTTCGAAGGCGTATTTCGCAAGCACATGATCGTCCGGGGCCGCAGTCGCGACACCGCTTGGTACTCACTCGTCGACGACGACTGGCCGGGCGCCAAGGAAGCTTTCGAGGCCTGGCTGGCGCCAAGGAATTTCGATGCTGCCGGCGTACAGCGCAAAAGCCTTACCGCGTTACGAGGTGCTCGAACGGCGTGAGCGGTGCTGCGCCCACCCGATGCCATCCGAAAGCGGCATGCGCGGTTGACACCAACGCCGTTGTGAGGCTACGTATCCATCTCTACCCGGGAGAGGAATCGCGATGGGTCACTTTAACTTGCAACCCCCAACTGACGCGCAACGTGCGCAGATTACGGCGGGTCTTAGCCAGGCCGAGCGGCGCGTGCTGCTCGAGCACGGCACGGAGGCCGCCTTCTGTGGCGTGTTTCTCGACAATCACAAAGACGGGATCTACACCTGCCGCTTTTGCGGCTTGCCGCTTTTCAGATCGAGCGCGAAGTTTGATTCGGGGACGGGTTGGCCGAGTTTCTTCAAGCCCTATGACGAGTCCCACATCCGGCGTATTCGTGATACGAGCTATGGAATGATCCGTGTTGAGGAAGTCTGCGCGCGCTGCGGGAGCCACCTGGGTCACGTGTTTCCGGACGGGCCGCCGCCGACTGGCGAACGGCATTGCCTGAACTCGGTGTCACTGTCCTTCACGGAGCAGGGACAGGCACTGCCGGACATATTGAAGCGCGGAGCGCCCGAGGGTCTGGTCGATTGATTCCAAGAGCACGAGAGAGCTGCCGAACGGTTGAACGTGACGCGCGCAACTAGAGAGAGCTGAGGCGTTCACAGGCTGGTGCCGCCTCGATCGGCAGTGCCAGGCGTTGCAGTCGCCGACTTTGCCTGCGCCACCCCCGCCTAGCTCGGCGCAAGATTGCGACCCTGGTTTTCGAAAGATACGATGCGCTTTGCGTGGAATGGGCGTACTGGCGACAGGGGCTGCGCTCGCCGGCGAATGAGGCAGTGGCGCCGCTTTGGTCCCGAGGAGGAGCCGATATGATCCTGCGATGTCTCATCCCGGCGCTGATCAGTGCGATGGCGATCGGTTGCGCGGCGCAGCCGCCCGCCCCGACGGTGCGTAACGCGACACTCATAGGCGGGGACAATGCGGGGATGCGCGTGTTCATCAAGCGTGTCGACGACGGACCGATACTCTGGGCCCATCCGGGCGCTCTCACCACCCGGGTGACGATCACGCCCGGTCAGCATCGCGTGAGCGTCATGTGCGAGGGCGGCGCTTCGGGAGGCTTCCTTCTAGGAGACATCTCCCTCGACGTTCAGTCGGGTCGCACTTATGACCTGGTCGGATCGGCCCAGTCGGGTGCCAAGAACTGCGACGTGTCGGCCACTATGCGCGGCACTTAGTATCGGCAGCGCGTGGTTGCGTGGTTTAGAGCGCACCATCACTACATTGCACCGGCATCCGCCGGGCGCCGGGATACGGCCCGGGCGGCTCACACGGTTGCCGTTGGCGAAACATGCTCACGCGAGGGATCGATTCGTACCGCAGCTGGCAGCGGGTCTTTCGTAACCGTGACCCGAGTCGAGTCCATCACATCATGAGAGCCCTAGACTGCGCCTATGGTTATGTCGGCTCGCAGCGGCAAGCGCAGCCCAGGCGGCAGGCGGTCAGCACAGTACCTGCTGGGTGCGTGTGCAGCGGTCGCGTTGAGTGCTTGCGATGGGGACAGCTCCTCAACCAGCTACGGGGGCAGCGCACAGAAATACGGCCTGAGCGGCACGGTCAGCGGGCTGAACGGTAGCGGCCTGGTGCTCTCTGTCGATGGCAGCACGCAGGCCGTGGCGAGCGGTGCCAAAGAGGTCGTGCTCGGAGCGTCTCTGCCGGCGGGTACGGCCTACACCGTCCGCGTGGCTACGCAGCCGAGCGCTGAGAGCTGCACGGTTGCCAACGGCACGGGAACGATGCCGGCTAGCGCGGTTACCGATGTGGCAGTGAGCTGCTCGCCGAACTTGGAATCGGTGTTGTACTCCTTCGCGGGCGTCCAGAGCGGCGGCAAGTTCACCGGGGCCGCTCTGATCCAGGGCAGCGACGGAAGTTTCTACGGCACGACGTTCGGCGGTGGCGCGAACGGGGATGGCACGGTCTTCAAGATCACCCCCGCGGGGGCGGAGATGCTGCTTTACTCCTTCACCGGGGCCCACGGGGATGGCGCCAACCCCAACGCCGCTCTTATTCAGGGCAGCGACGGAAATCTCTACGGTACGACCTGGGACGGTGGCGCGAACAACGACGGCGCTGTCTTCAAGATCACCCCGGCGGGTGTAGAAACGGTGCTGCACTCCTTGAGCGGCTCCCCTGGGGATGGCATGTCCCCCAACGCCTCTTTGGTCCAGGGCAGCGACGGAAATTTCTACAGCACGACGGCCCGAGGTGGCGCGATCGGGGATGGCACGGTCTTCAAGATCACCCCGACCGGTGTGGAGACGGTGCTGTACTCCTTCGGCGGCACTCCCGATGAAGCCAACCCACTGGCCGCCTTGGTGCAGGGCAGTGACGGAAACCTCTACGGTACGACCTGGGACGGTGGCGCGAACGGTGAGGGCATGGTCTTCAGTATCACCCCGGCGGGGGTGGAGACCGTGCTGTACTCCTTCGGCGCCACCAAGACCGACGGTACGGGTCCTCAAGCCACCTTGATTCAGGACAGTGACGGGAATTTCCTGGGCACGACGCCCAGCGGTGGCGCGAACGGTGACGGCACGGTCTTCAAGGTCACCCCGGCCGGTGTGGAGACCGTGCTGTACTCCTTCGGCGCCTCCCAGAGCGACGGTACCTATGCTGAAGCCTCCTTGATCCAGGGCAGCGATGGGAATTTCTACGGTACGACGAGCACAGGTGGCGCGAATGGTGACGGCACGGTCTTCAGGATCACCCCGGCGGGAGTGGAGACGGTGGTGTACTCCTTCGCCGGCGGCCCGACCGACGGTGCCAATCCTAACGCCGCCTTGATTCAGGGTAGCGACGGGAATTTCTATGGCACTACCGTCTCGGGCGGGGTGAACGGCGACGGGGTGGTCTTTAAGATCCTCGCGCAGTAAGCCGCAAGCTCGCTTGCGCGCATAGTAACGTCAGCTCGCATCGGCCTACAGGCCGCGTCTCCTTTAACAAGGGTCGAGGGACAGGGCGTTCGCAGTCCTGCACACAACGACAGTCAAGAGCCCGTTTCGGAGCCCGCCCCATCGGCCGCAATGCGCAGCTCGGCGGCCGCCAGCACTGCCTTGAAACGCGGATCATCACGGAGGGGATCGAGGTCCGGATCGACTTTGGCGTGGTTCAGGAAGCCACTGGCCACCGTTTCGAAAAAGGGACCGAGCAGTTCGAGTGCCGTGTCGACGTCCGGCGGTCTTATGAAAGACGTCAGGAAATACTGCGTGCGATGGCTCATTCACCGACGGGACCACCCTGACAGATCGCCGGAGGTCGTCTCATGCCTCCGTAGGCGGTAGCTTAGCCCAATCTCGCCGAGCTGATTGACCGGCGTAGAGGTTGAGCTGCGAAGGCTCCAGAGCCCTTGCGCGAGAATGGCGCAGAGGACCGACCGGTCCTTTCGGCGCCGTGAGTTCGCGCAGGTTTTCGAGTTTCGGATTTGCGTAACGCTTGAGCTCATTCCACGAGTCGTGGAGCGTGAATTGCGCCACCTCCTGAATCTGGTAGCCGCGCTCGAACAGGCGCCTCGTGGCGCAGGTCGTGAAAACGCAGATCCTTAATCCCCATGACGTGACATGCGCGGGTGAAGGTGGCCCCGATGCGCCGCTGCGGGGCTGAGCCTGCACGAGCGCCCAGGCCTCCGGGTGTACTTGAATCGACGATGACGGCCTTCCTTCGCCGTCGGGTGTTTGGCGTCGCGGATGATGCCGGCACGGGTTCGCTCGTCGTTGTCCCGCCTCGTTGCCACAGTTGCCTCTGAGGTGACAAGCTATTCTTGTAACCTTTACGTCAACGCAGCAACCGCTAAACTCCCCGGAACACGCAGGATTCCCGCAGAAACGCGCAGCATGGAAAGCACTGGAAAAATAGGCATTTCCGCCGACAAGACGGCTTCCAAGATCGACCGCCGGGTGTCAGTCGCTCCGATGATGGATTGGACCGACGATCCACAAACGTCTTTGCCGAACAAGCTCTTACGTAGCTCTGATAATGCTTGTCTCCTTTATGTCTCCTCAAGAAACGGATTCAGAACCGTCACGCTGCCGAATCTTCGGCGGTGCTGCAGATCTTCAGTGAGCAGCACGCGGCAACCCGCTTCGGCGGCGGCCGCGATAACAAGTGCATCGTAGAACGACAGCGCGCCGCCGCGAGCTAGCTTCACTGCGTGAGTATGGATGTCGGTCGTAAGGGGGCGTGCCGGCCCCATCAGTTCAGCGATCACTTCGAGTGCTGCGTCGACCTGAGGCCAATCCCAGCTTAGCTTACGGCGAACGACGCTAGTGAATTCGTTGAGCACCTGCACACCGATCACCCCCCCTTCAGCCATCAGCGCTTCTGCCCGGGCGCTGCGGTGGTCGGCGGCTGCGAAGGCGTAGATCAGGATGTTGGTGTCGAAGAACCGATCACCGGGCATTGGCCTCGTCCCGGTCGAAGCGGAAGCCCTTGGGTAGCGGCTTTTTCAGCGTGCGTAGCCGTTCCAGAGCCCGCTCCCGGCTGCGATCGCGCCCGACCTCAAACCGCCGTGCTCCGGATGCCACGATTTCGATTTCGTCGCCGGTCTTCAGCTTCAACGCCTTCACGACCGCGTCGGGAAGCCGGACGGCCAGGCTGTTTCCCCATTTCGCTACGCGCATAAATCTCCGTAAGATATACTAATTACCTGTATATCATAGATACTTGAGAAGCAACGTACAAGGTGACAGGTGACGTCGGCATCTAAGGGTGCGACCGCTAACCGCGAAGCCGGTCGTCCGGCCCGGGGAATAGCACCGCTGTTGGCTCGCGCCTTCTGACGGAGGCGACAGAGAGAACTCGACTTGGCCGCTGAGGGATTTCGCCCGGTGACGGAAGCGCACAGGAGACGGCGACGATGACAAAACGAGTGAAGATGGTGCGCGGCAGCGGCAGCGTATTTCGGGATCTCGGATTCCGAGAGCCCGAAGCTCGCAACCTTGCTTTGCGTTCTGAGGTCATGATCCGCATCGAGGAGTTCGTTGAGCGAAGCGGCATGACGCAGGCTCGGGCAGCCGCATGCCGCGGTCTCACCCAGCCGCGCCTCAACGCCTTGCTGAAAGGCAAGATCGACCAATTCAGTCTCGAAGCTTTGGTGAATGCCGCTACACGCGCTGGGCTGCAGGTCAATGTGCTCGTCACGGCACCGAAGCGGATGAGGGAGCGGCTAGCTGCGAATTCCTGAGAACCTGCGGCGGGTTGCGGAGGTGCTGCAGGCGGGTCGAGTTAAACGTCTGAAATCGGGCCCAAAAGCGGACGTTGCGGTGTTGGCGTAAACTTCCCATAAGCAGACGTTCGAATATTGCTTCAGATCAACCACTGCTCGGTAGAATCCGAGCCGCACGACAACGTGTTTGGGGCAAGTCGTTGCGCGCAGGCGGCCCTTCGTTCATCGCCTGGAGATGTTCAATGAACCAATTCGCAGTAGCTTTTCTGTTGTTCTGTGCGTGGAGTCTAAGTGCCAGCGAGTGTGCGGCACAGTCGAATTCCGCTACGCGCACGGTGTCTGAAGAGGACGACAAGAAGGCGGCCATTAATGTAGTTCTGGCGCACGCGAGAGCAGTCCAGGAGTACGATCTGG
>Ga0302325_10002460_pt1 | contig 44998 bp, 41 predicted proteins | sample Palsa_T0_2_FD_201948 | JGI IMG/M metagenome (GOLD analysis project Ga0302325, IMG submission 201948) | Peat permafrost microbial communities from Stordalen Mire near Abisko, Sweden - Palsa_T0_2 | ecosystem: Environmental > Terrestrial > Soil > Palsa > Peat permafrost | place: Sweden: Abisko... | reverse complement strand
CAAATATTTTACCGGACTCCGTCCGGCTCCTGCCCGTACACTCAAATATTTCACCGGACTCCGTCCGGCTCCTGCACGGTGTGCACAGACTTTAATGTCACTGGTTGCAACTCTTACACACGCCGCTTATCAGCATTTCCACTTGCTCCGCCACATATCCTCCGGGAAGTTCGATGGTCGGAACGGTGACATCTTCAAGACATACCGTAGTACCGCATGCGTTGCAAATGAAGTGAACATGATCGTCATGATGTTGTCCACCAGAACAATCGTCTTTGCATAACGCGTAACGTATAGAATTATCCGAAGTCGGTATACTGTGGATAATCCCTTTTTCCAAAAAAGTTTGCAGGGTCCTGTAAACGGTCACACGATCAAATTTTTCACCGGCTTTTCTTTCGATATCGCTATGCGAAAGAGCGCCGTCTTGCTGCAGGAAGAGCTCAAGGATCTTTCTGCGACCACCGGTCACGCTCAGGTGATTTTTTTTCAGGAGCTCGTCTATTTTTTTCTCGATCATAATAGTAGTTACCCCGGATTGTTATTAAACAAACCATTTGCAAAACGCGGCACCCCTGCCTTTTCCTTCAGGAGTGTTGTGATGTCCTTTTCCAACTCATCCAACTCGTCTTTTTTGAGACCATCATAGATCTTGCGAACGCGTCCGCTTTTGTCGACTAAAGCAATGAACTGCGTATGCAGGAATTGCTCGTCAATATTGATGGCATTGTTCTTCGGATCGTCCAGCAGGTAGCCGGTGCGCGCAAGATGATACAGACTGTCTTTCCGGCCGGTAAGAAAGAACCATTTTTGCGGGTCGGCGCCGAGTGAGTCCGCATAATGTTTCATCCGCGCGACAGTATCCGTTTCCGGATCGACGGTATAGGAAAGAATGCGAAAATCAGGCTCGTGCGCATAATCGTCGGCGATCTTTTTCATGTTGCCGTTGAGCTTTGGACAAATGCCTCTGCAGGTAGTAAAAAAGTACTCGGCCACATAGACCTTACCCTCCAGATCCCTATCCGTGATAAGCCGTCCGCTCTGGTCATTGAATGAGAAGCGCGGCACATAGCTCAGCACCGGGAGCGTCGGAGCGCCAAAGCCAGGTACGAACGCGGCAAGCGCGAAATAAAACCCGACGAACAGTACGATAAAGAACCCCGCCAGGAAAAGGAGCTTTTTCTTGTTCATAACAACAAAGTTAGCATTGTTGAGGCAAATAATATTTGCATCGTTGTTGCAGATGGTCGGCCTGGCGTTCGTGATCGGGACCGGCGACCTATGGCATGGCTTCACACGGCACCATCGCCGGCTTCTACCCTGGCTGCTTTTTATAGGCTGGACGAAAGGGCTGATAGCCAAAGAGATATGGCCGGGACTGAAACTTGCTTTTCTTCCGGTCGCCGTTATTTTGGTCGTGAGCGCACACGTCCTGAACTATCGATGTGTCATGCGCGATAAAATCGTTATTTTTGTACCACAATCGTTGTGATTATGATCAAAACAGGCAACCCGGTTATCAGCATCTATACAGAAATGACTCCCAACCCGGAAACGATGAAATTCGTGGCCAACAAGTTGTTGTACCCCGGTAAGATCATTGATTTCCCGGATGTCGAAACCGCCAGGCCTTCGCCACTTGCCATCGAGTTGTTCGGCTTTCCCTTTATCAAGAGCGTTTTTATCGCCAGCAACTTCGTCACGCTGACGAAAACGCCTGACACTGATTGGGACGACGTTATCCCCGCTATCCGCCAATTCCTGAAGGAATACCTCGAAGAAGGCAAGCCGGTCATCAATGAAGAGGAGATCGTGGTGGTCAAGTCCGAAGGCAATGCCATCGACGCCGATGATGACGATGTAGTGAAGCGTATCAAGGAACTGCTGGAGAACTACGTGAAGCCCGCCGTGGAAATGGACGGTGGCGCCATCCAGTTCAAGAGCTATAATGAGGGCATCGTCAACCTGATGTTGCAAGGCTCCTGCTCGGGTTGTCCTTCCTCCATGATCACGCTGAAGTCTGGCATCGAAGGGATGATGAAGCGCATGATCCCCGAAGTAAAGGAAGTCGTGGCCGAAGCTGAATAATGCTCCAGGAGCTATACCGACAATTTATAACCGACCTGCTGAATACCCGCTGGCAGGAATTTGTAGCTGTCATCGCCGGCATCCTCAGCGTCTGGTACAGCCGGACCGAGAACATCCTCGTCTACCCCACCGGGCTGATCAATACCATCATCTACATTTGGCTTAGTTTCCGCATGTCCCTGTTTGGAGAGGCCAGCGTCAACCTGTACTACACCGCACTGAATATTTATGGCTGGATCGCCTGGACAAGAAAGGATCGACAGCAGCACTATATCCTCCATGTCACCTGGTCCTCGCGGCGGGAATTGCTGCACCAATCCGCGTTCTTCCTTTGCTGTTATGCTATCGTATTTGTTTCCCTGACCTATCTGAAAAAAGGCTTTGCGCCGATGGCCATTCCCTGGGCCGATGCGTTCTCGTCTGCGACCGCCTATACTGCCATGTGGCTGATGACCCGAAAGAAGGTAGAAAGCTGGCATTGGTGGATCGCTACAAATCTTTCCTCGGTACCCTTGTATTTTGTCAAGCATTATGTCTTCACCAGCGTCTATTATATCGTCCTGCTGATCATCGCTATCGGGGGATTGATGGAATGGCGAAAAAGAGCGAAAGCCGTAGAACAACATGCCGCAGCGTAAGAAGATCGTCGTCATCGGGCCGGAATCGACCGGCAAATCGTCGCTTTGCGCGGCGCTGGCCGCCCACTATGGCACGGGCTGGGTACCCGAGTATGCACGGGAATTCCTGCTGGAGCATGGCATGAATTATGGCTATCCCGATCTGATGACGATCGCACGTGGACAGCTGGCGCTAGAGGACAGGCTCACGGCAGAGTGGCAGACCCGGACGGACAAGGCGCAATTATTCGTGGACACGGACATGTATGTGATGAAAGTATGGAGCGAATACGTATTTGGCCGGTGCGACGCATGGATCCTCGACCAGATCGCCACCCGGAAATACGACGCTTATCTCCTTTGCCGAACCGATCTCCCCTGGGTCAGGGACGATCTGCGTGAATACCCTGACCTCGCAAACAGGGAGCGGCTTTTTCATATGTACCGGGATTGCCTCGTGAATCAGTCCACTCCCTGGGCCGAAGTAGGGGGACTGGGTGAGGACCGGATAGCGGCGGGAATAGCGGCGGTCGAGGCCTTATTACTGCAATAGCTTCTGTATATCGGGGTCGTTTTGCAGGACGCCCATCTGACCGATGATCCAGGCACTACGACTGGCCACATGTGCGGACAGGGGCTTAATGGTAAATATTTTGGGGTTGGGCAGACAGGCGGCGATCTTCGCGGCTTCCTGGCGGGTCAGGGCGGCCGCCGGTATATTGAAATAATAATGCGCCGCCGCCTCGATACCATATACTCCTTTGCCCATTTCGCTCACGTTGAGATACATCTCCAAAATACGCTTCTTCCCCCAGATCAACTCAATCATAAACGTAAAATAGACCTCGAGCCCTTTGCGTATCCAGCTTCGGCCCTGCCAGAGGAAGACATTTTTAGCGACCTGCTGGCTGATGGTGCTCGCGCCATGCAGAGATTTGCTTTTCTGGTTGTGCTTCATCGCTTTTTCAATGGACTTGAAGTCGAAGCCATCATGATCGGGAAAAAGCTGGTCCTCCGAAGAAATAACGGCTAATTTGGCGTAAGGCGAGATGTTCTTCATCGACACATACGTGTGTTTGAGACCGTCGCCGCGAAGCCAGCTGCCCAGCTCAGTGAGGGTGATGGGTGGGTTCACCCATTTTAGCAGCAGCAGGTAGAATAACTGAAAAAAGAAAAGGAAGATAACGACACGCTTTATGATCCGCCAGGCGCGGGGTATCAGTCCTTTGGTGTTGAACGGCATCCGGTAGATTTACACATGCAATATACATCACTGGCGCTGTCTAACGGCGGCCGACCTGCAGGTACTGCAATTGAAATCTGCCGCCAAGCGTATAATATTTTTTTGCGGTCGCTATCAGGATAATGCCGCCACCGATCAGGGCGCTCCCAAGGACAATGCCGGAAGTGGTGTACCATTGGCTGGCTTTGTCACCGCGGATGCCGCCATTGACGGCGCCCAATACGCCGACGCCAGCACCGATGACGATCGCCGTCGATCCCCAGACCTTTGGGTTCCAGGAAGCGTGGTCCCGCGAAACGGCCGCGATCTCTTTATAACTGAACGCCTGACCACTTATATAGACCGTGTCGTGCCGCAGGTCCTCGATCGTTCCGACGAACCATTGCCCGTAAATCGTCTCAAAAGTCAGCGGATCGCCGACCGTGTAGGACTTAACATGCATGCCGTTTTTTTCCAATACGAGCACGTTATTTTGTGCGCGGGATAAAAAGGGGATGATACAAAAAATTAATATGATTATTCTCCTCATAGCGGTAGAGTGATCAAACTTACGGAAGTCGATTGTTAATGATTCGTGAACCGAATTAAAGCTACCGATTTTATTTGATCTGATGATAGAAGATCACTCCATACAGCAATGCAATACCGAAGCCAATGAGGATAGTACCGGAGATGCGGTTGATGACGGAAAGGGTTTTCAGCGTCAGCTTGTTCCGCAATTTGCCAGCCATCATGACTTTGCCCACATCTGCGCTCATATTGACAAGGAGGCACACGGAAAAGATAATGATCCGTTCTCTTAGCGTATGCGTTAGGGATAATACGGTAGCGTTGCCCAGCCAGAAGAAGATGACGCCGGGGTTCAGCGTGTTGATGATAAAGCCGGAGGCAAAGACACGGGCCATGTCCCGTTTGCGGAAGCGCGCATCATTGCCTGCCGGGTCCTTGCCGAGCGAGACCTTTTTAAAAAAGACAAAATACACGCCCATAAAGATCAGGAAGGTGCTTCCGCCAAAGGCGATGACGCGGGTATGTTCCAAGGCCTCGGAAACAAGCGTAGTGACGGTGTTGCTAAGGACGACCAGCAGGATATCGCTGACCCAGACGCCGGCGACAAAGCTAAAGCCGCCTTTATGCCCGTTGTTGAGGCTTTGTTTTATGATGGTAAATATAATAGGGCCCACCGACAAGGCAAGAACGAACCCCAGTGCCAATCCTTTCAATACGGACTCCATAGCATTATCAAGTTACGAGTTGAGACTTCCGGTCTCCAGAAATTTTTGCCAGTCAAGCAGCATATTGCCTTTCAATACCCGGGGAAACTTATGTTGGCCGCCGATCTTTCCTTTCAGACGCATGAACTCCATAAACTTAACCTCGGGCAGTACCTTGACATATACGTCCTTGAGTGCACTGCCCCTTTCCACGGCATAGTCATCGTTCAGCTCTTTTAATTTATCATCGATCTTTTGTCGCAGCAGGGCTTCGTCCACCGGATCGTTGCAGGCCAGCCACCATTGGTGTGCAAAGAACAAGCCATGCGGAACGCCCGCGACGGCGAATTCGGTTATGGACAGATTCATTTCCTCGGTGGCCAGCTGGACGGCTTTGTTCATATTGTCGACGCTGAGGTGTTCGCCGACCAAACTGAGAAAATGTTTTGTTCTTCCGGTGATGATGATCTCGCATCGTTCCTTGTCCACGAATCTGACCGTATCGCCAATGAGATAGCGCCAGGCCCCTGCGCTCGTACTAAGCAGCAGCGCATAGTCCTTTCCTTCTTCCACTTCATGGATCATATATGCCTCGGCGTTCGGGATAAGATTTCCGTCGGCGTCAAAATTCTTGTTGTCAAAAGGCACGAATTCGAGGAAGATATGCTGGTTGGTGACCAGCCGCATGCCCTTTGCATGCTGGGTATCCTGATAAGCGATAAAGCCTTCCGAAGCCAGGTAAGTTTCTATATAGGTGATGGGTTTGCCCAGGAGCTTTTCGAAGCCTTTTCGATAGGGGTCGAAGGACACGCCGCCGTGTACGAAAAAAGCGCAGTTTGGCCAGATCTCGTGGATGTTCTTGAGGTTGTACTTTTCAATGATCTTCTCCATGCAAAGCTGGATCCAGCCTGGTACCCCTACGAGAAAGCCGATATCCCACTGCGGCGCAAGCCTCACCACTTCCTCCAGCTTCTTCGTCCAGTCCTTGGTACGGGCAACTTTTCTTCCCGGTTTGTAAAAAGGCTGAAACCAAAATGGGACCTTCCGGGCGGTGATGCCGCTCAGGTCGCCGGAATAATAACCCGCGCCTTTCTGCAGGCTGGTGCTACCCCCGATCATCAGCCAGCCCTTACCGATGCTCTTAACAGGAATATCCCGGTAAGTCCGCAGGGTCAGGAGCTGTTTGACCATGACGATACGGTTGCCGCGCAGTAGGTCGTTGGTAATAGGGAGATACTTGCTGCCCGCCTCCGATGTTCCGGAAGACAGGGCATAGTATTTTATCTTTCCCGGCCAGCAGATGTCGGACTTGCCTTCCAGGGATTGGTGCCACCAGGCTTCGTGGATGCTATTGTAATCGAAGGTGGGGACGATCTCCTGGAACTTTTTTTCGGGGTGCTGGCGATCCATCAGGATCTCATCGAAACGGTACTTCTGGCCGAATTCTGTAAACCGGGCCTTTTTCAGCAACTTGTGCAATACCTTCAATTGCTGCCTCCGGGGGGATTTCTGGGGCAGCCGCAAAGCCTTAGCCAAAGATTTAGGTAATTGAATTTCAATCAACGCCATGAAGTGATCCGCTCTTTTTTAGTAGTTGGGCGAAATTAACAATTTATTCCGTCCGGAAATCAAAAGACCAGCGTTTCTCCCCGGCCATCGCGGTCAGTGCTCCCCGTGGCCGAATTGCTCCCCGCCGCATGGAATTTGACCCGTTGGCCGCGACGGTAGGGTGCTACCGATTCCAGCCCCGCTATACATTCCCGAAAGCCAAAATTGTTCCCCTGGCAGAACAGGAGCACTTCCGCCGTTTCAAGCGAGGCGGCCAGGCCGCGTTTTCCGGATGCCGTAAGGAGTGCCCGAATGCGCACGGTCTCCGCAGCATCTCCAATCAACCAGGTGAGCGGGGCGCCGCCGGCTTTGACGCCTCTTCGGAAGAGTCGGCCCGTGGACCCGGTCGCCGCAGCGATCCCGGCACGGACCCAAATGGCCGCCTCCATACCCCTATTAAAGACGGCCGGGAGACCCCGGTCGAAATGTTTGCGGCGGAACTGGCTCATCGCCTTGTAGAATTGCCGGATATATCGGCTGTCCTTTTGCGTGCTCTCGCCTTTGAAATGGATCACCGTCGTACCGGAGGTATAATAGTTTTGATAGCCCGCCCGCTCCATCCGGAAACTAAGATCGATATCCTCTGCGTACATAAAGAAGCGCTCATCAAAGGAGCCGACGGCATCCAGAACCCTCCGACGCACGAGGAGACAGGCGCCGGAAAGGACGGGCGCCGGATGAGAGCCATCCTCCGGCAGATGGCCCAGATAGTAGCCGGCAAATCGGCGGCTCCGTGGGAAGAGGGTGGACAGGCCGGACAGCCTGCAAAAAGCGACCCAGGGAGAAGGGAACCCACGGCGGGACTCTTTTAAAAACCGGCCGCTGCCGTCGATCATCCGCACTCCCAGCCCGCCGGCTTTGGGTTTATCCCGCAGAAAGTCGAGGCAGATGCGGACGTAATCTTCGGGAAGAACGGTATCCGGGTTCAGGAAAAGGATATATTCGCCGCCGGCCCGCCGCAGACCTTGGTTGTTGGCGGCCGCAAAACCGGTATTTTCCTGGTTGACAATAAATTGTACAGAAGGGAACAACGGCTTGAGCGCCTCCACACTTCCGTCGTCGGAGTGGTTGTCGACAACGATTACCTCGGCCTCGATATCCGCCAACGCTTTGGACACCGAATAAAGGCAGAGTTCAAGAAAATACCTGACGCGGTAATTGACTATGATAACGGAAAGGACCATGGATGACTGAAACCGAAAAGTAAGCCTTTTTTAGAATGGCGAGAAATTGATATATTTGCATTTGTGAATACGATGTTATGACATTAACGCTCCAGCAAATCGAAAAGATCTCCAAAGCCCTGGGAGACAGCAACCGCCTCAAGATCCTAAACTATATCTCCGGCAAAGGCGGATGCGGCGAATGCTCGGCTTTGCAGGATATCATCGGGCTGGCCCAGCCCTCAGTATCGCACCACGTAAAGATCCTTATGGAGTCCGGTCTCATCCGGGCAGACAAGGAAGGCCGGAATTACAGTTATACGCTCAATTGCGGCGTATTGAAAGAATACACCGAGTCATTGCGGCAACTGGAAAGTCCGAAGCTGCTGTTGCAGAAATAACCGAGAACCGGCTTATTGGCTTAAATTCGCGCCATGCTAAAATCAACACTTATCAGGGCGGCAGAAGCAGGAGCGGCCGTTATGCAGCAGTTTTTTCAGGGAGAATTTAAGATATCCAATAAGGAAGGCATAAACAACCTGGTGACGGAAGCCGACCACGCTTCGGAAAAGGCGATCTTCGACGTCATAAAAGAAGACTTTCCCGATCATTTCCTCCTCAGTGAGGAAGCCGGCGAGATCGTCACGGATTCGAATACCAAGTGGATCATCGACCCAATCGATGGGACGGTCAACTTTGCGCATGGATTACCCCTCTGCTGTGTTTCCATTGCCGTGGAACAGGATGGTGAAATGATACTAGGCGCGGTATATAACCCGTTTATACATGAGTTCTTTTTTGCGCAAAGGGGCTATGGCGCTTCGCTGAACGACAAGAAGATCGTCGTCAGCACCGAAACCGCGGTAGCCAAATCCTGTCTGGTAACGGGTTTCCCCTATACCTATTTAGACCAGCCCAATGGCCCCCTGGAGGTGTTTTCACGGCTGATACGCAGCGGGGTGCCCGTCCGTCGGCTGGGCTCGGCGGCTATGGACCTTTGTTGGGTGGCAGCAGGTCGTTTCGATGGATTTTATGAGCATAAATTGCAGGCCTGGGACAGCGCGGCTGGGTTCCTGATCGTGGAAGAGGCCGGGGGGCGCGTTTCGGATTTTACCGGCAGCCGGTATTCGCCCTACCAGCCGCATATCATCGCCACGAACGGGAAGATACACGACGAGCTGGTGGAGGTGGTGAATGGAGGACGTGTCAGAATATGACCCCGGGCAGGCGCCTCACGGGCAAAAAACAAAGACTATGAGTGAAATCAGAACGGAAATTTCCTCGATCGGGGAATTTGGATTGATCGAACACCTTACCAGGAACATCGAAATAAAGAACGTCTCGACCCTTGTCGGGGTTGGGGATGACGCGGCGGTGCTCGACCATTTTGGCAAACAGACGGTAGTAACCACGGACCTGCTGCTCGAGGACGTACATTTTGATCTGATGTACACACCTTTACAGCATCTGGGTTATAAATCTGTCGTCGTCAACCTGAGCGATATATATGCCATGAACGCCACGCCGACGCAGATCACCCTGAGCATGGGCATCAGCAATCGGTTTAGTGTGGAAGCGCTCGACGAGTTTTACGAAGGCGTTTATGCCGCCTGCGATACCTATGGCATAGACCTTGTTGGAGGAGATACGGCCTCTTCCAAAAAAGGGTTCGTCATTTCGGTGACGGCGATCGGGGAAGTAACCCCGAACAGGTTTGTCCGGCGAGACACGGCCAAAAAAGGAGATCTGCTTTGTTGCTCCGGTGATCTGGGGGCAGCTTATTTGGGCCTGCTTATCCTGGAACGGGAAAAGAAGATCTTTTTGGAGAATCCTCAGGTAAAGGCCGACTTGGAAGGAGAAAAATATGTTATCGGCCGGCTCCTGAAGCCCGAGGCCCGCAAGGACATGATCGAATTCTTTCAGCAGTCGGAGATCCAGCCGACTGCCATGATGGATATCAGTGACGGGTTGAGTTCGGAGATCCTGCATATCTGCCGCCAGAGTGAGCTCGGCTGTGTGTTGTATGAAGAGAAGATCCCTATTGCGGAAGATACGCGGATGGCGGCCTATAAATTTGAGCTTGATCCTACGGCCTGTGCGTTGAGCGGCGGGGAAGACTACGAACTGCTGTTCACGGTAACCCAGGAAGATTATGATAAATTGGTGTTGAACGAGCAGATCAGCGTCATCGGATATATGACAGAGCCGGAAAAAGGAAAAAAGATCATCACGAAGGGGGGCAATACATTCGACATTACCGCGCAAGGCTGGAATGCCTTTGCTTCCAAATGATCCTATCAATGATCTTATCCATGAAGAGATTCCGATCTTTCGCTCCTTTCCTGTTTCCATTTTTCTTTTTCGCATGTAAGACCGCGGAGAAGGGGTTTAGCCCTGACCGTAAGTATCCGGCGGAGGCATTAAGAAAGGACTACCGCATCTTCAGGGGTACCCTTGAGGCCTGGCATCCCAGCCTGTATTGGTATACGAGTAAAGACTCCATGAACCGTTTCTTTGACGAAGGCTATGCGGCGATCAGGGATTCCATGACGGAGGCGCAGTTTCGAACCATCTTGAGCTATGTGATCGCGCAGGTGGATTGCGGTCATACTTCTATCCGTACTTCGAAGGCCTATGCCCATTACCAGGATACGGCGAAGCTTTCGCAGTTCCCGCTGATCCTGAAATTCTGGACCGACACGATGGTCGTTGCCGCCAACCTGAATCGCCGCGACACGGTCCTGCGACGGGGAACGCTTATCCTGGCCATCAATGGAAGGACCACTAAAGAACTGGTGGATACCCTTTTTCCCTATATCGTTACCGACGGGTACAACCAGACCGGGAAGTACCAGTACCTGAGTTCCGGTCTGCATTTCAGCAGCTGGTATACAGCGCTTTTCGGGCACAGCGACAGTTTTAATATCCGTTATGCCGACAGTTTGGGCATCGCAAGGGAAATCCGCATCCCGATCTATGATCCGCGGACCGATACGATGCGGAGAAGTCTGGGACAGGTGCTGCTTCCGGGGACGCAACAACGCATAAAAGGTCCTTCCCGCCAGATGAGGCCGCCGCGTGACAAGCGGAATCGTAAGAAGAGCGAGCTCTTGTTTACACGAAGCCTGCAGATCGACAGCTCCACGCATACCGCTTTTATGACCCTGAACACCTTTGAGCATGGGTACCACCTGCGGGGTTTCTTCCGGCATAGTTTCCATGAGATGAAAGAACAGCAGGTAAAGAACCTGGTCATCGACGTTCGTTCGAACGGCGGAGGGGACGCTTCCCTTTCGACCTTGTTGACGCGTTACCTCATCGACAAAAAATTTAAGCTGGCGGATTCCCTGTACGCCATCCGGCGACATAGTCCCTATGACCGGTATATCAACAATGGATTTATCTACCGGGTGCTAACGCTGGCAGCCAGCCGCAAACACAGCGACGGCTTTTATCATTTCGGTTATTTCGAGCGGCATTACTATACGCCTTTCGCCAAAGGTCACTTCGATGGCCGGGTCTATCTCCTCACCGGCGGTAATTCCTTTTCTGCGACCTGCCTGTTTGCCGCCGCGCTGAAGGGACAATCCAATGTGACCCTGGTGGGGGAAGAAACAGGCGGAGGTTATTATGGCAATACTGCCTGGATGATCCCCGATGCGACGCTACCGGTGACGGGAGTGCGCTTCCGGCTGCCGCGTTTCCGGCTTGTCATAGACCGCGACAGAGAAAAGACCGGTAGAGGGGTCATGCCCGACGTGCCCGCATTACCCACCATCGATGCCATCGGCAGGGGCCAGGATTTCAAGACGGCCCGCGTAAAGGAGTTGATCAAACAAAATTCCGACAAAAACTAGGCGACTTTCAAATCACTACCGCTGCGTCTTTTGCCTGTGAGAATGGAACAGGCCTTTAATTGTAGGGCGAGTTCCTTCAGGATCAATGGCTTAGCGATATAATGGTCCATGCCTTCGCGGAGGCAGGCGATGTGGACGCCAGCCTTGGTCTCGTCTGCCAACCCGGTACCGACCACCAATGGGTGTGCTTTGCGCCTCAGGCGTAGCAGTTCCATGGCGCCGTATTTATCCGAGTCCCGCATGTGCAGGTCCAATAAGACCAAATCATATTCCTTTTGGCCGATCGAATCGAGCACGGCCTTGCCGCTGGTAACGGTATCCGGCTGGTAGCCAAATAAGTTGAGTATCTCCCTGGTCCTCGCAAGCGAGCCGGGGTCATCGTCTCCGATCAGAATAGCAAGCGGGTAGTCGGTCGAAAGCAAGGGGTTGTCCATAATTATTGACTACCAGAACTGCATTAATGCCGCACTTATGATGTGGAAAGGGCGTTTTCTGCCGCAATTAAGACAAATCCAATCAAGCGCTAGATGGTTCCCTCTAAAATGTAGTTTTTGAACGTTTAGGGCTGCTTTTTAAGCTTCCCCGTCCACAATGACCTGTTGGAGGGTCAGTTGTTCATCGAGCAGGATCAGGTCGGCATGGGCGCCCGGCTCAATGATACCCCGCCTCGCTTGTTCGCCGAGCACAGTGGCCGGATAGAGGGAGGCCATCCGGAGTGCTTCGGGCAGGGGAATGCCCGCCTTTTCTACCCCATTGGTCACGCATTTCAGCATGGTGAGGGCGGAGCCGGAGAGGGTGCCGTCGGGCAGGGTGTAACGGTCTCCCTTGAAGATATGACGGTATTCCCCGTATTCAACTTCGGTAACGGCATCGGTGATAAAGAACAGGCGGTCCTGCATGACCTTCTTGCTGATACGGACCGACGCGAAGTCGGTATGGACTCCATCGCAGACAATGCTGCCCCGGACGTCGTTGTTGTCGTAGATGGCGCCGACCATCCCGGGCTGGCGCCCCTGAAGAGGAGACATGGCATTAAAGAGGTGCGTGGCGGCGGGTATGCCCTGGTAAAAACCGTCGATGGCTTCTTCATAGGTAGCGTTGCTGTGACCGGCGGAGACGATGATCCCATTGCGGAGCAGCAGTTCGATACAGTCGCGATGGCATTGTTCCGGAGCGAGGGTCATCATGCGAAAGACATCCTTTCCTTTTTGCAGGAGGTATCCTATCTCTTCGAGCGTAGGTTTCTTGATAAATTTTTCGATATGCGCCCCTTTCTTTGCCGGGTTGATATAGGGGCCTTCGAGGTGGACGCCGAGCAGGCCTTTGCCGCCGTTGTTGCGGTATTCCCTGGCGACTTCGAGACCGTGGATGAATTTCTCGATGGAGTTGGTGGCCAGGGTGATCATGAATTGGGTACAGCCGCCTTGCAGACAGTATTCATAAACCGCATCCAGGGATTCCGTAGTCATTTCGGCCGAGAAGAGGCGGCCATTGCCTCCATAGATCTGGAGATCTATAAACGCGGGAGCCAGCATATACCCCGGCAGCTCGCGGACGCGGTAGCCCGCGGGAATTGCCGAGGCAGCGACGAGGTCTACTATCCTGCCATCGCGAACCAAAACGGCTTTGCCGGTGTGAATTTCCCGGCCGGTGAAGACCTCGCGGGCAACGAATGCGGTTGACATAGCTGTTTGTTTTATTGGCCTCCGGCCACCGGACCCCTGTCCAGTGTGCTCATTTTACGGTTCTATCAAAAAACGGTCGGCGTCCTGCCAAAAAGGGAAATGTTGTCTAACCCTGGCAAGGTCGTCTTTCCGGAGGGTAAGCGTAAACGCCTCATCGTTTGCGGCGGCGCTGTACAGGGTCTCTCCCAGCGGACCGATGATCATGGTGTCACCGCTGTGATAGATCTCGTTGCCGTCATTGCCGATGCGGTTGACGCCGGCGACAAAACACTGGTTTTCGATGGCACGGGCCTGGAGCAAAGTCTTCCAGGCGTGAGACCTGCGTTCGGGCCAGTTGGCTACGTAGAGCAGCAGGTCGTATTCGAGGTCGGCGGTTTGGGATGCCGGCGCGCTAGTGCCTGCGGCTCCATCCGGTGCCGGCGCTGTGCCTCCCGGAGCAAGATCGGGGTCATCGGCCTCCTGCGCCTTGCGGGGCGTCTGCCGGCTCCATACAGGGAATCGCAGATCATAGCACACAAGCGGCAGCACTTTCCAACCCTTTACCGAGGCGATCAGCCGTTTGTGGCCCGCCGTATATTCTTCGTTCTCGCCCGCATAGGCAAAACGATGCCGTTTATCGTAATAGCCGTACTGCCCGTTCGGCAGCATCCAGATGAGGCGGTTGTAATAGTTGCCCTCTTCTTCGACGATGAGGCTTCCGGTGAGAATGATCTTTTTCCGCGCCGCAACTTGCTGCATCCACGCCACGGTGGGGCCGTCCATGCGTTCGGCCAGTGCTTTGGGCCGCATGGAGAATCCAGTGCTGAACATCTCCGGCAGCACGACCAGCTCGGTTGGTTCCTTGATGGCAAGGACGCGCTCTTCCAGGCTTTCCAGGTTCGCGCTCTTATCTTCCCACTGGAGTCCCGTCTGGATGGTGGTGATCGTGAGTGAGGACATACTGCAATGTAATTGGTTTTACATTTCTGGCAAAACGGTGGCAATGCGGTCCGATTCGTACCCTTTTCGGAGCAGGTATTCCTGCCATTTGCTTTTTCGGACCAGCAGGTTTGTCTCCGTGGCGAGTTCCTCCCATTTCTTTTCGGCCAGCCGCCCCAGTGCGGCTAAGTAGGCTTCGTCGTCGATGGTCGCGAGGGCCTTTCCTATACAATAGTCGGAGACCTGTTTTTGTTTAAGCTGGTACCGGATGCGGACCTTTCCCCAGTGTTTGAGCCGGAAATGGCCGCCGGTAAACTGTATGGCGAAGCGTTCTTCATTCAGGTAGTTCTCTTCGATGAGTGTCGCCAGCGCAGCTTCGACCTGCGGCTTCCGAAGACCTGCAGCGTACAGCTTTTCCCGTACTTCGCTGTGACAGCGCTCCTGGTACCCGCAATAATGCCGGGCTTTCTGGAGCGCCTGCTCCGGTGACAATAACGATGCTTTCTTGAACATAATCGATTGGCAGGCGCAAATATACGCCCTCGGACGGGGTTAGTCACAGGAAATTAACAATTGGTAGGGATTGACCAGGTGTCCCGTCTAATCTATTGGCTATTACGTAAAAAATAGTAGTTTCGCCACAAAGACACAATTCCATGAAGTTTATCGTTTCTTCTTCGGCATTACTGAAACAACTGCAACAGATTAGTGGGGTCATCAATGCGAATACCGTGTTGCCCATCCTGGAGGACTTTTTGTTCGAGGTGGAAAAGAATAAGCTGACTGTAGTAGCCACCGATCTGGAGACTGTGATGAAAGTACATCTGGAAGTGGAAGCGAAAGACACCGGGAAAGTCTGCATCCCCGCCAAGATCCTCATGGACTCCCTGAAGAATATCCCCGATCAACCCCTCACCTTTAATATCGACAAACATTTTGCCGTTGAGCTCACCAGCGACAATGGTAAATACAAGGTCATGGGTGAGAACCCTGACAATTTTCCAAAAGAGCCGGCCAGCGACGAGACCACGTCCTTTACGACCACGTCTTCCGCCTTGGTGACCGCCATCAATAAAACCCTGTTTGCCGTAAGCAACGACGACCTGCGCCCTGCCATGACCGGCGTGTTCTTCGAGATGGACAAAAAAGGGCTGCAGTTTGTGGCAACGGACGCCCATCGCCTGGTCCGCTACAAACGCAAGGATGTCTCCTGTCCCAAGACCGATTCACTGATCGTGCCCAAGAAGCCGCTGAATTTGCTGAAGTCGGCTCTGCCCTCCAATGAAGACGAGATCACTATCAGCTATAACAGCAACCATCTTTTTGTCACGCATGGCACGACGCAGATGAGCTGCCGCCTGATCGACGCCCGCTTCCCCGATTACAAAGTTGTTATCCCCGTCGACAATCCCTATAAATTAGTCGTTGGCCGCAATGATTTTCAGAGCGCCCTGCGCCGGGTAAGCATCTTCAGTAACAAGAGCACCAACCAGGTCGTACTGAATATCCATGGCAGCGAGCTACAGCTGACGGCACAAGACGTCGACTTTTCTTTCGAAGGTAATGAGCGGATGAAATGCCAGTATGACGGCGAAGACCTGGCCATTGCCTTCAATGCCCGTTTCCTGATCGAGATGCTGGCCTCCGCCGACAGCGACGAAGTACGGATGGAGCTATCTACTCCCACCAAGGCCGGTATCATCAAGCCCACCGAAGAAGACGAGAATGAAGAAGTGCTGATGCTGGTGATGCCCTTGATGCTGAACAGCTAGACGCTATTGTTGCTGTTGCTGCTGCATCATTTCTATATATCGCCTGTAGGAATTGATCTCTTTTCCATTGACCGAAGGCTGAGGCGCAAGTACCGTCTCGGCATCCTCACTCGCCCGGCCATTTTCGTAAGAAACGGAAACGCCTACTTCCAGCATCTGGCCGGCAGAGCCCTTATAGGTTCCTTTGACCGGTGAACAGTCGGAGAAACTCCGGCCGACAGCCAACCGCACATAGAGATCCCCGGCCACGCAATTGTTGGTCGGGTCCAGCCCCACCCAGCCGTTGAAAGGGATAAAGGCTTCGATCCAGGCATGGGTAGCGCCTTCTCCCCGCATTCCATTCTTATTGGGACAGATATACCCGCTCACATATCGGGCCGGGATCTGTATCTGCCGAAGGAAGACCAATAGTATATGGGCAAAGTCCTGGCATACGCCCGCCTTGAGCTTCCATACTTCGTCGAGCGTCGACTCCACACTGGTAACGCCCTGGATATACTTGAAGTTATCGTAGACATATGTTCTCAACTGTTCCGCCGCCGCAAGCGGTGTCCGGCTGCGGGCCCTGTCGGGGCAGATATTTTCCAGTATTTCCGTGACGGAAGCGAACTGTTCCTGTTTGAGAAAGTCGATATACGGCACCTGCCACCGCAACTGTTCGAGCTGTACCCACTGCGCGGCCGCGTCTGTTGTATCGTCGATGACCGGTTTGGGTTTGGTGATGACCTCCACCCGCGAGTCGATGATAAGATGGCTGTGTGGGTCCGCATGGGTAAAGGAGCCGATCTGGTTGCCATAGTAGTCCTCATAGACTTCTATCAGTGGTTCGCCGGTGATGGTCAATTCCTGAGACAGCACTTCCTGGTACTCGTCTTTCACCGGGTAGAGCACGATCTGGTTGGCGCTGTCACGTACAGGTCCTTCATACGTGTATTTGGTAATATGGTGGATGTTGAAGCGGGGCATAGACTAAATATAAGCGAAATAGTGTTGGTTGAGGGCGATCCCTACTTCGTAAAGCTCTTCTTTTATTCCGTTCAGGTAGGCGTGTAATCCTTCTTCTAAGATCGATTCGACGGTGGAGTATCTTACCCTGCTCATGATCTTGCCGATCATGAAATCGATCTTCTTCCACGCTTCCTTGTTGCGGTCACCCTTTAGTTTACCGAAGTAGCGCTGAAGCCGGTCGACGGAGTAGATCACCGAGCGGGGGAATTCTTCGTTCAGAACGATCAGTTCGACGACATTCCGGGCGTCGAAGCCGCTGCGATACGTCTTCAGATAAAGTTCATACCCCGAGATGGATAGCAGCAGGTATTTCCAGTAGGTGATATCGGCGCGGGAGAGGTCGAATTGCAGATCGCTGAATTTTATATCGAGGATGTCCGCCGATTGCACGCCCCTTTCCAGGTATTTGCCGATGTTGATAAAGGCAAATCCTTCTCCTCTGGCCATGGTGATGTCCATGATCCCATAGTAGTGCACGCCTTGTCGGATCAGGACGTCTAAAATGGATACGGGGTCGTCGTACTGCAGGCCCCGGCTAAGATTACCATCGCGGATGGAATGGTAAAAGTCATTCAGGCACACCCATAATTCTTTGGTGATATGGTCCTGGACGCTGCGGGCATTCTCCCGGCCCCGCGTGACGATATTGAGGACGGATGTCGCGTTCTCTTTGTCGGCGATCATGAATTGCAGTACGGCGCGCGTTTGGTTGGCGATGACGGCGGCCTCCTCTTCCTCCAGGTAGGAAAAGATACGGAGAACCGGTTTCCAGGAGAACTCCTGGGTATCGTCCTGCGAAGAGGCGTAGTTGATCTTTAGCATCCGAAGGATGCCGTCGGTCCGTTCCATATAACGGCTCATCCAATATAAACTGTCGGCTACTCTACTCAGCATGTATTTGGGAAATGTTTTTTTGTATTGATGATTAGCCAGCGAGCACCCAGGTGTCTTTGCTACCCCCGCCCTGAGAAGAGTTGACGACGAGCGACCCTTCGCGCAGGGCCACACGGGTCAGGCCGCCGGGGACGATCTCAATTCCATCGGGACCGCAGAGCGCATAAGGCCGGAGGTCTATGCGGCGTGGTTTGAGCTGGCCATTCATGTAGCAGGGGGCAGAAGAAAGACTGATGATGGGTTGGGCGATATATTGGCGGGGGTCTTTAAGGATCTCCTCTTTATAGCGCGTTATCTCTTCTTCGCCGGCCGTGTGGCCCATCAGCATTCCATAACCGCCGCTTTCGTTTGTCTTTTTTACGACCACCCGGTCCATGTTGGAGAATACGTATTCCCGTTCTTCGATATTGCCTAGCTGATAGGTAGGCACGTTTTTGAGGATAGGCTCTTCGTTGAGGTAATAGCGGATCATGGCCGGGACATAAGTATAGATGGCTTTGTCATCTGCGACGCCGTTGCCCACGGCATTTACGATGGCGACATTTCCCTTGCGGTAGGCGCTCATGATCCCGGATACGCCGAGCAGGCTTTCGGGATCGAAGACCAGCGGGTCGAGAAAGCTGTCGTCGACACGCCGGTAGATGACGTCGACTTGCTGGGGGCCGGCCGTCGTCTTCATATAAACGCGATGGTTGTCCACGACCAGGTCGCGGCCTTCGACCAGCTCCACGCCCATCAGCCGTGCGAGGGTGGTATGTTCGAAATAGGCGGAATTGTAGATTCCGGGGGTCAGCAATACGATGGTGGGATGAGCCGTCTGCCGCGGCGACATCGAGACCAGGTTGCGGTGCAGGATGTCGGGGTAGCCCGTCACCGAACGGACGTTGTTGCGGGGGATGAGGTCGGGGAAGATGCGTTTGGTGATCTCCCGGTTCTCCAGCATATAGCTTACGCCACTGGGCGTACGCAGGTTATCCTCCAGGATATAAAATGTTCCGTCCTGGTCGCGGATGAGGTCGATCCCCGCGATGTGTACATAGATATCGTGCGGGACCTGAAACCCATGCATCTCCCGCAGGAAATGCGGGCAGCTGTAGATCATTTCAACAGGGACGATCCCGTCTTTGAGGATGAATTGACTGTTGTAGACGTCTTTCAGGAAGAGGTTGAGCGCTTTCAGCCTTTGTTTGATACCGCCCTCGATATAGGCCCATTCCGTGGCCGTGATGATCCTGGGAATGATGTCGAAAGGGAATATTTTTTCGATGCCCTCCCCGCTGCTGTAGACGGTGAAAGTGATACCCTGGCTCATGAAGAGTCGTTTGGCCAGCTCTTCCTTTTTGTTCAGCTCGTCGATGCTCATCTGCTGGAGGAAATCCACGACACCCTGGTATTGCGGCCGCACGGCCAGGGCTGCGTACATCTCATCCCAGGTATGGGAATCCACGTTGTAACTGTTAAGCAGTTCTCCGGTTTGCATGATTGTAGAGTTGGATTAGCGATTAGGTTGGTTTAGGACCCTTGGATCGGCAGGCAGGCGTTAGCTAAATTAAATATACTTATTTTCGGGCATAAATAGCGGAACATGAAAACCATTGCTATGATCCCGGCCCGTTATGCCGCGACCCGGTTTCCGGCCAAGCTGATGCAGCAGCTGGGTGACAAAACGGTCATCCGTCACACCTACGACAATACCAGGGCGACAGGGCTTTTCGACGAGGTAATGGTCGTTACGGACAGTGAGATCGTTTACCGGGAGATAACGGAACACGGGGGGAAGGCGAAAATGAGCGTGCGCACGCACGAGAGCGGCAGCGACCGCATCGCCGAGGCGGTGGCAGACATGGATGTCGACATCGTGGTCAATGTGCAGGGCGACGAACCCTTTGTCCGAAAGGAGCCGCTGGAATTGCTGCTGAAGGTCTTTCACGGAGAGGCGGGCAGGCAGGTACAGGTCGCATCGCTGGTACAGGTCCTGAAGGAATGGCGGTTTATAGACGACCCCAACTACGTGAAAGTGGCACTGGATAAGAACAACAATGCGCTTTTCTTCAGTCGCAGCGTCATCCCCTATCCACGTGATCCCGAAGCCGCAGCTATCTATTACGAACATATAGGCGTATACGCTTTTCGGAAATCGGCCCTGCTGCAGTTCACCAACTTTCCAGTGAGCCCGTTGGAGGCCGTTGAGAAAATAGAATGTCTGCGTTACCTCGAGAATGGCATTCCCATGCGGATGGTCGTCACTTCGTATATGGGGGTGGAGATCGATACGCCGGAGGACCTGGAGCGGGCGGCGCGGCTCTTATAGCAAATTTTTGCAAGCTGCTAAAAAGGGGATTCATTATCTTGGGCCGCCGGAGTTGAGCGTTAAATTCCGGGAAAGAACCACGTAAGCATGAATCAACCTATCTGGGGAATTGACCTGGGCGGGACCAAGATCGAAGGCGTCATCCTGGAATCGATCGAAAACCCCAAGCCCCTCGTTCGGACAAGAATAGATACAGAAGCAACAAAAGGATATGAACATATTATAGGCCAGCTGGCCCGCCTGGTAACAGAGATGGGTACGGCATCGGGCCTCAAGCCGTCGGCCGTCGGCATCGGCACTCCGGGTGTACTCGATCCGACCCTGAAGGTCATGAAGAATTGCAATACGGTCGTGTTGAATGGCAAGCCTTTGCAAAAAGACCTGGAAGCCACCCTGGGCCTGCCTGTCGAACTGGCCAATGATGCCAACTGTTTTGCCCTTGCAGAGACGCAGTGGGGCGTCGTGAGCCAGCTTGCGCCGGATGCCCGGCTCGTTTTTGGTATCATCATGGGGACTGGCGTCGGCGGGGGCATCGTCATGGACGGCAGGATCTGGAATGGGCGACATGGCATTGGCGGGGAATGGGGTCACAACTACCTGGATGAATCGGGCGGCCCGTGCTACTGTGGTCGGGTCGGATGTGTGGAAACGGTGATCTCGGGGCCTGCGACAGAACGCTATTACAAGAGCCTTACGGGTGAAGCGCTCAAACTAAAGGAGATCGTGAGCCGGTCCACCGCCGGAACCGACCCCGCGGCAGTAAAGACGATCGAACGGCTCTGTCATTTTTTCGGAAAGGGAATATCCGTCATCACCAATCTTCTTGATCCGGATACCATCGTCGTCGGCGGGGGTGTAGGAAATATTGATGCGCTTTATACTGCCGGACGGGAGTCGCTGGGCCGGTTCATCTTCAACAATCGGGTTGAAGTTGCGCTCTTGAAGCCCAGCCTGGGAGATAGTGCAGGGGTTTTCGGCGCCGCAGCGTTGGTGGCGACTCGCTAAATTGCGCCGAAAGACTACATTCCCTTAACTTTGCGGCTCAAATCTGATGGATATGAGCGCCAATAAGTTTCGCAATTTCAAGATGGTCGGCTATGTGGTGTATGGCCGGGGAAGTTTTAACCAACTGGACGAGATCCTGGCCCCCCAACGCAAAGGGGACGCGCCAATGGTTTTCCTTTTAGATCATTTTTTTGAAAATAAGCCCCTGGCCTCCCGCATCCCCCTACGCGGCAAGGACAAGCTGATCTTTGCAGACGTTAGCTACGAGCCCAAGACAACCTATGTAGACCGGCTGGCAGCTGAGTTGAAAGTGGAATTTGGCGTCGTCAGCGGAATTGTGGGGATCGGGGGCGGATCGGCCATGGACCTTGCCAAGGCTGTCTCTCTGATGATGACCAACCCCGGCTCTTCAGCCGACTACCAGGGCTGGGATCTGGTCAGGCAGTCCGGTGTATACAAAGTAGGCATCCCCACCCTCAGCGGCACCGGCGCGGAAGTCTCCAGGACCACCGTACTGACCGGGCCGACAAAAAAACTCGGGATGAACTCCGATTTTACCCCCTTCGACCAGATCGTACTGGACCCGGAGCTCACTGCAGAAGCCCCCGTCAACCAACGTTTCTATACGGGCATGGACTGCTATATCCACTGTATCGAGAGCCTGGAAGGCACCTATCTCAACGAATTCAGCAAGTCATACGGGGAAAAGGCACTGCAGCTCTGCCAGGACGTCTATGTGAAAAAGGCGGCCTGGGATACCGATAGCGACGACAAACTCATGATGGCCTCCTATGCCGGGGGCATGAGCATTGCCTATTCCCAGGTAGGAGTAGCACACGCCGTAAGCTATGGCCTGGCCTATCTGCTGGGTACCAAACATGGTATCGGCAACTGCATCGTGTTTGACCACCTCGAAGAGTTCTATCCGGCGGGCGTACAGGAGTTCAAGCGGATGGTGGAAAAAAATAAGATCGATATCCCTCAGCATATTACAAAAGGACTTAGCAATGAACAATTCGAAACGATGATCGACGTTTCTTTAGTGATGAAGCCTTTGTGGGAGAATGCCCTGGGTAAAGATTGGGAAAAGATCATGACCCGCGACCGGCTTCGCGCTTTATACGAAAAGCTGTAAGATATCCACATGCAAAGATGCCTGAAGAATACGATAGTGGGGATACTGAGCCTGGCGCTCATCAGCATTTTTGCCTGTAAAAAGACCCATACCACCCCGGCAAAGGTCGAGCTTACCCCTCTTCAGACCCTCATCAACACGGATACGACCCTGAGCCTTTATCACCTCATGATCCTCCAGGCCAATGACGAGGCGCTGATGAACGATGCCACGGCCACGCTTTTCTTTCCCAGGAATGCGGTACTGGAACAGGCCGGGTATACCGATATCATCATCGATTCGATGAGCTCTACGCTTGCCGACAGGATCGTCCGGTACAACTATCTGCCCGAGGCCATCAGTACCGACAGTGCCGGGTATACCGCCAACCCCACCTTGCTTGGCGTTCCGCTGTATATCGCGAAAGCGGCCGGCGGGCAGCTCCTGCTGAATGGCAGCGTTACTGTTTCGGGCCAGCCCACACAGGTCGGCCAGGCCGCGGTCTACTATTTGGACTCCCTGGTACCCGCGGCGGCGGATTCCCTGCCAGAGATCTTGCAATCGGACAGCACACTTACCTTTTTTAATGAGGTTCTGAACCGGACCAACCTCTATGATTCCCTCCTGTTGACCGGCAGCTACACCCTGCTGGCCCCCAACAATACCGCATTTATGAATGCCGGATATGACAGCATCGGCGCCATCGACTCGGCGAATATTAATACCCTGGTCAACCTGGCGATAAACCAGGTGATAACAGGGGCTTATTTTACAAATGATTTCCCCGCTACCGTCAAGAACCTCGTGGGGACTACCATCAATGTCAGTACCGTGAATGGATATCTCCAGTTTACGGCCGCTGGGAATTCCGCGCCCGTAAATTGGTTGAGCGGCAACCTGATCGCGGGCCCGACCCTCGTAATGCACCGCACCGACGGTTTTATCCAATCCTTCGCCATAGCCCCGGGGGTGGGGGCGCCGCGGTAACCGGGGAGGCGCCCCCGCACGAAATTCTGTCCCGCTATAACATTAAAATAATGTGGTCTTCCCGTCCCATAACAGGGCCGGGTTCATTATTTTTGAAGTATGCTCAATTTCAACGATATCAAGAATCTGCTTCAGCACAACAAGATCACGGATTTTGTAAAGCTGAACAAGCTAACCCCCCGCGACATCGCGGACTTTGCCAATCGCCATACGCAGGGTGCGGTGAAACTGTTCTCACATCTTGATCCAAAGCATGCGGCGCGTGCCTTTAAGTTCCTGCGGCGGCAGAAGCAGCAGGACATCATCAAGGCCCTGCCGGAAGAGAAGGCCGCCGAATTGCTGAATGCGCTCCAGCCCGATGACCGGACCGCATTCCTGGAAGAGCTTTCCGGCAGTCACGTCAAAGAACTGCTGAAGGTGCTGACTCCGGAGAACCGCGCCGAGACCTTGGAATTGCTGGGTTATGAAGAAGGGTCGGTGGGCAGGTTGATGACGCCGGACTATGTGTCGATAAAAGAGAATGAGACCTGCCAGGATGTGCTGTCGGTGATCCGGCAAAGGGGGCAGGCGACGGAGACCTTGAATTGGTTGTTTGTCGTGGACGACAAAGGCGTATTGATCGACGATATCAATATCAAAGACTTCCTGATCGTGGACCCCGATACGACGGTGGCACAGATCATGGACCACCAGTTCATCGCGCTGAATGTAAAAGACGTGCAGAAAGATGTGATCAATATTTTCAGGAACAACAGCCGGTTTGCGCTTCCGGTCACCGACGACAACGGCATCCTGCTCGGGATCGTGACACTGGATGATGTTTTAAGACTGGCGGAAACGGAAGGGACACGAGAGATCCAGAAGATCGGGGGTTCCGAGGCCCTGGACGAGCCATATACGACCATCTCGTTTTTCCGACTGATCCGCAAGCGCGCAGGATGGCTGATCATCCTCTTTCTCGGGGAAATGCTGACGGCCACGGCCATGGGCCATTTCCAGGACGAGATCAGCAAGGCCGTGGTGCTGGCGTTATTTATCCCGCTTATTATCTCCAGCGGCGGTAACTCCGGCAGCCAGGCATCGTCCATCATTATCCGCGCGATGGCAATCGGTGAGATCGGTTTCCGGGACGCTTTTCGCGTCTTGCGCAAGGAGTTCTCCTCCGGTCTGGTGCTTGGCCTCATCCTTGGGATCGTGGGCTTCTTCCGCATCTATCTCTGGCAGAAATTCAAGCTGTTCGACTACGGAGAGCATTGGATGAAGGTCGCGATAACCGTATTTCTGGCGCTGATCGGCGTGGTGTTGTGGGGAACGATATCGGGGAGCATGCTGCCGCTTATTCTCAAGAAGCTGGGGGCCGACCCTGCTGCCTCATCGGCGCCGTTCGTGGCCACGCTGGTCGACGTGACGGGTCTGGTGATCTATTTTTCGATAGCGTATATCGTCATGCAGGGGACGCTGTTGTGACACCGCTCGTTTTTTAATAGCTCATCTCATCGAGTTTTACTTTTCCTTTAAAGGTCCAGAACACAAAGGAGGTGTATATCCCTACCAGGGGTGTGCCTATCAGTGCCATGATAAGTAAGATCTTCATGGTCCTTGTGGAGGATGCCGCATTGTACACTGAGATACTGTTCTCGGGATGCTGGGGGGAATAGAGCAGGTAGGGAAAAACTTCTAACGCGACCATGATCAAAAGCAGGGCGATGGTGACAGCGGAACTCGCAAAAGCATACCTGTATTTGCCAACCTTAACCTGGCGGGGAATATTGGCGATGGTGAGGATCATCAGGAGTGGTATGGCGAACCAGCCCGGCCGGCTTTTGAAGAAGTCGCTGAGATGGGGAATATACAATAAGGTATAAAGCGTGGTGATCACAAAGCTCACGACAAAAAAGACGATAAAGTTATTAGCCAGGACATGAAGCTTCACAAACAGGCGGTTTTCCGTTTTCATGGTGAGGAAGATCGCGCCATGCATCATGAACAACGCAAGCGTGGTGATCGATACCATGATGGCGAAAGGATTGAAAAACGACAAAAGGTCCCCATCGAATTCCCTGTTGGCATTTAGCGGCAGCCCTTCCACGACGTTCCCCAGCATGAGGCCGAGGGAAAGGGAGATGACCACAGACGCAAAACAATACACGATATCCCAACACCGCCGCCACAAGGGCCACGGCTCCTTGCTGCGGAATTCGATGGAGACCGCGCGGAAGATAAGCCCGACGAGAAAGATCATAAAGGGTACATAAAAAGCGGAAAAGATGGCGGCATAGGCTACGGGAAAGCCGGCAAACAAGGCACCGCCGCCGATGACCAGCCATACTTCATTGCCGTCCCAGATGGGGCCGATCGCGTTCATGGCGATGCGGCGGCTTTCTTCTTTTCGCAGGAAAAGATGGAGGGAGCCGGCCCCCAGGTCGAAGCCATCGAGAATGGCATAACCGCTGATGACAGCCCCGAAGACCAGGAACCACCAGAGGTTATAGTCGAATCCAAGAAATGTATTCATGATGGGGTGTGTTCGAGTAATGGATTATCCCTGCGGGCGCCTCCCTCTATCGCCTCTTTCGTGCCGTAGTCGATGGGGCCATGCTGGATTTTGCGGTTCAGCAGGAAGAGGAACAGGATGAACAGCACGATATAGACGATGGTGAAGAGGATGAGCGAAAAGATGATCTGGTTGGCGGTGACGACACGTGAAAGGGCGTCGGAGGTCCGGAGCAAGCCATACACCACCCAGGGCTGCCGGCCCATTTCGGCGGTGAACCATCCGGCCTGGTTGGCCAGCTGTGGCAGCAGTACGCTATACGCATAGACCCATAACAACCAGCGATGGTCGAACAATTTCTTTTTCCACCAAAGCCAGCAGCCTAGAAGCGACAGGAAGATCATTCCGCATCCGCAGATGACCATGATGTGGTAGAACTGGAAGACACTATTGACCTGTGAAGGCCTGTCCTCCGGTTTGAAGGCCCGCAGGCCCGTGACGGGGGCTTTGAAGTCGCCGTAGGTCAGGAAGGAGAGACCGCCGGGAATTCTTACCCCGCTCGTCTTTTCGCTTTTGGCATTCACGTAGCCGAAGAGGTACATGTCGGCGCGGGCCGAGCTATCGAAGTGTCCTTCCATGGCCGCGAGCTTCGCCGGTTGATAACGGGCAACGATCTCGGCGCTGCGGTCGCCCAGAAAAAGCTGAAGCAGGGAAAATACAGTTACGACGACCAGGGCAATGCGAAAGCTGGGGCGCGCGATCTTCACGTGCTTCCGATGCAGGAGGTACCAGGCGTTGACGCTGACAACCATGAAGCCGCCAGCCAGGATAGCCCCGACCCAGACATGCAGCATACGGTCTACGCTGGACGGGTTAAAGACCATGGCCCAGAAATCGGTTATTTCCGCGCGGGCATTCAGGCCCGTGCCGACGATATGATAGCCCGCAGGTGTCTGTTGCCAGGAATTGGCGACGACGATCCAAACGGCGGAGAAGAGCGACCCCAGGAAGACCATGATGGTTGAAAAAAAATGCACCCCTCGTCCTACGCGGTTCCAGCCGAAGATCAGGATGCCGAGAAAGCCCGATTCCAGGGCAAAGGCAAAGATACCTTCCGCCGCCAGCGCGCTGCCAAAGATATCTCCAACGTATTTAGAGTAGGTAGCCCAGTTAGTACCAAATTCGAATTCCATGATGATGCCCGTGGCGACACCGATACCGAAGATCAGGGCGAAGATGCGGATCCAGAAACGGAGGGCCATCTCATATATTTTGTCGCCGGTCTTGAGGAACAGGCCTTCCAGGATGACGAGCATGAGTCCCAGGCCGATACTGAGTGGAGGATAAATGTAATGGAACCCGATCGTAAAGGCAAATTGGACCCTGGCCAGGATTTCAACACTCATAGCGATGTATTTTTGTCGACGGCAGGCTTCACCCGCCAAAGCCTTGGCGGCGGGCAACGTTATTTCTTCTTATACACGGGGACGTTGCTACAGGCTTCCCCGTACATAATGCTTTTTACCACGGGCTGCAATCTGCGGGTAATCTCGAGGTAAGCAAACGCGTCTACTTGCAGATCGCCGCAGCCTTTCACAATTACCCTTTTATCCTCGAGCGCACTGACGTCCATGGCGCGGAGGTTGGCGAGAAATGCCTCCCGGAGGGCAGTCGGGCGATCGCCAAGCACGATATCATGGGCAAAAGGTCCGGCGTGTACCGCCACCAGCATATAGGCCCAGGAAGGGATAATGGCATCGGCAGTACAGGTGACCGCCAGTATTTTTTCCCGGTAGATGGACCAGTCGATGGCCTGGAGGGCGGCGCGGAAATCTTTTTCTTTCAGGATCATCTCCATGAAAAGCAGCGGCTTGAGGTCGAAAACGACGATCTCCTGCTTTGGAAAAAAGTCCTCGAGGTCCAGCGTTTGCAGACCGCTCTGTGCTACTTTATTGATGATCTCTTCGCTCACCCTGCAAAGATACGAACTAGCTAGAAGAACTTTCCCCGATAATCTTTTATCGTTGCCAGCTTGCGTAGCGCGTCTACGAGACCGTAGGAGATCTGCGAGCGCTGCTGCTGTTCCATCATGAAGCGTTGTTGCTGGAGTTCCGCAGTCGGGTTGGACATGGCGCCGGCATTATCCACCTTGATAAAGAATACCCCGGAGTTGCCGGCGATTGCCGGGGAGATAGCTTTGCCGGCCATATCCTTGCTAAATGCATAGCCTACAACTTTAGGTTCGGGACCACCGTTCATGCCGAGGACGGGTCTGCTGAAAAAAACACTATCCGCATGTTGCACCGTCTGGCCGGCGGCGCTTGCCGCAGCGTCAAGAGAGGCAGGGCTGCCGACTTTTTTCAATATTTGTTCGGCTTTTTTCTTATTCCGGAGAATAGGTTCTATCTGGTTCCTGGCCTTAGCCGGCGACATCGTTCCTTCCTTATCGATCTCCGTTACCACGGCGACGGCATATTTATCGCCGATCGGGTACGGTTCGGAGACGTTGCCCAGTTCGGACTCATAGATCCACCGGACGAGCTGACGGTTGGGGCCGAGGCCGGGGATCGTAAATTCGGCGGGCGTGATATCGGGCGCGAGCTGTTTCTGGTAATGGTTTTTCTGGACGTTGTCGTCGAAGGCTTTCGCATCGCGGCTTTCCCCGGCGAACTGGCTGGCGAGACCGGAAGCGGCCTGGTCGGTTTCGGGGCTTGTCTCAATTTTGTGGCTGACGTAGGCTATTTTGTACGCCGGCTCAAAATTCTTCTGGTCGAGGATCTCTATATAGTGGTAACCAAACTGGCTTTTCACGATTTTCTTGTCTCCTTTCTTTCCGTTGAAGCTATAGTCGGAAAACTCCTTCACCATTCTGTCGGCAGTAAAATAGCCGAGGTCCCCACCCTTTTCTTTTGACCCGGGATCGTCGGAGAATTTCAGTGCGACGCTATCCCAGGAAGCACCGTGGTCCAAAAGCGCCTGGATGCTATCGATCTTCTTTTTCGCGACGCTGTCTTCCATCACCGGCTGCCCCGTTTGAGGATTTACGGTAGCTACGAGGATATGGCGGGCCCGAACGGAATCGGGCATCGTCCTGGTGTCGATCAATTTGGCGATGCTATAATCGCCGCCGTCCAGGTAGGGACCATAGACTTCGCCCTTGGCCAGCGCGAAGATGGAGTCCTTGAAAGGCACCTGAATGCGCGACTTACCCAGATAGCCGTCGAAGAATTGCTGATCGGTTCCCATCCGGGCGAGGAAGGTGTTGACGTCATTTGTTTTCGCGAGTTCTTTTGCCTGATCGCTCAATTGCTGCCTGAGCTTGGCACTGTCGGACGAACTGGGTGAAGCATCGAACGTCACATAAGCGATGCTGCGGCTTTCCTCCTGTTTAAAGGCGTCCTTGTGTTTATCGATATAATCCTGGATCTCAGCGTCGGAGACCTTGGCGGCGCTATCGGGTATAATAAAATATGGTGTGCTGACATAAGATACGGCTGCCAGCTGGCTATTATCGGCATTGATCTTTTCGATCATCCATTTGGGAACATAAGCGGTGTTCGCGAGGAGCGCCATATATTTTTCGCGGAGGCGCATCTTTATCAACTGGGGAAGGGATTCTTCGAAGAACCGGCGGGCTCCATCATAACGGCTGTTGTCCGCATTCTTTTTCGGTCCGGCCTTATAGAGGTTGCGGAGTTGGTTGATCTGGGCCGCGGCTGCCTGGGCGTCAAAAAACCCGGTCTTGGGATCAGTGAACGCCTGCTTGACGTCAGGGATCGCGTTGGGTCCGACGAGCATGTCATTGACCTCCTTATCGCTTACCTCCAGGCCAAGGCTGCTATAGTCGTTGTTAAGGAGAGCATCTTCGACCACTTGCTTCCATACATTATCACGGATGGTCTGCTGCATAGCGTCGTTGGTAGGGTAGCCCCTTTGTTTGTATTGTTCTTCCTGGTTGGTCACCAATGCCTCGAAGGTATTATATTCGACCTTCTGCCCGTTTATCTCGCCGACGACCGTGGCCCGGCTGCCGCCGAAGAATTTGCTGCTCCGGGCATCCATCAAAAGAAAACCAATAAGACTCAATGCAATCAAACCAAAAACTAACCACGCTGCTCTATCGCGTATTTGCTGAATAATTGACATAATCTGTATTCCGTGTATGGGTGAAAGGATGCCCGAGACAGCGGCCACTGGGGTGCTTTCTTCAGGCGGATGGCAAAAATAGGGGAATTTTAAGTTGTGGGGAAGTGTTCCACGGAAAAATAAACCTTCCCTACAATACGTCTAATGATGGGCCTTCGGCCGGGCCCCCACGGGGGTCCCCAGGCGATATGAACAAATTGTGGAAAAGGGTGTTAAAACGGCTTCTGTTCTGTGTTTTGATCCGACATTTGGCACCGGTGTCCGGGTTGTGAAACAACAGGCGTGAAACTCTAATCAACAGGGGGTTATGGATAAACCACAGAAGTTGGGGAAAACCGGGTCTTTTGCTCTTTGGTTTTCGGGGATAGAAGGGCCGTAACTTTCTTCGCAACGTATCGGGTCACCTTCTTAGTGTACAATCCCCGGTTTATTCCACACCCGCTGACACAGCGGGGCTAAAAAAGTTATCCGGACGGGTTATCCCTCCACAGAAGTGGAAAAGCTGCCGGATCACTGATCCAAAACGGGTGACAGGTTGTTAAGTGTTTGTGGAATGCAGTTAATAACTTTGCTTTTTCCAATATTCAATCAGGCGGAAATAATTGTTATCCACTTATTAACCGGTATAGTAGTAATAGTTTTTTATAAAGTATAATAGTTATTATTAAATACTATGGCAGATATCAACATAGGAAAGGCGAGGGAAAAATTGTCGGCAAGAGGTTTTTTGGATATTGCCGTTTCTCCGGAGCTGGATCTCTTTTTGGAGATCGAGCGGTTGAAGAAAGAAAAGAACGCCATCGTGCTGGCGCATTATTACCAGGATGCCGATATCCAGGATGTCGCGGATTATATTGGGGATAGTTTGGGGCTTGCGCAGCAGGCCGAAAAGACGAAGGCGGATCTGATCGTTTTTGCGGGTGTTCACTTTATGGCGGAAACAGCCAAGATATTGAACCCGCATAAGAAGGTGGTGTTGCCGGATTTGAAGGCAGGTTGTTCTTTGGCTGATTCGGCTCCCGGTTATCTGTTCAGGGCATTCAGGGAAAAATACCCGGATCACCTGGTGATCTCGTATATTAATTGTTCAGCCGAGGTGAAGGCCTTGAGTGATATTATCTGCACCTCGTCGAATGCGGAGAAGATCGTGGAAAGCATTCCAAAGGAACAGCCGATCATTTTTGCACCCGATAAGAACCTGGGCGCCTACCTGATCAAGAAGACGGGAAGGGACATGGTGTTGTGGAACGGGGCCTGTATGGTGCACGAGATCTTTAGCCTGGAGAAGATCACTAAGTTGAAAGTAAGGTATCCCAATGCGAAGGTTATCGCCCATCCGGAATGTGAAGAGCCGGTTTTGCGACTTGCTGATTATATCGGGTCGACTACGGGATTATTGAACTATACCAAAAAGGACGGGGCAATGGAATATATCGTCGCGACCGAGACCGGGATATTGCACCAGATGCAGCTGTCGTCCCCACAGAAGACCTTTATCCCTGCACCGCCTACCAACAACTGTGCTTGCAATGACTGCCCGCATATGAAGCTTAATACGCTTGAGAAGCTATACCTCTGTATGGAGTATGAAGAGCCTGAACTGTTCATGGATCCTGAGCTGATGGTTGCGGCAAGAAAGCCCATAGAAAGGATGCTGGAAATCAGCGCCCGCTACGGTTTATAGCATTAATACATTGATAATCAATTATTTATAGCTATCTGCCCATAAAGACCATCAGCATTTGCACGTCACTGGGGTTTACCCCGCTGATCCGGCTTGCCTGGCCTAGTGTCCTTGGTTTTATCTTCTTGAATTTCTGCAGTGCCTCATTGGAGAGGGACGCGATCCGGTCGTAATTGAAGTTCTCGGGTATGAGGAGGTCTTCCAGCTGGGACATCCTGTTCACCAGCTCTTTTTCTTTTGCTATATAAACTTCGTACTTGAGTTGGATCTCCGCCTGTTCCAGTATTTCCGGACTGGTGTCATCAAGGGACGCCCTTAGTCTCGGTATGGCGTTGACCATAGAGTTTAAGTCGATCGATGGCCGCAGGAGTACCTGAGCGGCCTTTTGTTTTTGGGTGAGGGGGGCTGTTTTCTTTTCGAGAAGATAGTCAGCTGATTCCGCAGGGTCGAGTGAGAAAGCCTGAAGGGTATCTTTTGTCTTTTGAACGGCTGTTTTTTTATGGAGTGTTTTTTCCATTCTTTTCTGTGTAGCCAACCCGAGGCGGTAGCTTAATTCTGTGAGGCGGAGGTCTGCATTATCCTGACGGAGTAGCGTGCGGAATTCGGCGCGGGAGGTGAACATGCGATAAGGTTCTTCGGTGCCTTTGCTGATAAGATCATCGATGAGCACGCCTATATAGGCTTCGCTTCGTTTTAAGATGAGGGGTTCCAGGGAGCGAATTTTTTGATGGGCGTTGATGCCGGCCATCAGGCCCTGACAGGCGGCTTCTTCGTAGCCGGTGGTGCCGTTGATCTGTCCCGCAAAAAAGAGATGGCCAAGCAATTTTGTTTCCAGGGAATGGGTGAGTTGGGTCGGAGGGAAGTAGTCATACTCGATGGCATAACCCGGACGAAACATGCGGACGTTCTCGAATCCGGGCACCTGCTGCAACGCCTGGTATTGGACTTCCTCGGGAAGCGAGGTCGAGAAACCGTTGACATATATCTCTACGGTGTTCCAGCCCTCTGGCTCGACAAAGAGTTGGTGGCGGTCCCGTTCTGCGAAGCGATTTATTTTGTCTTCGATGCTGGGACAGTACCTCGGACCAACGCCTTCGATACGGCCTGTGTACATGGGACTGCGATCGAAACCTGTTTTCAGGATGTCGTGGACCGTGGTGTTGGTGTAGGTGATCCAGCAGGAACGTTGTTGGGTGGGCTTTGGGATATTGAGGTAAGAAAAGCCTGTGATCTCGTCATCCCCTTTTTGTTCTTCCATTTTGGAATAGTCAAGGCTTCTCCCGTCTACGCGGGGCGGGGTACCGGTTTTAAGGCGGTCGCTTTCAAAGCCAAGGGAAACGAGCTGTTCGGTGATACCTGTTGCTGCTTTCTCGGCTACGCGGCCGCCGCCGAAGCGTTTTTCGCCGATGTGAATGACGCCGTTCAGGAAGGTTCCGCTGGTAACGACGACGGCTTTTGAGTGAATGGTATGACCCAGGCCAGTGACTACGCCGCAGGCTTTGTCTTCTTTTACAAGGATGGAATTGACCATATCCTGATAGAATTCGACATTGGGAGTTTGTTCAAGCATCTCCCGCCAGGTTGCCGCAAAGAGCATGCGGTCATTCTGGGCCCGGGGGCTCCACATGGCGGGACCCTTGCTTCGGTTTAGCATGCGAAATTGGATCATACTTTTATCCGTAACGATGCCGGAGTAGCCACCCATGGCATCTATTTCACGGACGATCTGACCTTTGGCGATGCCACCCATGGCAGGGTTACAGCTCATTTGGGCAATCGTCTGCATGTTCATGGTGATCAGGAGAACTTTCGAACCCAGGTTGGCGGCTGCTGCCGCTGCCTCACAACCGGCATGACCGGCGCCTACTACTATGATATCGTATTCTGGAAACATATTTGCGAAATCGGGTTTGCGAAGAAATTAACCCGATTTCGGCAAATTGATGATGTTTGTCTTGTCGGGCGAACTGCCGTCGGCAGTTTATGGCAAAATTACCATGAAGTGGAGAGAAAGGGGGGAATATTTTCTGAAACAAATCGTTCCACGGGGAACGTTTTAAGTGTGCGAATATTTAGTTTAGGCTGCGGAGGTAATGTTTCCACGTGGAACATTTATGCTCCGAAGTACTCATTTAGCCATTTATCCTCCATTTGACGCATCAACCTGGCATCTTTTGGCTTCTTATCCTTGTAACCGCAGAGATGCAAGGCTCCATGAAAAATGACCCGATGAAGCTCCTTTCTAAAAGAACTGTTGTAATTCGCGGCATTGTCCCTAACCCTATCAACACTAATATAAATTTCGGCGTTTATAGATTGACCCTTTTCAGCAAGGTCAAAGGTGATGATGTCGGTAAAGAAATCATGCTTTAGATATTCCTGATTAATGCCCAGGAGGTAGGCATCCGAGCAAAAGATGTATTGGAGTTCAGCCAGCTGCCTGCCCTCCTTTTTTATCATTTTGCCAATAAACTTTTTTAGCCGGGTCCGGTCTTTTAGATTGGCAGCCGTTAGAAAATTGAACTGAATGGTCGGAATAGTCATAATTTTACCACCCCAATGTAAGGATAAAATGAAGAGATTATCAGAGTTAGAGCCAGGAACCGTCGCAAGGATACACTCATTTGAGAAGAATGACCTCTTTCTTAAACTGATGGAAATGGGCTGTGTGCCAGGAGAATTAATTAGGGTCGAGCAAATAGCCCCCTTGGGCGACCCTATCTCCATCACCGTCGCAGGATACAACCTAAGCCTGAGACTGGATGAAGCCGATAACATTTTTATGGAGGAGGGCGACAAATGAAAGTAGGGCTTTATTTCGGATCCTTTAACCCCATCCACCACGGCCATCTACTTATCGCCTCCTACGTTTTACAACACACGGACCTGCAACAAGTCTGGTTTGTCGTTTCCCCTCAAAACCCACTCAAACCCGCCGCGTCCCTCCTAAACGAATATCACCGGTTTTACCTCGTACAACTAGCGGTCGAAGGAGAACCAGGACTCAAGGCCTCAGACATCGAATTCAAACTGCCCAAACCTTCCTACACGATCGATACACTCGCCTACCTCCAGGAGAAATATCCTCAACACGATTTCTCCATCATTATGGGTAGCGACAGCTTTCAAAACCTACCCAAATGGAAGAACGCAGACTGGCTGCTCAGAAATTATAGCATCTACGTATATAAAAGACCGGGACACGAGATATTGCCCACTTACCCCGGAGCAAAGGATATTCACGAGCTTGACGCCCCCCTCCTACCCATTTCCTCCACGTACATAAGGAAGAATATAAAAGGCGGGAAATCAATCCGATATCTCGTCCCCGAGGCGGTGAGGGGCGAGATCGAAAGAAATAGATATTATTCCTAATGTTTATGTGCCAGATTATCTGAGTAATCAAACACCAGGTTGCAAAAAGTCCGCACACCCAGTTTAAAGCCCGATTCATCGATATAGAAGTCCGCCGTATGGTGGGGGAAGGCCGTCTTTGGGTCCTGTCCGGGTTTCATCCCGCCAAGAAAGAAGAAGAAAGAAGGCACTTTTGCACCGAAGAACGAGAAGTCCTCCGAACCAGTCATGGCATCCATCCAGGTGACATTGGAATCACCAGCCGTTTGCTGCATAGACGGCAGCATCTGCTTGACCAGGGCAGGGTCATTATAGGTGATCAACGTTTTGTTGTCAATGGATAATTCAGCCGTGGCGCCGGCGCTCTCCGCGATCTTTGTTACGGTACGCTGCATCCTTTCATGGATGTCGCGTTGCATAGCCGTATCCAGGGTGCGGATGGTGCCGGTCATCTCGACAATTTCGGGGATGATATTAGACCTGACGCCACCCTGGATCACGCATACCGAGATCACGGCGGCATCCTTTGTCAATTCTGTCTGACGGCTGATAATGGTCTGCAGACCTTCGACGATCTGCGCGCTGACGACAACAGGATCGATGCCGCCCCAGGGCATGGATCCATGCGAACCCTTCCCATGCACCTTAATAGTGAACCAGTCTGAAGCGGCCATCGCACCCTCACTGCGATATTTTATTTTCCCGGACTCCGTGGCCGAATTGATATGCAGCCCAAAGACTACATCCACCTTGGGATTATCGAGTACTCCTTCTTTGATCATCAGGGCGGCGCCGCCTTCTTCGCCAGCCGGCGGTCCCTCCTCTGCAGGCTGGAAGATAAACTTTACCGTTCCCCGCAATTCCTTTCTCATACCGGAGAGAATACTGGCTACACTCATCATGATCGCCACATGCGAATCGTGTCCGCAGGCATGCATCACGCCTACTTCCTGACCGTTATACGTGGACTTGACCTTGCTGGCGAAAGGAACGGGTGTCCGTTCGACAATGGGGAGTGCATCCATGTCGGCACGCAAACCGATCACAGGTCCGGGGAGGCCGCCTTTTAATATGCCTACGACCCCGGTCTTTCCAACACCTTCGTGCACTTCGATACCCAATGAGCGCAAGTAGTCCGCAATGATCTTTGAAGTGCGGAACTCACGATTGCCGAGTTCGGGGTGTTCATGGAAATCTCTTCGCCAGGCGATCGTCTGGGCTTCGATCTTATCTGCGGCGGCGTCGATGGCTGCACGACGGATCTTGCTGTTTTGCGCGAGTAGAGAAAGGCCGCAAAGCATGGCCACTCCCAGGGAGAGTAAAAGTTTTTTCATGTGCAGTGTTTTGGTAAATACAATATACGTTATTCCGCCTGAAGGTCAGCGTGAATTGTGTACCTTAGCGACGTTTGACAGTTTTGTTTCGTCATATTGCTTTTTTAAAAGCGGTGCTTCTCCACAGTATCACTGCCTTCGGCGGGCCACAAGGACATCTGGGAATGATGCTCAAAACCTTTGTGCACCGCCGCAAAGACGTCACCGAACAGGAGCTCATGGAATACAGCGCTTTTTGCCAGCTATTGCCAGGAGCTTCTTCCACCCAAACGTTGACGCTCATCGGGTATAAGCGGGGCGGGGTCGTCCTGGCCATGCTAACCCTGATCATCTGGACCTTGCCGGCGTGTTGTCTCATGGCGCTATTCTCTTTCTTCCCCATGCGCACCACGGCCCTGTTTAGATTTATCGGACCGATGACCATCGGCTTCCTGGCCTTTGCGGCGCAACAGGCGTTCAAAATATCCATACACAACACGATCACGCAGGTAATATTAGTCATCAGTACCCTGACGACCTTTCTGTTGTTCAAGTGGCCCTGGATCATCCCCATTCTATTAGTTGCGAGCGGGTTTGTGACTAACCTCAGCAGCCGGCGTATCCCGCAGGTGGAGGTCCCCCCGAAAAAGATAAAGTGGGGGAATATCTGGCTCTTCGCGCTCATTTTTGTGCTGGCCGGCGCAGGAAGCGAATTGGCGCGAAAGAACAACTGGCCTGACCGCCGGCCGCTAAACCTTTTTGAGAATACCTATCGTTTTGGCAGCCTCGTTTTTGGAGGCGGGAATGTGCTCATGCCCATGATGTACGAACAGTTTGTAGCGAGGCCTGAGTCGCAGAAACTCCTCGCACGAAACCCCTATATCATCCGGATGGATAAAGAGGATTTCTATTCGGGCTGGGGAATGGTGCGGGCAATACCTGGCCCGGTGTTCTCCATTGCATCCTATATGGGCGGGGTTGCCATGAAAGACAAAGGGGTGGCGCTTCAGATCCTGGGATGTTTTATCGGCGCCACGGGCATCTTCCTGCCAAGCGCCTTACTGGTGCTTTTCTTTTATCCTATCTGGCACAACCTGAAGAAATATGCGGCGGTTTATCGTGCGCTGGAGGGGATCAATGCGGCAGTAGTCGGGATCATCGTCGCGGCGACCCTGTATATGATGAAGGACCTTCAGACGGCCTTGTGGAGTGACATTTTTCTCAACCTTGCGGTCATATCGGTGACCTGGGCACTGCTGAGTTATACCCGGCTGCCTTCGCCTGTGATCGTGGTTATCTGGTTGGGCCTTGGCTGGGGCTTTCTCCTCTTCTAGGTGCGCCGCCACCACCGCCTCCTGAGGGTCGCGGTCTTCTGTGATTGCCACCACCACCGGCTCGTCCTCCATGACCGCTCCCGCGTCCGGGACCTCCACCATGTCCCCCACCGTGACCATGTCCCCCACCGCGGCTGCGTGATCCGCTTCGGGGACTGTATTCAGGCGCTGGACCAAACTCAGCAGGCACCTCAGCTTTCCTGACGGGGCTGCCCAGCAGGTCTTCGATCGTCCGAAATTTATTCTGTTCTTTTTCGCTGATAAAGGTAAAGGCTACGCCGTCAGTCTCCGCGCGCGCGGTACGGCCGATACGATGGATATAATCTTCTCCGTCATTCGGCACATCATAGTTGATGACCATCTCGATATTGTCGATGTCGATACCACGAGAGAGTATATCCGTTGCTACGAGAATCGGCAGACGCCGGCTCTTAAACTCCACCATGACATCTTCCCTGCCTGCCTGGTCGAGATCTGAGTGGATCTCTTTTACATTGAAACGGGATCGCTTCAATTCCATCGTCAATTGTTTGACATTGTGTTTTTTCGAGCAGAAGATCAGGGTGCTCTTGAGGTTGCTGGATTTGAGCAGCCATTTTACCAGGGGTATCTTTTGCGTTTCGTAGACCACAAAAGCCTGCTGCACTATTTTGGCAGGAGGTTTGGAAATAGCGATATTGATCTCGGCAGGCTCATGCAATATTTTGCGGGCCAGATCGCGGATCTTGGTCGGCATAGTAGCCGAGAAAAGCAGATTTTGCCTTACTGGCGGCAGGAAGGAAATGATCTTCATGATATCATCGTAGAAGCCCATGTCCAACATCCGGTCGGCCTCGTCGAGGACCAGGTATTGCAGGCCCTTGGTGCGGACATAACCCATGTTCAGGTGGGCGATCATCCGGCCGGGCGTACAGATGACGACGTCGGCGCCGCGCGAGAGTGCCTGTTTCTCGGTGGAGAAGTTACTGCCATCACCACCGCCATAGACGGCAATGGAACTAATGGGAGTAAAATACGCCAACCCTTCCATGTTTTGGGCGATCTGGATCGCCAGCTCGCGGGTGGGTACGATGACGAGCGCGTTGATTTGATCGTCGTGACGGGAAGCGAGAAGCCGGTTGATGATCGGCAAGAGGAAGGCCGCCGTCTTACCCGTGCCGGTTTGCGCAGAGGCGATGATGTCTTGTCCGTTTAGTATAAGTGGGATGACCTGTTCCTGAACAGGGGTGGCGTTTTCATATCCAGAAGCTTCTATGCCTTCTATGAGGCTCTCATCCAGGCCAAATTCTTTGAAAGTCAAGATCGAGATGATTAACACACCGGCGGCGCCTTATAGCCTGAATCCGGTAGGAGTGATTAAAAAATATGTATAAAGTTCGGTTTTTTCGGCGGAATTCGCTCATACCGGCGGATTTTTGACAAAATAAACCGCCAGCAGCGCTCACTTTAGTCACTTACGAAGTAACTTCCCGCTGAAAAACCACCGGAGGCGGTTGCGCCTCTGATGAATGATAATAAACATGACGGCAGAACATCAAAGACTCGCAGTTAACGCTGCTAAAAAGATACCTTTAGAACAGTGGGGCCCGTATTTGAGTGAGCGGCAATGGGGAACAGTAAGAGAGGACTATAGTGCTTATGGCGACGCCTGGCACTATTTCCCTTATGATCACGCACATTGCAGAACCTACTTTTGGGGTGAAGACGGGCTGGGCGGCATCTCGGACTTCTTTCAAAACCTGTGTTTCGCAGTAGCACTGTGGAATGGAAAGGACCCCATCCTCAAAGAACGCCTTTTTGGGCTAGGAAATAAAGAGGGCAATCATGGCGAGGACGTCAAGGAGCTCTATTATTACACCGACAACCTGCCTACCCACTACTACATGGAATACCTGTACAAGTATCCCCAACAGGAGTTCCCCTACAAAAAATTACTGGAAGAGAATCGCAAGCGATCCCGCGAGGAACCGGAGTACGAGATCCTCGACACCGGCGTCTTCGACAAAGACGAATATTTTGACGTTAAGATCGTCTATGCCAAACAAAATGCGCGGGACATCTTTATCCGGATAGATCTGCATAACCGGTATGTAAAAGAAGCCGATATCACGGTCCTTCCGACGCTGTGGTTTTACAACCGGTGGCAGTATGATGGACTCGAGAAAAAGCCGGTGATCACGGCCCGCGACAAGAACTCTGTAAAGGCCACCCATAACCGGCTCGGCCCCTATTACTTTTATTTCCAACAGCCCCAGTACTCGATGTTCACCGAGAACGAGACCAATCTGGAAAAGGTCTCGGGGGGAACCAATAAAACGCCTTTCGTAAAAGATGCGTTTCACGATGCGGTGATCCGCAAGGCCAATGTCGACGCCTTACGCCAGAAGAAGTCGGGAACGAAATTCGCCCCGGTCTATCAATATACCGTTGGGCCGGGGGAAACGAAGTCCATCTACCTGCGGCTTAGCAACAGGATACTGGAGAATCCTTTTGGCGGCGACCCCACGCGGCTTTTTCAGAACCGCAAGTCGGAAGCCGACGCGTTCTACCAGGCGATCCTGCCTGCCAATATCTCGCCCGAGATGGCGGCGGTACAGCGGCAGGCACTGGCCGGCCTGCTCTGGAGCAAACAGTATTATCATTTTGACGTGGAACGCTGGCTGACCACGAGCGACGGCATCTCCCCGGTGAACGCGGGGAAATTGAATGGTCGCAACCATGATTGGAAGCACCTGAAGAACCAGGATATCATCGCTATGCCCGACAAATGGGAATATCCCTGGTATGCGGCCTGGGATCTCGCTTTTCAGAGTATTTCGATGGCGCTGGTGGACCCGGTGTTCGCCAAACACCAGCTCTTGCTGATCATGCGGGAATGGTATATGAAGCCGGACGGACAGATACCGGCATATGAGTGGAACTTCAGCGACGTGAACCCGCCCGTCCAGGCCTGGGCCGCACTCGAAGTCTACCGCATAGAGAAGGAGCGGACCGGAAAAGGCGATATCGGCTTCCTGAAAAGGATCTTCCAGAAACTCCTGATCAATTTCACCTGGTGGATCAACCGGAAGGACGCCAACGGGAACAACATGTTCGAAGGCGGCTTTCTTGGATTGGATAATATCGGGGTATTCAACCGCAGCCATCCGCTTGGCGGCGATTTTCAACTGGAGCAGGCCGACGGCACCAGCTGGATGGGCATGTACGCCCTCAACATGATGGATATGGCGCTGGAGATCGCCATGAAGGACGATGCTTTTGAAGATACAGCGACGAAGTTCTTCGAGCATTTTGTGCTGATCGCGGAAGCACTCAACGAGCAGGGAATGTGGAACGAGGAAGACAAGTTCTTTTACGATACCCTTTCCATCGGCGGGTCGCCGGTGCAGCTGCGGATCCAGTCCATCGTGGGGTTGACGACGCTGTTCGCCGTCTCCATCATCGAGAAGAAGACCCTGCATAAATTGGGGGATTTCAAGAAGCGGGTCAACTGGTTCGAGAACTACCGGCTGAAGAACAAACGGTATTGGCCAAACGAAGAGCACAGCGACGGAGAGCAGATCCTGCTGTCGCTTGTACCTCAAAAACGGTTGATCTATCTGCTCGATCGACTGTTGAACGAAGCAGAGTTCCTCTCCCCCGGCGGGATACGCGCGCTCTCAAAATTCCACGAGAAACACCCCTATACCATCAACATCAGCGGCATCGATTATCACATCAAATACGATCCGGGCGACTCGACATCCGACTTCTTTGGCGGCAACTCCAACTGGCGCGGCCCGGTTTGGATACCGATCAATTACCTGATCATCCGCTCCATCCGCCGCTATGGAGAGTTCTATGGCGAAGGCCTGACGGTGGAATATCCGGCGGGCTCAGGTCAGAAGCTTACGCTTGAGGCCGTGGCGGACAGGCTCACCGACCGGGTGATCAGTCTTTTTGAAAAGGATAAAACCGGCAAACGATTGTCGCATGGCAAATACAACTGGTTCTACCAGAAGCCGGGCAATGAAGACCTCCTGCTCTTCTACGAATATTTTCATGGAGACGACTCTCATGGTCTGGGCGCCAGCCATCAAACCGGATGGACCTCACTTGTCGCTGAGCTGATCTCCGAAGCCGCCGGGCGGAAAAAAGAGATCGCCGCTACGCAGAAGAATGCCGCTGCGGCATCTAGGGAAGGCGCGACGACGCCCAAAGAAGCGGCCACGGCAAAGGAAGCCCAAACATCCCCGAAGGACGGCAATACGCCTTCGGGAAAAATCCCCAAAGCCGGAACGAATTCCTGAATCGGGAGCAAATTCGTCTGAATTCCTACCACCAACCAAGCTGTCAAGGGGGAACCTCGTAAGGGGTTACCCCTATTTTTTTTCCCGCAGCCGGAAGGATTTTCCCTTTTGGAGAGAAGAGCAATGGTTTGGCCGGCGGTATGTAATTGATTGATAGCAACTAGAAAGCTGGTACTCGTTTGGCGATATCAACAGTCACCTTATAATCCGAACCCGATGAAGAAGTTCTACGTGCTGTTGAGCAATCGGTATTTTGCTACTGCATGGATCCTCTCCCTGCTCTCTTTGAGTAGTCATTCCACGACTGCTCAGGCCTGTCTCACGTCCGGCACGACCACCATTAACAGTTATCCCAATACATATTATCCCGCAGCCCAGAATTATGTTACCGCGGGCAGTACTTCCATCGCCATTGGCACAGTAAAATATGGTACTACTCCGATCAGTGTCGGAGATGTCGTATTGATCATCCAGATGCAGGGTGCCCAGATCAATGCTGTCAATAGCACCAACTATGGGAATAACACCGGATCGGGCAGTGGTTATCTGAACAATGCTGCGCTGATCGCCGGTACGATGGAATATGCCGTCGCGGGCAATAACGTAGGGCTTTCCGGTGGCACATTGAATCTTACAACGGGCACGACGAATGCCTACCAGAATACGGTTTATGGTACGAACGGCCAATATACTTTCCAGGTGATCAGGATACCGCTTTATTATAACCTGCAGCTAACGGGGACCATTACTGCCCCTGCCTGGGATGGCGCCGAGGGCGGTGTCATCATGTTGTTTGCCGAGAATAATATCAACATGAACTCCCAGACCGTCGATGCTTCGGGACTGGGTTTTCGCGGCGGCGGCGGCAGGTCATTGGGCGGTGCGGGGACTGGCACCAGCACGGACTATTATACGATGTCCAGCATGAATGCGAATGGCAGCAAAGGCGAAGGGATTGCGGGGACACCGATGTATATAAACAATGCCAACACGACGCTGCTCACTACGGGCGCGGAAGGATATCCCAATGGCAGCTATGCCATGGGCGCACCCGGTAATGCGGGTGGCGGCGGTACCGACGGCAACCCTGCCAGCGCCAATGACCAGAATACCGGCGGCGGCGGCGGCGGCAACGGTGGTGTAGGCGGCTATGGCGGCTGGGCATGGAGTTCATCCATCCAAAGCGGCGGCCGGCCCGGGGCGGTCTTTTCGCAGGTTTCGCCCTCCCGCCTTGTAATGGGCGGCGGCGGCGGTGCCGGCACATCCAACAATGCCACGGGGACGCCGGGCAACGGTTTGGCCAGCAGCGGTTCTGCGGGCGGCGGCATCATTATCATCATGGCGCAGAATGCCATTTTAGGCAACGGCACATTAAAAGCCAATGGCGCCGATGCCAACGGCACGATACAAAATGATGGAGGCGGTGGCGCCGGTGCCGGCGGCACCATTCTTATCTTTAGCAATAACGGTATCACTTTCAGCATAACGGCTCAGGCCAAAGGCGGCGCCGGCGGCACCAATGAGAGCGCCGGCGGTCCTTCGCACGGTCCGGGCGGCGGCGGCGGCGGCGGTATCGTTTATTCCAATGGGACGCTTAGCGGGGCGACGAAAGTGACGGGCGGGGTTGCCGGTACCACTAATGGGACGACCACCAATTTTGGCGCGACGAATGGTTCTGCGGGCGTCCTCACGACGAACATAATCCCGGCCCTGGTGGTACAGCCCCCGACCAACTGTACTGTCCTTGCCATCAGCTTTCTCGATGTCACCGCAGTTCCCGACAATGGGACCGTCAATGTCGGCTGGACAGTGGCTCCCGAAGTAAGCACCCTGAACTATGTTGTCGAACGCAGCACCGACGGCGTGAATTTCTCCTCGATCGGCAGCGAACCGCTTAAGGGTGCCAACGACGTGGATAACGCATATCTGTATCCGGACAATGGAGCATATGCCGTCGGAGGCACGATCTACTATCGGATCCGGCAGGTAGAGAACGATGGAACATCTTTCTATAGCAAGATCGTATCGGTACAACTGGGCGGCGCGGCCAGCAAGTTAGCCGTATACCCCAACCCCGCGCAGAGTTTTGTAACGGTAAGCTTTAGCACGACGATGGCGGAGGCGGTAAGCCTGCGGCTCTTCGATGTGAAGGGCAGCCAACTGTGGTCGAAACAATACCAAGCACAACAAGGTCAGAATACGGTGAATATCGATTGTGTGAATACGCTTGCTGAAGGCGTCTATATTCTGCAATGGTCCGATGGATTGCGGCCCGAGATCGCTAAGATCGTCGTGCGGCACTAGTGGAGATTGATCTTCAGGCTAAGACCGGCACTGTAAGAGAAGCCATATTCATTTACGCGTTTCTGGTCATTGGGTTTAGCCAGGCCTCTGAAATGACTGTATTTCCCGTGGTTGTTGCTATAATAGCCCAGTTTCCATTGTGAGTTGAAGTCGAGATCGTAACCCAGGCCGCCGTAGAGGCCGATCTGCACGCTGTGTATCCGGACTGGATACCAGAGCGCCCGGACAGCAGGTTCCAGGACCGGTCCCCTTCGCCTTAAAGCAAGCGGGTCGTTGTATTTGTCCAGTTGCTGATATTCCGCAGGAACATTGCCGTTGAGGCGGATGATGTCTCCATGAAGCCCCACACTACCCCCCGCATATAAAAGAAAGGTCTTCGATTTCGCGAGCGCAGTGAACAATCCCAACATAGCATTATAGGAACTCAGATTGCTCCCCGAATTGATAGAGGAGAGCCGAATGCTGTACAGGAGCCTGGAGTTGGTGGGAATGGCCGCCAGTTCGAAATTGATGCTCGAGGGCGTATGTGGCTCCGTCGGGTATCCGTATTTGGCCAGCCAGCGATTGATGTGAGGATCGTTGGCATGCGTGAAGCT
>Ga0302325_10002459_pt1 | contig 44998 bp, 36 predicted proteins | sample Palsa_T0_2_FD_201948 | JGI IMG/M metagenome (GOLD analysis project Ga0302325, IMG submission 201948) | Peat permafrost microbial communities from Stordalen Mire near Abisko, Sweden - Palsa_T0_2 | ecosystem: Environmental > Terrestrial > Soil > Palsa > Peat permafrost | place: Sweden: Abisko... | reverse complement strand
TTTCTCGTCCTGCAACCCCGGAAACGAGGGAAGGTGGCGAGTGAACCAGCAGCTCTTCCAAAAAAAGAGCATTGACCGGCTCATCTCCGATTCCGAACATCCCGATAGGCAGCTAAAAAAGACGCTTGGCTGGTTGAGCCTGACGGCGCTGGGCGTCGGGGCGGTGATCGGTTCGGGGATTTTCACCGTCATTGGGACGGCCATTGCGGGGCAAAAATTCGACACCAGCTCGATTCTGAATGCGCCGCTGCTCGATTTCATAATTCACCATACTGCAACCACCGGGCGACCGGGCGCCGGGCCGGCACTGGCAATCTCGCTTGTGCTGGTGGCGATCGTTTGCGGGTTTACGGCGCTGTGCTACGCGGAACTTGCATCGATGATTCCCATCGCCGGAAGCGCGTACACGTACACGTACGCGACGATGGGCGAGTTGATCGCGTGGATCATCGGCTGGGATCTGATTCTCGAATACGCCGTGAGCAACATGGCAGTGAGCGTCGGATTTGCGCAGCACATGGTGAACTTGCTTGACTGGTTTGGCTGGCATCCGCCTTTACGCTGGATTTCGCCAGCGTACCTCCCTGCCGGGCTTCAGGATTTCGCGGGGAAAGATCTTTATCTGCCGGGCTGGCATTTCGGATTCGACTTTCCCGCGTTTTTGGTGGTGATGCTGCTGACGGTGGTGCTGGTGCGCGGTATTCGCGAGTCCGCCGAAGCGAACAACATCATGGTGCTGCTGAAGATCGCGGCCATCATCGCCTTTATCGTCGCGGGCGCCGAATTCATTCATCCGTCGAACTATCATCCGTTTGTACCGAATGGGTGGCCGGGCATTCTCACGGGCGGATCGATCATCTTCTTCACTTACATTGGCTTCGATTCGGTGTCCACGGCAGCGGAGGAAGCGAAGAATCCACAACGCGATTTGCCAATCGGCATTTTGCTGACGCTGTTCATTTGTACCATTCTCTATATTTCCGTAGCTGTGGTGCTGACGGGGCTGGTGCCGTGGCAATCGGTGCTCGACGATGCCGCACCGGTGGTGAACGCGCTAAAGAGGATCGGCGATCAGACGCACTCCGTTGGCTTGCACTGGACGCGGCTGGCGGTGCTATTCGGTGCGATGCTGGGGATGATCTCCTCCCTTCTCGTCTTTCAACTTGGACAGGCGCGAGTCTGGTTCGCGATGTCGCGCGATGGCTTGCTGCCGAAAATTTTCGGCCACGTACACCCGCGGTTTCGCACGCCGGACATAGCCACATGGATTGCCGGATTTGTTGTGGGGATTCCGGCGGGACTTTTTGACATTGGCACGCTCGCGAATCTTTCCAATATCGGAACCCTATTTGCGTTTGTGCTCGTATCGCTGGGAGTGCTGATACTCCGGTATCGCGATCCAAATCGCCGCCGCAGCTTCCGGGCGCCCGGCGGTCCTGTGGTGCCAATTCTGAGCGTTGCTTTCTGCCTTTTGCTTATGATGGGCTTGGAGATTGAAACCTGGATTCGCTTCTTCGTCTGGCTGGCTGTCGGTCTGGTAATCTATTTCAGTTACAGCCGCTACCACAGCGAGTTTGCGCCAACGCCACCATCGGCGCCGCCGCAGGAGCCTAAGAGATGAAGTTTGTTTTTCGCGCCGCCGTGACCATCGCGCTGGTGAGCCTGCTGTGTATTGCACCGGCGGCGATCGGATGGGCGGCGAACGCGGATCGCCTTATCACGACGAAGGCGGTGGACATCCTTCCCGATGAGCTCCGTACGTACTTTGAAGGCAATCGTCAATTTCTGATTCAGCATGTGCTTGATCCGGTAGGAGCAGCGCAGAAAAATCCTACGCTCGCGCACAATCGTTTCCTCCGCTTCGAGAAGTACGGCGTTTATCCATACGCGGATCTGCCGCGCGATTACCGCGTCGCGGCCTATAAATACAGCAAGCGGACGCTCGACACGAATGGCCTTCTGCCATGGAGCGTCGGGCTGTGGAGTCAAAAACTGACCGATGCATTTCGCGCGCATAATTGGGAGGATGCGCGCGAAGCTGCCGCGCAGCTCGCCTTCTACGTGGCCGAAGCGCACGATCCTTTCGCCACGACAACGAACTTTGACGGGCATCTTTCGAACCAGACGGGCGTGGACGCGCGCTTCGGATCGAGCCTGATTGACCGCTACTCCCAGTTCTTCTACATACGTCCGAACCAGCCCAGTTACATTCAGGACCCGACCGACCACGCGTTTGAGATGTGCCTGAGCGCGCACTCGTGGATAGAAAATGTGCTGCTATCCGACCGGCGCGCGCGCGCTAATTTATCGGATTATACAGATGAATATTACGATCGATTTTACAGTCAGGCCGGCGCGGTGCTGGTGCGGCAGATCGCCGACGCTTCCACCGACGTGGCATCTTATTGGTTGACCGCCTGGGTTAACGCAGGGAAACCCCAGCTTCCCTCACGCTGAAAAAGAAATGGCAGACTCGCAAGATCTGGCAGCGAAAATCGCAGAATTGCCGAAGGCGGAGCTTCACCTTCACCTCGAAGGCTCGATCACCCCGGCGACGGTGAGCCTTCTCGGCGAGCGGCGCGGCGTGGTGATTTTGCCGGAGAGCGCAGCGGCGCGCTACCAGTACACCGATTTTGCCGGCTTCCTCGACGCGTTTAAGTGGGCGACGGGCTATTTGAAAACGCCGGAGGATTACTCGCTGATCGCGCACCGGCTGGCGGATGATCTGGTCCGGCAGAACATAATTTATGCCGAAGTGACAGTGTCCGTCGGGGTGATGCTGCGATATAACCAAAACGTTGAAGTTAATTTCAACGCGCTCGCCGAAGTCGCCGATCGCTATCGCGAAAACGGCCTGCGCATAATGTGGATCTTCGATGCCACTCGTCAATTCGGCGCCGATGCAGCGATGAAGGTGGCCGTATTGGCCGCGAAGTTTCAGAAGCGCGGCGTCTTGGCGTTCGGAATTGGCGGAGATGAGCTGTCGGTTCCGACTGTAAATTTTCGCGCCGTATATGAATTTGCGCGGAGCCAGGGACTGCACTTGCTGATTCATGCGGGCGAAATCGGAGGACCGGAGGTTGTGCGCGAATCGCTGGAACTGCTCGGAGTCGAGCGAATAGGACATGGCATTGCTGCGATGCGAGATCCCGTGCTTGCGGAGCGGCTGGCTACGCTGCGGATTCCGCTGGAAATTTGTCCAACGAGCAATCTGCGCACCGGCGCGCTCGCGCGGCAGATCGGCAAGCCGAAAGCCGAGCTCGCCGATCATCCCCTGCGGGATTTTGTGGAGAGAGGCATAATCGTAGTGCTCTCGACGGATGATCCGGCGATGTTTGGAACGGATTTGATGACCGAATATTCAAATGCCTCGTCGCTGGGACTTTCAGAGTCGCAGCTTACAAGGATGGCGGAAGCAAGTTTCTCCCACTCCTTCTTGCCGCCTGAAGAGAAACGCCCATTGCTCGAGCAATTCCGCGCGGGCGCGAGAAAACTGGGCTTACTGTGAGAGGCCGATGAAAGCACACGTTTGGGTAATGCTGAAGCAGACGGTGTTCGACCCTCAGGGCCAAACGATCCATCATGCGCTCCAGTCGCTTGGCTATGCGGAGGTGCATGACGTGCGTCAGGGGAAGTTCTTTGTGTTGCAGCTCGACGGAATCACGAAAGACGAAGCTCGGCAGCACGTGGAGCGCATCTCCCGCGAGGTGCTCACAAATCCGGTGATCGAAGAATTTCGATTTGAAATCCTCGAATGATTGTCGCAGCTTCGGTGTTTGCATGGAATCCGCGCTTTCCCTCCGAATTTGCCGCCGCAAAAAGTATGCTAGTCTGAATTGACTGAACTCTCGCAGCTCTGAATCGAGAGATTTCATCAGGAGTCGCGCTCTGTGTGCGGAATCGTCGGCTACATCGGCCCGAAAAAAGTGGTTCCTCTCATCCTCGACGGGCTTCATCGGCTCGAATACCGCGGCTATGATTCCGCCGGAATTGCCGTTGTCAACAAAAAGGGAAAGCTCGAAATCCGCCGCGCTTCCGGGAAGCTGAACAATCTCGAAGAGGTGCTCCGCGAATCTCCGATCGAAGGCGTATACGGGATCGGGCACACGCGCTGGGCGACGCACGGCCGGCCGACGGAAGAGAATGCCCACCCGCATCGAGATTGCACCGGCGAAGTCGTGGTGGTGCACAACGGCATTATCGAAAATTATCTCGAGCTAAAGAAAGAATTGACCGGCGAAGGCCACAAGTTTGTTACCGAGACGGACACGGAAGTTATCGCGCATCTCGTCGAGAAGTATTCGAAGGATAAGCCGCTCGAAGAAGCCGTCCGGCTCACAGTGAAGCGGCTGACGGGCGTGTACGCGCTATCGGTGATTTCCACGCGCGACCCGAACAAAATTGTCGCCGCAAGGCTTGGCCCGCCATCGGTGGTTGGACTCGGTGACAACGAATACTTCATCGCCAGCGATATTCCCGCGCTGCTCCATCACACTCGCGAGATTTTCTTTCTCGCGGATGGCGATATTGCCGTGATTACGCCATCGGGCGTTCGCGTGATGGACGAAGACGGCAAGACGGTGGAGCGCCCGCCGCAGCATATTTCCTGGGATCCGATTCTGGCGGAGAAGGGCGGCTTCAAGCATTTCATGCAGAAGGAGATTTTCGAGCAGCCGCGAGCGGTCCGTGACACTTTTATCGGACGTATATCGCTCGACACGGGCAAAGCCTTTCTCGATTCGATTGATATCTCTGAGGCTGAATTCCGCGATTTTACGAATATAAAGATCGTCGCTTGCGGCACGAGCTGGCACGCCGGGCTCGCCGGCAAGTTCATGATCGAAAAGCTGGCGCGAATTCCGGTGGAAGTGGACTACGGCAGCGAGTTCCGGTATCGCGATCCGATCGTTGACGCGCGCACGCTGGTCATCGCCATCAGCCAGTCAGGCGAGACAGCGGATACGCTTGCCGCACAGCGCGAGGCCAAGGCCGACGGGGCCAAATCGCTCGGCATTTGCAATGTTGTAGGCTCGATGCTTACACGCGAAGCGAACGGCACGATTTACACGCACGCGGGACCGGAAATTGGCGTCGCTTCGACAAAGGCGTTCACGGCGCAGCTCACCGCTCTTGCGGTGCTCGCAATTTATCTGGGACAAGTGCGTGGCAAACTGCAAACTGACGACGCGCGCAGGCTGATGCAGGAACTCACCAACATTCCGCAGAAAATGGAAGCCATCCTGCGGCGGGACTCGCAATGCAAGGAGCTCGCACATCAGTTCTTTCGCACCACTGATTTTCTGTATCTCGGGCGCGGCATTCACTATCCGATTGCGCTCGAGGGAGCGCTGAAGCTCAAGGAAATCTCGTACATTCACGCGGAAGGCTATCCGGCTGGAGAGATGAAACATGGGCCAAATGCCTTGATTGATGAAAATTTGCCGGTCGTCGTAATCGCCACTCGCGACGATTCGGATCCCGCCTCGGTGCAGCGCTATGAGAAGACAGTTTCAAATCTCCAGGAAGTGCGCGCGCGCGACGGGATCGTGATTTCGATCGTCACCGAGGGCGACCGCGTAGCTCGCGAATCTTCCCAGCACGTCATCGAGATCGGCACGGCGCCTGAAATATTTTCACCGATACTCGAAATCGTGCCCCTGCAATTGCTCGCGTATCACATCGCCGTCCGGCGGGGATGCGACGTAGACCAGCCGCGGAATCTGGCAAAGTCCGTTACGGTCGAGTAGCGCGTCGCCCTCGACTTCCCCACTCGTGGCATCGCGGCTATTTTCGTTATGACTTCATTTCGCCTAGAATATCGATGTGCGCTTCCTTCCGGCAGTCGCGGCCGTTTCCTGCATGCTCGCGATATTCGCGACGCCGCCGACGCTCCGCTGCCAAGAAACACCAGAAGCTGAGATTTCCGGCCCACTCGCGAACGTGGCGGTAACAGGCTCGCAAAGATTTACACCGGATGTGATCATCGCGGCCTCGGGGCTTCGCAAGGGACAGACTGTCCATCGGGAAGATTTGCAGAACGCCGCGGATCGCCTGATTCAATCAGGCGAGTTCGCCGACGTTAAATATCGCTATCAGACCGATCGCGACGGCGTCAGCATAGAATTCGCAGTTGTCGACGGCACCGTGATTCCCGCGTATTTCGACAATTTTCCCTGGTTCACCGGCGAAGAACTTTCTCAGGCGCTGCGTCAGGCTGTCCCTCTATACGATGGGCGCGTTCCCGAAAACGGAACGGCCGTTGACGATGTAAGCGGCGCGCTAGGCAAAATGCTCGAGTCGCACCAGATTGGCGGCTCGGTGATTCACAGAGTTCTGCGAGCCCCCGACAGCGAGAATTTAGTTCAGGAATTCCAACTGGACGGTTCGGAGCTTCCGGTCGAAGCCGTATTCTTTACGGATCCGCTCGCTGATGAAGACCGCGCAGTTCACCAAAGCTTGAGCCAACTGATCGGTCATCCATTCTCGCGCTATGCGATTGACACGTTCGTCTTCGAACAAGTGCGTCCGCTCTATGAGGCGAGCGCGCACCTGCGCGTTAAGATCGGCGAGCCGGCGGCGCGCTTTACAGGCGACCCAAATCAGCCGCTGCGAAAGAGCGTCACGGTGATCGTTCCGATCGAGCCGGGCCCGGTTTATAAATGGGCCGGAATCATATGGAGCGGCAACGCTGCGATTCCCTCCGCCGATCTGAATGCCTCGATTGGGCTAAGGGATGGCGAGCCGGCGGACGAAGTCAAGCTGCGCGCGGCGTGGGTTCATGTCTCGGATGAATTTGCGCGGCTCGGCTATCTTGACGCAGATGTGAAGCCGTCGCTGGAATTCGACGATGCGAAATCAAGAGTTGCGGGCAAAGTCTCCATCGTCGAAGGACCGCAATATCACATGGGCGACTTGGTGCTTTCCGGGTTGTCGCTCGATGGCGAGCGACGGATTCGCGCGGCCTGGAGAATTGCGCCGGGATCGGTCTTCGATGAGAAATATTTCGATGACTTTGTGAACGGCGGCGCCCGCGCGGCGTTCGGCACGCTCCCCTTCACCTATGCGAAGGTGGGTCACTTTTTGCAGAAGGACCCGAAAACAGGGAAAGTGGATGTTCTCATGGACTTTGAGTAGCGGCGGCGCAGAGCGCGCTATACTGGATTTTGTAATCGTGACTCGGTATTGAAGTCGTCTCGCTATTGAAGTTGTCAAAAATGAATGAAATCTTGCTGAAACTCTCGTCCGGCGCACTTGACCCGGCATCGGCCTCGCTCAAAGAACAGCGCATGCTTGACGCGTTGAGCCGCCTCCCTTCCCTTCTCATCGCGTTTTCCGGCGGCGCGGATTCAGCTTATCTGGCGTGGGTGGGAACGCGCGGGTTGGGCAATCACGCCCTCGCTGTCACTGCGCTTTCGCCAAGCTATTCGCGGCACGATCGAAGTATCGCGGAATCCTTCGTGTGCAATCATGGCATCCGGCACGAATGGCTTGCAACGTACGAGGCCGAGAACCCGCTCTACATCGCGAATAATGCCGATCGCTGCTATCACTGCAAGGACGAACTCTTCTCGCGCATGGAGGAGCTTGCGGTCCGCGGCGGATTCTCGGCCATCGCCTACGGGATCAATGCAGACGACACGCGCGACTTTCGTCCGGGACATCGTGCGGCGCATGAACACAAGATCCTCGCTCCGCTTCTTGACGTAGGGCTCACAAAATCCGAGATTCGCCATTTGTCGAAGCGAGCCGGTCTGGAAACCTGGGACCGGCCCGCGTCGGCTTGCCTTTCATCGCGAATTCCTTATGGCACTTCCGTGACGACTGAATTGCTGAGTCAAATCGAGCGAGCTGAGCAATCGATCCGCGATCTCGGTTTCGGACAATTCCGCGTCCGCGCCCACGGTAATCTGGCTCGCATCGAAATTGATCGAGCGGAGCTTCCACGAGCGCTGGATGCACAAATCTCGCAGAGCATTTCAGACGGAGTGAGGAACGCTGGGTTCGAACACGTCGAAATTGACCCCGGCGGATATAGGCAAGGCTCCTTGAATGAGGCTCTTTTTACCAAATCGGCCAGGATCGCGACTTAGCGTCGGGCTAGCGCGTCTGGCAATCGCCATTTTCCTGGTGTTCGCGCTCAATTGTCGCGCACAGGACGCACCCACTGCGGCCAACTCCTCGGTTCGCCAATCTCAATCGAATATTCCAGAATCACCGTCGCCTTCGCGAAAAAATGATGATCCAGATCTGGCCCTGAAGCGTGCCGTATCAGAGGCGCAGAATGACCGCGCCGCCCTGGTTCACAACCTCGAAGCGTATTTAGTTCGATTTCCAAACGCGCCGCGAAATGCCGCGGTATATCGCGCTCTGGTGGAGAGCTGCGAACAGCTGAACGATAGCGCGTGCGCTTTGGAAAACGCGGAGCGCCTGATCGCGGTACATCCCGACGACTCGGACATGATGCTGGTGGCGGTGCGCCTCCTTGAACGGCAGGGCGACGATCAGAGTCTGACCCGCGCATCGGGATATCTGAGCCGCGTGCTCGACCGCGTCGAAAAGACGCCGCCGGACGAGAAATCCGCTCGCGTGTCGCAAAGCGACTGGCACGCGCAGCAGGATCAACTTCGCGTCTCTCTCTACGATCTTCGGGGAAAAATTGACGAGCTGCAAAAGAACTACGATTTGGCAAACAAGGATTTCGAAGCGAGCAATCGCATCCGGCCGAATTCAGTGGCGGAACAACATCTCGGGGCGATTGCGGAATTACAAGATAATCTTCACGCCGCCGCCGATCACTATCTCAATGCATTCGTGCTGCCGGAAAACGGGCCGGGCGGGGCCGTCGATCGCAAGATAATTCGGCAAAACCTGAGCAATGTCTGGCGGGAAATACGCGGCACGGACGCCGGACTTGGCGAAGCCATACTGGTGGCATTCGATCGCGTGCAGGCCAGTCCGCGGGTTCCGCGCCCGAAGGATAGAAACAGAGATTTAAAGGATCCGCTCTCATTTGTGGTCCGGCAAATCGACGGCACGCCCGTTCCGTTCGCTCCACTGCGAGGACGGGTGATGGTTCTGAGCTTTTGGGCGACGTGGTGCGGGCCATGCCGCGAGCTGGAGCCGTTATTTTCGCAGGTCGCCCTGGCGTACGCGGGGCGGACGGATGTCGCGTTTTATGCGGTAAACGTTGACGAAGACGAAACGCTCGTCAAGCCTTTCGTCGAGGCGCAAAAGTGGACGATGCCGGAAATTTATGCTGACGGGCTGGATGACTTGCTGAGGGTGGTCGCGCTGCCAACGGTAATAATCCTCGATCGAGGCGGAAAGATTGCGTACCGCGCAAACGGCTACCAATCAGAACAATTCGAGGAGCGGCTTACGACCGCGGTCGAGAACACTCTCCACCACCCGCACTAGACGAGGCGGAAATTTCCACAACACGAGCCCGGCAATTCTGGATGCGCTGACACACGTCAGGCCTTTGCTGCCGTGAGTTGCGCCACGTCGCGCGCCGCGAGAATTGTTCCGACGTGAATCCGAACGGTGTCCGCGACTTGTCGCGCATATCCTCCTGCAAGTGTAATCGCGAGCGGAATCCTTAGGCGCCGAGCGTAATCGAAAACCAATGCGTCGCGGCGCTCGAGACCTTCGAAACTCAGAGCCAAACCGCCGAGCTGATCTTCGCGGTACGGGTCCGCGCCGCCGATGTAAAAAATCAGCCCGGGCTGAAATTGTTCGAATGCCCTATGGAGATTTTTATCGAGGATCGCGAGGTACTCATCGTCGCCCACGCCATCCTCGAGATTGATATCCAGGGATGAGGGCGGCTTCGGGTACGGGTAGTTGTTCTCCTGGTGAATCGACAAGGTGAAAACGGTTGAGTCGCCGCCGAAAATCGCGGCAGTGCCATTTCCGTGATGGACATCCGTGTCAATGACCATCGCCGTTTCAATCGCGCGATCGAATTGCATTCGGCGGATGGCGATCGCCACGTCGTGAAGAACGCAAAAGCCCTCGCCGTGATCCGGATACGCGTGATGGAAACCGCCGCCAATGTTGGCCGCCCAGCCATCGGCGAGCGCGCGCCGTGCCGCGAGGATCGAGCCGCCGGCCGCTAGCCAGCAAGCTTCTATCAGCTCGAGCGAGTACGGAATCTCCATCCGCAATTGCTCCGCGTAACTCAGTGTTCCCGTTTTTAGTTTGTGGACGTATTCCTTCGAATGGACGAGGAGAACGTCCTCGTCACGCGCGGGAGCGGGCGCGAGAAAATCGGTCGCGTCGGCAATTCCCTCGGCAAGAAGCGAGTCGTGCACGAGGCGATATTTCTGCGAAGGAAAGACATGTGCGCCGAGATTCAAGTCGTAGCGGTCGTGGTAGACAAGCTTGAAGGGCAGCATGGAAATCGCAGCATATCGTGATTCGGAGACTCAATGCAAATCGCTCTAGCAAGCGTGTTTTGCGATGTGCTAGTCTCACCGGGTGATGCGGCGGATACAAGCCATCGTTGCGCTACTTGCGATACTCGCAACGCCTCTCGCGTTGATTGCGCGCGGCGATGCGTGCGCGAATTCATGCGCCAAGTACTGTTGCCCGCTCTCCTCGCAGCGCGCACATTCTACGGCTAAGATGAATTGCCACGACCCATCATCAAGCGATTACAAGCATTGCTGCTCGGCGCCGGTGCCGAACCACGTCCTTGACTACGGATTCGCGACTCCGCTGCCGCGCACTCTGCTTACCACTACGGTTGTCGTGGAAGTGCCGCAAAGCTCCCGTCGCTCAATCTCGCGTATGATATTGAGCGAATCTTCGATCAGCGTTCCGCCCCCTATCGAGCCTCCGAGAAGCTAGACCGCAACACCCGCGCGGTCCCAAATCCATTCTCGGAGGATATTCATGCGAAGGATATGGTTGTCGGTTATCGTTTTTTGCGTCCTGCTGATCGCCTCGGCATCGCACGCCACCATTTTCGGTAAAATACAAGGAATTGTGCACGACCAGCAACATCGACCCATTGCTGGAGCATCGGTGAAACTGCAAGCCGTCACGTCGGACTGGAATCAAACCACGCAAACGGATGACAACGGGGAGTTTTCATTCAACGCCGTGCCAGTAGGCGATTACAAGATCACCGTCTCTCAATCGAAATTCCAGACCTCGGAGCAGACGCTTACAGTCACTTCCGGTTCGTCGCCCATTCTCCATTTTCAACTGGCGATCGCGACCGTGAACCAAACGACCGTCGTCGTCGGCCAAGCGGAAGTGGCCAACGTGGATTCGGTCACGCCCACTTCGCTGGTGAATCGGCAGGATATACAGGAGACTCCTGGCGCCGACCGCACCAACGCTCTGGAAATGATCACTGACTACACGCCGGCTGCTTACGTGACTCATGACATGTTGCATATGCGCGGCGGCCACCAGGTTGACTGGCTGATTGATGGCGTCCCCATACCCAACACGAATATCGCCGCCAATCTGGGCCCGGTGATCGACCCAAAGGACATCGATTATCTCGAAGTTCAAAGAGGCAGCTACGATGCGGACTACGGAGACCGCACCTATGGAATCTTCAATATCGTGCCCCGCACCGGCTTTGAGCGGGACAACGAGGCGGAACTGGTTACGAGTTTTGGCAATTGGTACGGAACGAACGATCAACTCAATTTCGGAGGGCACACCCAACGATTCGCCTATTACGCCAGCCTGAACGGCAATCGCAGCAACTACGGGCTGCAGACGCCGATCGGGCAAGTGTTTCACGATGCGGAGAACGGCTATGGGGGATTCGGGTCGTTCATTTTCAATCCCGATTCCAAGAATCAATTTCGGCTGGTCACATCGCTGCGCGAGGATTATTACCAGATCCCCTACGACCCGGACCCCAATTCAATCGGAAATCAGCAGTTGGTGGAAGGGGGAGCGTCCCCCAGTTGGGGTCTCCGTGATGGCGAGCATGAGACCGACGGCTACGCCGCGTTCTCTTGGGTCCACACATTCAATCCGAATACACTGCTCACGGTATCTCCGTTTTATCACTACAACAGCGCCGACTATCAAGGCGGCGCCAACGATTATCCTGTCATTTCAACCACGAATCAGGCTGCCAATTACGAGGGATTGCAGGCGGCTCTGGACGAAAACGTGTGGAGAAATGATATTCACGCTGGCGTGTACGGATTCGCTCAGCACCAGTCCAACTACTTCAATAACCAATTCACGGACGGTAGTGCAAACTTTCCCGCCTCTTCGATTGGCTTAACGGGGGGACTTGCGAGCATATTCGTCGATGACAAGTTCAAAGTGACCTCTTGGTTGACCATAATCGCCGGCCTTCGCCAATCGCATTTCACGGCGGACGTCGTCGAAAACGCAACGGACCCTCGCGTTGGCGCGGCGGTGAAAATTCCGCACCTGAACTGGGTCTTTCGCGGCTTCTACGGCCACTATTACCAGGCTCCGCCACTCGTGACTGCTACCGGCGCGCTGACGGGTTTAGCGAACAGCCAGAATTTTGCTTTCGCTCCATTGCGCGGCGAGCGGGACGACGAATACCAGATTGGCGTCACGATTCCCTATCGAGGGTGGGCTCTCGACGCCGATACGTACCAAACCTCGGCGAGGAACTGGCTCGACCATAACAATATCGGCGAATCCAATCTATTCTGGCCAATCACGTGGGCAGCCGCTTTGATTCAAGGTTGGGAACTGACGTTGCGGTCCCCTCGCCTCTGGCATCGCGGACAGTTTCACCTTGCCTACGCGAATCAAATCGCGCAGGCAACCTCACCCATCACCGGAGGCTTGATCTGCCCGCCCAATAATTCGAACTGCCCGCTCTTAATACCGCCTGGATTGTCGCCCGTGGATCACGATCAGAGAAATACGTTGAATGTGGGTTTCAATGCGACACTTCCGTGGCGATCCTACGCTTCGACGAATGTGTACTATGGCTCGGGGTTCACGAACGGAATTCCGGACACGCAATATCCTGGGGACTATCTGCCGGCGCACACAACGTTTGACATTTCGCTCGGAAAAAGCTTCGGCGAGAAATACAGTATTTCGGTGACTGCGCTGAACGTGGCCAACCGCCGCGTGGAGCTGGATAACAGTCTGACATTTGGCGGCTTCCACTTCAACGATCCCCGCGAAATCTACGCCGAATTTCGCTACAGATTTCACTATTGAGCGGTGGCAGAATTGAGAAGCTCACGTGAAATCAAACGGAGGGAAATTTGATCATCAGAACATCTGGCTCACCCGCACGGCTGCGATCGACATTATGCATTTTCGGGACGCTCGCGGTATTCGCACTCGTGGGTTGCAAGAGTCCTGCCGGGCAAAATGCACAAGATTCGAACATCAAGAAGTACACGCTCAACGGCACCATCGTTTCAGTGCATGCAGACGCGAGAACAGCGAGCATTGATGCAGACGAAATTCCCGGTTACATGATGCCGATGACGATGGACTACGAAATCCACGACGCTGCGGCGCTCGCCAAACTCAAGCCCAAGGACAAAATAACCGCCGACTTGATTCTTGATCCGAACGGAAGTTACATCGAGAACGTGAAAGTCGTAGGACAGGCTTCGGGCGGGCCAAATTAACGTAGGCGCGAACTACCTAGTTAGCTGTCTCTTTCGAGGATAAAATCGGGCACACCGAGCAGCGCCCGGCGATATTGAGAATCAGGCCAGCCATCGAGGCTCGCCTTCGCGCGGCGAACGTAATCTCGCGCGAGATCGCGGGCGCGAGAGACGGCTCCCGATTCGTGCACCAGTTTCGTGATCTCTTCAGACCCCACGCTGCGAAATCCCTTTTCTTCGAGTACGGTCGCCACCATTCGGTAGGCTGCGGCATGGCCGTCCACCGACCCGCCTCCGGCCCCGCTCTGCATTGCATAAATGAGCGGCAGAGTAACTTTTCCTTCCTTCAAATCGCTGAGCACAGGCTTGCCGAGCTGCTCGGACGAGGCCGTGAAATCCAGCAGGTCGTCCACGAGCTGAAACGCCAGACCAGCATAGCGGCCGTAGTCGGCGAGCGACTCTTCGGCTGATTTGTCGAGGCGGCCGAGCACTGCGCCGAGCCGCGAGCAGCCGCTGAACAGGCACGCAGTCTTCCGATAAGCGAGATCCGCGGCTTCCGCTTCAGTCACATCGATGCGGCCGAGGTGAGAAAGCTGCAGCAATTCGCCTTCGACCATGTTCTGCGTGAGATCGATGAGGATGTCGAGAATTTCGAAGCTGCGCTCCGCGAGGGCCATCTCGAACGATTGCATGTAGAGCCAGTCGCCGGCGAGCACGCTCATGTGATTGCCCCAACGGGCATTCGCGCTGGGGCGGCCGCGTCGGGTATTTGCGCCGTCAATTACGTCATCGTGGATCAGCGTGGCGCTGTGAATCAGCTCAACGATGGCGCCGAGACGAACCGCGCCCGGGCCGCGATAGCCGGCTGCTCCGGCCGCGAGAAGCAACAGCGCTGGACGAAGCCGCTTGCCGCCGCCTTCACGCAGATAGCTGGAAATTTCGGCAACGGGTTGGATCGACGAACTGCTTTGTGCTGCGATTTCGCGCTCGACCGCGGCTAAATCATCGCCTACGAGATCAAAAATCTCCCGCGTGATTCGCGCCGAGATGGGTGTCCTCCACGGCTGTGCAGCCGAAGACATCAGTTGTCTCCCAAATGAAAAAAGCGCCGAAAATTCTGCGCCGTCACGCGCGCCACTTCTTCTGGATTCAAGTTTCTCATAGTCGCGAGCGTTCGTGCCACTTCAACGACGTTGGCGGGCTCGTTGCGCTTTCCGCGGAGTGGCTGCGGCGGCAGAAAGGGTGAATCGGTTTCTGTCAAAATGCGATCGAGGGGTAATTTGCCCGCGACATCGCGAAGCGGCTGCATTTTGGGATAGGTGATGTTGGCGGCGAAAGAAACGAGGAATCCCATGTCGATTCCACGTTGCGCGTCGTCCAGGTTTCCCGTGAAGCAATGGAAAATTCCGCCGAGACCGCTTGCGCGCCAATCCGACTCGAGAATTTCAATGCAGCCGGGCCACGCGTCGCGGCAATGGATCACGATTGGAAGTTTTGCCGCGCGGGCAATCGCCAGTTGCCGGCGAAACACTTCTTGCTGAACTTCGCGCGGAGAATGGTCGTAGAAATAATCGAGGCCGATTTCGCCACAGGCGATTACGCGCGGGTGCCGCGTTAGCTCCTCGAGAAGGCGGAAGTGGGCTTCGGTTGCGAGCTTGGCTTCGTGAGGATGAATTCCGGCGGTCGCGTAAATCCAGTCGTGAGTTTCGGCGAATGGAATTGCCGAACCTAAGTAATCTGGACCGTCCGCGCCACCGATGGCGAGAATCGCTGTCAGTCCCGCGTCGCGCGCCCGTTGCAGAACGGCATTGCGGTCCTCGTTGAATTGCTCAAACTCAAGATGGGCGTGCGAGTCGATGATTTCCAAGCAGGTTCCCCGAATTGCTGCGGCTCACGAACTTTTTCACGCCAGAGATCGCCTATTTGAGTTTCGCTCCGGCGGGAACATCCTCGGCGAATGTGCAAAGGACCGGCTTGCCTTCCGGTCCGACCGAGGCCGCGACGATCATGCCGTTCGACTCCACGCCGCGAAGTTTGCGCGGCGCGAGGTTCACAACGACTACGACTTTCTTTCCGACGAGTTCTTCCGGCTGATAGGAAACAGCAAGGCCGGCGACGATCTGGCGGACTTCGTCGCCGATGTCTACCGTGAGTTTTAGAATTTTGTCCGCGCCTTGAATGCGCTCGGCCGTTTTTACGACGCCAACGCGCATCTGAACTTTGGCAAAATCCTCGATGGCGATCTTGGCGTCCGCAGCCGGCGCGGGCGCAGCAACGGCTGGAGCCGGAGCGGCGGATGGCGCACTTGCCGGAGAGCTTGCAGCAGCACTTCCTGGATTACGAATTTCTTCTTCCATGGCTTCGATCCTCTCAGACGCTTCGTTTTTATCTACTCTCGGGAAAATGGCTTGAGACTCGCCGATGTGCGATCCGGCAGGCAGCGCGCCCCACGCAAGTGTATCGATCTGCTCGAATTCGAGCTTCGATTTGTTTCCAAGCGCGAGCCAGATTTTTTCGCACGCGTGGGGCATAACGGGAAATGCGAGGGCGGCGATATGACGCAAGGTTTGTGCGGCGGCGTTCAGAATATCGCTGAGCTCTGGCTTCTTAGATTCATCCTTTGCCAATACCCACGGTCGCGATTCGGTGAGGAACTGATCAGTAGCCGCGACGAGGCTCCAAATGCTTTCGAGCGCCAGCGAAAACTGCAGCGCCTCGTAGTGCGCAATCGCTTCCTGCTGAACGTCCGCGGATTTCTTGGCCAACGCGACGGAACGAGGCGCGCCCGCGTTGTCCGCAAGCGGGGCCGGAATTCGCCCGGCAAAATATTGATGAATCATCGCGATGATCCGGCTGGCGAGATTGCCGAGACCGTTGGCGAGATCCGCGTTGTAGCGCGTTAGGAGCGAATCGCGGCTGAAATTGCCGTCCTGGCCGAATACCATCTCGCGAAGCACAAAATATCGGAGAGCATCGATGCCGAGCGTTCGAGCGATCGGCTGCGGATACTGCATGTTTCCTCGCGATTTCGACATTTTTTCATCGGCGAAGAGCCACCAGCCGTGCGCGTAGATGCGCTTCGGCAATGGCTCCTCCGCCGCCATCAGAAAAGCGGGCCAATAGACGGCATGGAACCGGAGGATCTCCTTGCCGATCAGGTGAAGATCCGCCGGCCAAAATTTTTCCCATTGAAGCTCGTCATCGCCGTAGCCAACGCCAGTCATATACGTCGTCAGCGCGTCGTACCACACGTAGATGACGTGCTTTTCGTCGCCCGGCCACGGAATGCCCCATTTAATCGAGGTTCGGCTGACGGAAAGATCTCGCAGGCCGCCGCGGACGAAAGCCATCACTTCATTGCGTCGCGTTTCGGGCTGAATGAAATCCGGCTGCGATTCGTAGAGCTGAAGCAGGCGGTCTTGAAATTCAGAGAGCTTGAAATAGTAATTCTCTTCACGAATGCGTTCGGTGGGGCGTTCGCACTCGGGACAAAATCCGCCAGGAAGCGGCTCGTCCACATACATTTCGTCGAACACACAATACTGGCCTTCGTAGAAGCCTTTGTAGATATAGCCGTTGTCCTTGGCCTGAAGCAGCAGCCGGTGCACGGCCCGCTCCTGCCGCGGCTCCGTGGTGCGGACGAATCGATCAATACTCAGATCAAGCTCTTTCCACAACTGGCGGTACTCTTCGGCGATTCGATCGACAAACTCCTCTTCCTTCACGCCCGCGGCTTTTGCTGCGCGCTCGATTTTCTGGCCGTGTTCGTCCGTTCCCGTGAGCAGGACGACATCGTACCCACGCATGCGCTTGTACCGTGCAATCGTGTCGGCAACGATCGTCGTATACGTATGGCCGAGGTGCGGCCGCGCGTTCACGTAATAAATGGGAGTGGTCAGGTAATACTTCGGCTTGTCCATGAACTATTTCTGGGCCTCACGCAGGATCTGATAGTGAAAATTGGCGAGCGCGATCACCTGTTTCAACGGAACTCCCTTCTGCGCCGCGATTTGCCGGCAATCCTCGTACTCCGGTGTAGCGTTCAGCATCGTGCCATTCATCCGCGAAACTTTCATGCGCACTTCGCCGAGCGGCGTTGCGACGGGAACGATTTCTCTTTCAAGGGTGCGGCGGCGCACTTCATGTGTGCGGACGCCGATCGTTGTTGTTTCGCGAAAAATGAGATCGATCAGTTTGTTTACGGACGCGGACTCGCACATTAGAGTCACGAGAATGCCCGGACGATTCTTTTTCATTTGCACGGGAGTCGAAAAAACGTCCAGAGCGCCTGCGGCAAGGGCCTGTTCGACGAAGTAGCCGTAGATCTGAGGGTTCATGTCGTCCAGATTTGCTTCGATGACCGTGACCGGCACGTCCCAGCGCTCTCCCTTCTCCATGCCAACAGCGTCTCCGACCAGGAGGCGCAACACATTCGGCCGTTCTGCAAGGTCCGCCGATCCAGCGCCGTAGCCGATCGTTTGCAAGTTGATCGCAGGCATTTCATCGAATCGAGTGGCTAGTGTCGTCGCAATGGCAGCGCCCGTAGGCGTCACAAGCTCTTTCGCGATGCCACTTGAATACGTCGGCGAGCCGCGCAGCAATTCGGCTGTCGCTGGCGCGGGGACGGGCAACATCCCATGCGCTGTCTTCACATTGCCCGTGCCTACATCAAGCGGTGAGCACGCGAATTCGTCGATGCCGAGCAGTTCGAAACCGATTGCCGCGCCGACGATGTCTATGATCGCGTCCACGGCGCCAACTTCATGGAAATGCACTTTCTCGACGTCAACGTGATGGACCTTCGCTTCCGCCTCACCCAGCCGGCGAAAAATTCGCGTCGCTCGCTCCGCGATGCGCGGCGCCAGATTGGCTTGCCCTATTAGGCGGAGAATCTCTGTCAGTCCACGGTGGTGATGAGTTTCCGCGGCTTCGACTTTAACTTGGGTGGCAAAAATCGCGCCTCGCTTTACCTTCTCCGCCGATATTTTCCAGTTGGGCAGATTCAGGCGGCGCAGCTCGGCTTCCAGCGCCGACAGCTCAACGCCGGCGTCTACCAAAGCGCCGAGCGTCATATCGCCGCTAATGCCTGAAAAACAATCGAAATAAGCGATTTTCATTTGACTTGAAGCCGCACGAACAGAACAGCGCAAATTCTTGAGAAAACGATACTAGTCTGCGCGCCGAAGAGTGTCAAACGCGGGCGGAAACCTGCTTTGACGCTCGTTGCGCGATTCCCTATAATCGCTTGATTCCATTGACTCACGGAGACCCGTGTACCAGCCGATCGTAAAGCGCATTCGCAAAGCCCTGCGCTCGAATATTCTCAAGAAATATAAGACTGAAGTCACAGTGCTGACGGAACAGCCACCGCGGCTGGAAATGGGCGAGGTCGCTTCGCCCGTGTGCTTCGAACTCGCCAAGACGCTCAAGAAAGCCCCGCGTATTTTGGCTCAGGAAATTGCCGTCAGTACTGGCCCGATTGAGGGCGTCGCGCGGCTCGAAGTCGCCGGCGGAGGGTACCTCAACGCGTATCTTGACCGGGCCGCTTATCTGGCTGCGCTGAATGAAAGCGCCGGAGAGGAAGCGCGCGTCGCCCCGAGCGATGCTCCGAAGACAGTGGTGGAGCACACGGCGATCAATCCGAACAAGGCGGCGCACATCGGGCACCTGCGCAACGCCGTCCTCGGCGACACATTCTCGCGCATCCTGCGGCATGCGGGCCGGCGCGTGGAAGTTCAAAACTACATTGATAACACGGGCGTGCAGGTCGCCGACGTCGTTCTCGGATTCATACAACTCGAGAAGAAATCGCTCGACGACGTACGCAAACTAATCGCTGCTCCCAAATTCGATTTCTACTGCTGGGATCTTTACGCGCGCGTGACCGTGTTTCTCGAAGAGGATAAGGAACGCCTCAAACTGCGCGCGGATGTCGGGAAGAAAATCGAGGAAGGCCACGGCCTCGAAGCTGAAATGGGCGAGCTGATTTCAACCGCGATTGTCCGCCGGCACCTTGAGACGATGGACCGCCTGGGAATTGATTACGACCTCCTGCCGCGCGAGAGCGAAATTCTTCATCTGAAATTCTGGGATGCCGCATTCGAAACGTTAAAAGAGCGCGGTGCGATCCATTTCGTAACCACTGGCAAGAACGCCGGATGCTGGGTGATGCGGACCATCGAGAGCGAAAACTCGGCGGACGCCAAGATCAAGGCGGGCGGCGACGCCGCCGTGGCCGCCGATCCCGACGATGAAGCCAAGGTGATCGTTCGCTCAAATGGAACGGTCACATACGTCGCCAAAGACATCGCCTATCACCTCTGGAAATTTGGACTGCTCGGCCGCGATTTTCACTACCGGCCGTTCTACCGGCATCCCGATGGTCACGAAGCGTGGATCACGGCGAGCTCGGGAGAGTCGGACGCTCCGCAATTTGGCCATGCCTCGGCCGTCTATAACGTGATCGATTCGCGTCAGGCTTATCCGCAGCGCGTGGTCGTTCAAGGGCTTCGGGCGGCAGGCTACGAAGAGCAAGCCGAGCATCTCGCTCACTTGGCGTACGACGTGGTGGCGCTGACACCGCGATGCGCAGCAGAGTTGGGATACGAAATCGCACCCGAAGACGCCAAGAAGCCCTACGTTGACATCAGCGGGCGGAAGGGGCAGGGCGTCAAAGCGGACGATCTGATCGACAAGCTGATTGCTGCGACGCGCGCCGAGGTTGATCAGCGGCACCCCGAGACACCGGAAGCCGAGCGGGAGGCGAACGCTCGAAAAATCGCGGTGGGCGCGCTGCGCTATTTCCTGCTCAAGTACACGCGCACGACGATCATCGCGTTCGATTTTCAGGAGGCACTCAGTTTTGAAGGCGAGACGGGACCCTACTGCCTTTACGCCATTGTGCGCGCGCGCAGCATCTGGAAAAAGGACAGATCGGCGGCCAGCGGCGATGCGTTCCGATCTCTAGCGAGCGGCGATGCCCCTCACTCAATCGCGGGCGCAGCGGAGGATTGGGCGAAATACCTTGCCGAAGCGGATATTTGGGACGTGGTGCTTCGCGCGGGATCGCTCGGCTCAGCTGTTGAAACCGCGATCAACACTGAGGAACCAGCGTTTCTCGCGAAGTGGGCGTTTCAATTGGCGCAGTCATTCAACGTCTTCTACCACAAGCACCGCATTCTGACGGAGGAAGACCCGCAGAAGAAGGCGTTCCTATTGCTGGTGACGCGGCTCGTCGAGAAACAACTCGTCGCGGGATTGCGTCTGCTGGGCATCGAAGCGCCCGACGAAATGTAACGTGGACGCGGCCTTAACGAACCAAGATCCCGACGCGCGCCGCGTTTACGACATTTTCATAGCGAAATCCACGATGGATCGCACCGCAATGCCGGTCGGACCTTTTGCCGACCACGGCTTATTCTCATCGAACCAGGCGGTCCCCGCGATGTCGAGATGGATCCACGGCGTGTCTTCGGCGAATTCCTTGATGAACCAAGCGGCCGTAATCGCGCCGCCGCCCTTTCCGCTTCCGGTATTTCGAATGTCAGCGATGGAGCTTTTAATCATTTCCTGGTAATCGTCGTCCATCGGCATCGGCCACATCTTTTCGCCCACAGCGTCTGCGCTTTTCAAGAAGCGATCGAGATACTCGCGCGGCGTGCCGAACGCGCCGACGTGAACGCCAGCGAGAGCAACGACGATCGCGCCGGTCAGCGTAGCGGCATCGATTAAGTGCGTGGCTCCGAGTTTTTTCGCGTATGCAATTCCATCCGCCAAAATCAGGCGGCCTTCGGCGTCGGTATTGATAATCTCGATGGTTTTACCGGACATGGCGACCTGAACGTCTCCCGGCTTTTGCGCGCGTCCTCCCGGCATATTCTCCGTGGCTGGAACAACGCAAATCACTTTGACGGATGGTTTCAATCGAGCAAGTGCGCGCATCACACCGAGCATCGTCGCGCCGCCGCCCATGTCGTATTTCATTTTTTCCATGCCGTCCGCGGGCTTGATGGAGATGCCGCCGGTATCGAAGGTGACCGCTTTACCCACGAGGCCAAGGACCGGGGCATCGGCGCGCAAATTTGCGGGAGTGTAAGTGATAACGATGACGCGCGGCGGCTCGACGCTGCCCTGTGCGACGCCGATCAGCGCGCCCATTTTCAACTCGGCGATTTTGTCTTCATCGAGAATCTCGACCGCGAGCCCGGATTCTTTGGCCATCGCCGCAGCGCGATCGGCGAGATTGCGAGGCGTAAGTTTGTTGGATGGTTCGTTGATCAGCGACCGCGCGAAATTTTGCGACTCGCCCAGCAGCTTGCCGCGTTCATAGGCGCTCTCGAGTTCGGCTGAAGTTCCCTCGAAACCCGCGAGCTTGACGGATTCGATGACTTTGCCGTTGTCCTTCTTGCTTCGATAGGTGTCTGATTCGAAGTCCGCGATGAGCAGGCCTTCGACTACGGTTTGCAGCGCGGCCGCTCCGCCATTTCCTTCGCGAGCGAGTATCGTGAAATTCTTCACGCCACGCGCTTTCAAATAGCGCAACGCCGCGCCCGTGAGCCTGCGAAGATCGGCGGGAGAAAACTTGTCCGGCTTACCTGCACCGACGAGCAGCAATCTCTGCGCCGCAAGACCCTGCGGGTAATGGAGCAACACCATCTCGAACATCTTGCCTGTCAGCTCGCCGCTTTTCGCAAGCGGCGCCAACTTGGATTGCGTGGCCTGGTCAAGCAGCGCAACCGTCCCTTCGATCCGCTCGTCTTTATCGAACACGAAGGTGACGAGCGCTTCGGTGGAGATGGCCGCGAACGGCTGTGACTCGATTTGAATCTGCATAGCTCCCTTTCAGCGCCGGCGATAGCGAGCGATTGCTTCGCGGGCTTCCTTTTTGGCTTCCGAATCTCTTTCCGCCTGGCGGCGGTCGTGGAACTTTTTGCCCTGTGCCAACGCCAGTTCGCATTTGGCCCGGCTGCCGCGGAAATATATTTTCAGCGGCACCAGGGTAAGGCCTTTTTGCTGGACTCTCCCTGCCATCTTATCCATCTCGCGGCGGTGAAGCAGCAGCTTCCGCGGGCGCATGGGATCGTGATTCCACGGGCCGCCCGGCCGGTATTCCGGAATGTGGCAATTGACTAGCCACAGCTCGCCCTTGCGGACCTCCGCATAGGATTCGCGCAGACTCGCCTTCCCCTCCCGCAGCGTTTTTACTTCGGTACCGACTAGAACGATCCCCGCCTCGACTTTGTCGAGGAGGGTGTAATTGTATGAGGCGGCTCGGTTTTGCGCGACGATCTTTACGCCTTCGGAGTCTTTCTTACTGGCAGTTTTCACAAGCAGTTATCATAGCCGTCGCAGCTAGCGTCGAGCAAGCGGCCCGGGCGCGCAATGTTTCTGAACAATTTTGCTGGGGAGTCCGTTATAATCGGCCTACGTCTTCGCTACACGCCGGTCATGCCGCACCAGCACCGGTTTAACCATACGTTACAATTTGTAAACATCGGCAACAGTATGCATTCTTGCTGCATCCTAGTGTGAATGCTAGACTCGGAGTCGTCTTGCTGACCAAAAACCCGCGGAGGTACTCGTTGCGCCCTATTCTCTTCGTGTGCGCACTGGGTAGCGTCTCAGTGCTTGTTTCAGGCTGTCCGAAGAGCGCCAGCAACTCTGATTTCCACGCGGGCAAGCAAGCTGAGGCCGTCCAGGATTACGATTCCGCGCTCGTTCATTACCAGCGTGCTCTGCGCGCCAACCCGACAGACATCGAATATAAGGTGAACGTCGACCACATGAAGTTCATTGACGCGCAGTTTCACGTCGAGCAGGGCCAGAAAGCGCTCACCAAGGGCGATTTGAATACAGCGCTCGCAGAATTCCAAAAGGGCGCGACGATTGACCCTTCCAACGTCAGCGCCGAACAAGGGCTGCAGAAAACGATGTCGTTGGTTGCGGCAAACGCGGCGGCGGCGGAGGCTCCGAAGCCTGCCACGCCTCCCGAGGAAGCTGAAGTTCTGAGCGGACCGCCTGCGCTCAAGCCGCTCTCGCGCGATCCGATCAATATCAAGATGTCGAATACGGACGCGAAGATGGTCTACGACACAATCGGAAAACTAGCCGGGCTTTCCGTGATTTTCGATCCTGACTTTTCCTCGCGGCGGATTTCCGCGGATTTGCCGAATGTCACTCTGGAAGAAGCGCTCGATGCCACAGCGCTCGAGAGCAAGTCGTTCTGGAAGCCAGTGACGAGCAACATCATCTTCGTGGCTCCCGACCAGCCGCAAAAGCGCAAGGATGTGGAAGACGAAGTTGTGAAGACTTTTTATCTGAAGAACACGCTTACGCCGCAAGACATCACTGAAATCGTGACCGGACTTCGCCAATTGCTGCAAATGCAGCGCGTTCAGCAAATCAACGCGCAGAACGCCATCGTGATTCGGGATACTCCGGACAAAGTGATGCTGGCCACCAAAATCATCCACAATATCGACAAGGCCAAGCCAGAGGTTCTACTTCAGGTGCAGGTGGTTGAGGCGCAACTGGACCACTTAATTGATCTCGGCATCTTGCCGGGGCAAAGTGCGGTCGTCCAATTTACGCCCAGAACTCAACTCCAACCCAACTCGACGTCCACGACATCGACAACGTCAACGACTACATCCACCACGACTACAACGTCCACGACATCGACTACCAGCACGACTTCGACCACGGGAACTTCGGTTACTTTGAACGCGCTGAAGCACCTGGGTTTCGCCGACTTCAGCATCACGCTGCCGGGCGCTCAGGCAAATATGATCTTGACGGACACGGCGACGCGCACCATTCAAAATCCTGAGGTGCGTATCACCGACGGCGAGCAGGCCAAGCTGCGCATCGGCGAGCGCGTGCCCATTGCCACAGGCAGCTTCCAGGCCGGCGTAGGCGTAGGAGCGACAGCGTCGACCGGTATCATCAACCCGTTGGTCAACACTCAGTTCACGTACCTCGATGTCGGTGTAAATATTGACGTGACTCCTCGCGTGCATCCCGATGGCGAGGTCAGCCTGAAATTGAGCGTGGACGTTTCGAATGTCATCGGGGAAGAAAACATCGGCGGCATTCAGCAACCGGTGATCGGCCAGCGCAAAATCGAACACGAGGTGCGGCTGAAAGATGGCGAAGTGAATATTCTTGGCGGCCTGATGCAGAGAAACGAAACGAAGGAGTTGAACGGCTGGCCCGGCCTCGCGAATATTCCATTCCTAAAATACTTCTTCGCGGACAACCACAAAGAGATAACGACCGACGACGTGATGATCTTGATCACGCCGCACGTCATCCGGATGCCCTCAATCGATCCGGAAGATTTGAAGAGCATCGCCGCGGGGACTGACACGAATATTCATGTGTCGCATGGGCCGCTCGATTCCGTCTCCCCGGATCCTAAATCGTTCAATCGGCCGGGCCCGCCCGTGCCTGGCTCAGCGCCTGGCCAACCACAGGCATCAGGCGCCACAGCTCAGCTGAAGTTCGAGCCTTCGACCGTGTCGCTGAAGTCGGGCGATACGACTACGGTCGGCCTTACAATCACTGGCTCCCAAGATCTCTTTTCGATACCCCTGATGGTCCAGTACAACCCGGCGGTTCTTTCCATTGAAGAGGTCCGCGATGGCGGATTCCTTTCGGGCGGCACTCAAGGCGTCGCCATCGTGCAGCGCGTGGATCAGGAACGCGGACAAGCGATCGTCTCTGCTACCCGCCAACCGAACACTCCCGGCGTGAATGGAAACGGAACACTGCTCGGCTTCGTTGTTAAAGCCGTTGGACCGGGGACGTCCTCGCTGCAGATCGTTCAGGTAAACGCGAAGGATTCGCAGCAGCGAGTGTTGGCGACGGTTTCCACGCAGGCCGTCATTCAGGTGCAGTAGCCCATGCAAGTCGAATCACGCGGCGATTACCACTACCCAGCGCACTCCGCACCGGCTTCTACTGCTGTCAATCCACAGCGTGCCTCCTCTAAGGGAATGACGCTCATCGAGCTTGTCATCACCTGCGCGATTCTCATTGTGCTCTCGACCGCGTCGCTTCCAGTCACTCGTTACGTCATGGTTCGCAAGCAGGAAGCGGAACTTCGCTACGATCTTCGGGAGATGCGCGACGCGATTGATCGATATAAGGACCTTGCGGACAAGAATCAAATTCAAATCAAGGTTGGAACCGAGGGCTACCCACCGGATCTCGACACGCTCGTCAAGGGAGTTCAACTCGCCGGCGCACCCGACCGGCATATGCGGTTTCTTCGCAGAATTCCAGTCGATCCGATGACGGGCAAAACGGACTGGGGAATGCGCTCCGTCCAGGATGACGCGGATTCAAATAGCTGGGGCGGCCAGGACGTGTTTGACGTATTCACGACATCGACGGGCACGGCGCTCGACGGGACAAAGTATTCGGACTGGTAGCCGGAGAAGCAGAATCGAACATGAAGCGACAGACGAGCGCACGACGGCGATTGAATCGAGGAGAAAGAGGATTCACGATCATCGAGCTGATGATCGTCATTACGATCATCATGATTCTCATGACGATTGCCGCAGGGCGTTATACGCAATCGGTTATCCGCGCCAAAGAAACGGCGCTGCATCAAGACCTCTTCGTTATGCGCCAGGCCATCGATCAGTACACTCTCGACAAAAAGCAGCCCCCGCAAAGCCTGGATGACTTGGCGCAAGGCAGTGGCGGCTCCGGGTCCGGTTATCTGCGAGAGGTACCCTATGACCCAATGACCCACGAGAAGGATTGGACCACCGATACGTGCGACACGATTCTCACTCCAGAGCAGCTTTCTGGGGGCGGCATCTGTGATGTGCATTCGCGTGCCGGTGCAGTTTCTCCGTTCGAAAACACGCCTTATAGTTCCTGGTAAGCAGCGACAACTGGCGCTGTACGCGCCGGCTCTAACAAGACTATTCTCTAAATAATTCGACTCTTCCGCGGCTACTCGAACGGCTTTGGCGGCAGCAGGAATTGCATACCGAAATAACCGACAAAGTAGGGCTGACCGTTGCGCGCGGGCGTTATGCTTCGTCCGGCCATCAGCAACAGGATGAACGGCGGACGCAATTTGTAACGGGCCCCCGCGCCGAGGGTTTGTTGATTGTTTGAATTATTGAATGTGCCTAGCCCATAGAACTCGGCATCCAACTCCAACTTTTTCGAGAAGTCGTGTCCGGCCACAAGACCTGCGATCCATCCGTCCGGGCCCCGATGGACGACCTGATAACCAGCTTCCCAGTTGACATCAATCGGACCTAGTTTTTTGGTGAATTCGATAGGGATGATCACGCTGGCGCCCGGCGGAGTGATGCCTCGCCGTACCGAGTGATTCAGATTGTTGATCGACACTTGAGGGAAAACGGAAATACCGAAACCCGTCTTTTCGTTGTCGTAGAAACGCCATTTCACCCCGAGCTGATCTTGCCCCAGTCCGTATTTCGCATTGTCAGGGGCGGTTTTAACGCGCAGCCATGCATTTTCGAATGTCAGTTGGATCCGATCGCCGAGGCCGTAATTGATGTCCACGTCCGGGGTATGGGTGATTGACTGGGTGTTGTACAGAAAGGGCATGTATCCCAGATTTATTTCCCAATTCCGGTTGCCGGGTGTGCCTGGATCGTTCGTGTAATATGGCGGGCCGCCCTGCGCGTTCGAAGCCGCGCAGCAGCAAAGCTGAAAAATCCAAATCCCCAGCAGCCACAAAACGGTCCGGCCGTATGACGCCTGTACCGTCCTCATAGCAGACCCAAGTTACGCCGCAGATCGATATACGGCAAAACTAAATCCGAAGGATTCAATGAATCATGCGGAGCTTAAATCAGTCAGATTTGCTCAGGTTTGGTACCCAAGATTCCCGCGATGACGCCGGCCATGCGATTCCATTTTTCGGCTTCTGCATGGAATCTGCGCTTCCCTGCTGCCGTCAGACTGTAGTACTTGGCTTTGCGCTTGTTCTCCGACTCACCCCATTCGCTGCTGATCCATCCCTGATGCTCCAGGCGATAGAGCGCCGGGTACAACGAGCCCTGTTGAATCTCCAGCCGATTCTTCGAAATCTGCTGAATGCGCAAAAGAATGCCGTATCCATGCAAAGGGCCGAGGGAGACGGCCTTGAGGATCAACATGTGCAGCGTCCCTTGCAGCAGATCGACCTGTTTTGCCACTGGCTCTCCTTGTGAGTCTAGGAGAGAAGTTAGCAACGCTCCCCTCGACTGTCAAGGAGAGGCCCGATGCGGCGCCGGCCAGCCCGATCGAGCGGCCCAGCAAAAAGCGCCAGAAGTGCGTCGATTGGGATCGCGAACGTATCGGGCTGTTCATCCGACTGTCGCTTTGTCGCGTAACTCATACGGCATCCAGCGAGTTTTCCCCCGGGCCCGGCCTCACGGGAAGCGGGAGAATTCAAATTGACGCTTTTAGTAAAGAAACGATAGTCCCCCTCTCGATTTGCGGCCTTGGGCGCATCAGTGCAGATTTCGTGGCCGTTTCGAATTAGCCCCCTTCCAACGAAAGCGTAGCCGAGGACGCTAAACCGGATTTCCTCGTCCGGGTGCGGCCGCATATTTTTTGTCTGTCCGCCTGTCATTCGAGAACACGCGTTCGCGGCGAGCAAACGGAGCTCGACTCGCGAGAGAACGCCTGATGACGGCCACGGAACCGGCGTGCGAAGTGCCGAGGTAGAAGAATGAGAGCTGGAATGAAATTGATGCATGGCGCGGTTCGCCTTTTGAGGGAAATGCTAAAACCCGAAATTCGCACAGTTTTGAGCCGGGGCTTTCTTTGCCTGGGGATCGCCATTGTGATGACGGTTCCCGCTTGGCCGCAAGATACGCCACAAGACCTGGGCAATAAGAGCCTCGAAGACCTGATGAACATTGAAGTGACTTCGGTATCGAAGAAAGAGCAGAGGTTGTCTCGCACCGCTTCGGCGATCTTCGTGATCACCGCGGAGGATATCCGCCGTTCAAACGCCACGAACATTCCCGACCTCTTGCGAATGGTGCCGGGAGTGGATGTGGCGCAGATCAACGCGAACACCTGGGCAATCAGCGCACGCGGATTGAATGGACGGTTCAGCAACGAGCTGCTGGTGTTGCTTGACGGCCGAAATGTCTACACGCCGACGTTCGGGGGCGTCTTCTGGGATGTGTTGGATCTTCCACTCGAAGATATCGACAGAATCGAAGTGATCCGCGGGCCGGGTGGATCGGTTTGGGGAGCCAATGCCGTCAACGGCGTCATCAATATTATCCAGAAGAAAGCCTCCGAAACCAAAGGAGCCATGATCGTCGCCGGAGGCGGAAATGAAGATCAGGCATTCGGAACCACCCAATACGGCGCGAGCTTGGGAAGCCGTCTCGACTACCGCATTTTCGCAAAATATTTCAATCAGGATCATCTTGCTGGCCCCACGGCCCAGGATGGAGGAGACGGCTGGCATATTCTTCGGGGCGGCTTTCGAACGGATGGTACCGTTTCGCCGAACGACACGATTACTGTCCAAGGAGACATCTATACGGGTCGACAGGGGAATCCCAGCATATTTCTTCCCTCTGTCACGTCTCCAGGGACTCTAGATTTCGATCCGCAAGTAGATCTGGCGGCCGGGTATCTTCAGTCGATTTGGAATCATGTTTATTCCAATCGGTCGGATTCAACTCTCGTGGTCTCATTCGATACGTATGATCGCGACGATGTGCTCCGCGAGGTGAGAAGGACTTTCAGTGCCGACTTCCATCATCACTTCGCGTGGGGTGAGCGGCAAGATGTTGTTTGGGGATTGGGTTATCGCTACTCGTCGTCTCATACCGATGGCAATCTTTCAGTTTCTTTGAATCCCGCGGATCTAAATACCCAAATATTTAGCTCATTCATCCAAGATGAAATTGCGCTTGTCCCCAACCGGCTCTACCTGACCGCGGGCGCCAAACTTGAGCACGATTACTATACGGGGTTGGGGCTGTGGCCCAGCGCCCGGATGGCTTGGAACTTGAACGAACACCGCATGTTCTGGATGGCGATCTCTAATGCCGCCCGCATACCGTCCTCAATCGACACTGCCCTCCGCCTGAACTTCGGAGGATTCACCGAGGCCAACGGTACTCCGGTCCTGATAGGCCTTGAGGGAAATCCTTATTTCAAGAGCGAAGGGCTGGTTGCCTACGAGGCGGGTTATCGAACGACTATTCTCAGCCGGCTCACGATTGATTTCGCTGCCTACTACAACAACTATGACAACCAACAAACGATTGAACCTGCCCCACCGTTCTTCGAAAACACGCCGCCTCCCCCTCATCTATTCGTGCCGGTCACGTACGAAAACCTGATGCACGGCGAGACACACGGGGCTGAGATCACGGCGAACTGGAAAATAACGGATCGCTGGACGTTGAGTCCCGAGTTTGAATTTGAGCGAATCCACATGCACGTAAGCCCCGCGAGTCTGGACACAACATCAGCTCCTGCTACGGAAGGAAGCGACGCACATCAGCACGCCCGGATCCGATCCCACGTCGATTTGCCGCACGGCTTGGCGTGGGATACGTCCGCCGATTTCGTGGGTCGCCTCATTTTTTTAAATATTCCTTCCTACACGCGGCTGGACACGGGGATCTCCTGGCAATGTACCAAAGGGATTTCCATAAGCTTGGTGGGACAGAATCTTGTCAGGAACGAAGATCTGGAATTCATAGATACAACTCAAAGCGCCCTGTCCACTTTCGTCAAGCGTAGCGCCTATGCAAAGCTCACGTGGCAATTCTGATCAGGCGGCAAATGCCTCTGCTCGATGCCAACCGATCGCGGGCACATTTGCGGCATAAGCGACCGCGTGGCCGGCCGCCCCGCGCAGCGCAGCGCCGTGCACAACTATGCGACGTGGCTCTCGTGTCTTTGCTTTGTCTAGCTGCCGCAATTCCAACGTGGGCCCAAGCTAGTCCGTCGGTTGAGTATCAAGTCAAAGCTGCGTTTCTGCTGAACTTTGTAAAATTTATCGAATGGCCTCCGGATGTCTTTCAAGATGAAAAAGCGCCAATCACTCTCTGTGTTTTCGGACGCGACCCGTTTGGCAGCGCCCTCGATGACATCATTCGGGGTAGGGCCGTGAACAACCGCGCGATACTCGCCCGGCGCATCAATGAACTGCGGGATTTGAAGTCATGTCAGCTTGTTTTCGTGAGCGCCGCGGAAGATAAGCGGTTACCCGAGATACTAAACACCCTGAAAGATACGAGCGCAATCGTGGTCGGGGAGACCGAGGGTTTTGCGGAGCGCGGCGGCGGGATCCAGTTCTTTTTAGAGAATAATCGGTTGCGCTTCGCAGTCAACGTGGATGCGGCTGAAAGTGCTCGCCTGAGGGTAAGTTCCAAATTGCTCGCGCTCGCTAGAATCGTCCACGATGAGAGCCGTCCCAAGGAAAACTGAGATGCGTTCGTACCGCGATCTTACGATTCGCCAGAAACTGCAGGCCATTGTCATGGCCTCGTGCGGAGTGGCCTTGGTCGTAGCATCCGTAGCGTTCACCCTTTACGACAGGACCACCTTTCTTCATGCCAAGCGAGAAGATCTGATGGCGTCCGCGAAAATGATCGGATCGAACAGCACTGCCGCGCTTGCCTTTCACGACCCGGACTCGGCGCGGGAGATATTGAGCGCGCTCCAAGCCAAGCCGCACGTGAGTATCGCCTGTATTTACGATTCCGATGGCAAAGTCTTCGCGAAATACACTCGTGACGCCGCCGAGCACGGTTCTTGTCCTGCTCTTGCTCAAGAAGAATCAGATCGAAGCACAGTTGTGGCAAGAAATATGGTGCTGTTCCAGAGAATAGTCCTGAATGGCGACGCCATCGGCATGATTTACATTGAGACGGACTTGGTGGACCTGGATATCCGGCTGCTTCGGTTTGTGGAGATCGATTTTCTCGTGTTACTTGGTTCACTGGGAGTCGCTCTCGTATTGTCTTACCGATTGCAACGGGTGATTTCGGAACCGATTATGGAATTGGCAGAGACAGCGTCGGCGGTCTCCGCACATGAAAATTATTCCATTCGCGCCGTCAAGAGAAGCCAGGACGAAATCGGGGTTCTGTATGATCAGTTCAACAGCATGCTCGACCGCATCCAACAGCGGGATGTTGCGGTACAAAAGGCGCACGATAGTCTCGAGAAAAGGGTCGAAGAGCGGACCGCGTATCTCAATGCCCTCATCGAAAATAGCCCGCTCGCCATCATGGTTTTGGATACCGAACAAAAAGTTCAATTGTGCAATCCGGCATTTGAAAATCTCTTTCAATATACTCGCGAGGAAGTAATCGGAAAACCAATCGAGGACCTGATTGCCGACGGTGACTTGCTGGTGGAAGCCCGCAAGATTTCCATGCACCCAGACAGCATTAAGCCCTTCAGCTCGATCACACGCCGCCGACGGAAGGACCGAAGCGTGGTGGATGTGGAACTTCACACCGTGGGTCTGGTGGTGAGCAGCCAGGTGGCGGGCTCCTTGGCCATTTACCAGGACATTTCCGCCCGAAAGCGCGCGGAAGAAGCGCTGCAGCAGGCGAAGGAAGAAGCGGAAGCTGCCAGCCGGGCCAAGAGCGAGTTCGTTGCCAACATGAGCCATGAAATTCGCACGCCGATGAACGGAATCATCGGAATGACGGAACTTCTGCTCGATACCGAACTCGACGCCGAACAGCGCGAGTACTTGAACATGGCGAAATTGTCCGCCGACTCTTTGCTCTCGTTGATCAACGACATTCTGGACTATTCGAAGATCGAAGCCGGGAAACTCGAAATCGACGCGATCGACTTCAATCTCGGTGACAACCTCGGCGACACCATGAAGACCCTCAGCCTGCGGGCTCACCAGAAAAACCTGGAACTTGCCTACGACCTTCAACCGGACGTCCCGGATGCTATCGTCGGCGATCCCGGACGTTTACGACAAATCATCGTGAATCTGGTGGGCAACGCCATCAAGTTCACAGAGAAGGGCGAAGTGGTCGTATACGTCCAGGTAGACTCGCGGACCAAGGACGACATCCGGCTCCACTTTACGATCGCCGACACGGGAATTGGCATTCCTCCGGAAAAGCAAGCGGCGATCTTCGAGGCTTTTACACAAGCCGACGGGACCATGAGCCGCGTGTATGGCGGTACTGGATTAGGTCTGACGATTTCCGCACGGCTGATCGAATTCATGCGCGGGCGAATTTGGGTGGATAGTGAGCCGGGTAAAGGCAGCCGTTTTCATTTCACCGCGCATTTTGGATTGCAAAAGAGTCCCGCCAGAACCGTGGTGCCAAGGGATCAAAGAACTTTACGTGATATGCGTGTGCTGGTCGTGGATGACAACGCGACAAACCGTCAAATCCTGTTGAAGATGCTTTCCAACTGGCATACGAATCCCACTGCGGTTGATAGCGGCGCGAAGGCCATAGTTGCTTTGAGAGAAGCATACGGGCTGGGAAGGATTTATCCTCTCATTCTCGTCGACGCCCAGATGCCCGAAATGGACGGATTTGCACTCGCCGAGAGTATTAGGAGGAACCCGGAGTGGAAGACCGCCACAATCATGATGCTAAGTTCCGCCGGTCAACGCGGGGATGCAAAGCGTTGTCGTGAAATTGGCGTCGCAGCTTATTTGACGAAGCCTGTCCGGCAGGGAGAACTCCTGGATGCTATTTTGACAGCGCTGGGTACAAGACCTGCAGGCAAGGCTGTAGCGGCCCTGGTTACGCGCCATTCTCTTCGAGAAAAGAGCGGTCACCTCAGAATTCTGCTCGTCGAGGACAACGCGGTAAACCAACTGCTAGCGGTCCGGTTGCTTGAAAAGAGTGGTCATACGGTGGCGGTGGCGGGAAACGGCAAAGAAGCCCTGGCCACTCTGGGGAAACAATCGTTTGACCTGGCCTTTATGGATGTTCAGATGCCGGAGATGGATGGCTTCGAAGCGACAGCTGCCATCCGGGGACTCGAAAAAAAATCCGGGAATCATTTGCCCATCATCGCCATGACCGCGCACGCGATGGCGGGAGATAAAGAACGCTGTCTTGAGGCCGGAATGGATGATTATATTTCGAAACCGATTCGCCCGGAGGCATTGATCGAAGTACTTGGGCGGTATTCTCCCGCAGTCGCGGCGGACGGAAACGGCGGATCGGGAGATCGCACACAAGATGTAAGCGAGCCAGGCCACGAAGAGCACCGTTGACCTCATTGTGACACCCTTCTAACTGTTCCATTGTGCACAGCGCGCAGGAAGCATAGGATCCAAAATAAAGAAGTAGGAACTTAGAATTCCGGCCGAGACGGGTGCGTTGATTTACTCGACAATTGAGGGCTCTTTTGACGAGCAACCTGCGATTCGTGTGGATGAAGGTTCGCCTCTTCCTTTTTACCGTCTCGCTGCTGGCAGCGGCGGTCTCTGCAAGTTGTCCTCAGGTTCGAGCTACGTGTAGTGAAGTGCCGGCGGGCGCTACTTTCCACATTCGTCTTTTGCAGCCAGTTTCATCCTACAGTTCAAAACCAGGTGATGCGGTAAGGGGAATCCTCATCGATTCGCCCGAGTGCGACGGTGATCGCTTATTTGCGGAAGGCTCGGTGGTCGAGGGACAGATTAGATCCGTGCATAAGGTGGGGATGGGATTCCGCCACGAAACCGCAGCAGTGCAGATCGAGTTCGAACGAATTCTGCCGGAGAATGCAGCGCCGATTGATGTGCGCGCGCGGGTGCTGGAGGTGGAGAACGCCAGAGAGAAAGTGAAGGACGGGATCATCCATGGCATTCGCGGCACGAACGCTCCTGAGGATCGCCTTAGCACTCGGCTTGAGTATCTCGCGATGAAGTATCCCGAACACTCGATATGGATGTTGTCGGCGTATAGAGCGATATTCCCGAATTTCCCGGAGCCGGAAATCTATTTTCCGCGCGGCACTGATCTTCTCGCGGAGTTCACGACGCCTTTTGCGATGACGAGCGGGCGCGCCGTAGCACCTTCGAATCAGGAGTTCGACCGAGCGGAATCAGATGCCCTTGATGAGATGATCGTTCCGGTGCCCGGCCGAACTTTCACTCCCAAAGGGCAGGATGCTGACATTGTGAATTTGGGGTTCATCGGATCGCAGGCACAGCTGCAGAAAGCGTTTGACGCCGCGGGATGGAAAACCGGGGATGCGATGTGCCGCAGAACGGCCTTCCATGAAATCCACGCCTTTCTCGTCGTGGGTAACTACGCGCATGGTCCGATTTCTAAGCAGTTGCTGAATGGAAAGGCCGCTGACTCAACCTGGGAAAAAGGGCTCGATAGCCTCGCCAAACGACACCATTTGCGCATCTGGAGTACGGATTACAAAGTTCAGGGCCAACCGGTCTGGCTGAGCGCGGCGATACGCGAGACCGGAGCCAGCTTATCGCTCCGAAAGATGCAATTTATCCATCACGTAGATTCCGATATCGACAACGAAAGAGCGATGGTCGTGCGCGATCTGACCCTGGCGGGATGCGTGGATACGGTGCACCTGGCGCGCCGCCCCGGAATGCCACATTCGGTGGAGAATGCCACCGGGGACGAACTGCGCACGGATGCCGCCATCGCAGTTGTGCAGCTTAAAGATTGCGAGAATCCTATTTTCGAGATTAATTCGGAGGTCGCCGAGTTGGCCTCACGGCCTCCGACGAAACTCGCGCGGTATTTACGAACGGAGGTGCTTTCGGCTCGTGATCTCTGGCGCGAAAATGTTGTCTACGGCGCGTACGATGCAAGCCGCATGGCGGTGGAAGCAATTCGTCGACGGCGCGCAAACGGTTACCACGCAGCCAAGCAAAATCCTGCTCAGCCTGTCGCCACTAGTTTCGATTCTGGATTGACCTCGACGTTCCTAGCCAATTAGTTTGCGAGAGACGGTGGCCGGCATCGAAACTATTTACGCCGCGTTTTGCGACGTCCACCACCGCTTTGCTTCCAACGGTAAATGGAAATCGCGCTCGCAACGATCGAAATCACGATCAGTGCAATCATAACGTGCTCGAGCCACGGCGATTTAGCCTGCTCGATAATCCACCGCCCGTAATAAATCGCAAGGGCGCCCTCGATCGTAAAGCGCGCGAGCCTTCCCGCGCCAACGAAACCTAGTAACTTATTGCGCGGGTACCGGAACGCTGCCGCGACCGCCACGAAAGCCGTAAAAGGAAATGGCGGCGGCAAGAGCGACGCCACCACAAGTGTGGTGCCCGCCCGCCTTTCCACGAACTTACGAATCATGGCAAGTTGTTTGCCGGAAACGAACTTTTTCAGTCCGGCTTCGCTTTTTCGGCTGATCCAGTCTGTCCCGAGGCACCCGATCAGAGATCCCGCCGTAGCCATCAGCACGTAATACGGCATGCGGTCGTGGTAGCGGGCGCTGAGCGCCAATACAAGCAAATCGTTGCCAAGAGGTATCACAAGAGGCGACGAATCAAAGACGCCCAACGTCAGCAGTCCCAATCCGCCGGCGCGAAACAAGGACCTGGCAATAATGTGAATGATCGGTTTCACGCGATTTTTCCGTGAGGATTAGATGACGTCACACCTCTCCAGGTCAACGATCGCCGCCTCGAATCGCTTGATACGTTTGCGCGACCAACTATTATCGATCCGAGCGCGCGCGAATAAGGACCGCACCCCGGATTTAGTTAGAGGGATTTTGAACCCAAGTGGACGCAATTGATTTTAACGTTGATCAGACACGGGAAACGGTTGTTTTGGCAATGGGGGTAGCCACCGGCACAGAAGGAAGCGTATGATGCGCATGTAGGCCTGCGAAACGGATATTCGGTTGCCATAATTCCCCTTCGAAGAGCACAACTTTCTCACGGAGCTAACTGATGCGCCACAATTTCACTTTATTCAGTTTGAGTTTTCTGATCGCACTCACCGCGGGAAGCACCACGGGTCAGACCGAGAAGCCTGCGGCGGCTTCGGCGACGAGCAGCGCCACAGAGACTGTGGTGCGCGCGCAGATAAGAAATGTCGACTTTCATCTTACCGATCGAATTGTTGTGCACATCGCCTCGCTGGATGGGAGATTGACTTCGAAGCCCGGTGAAATTCCAGTTTTCGACGACAAAAGCTCGTTCGGGATAGATGTGGATTCGGCCAAAAATACGCTGAGCATGACGGCATTAACAAACGATTTGAATGATTATGTATTCTCGAAGCCGGACGCGCCATTGAAGAAACTGTCCGTGAGTGTCCGGGGCGACGAACTAGTGATAAAGGGGCTATTGGTCAGCAAAGGCGGGATTCCCTTCGAAACTTCCGGCACCTTGTCGGCGACTCCCGAAGGAATGATCCGTGTACACACGACGAAAGTAAGCGCGGTCCATTTGCCGGTAAAGGGCCTGATGGACTTGCTGGGACTCGACACGCAACAAATGATCAACACGAAAAAGATCGAAGGCGTAACCGTTGATAAAGATGACTTGATTCTCGATCCCGCGAAACTTATGCCTCCGCCTGAAATGCATGGCCACTTGACGTATCTGAAAATCGAAAATGGAGCGATTGATCTGACGTTTGGGCCGGGAAACGGCAAGGTGGCGGCCGCCCCTATCTCGGTAACCTGTCCCGCCCGAAATTATTTATTCTTCAAGGGCGGCTCGGTGCGTTTCGGAAAATTGACGATGAGCGATACCGACCTCGAACTAATAGATGCGAGTCCGGCCGATCCATTCGATTTTTCGATCGAGCATTACAACGAACAGCTAGCCGCGGGATACGCGAAGATCACGCTGTCAGGCGGCTTGTGCGCGCACGTGCCTGATTATGAAAAGCTGAAGCAGCCCGCGAGCGCGAAGAAGTAGTTGACAGAGATAGAAGCAATTCTCTGAAAATACACAGTTAACCTTAGTGATTTTGATGCTGAACGCATGCTTAAACATCAAGCGGTATCCGCCGATACGATTTTAAGAATACAGGAGGGCGAGATGCGCCTATTGGAACCGAACGAATTGTTTATCGTGACGCGCAAGGTGAGTTTGCTCGCCGTGCTTGTAGTTGCATCCATCGCGCTGACACTTGGGGTTGCCGGATGCAACAAAAACGGCGCTCAGAACACCGCCGCCCCGGACACCGGCGCCCAACAAACCGCCCCTCAAGACACAGGCGCGGCGACCGCTCCCGCACAGACGGATCAGACGCCGGATCCAGCAGCTGCTAACTTGGCGCCGGTGGCAGCAGCGCCTGCGGCAGCAGCGCCGGCGGACGCAAGCCAGGCGACCGCCAACAATGGGCAGCAGGATCAGAATTACTCGGACGATGACTCCGCGGACGAGGATTCAAGCTACGGTCAGCCCGTGCTTCAAGCGCAACAGCCGCCCCCACCGTTGCCGGATTATTCTCAGCCTGACTGCCCCGGTGACGGCTATCTCTGGACCCCGGGATATTGGAGTTACGCCCCTCAGGGTTACTACTGGGTGCCCGGGGCATGGGTACAGCCCCCGCAAGTGGGCTATCTCTGGACGCCGGGATATTGGGGCTTTGTCGGCGGCGTGTACCGCTATCGTTACGGCTATTGGGCCACGAATATCGGATATTACGGCGGGATCAACTATGGCTTCGGATATGTCGGCGTTGGATATCAGGGCGGCTATTGGAATGGTGGTCGCTTCAATTACAACCGCTCTGTGAACAACATCACGATCACCAATGTGCAGGTCTATAACCGCACGGTAACGAACACGGTCGTGGTCAACAACGTCACCATCAACAACACGACGATTAATCGTGTCAGCTATAACGGGCCGGGCGGCGTCACTCGTCGGCCTGCGCCAGCGGAAATCGCCGCCATTCGTGAGCGGCGCATCCCTCCGATGACCACGCAGATACAGGTACAGCAGCAAGCGGTAAAGAACCCTCAGCAGTTTGCCTCCGCCAACCACGGCCGTCCGGCTGTGTTTGCGGCAGCGAAGCCCATTTCACAAGGCAAACCTATCGCTGCAGTGATTCCCGCGCGACCCGTTGCGGCCACCCGGCCGGCACCGTCGGCGCAACCCAATCGCCCACAACCAGCACCAGCACGCGCGCCCGCTCCTGCGCCGAAGCCAGCACCCAGGCCGGCTACGCCAGCCGCGCGCCCGAAACCAACTCCAGCGCCCGCAGCCAAGCCCGTTGCGCCCGCCGCGCGCCCGAGTCCATCCCGACCGCCCGCAGGCAAGCCGGCTGCGCCGGCCGCGCGCCCGAAACCAGCCCCGGCGCCAGCCAAACCAGTCGCGCCCGCTGCGCGTCCGCAACCCGCGAAACCCGTGGTGCCGCGACCAGCGGCCAAACCGGCCCCAAAGCCAGCAGCGAGGCCGGCCAATCCTCCCGCCGCCGAGAGGCAAGCCCAACGTCCGGCGCCGAAGGCCAAGCCGAACACGCCTCCTCCGCCAGACAAACAGAATTAACCAGGCGAGAAGCCAGACTGAGGAATACAGAGAAGTCGCGTGGATCGGAAGCGGCAAAACAGGGATCGCGCCGTCGGCCGCGCTTCCTCAAGACTCGCGCGAGCCTCCGGGAGGAGTTTCTATGGCACTACAACTATCAGCGGTTTCCTCGACGCCGCACACTTCGGCTTGTAGCTGTTAGTTTGCGGGTCCAGCAAACAGCAGCAGATTGCCATCCGGATCCTTGACAACGAAAATCTTGGCGCCCCAAGGCTGTTTTTTCAGTTTCTGGTGAAAGGTAACCCCAGCGGATTGAAATTCAAGAAACAATAGCTTGATCTCGTCCGCTGTAGCGACGGTCATAGATACCGACAACAATTCCTCCCGATCGCGAACCGTCGGCTCGATTACGGGCCCCTCGACGCACCTCAGATTGAGACGCGCCGCGTCGCGACCCACCTGAGCATAGTAGGGAGGTCTGCCGTAACTGAATACGAGCGTAAAACCTAACTTCTCACGGAAAAATTCGCATGATCTCGTGATATCGGTGACGAACAGTTGCGGCTCTGCGCAGACAATCGTCGCTTTGGATGGCGGGGATTTCACTTTGCGTGACGTGGTGGAAAGTCCGGATTTCAGGGCTTGCCAACTATCGAAGCCCTGCTGTCTTGCCACCATTTCTTGCGCATCGCCGAGCTGAAAGCTCGCCGCAAGAATCTCGGCGTCAGGCATATTCAGGAAACGAGGCAAATGGGCGCGGATTTGTGCGGCCACGGGATAGTGGCGTTCGCGATGCCATCGCAATATGAGCTTGGCTTGCTTTTTGAGATTCTCTAGATTGGGCATGTAGGCCTCCACGATGGGATCGTAGGTGGGCATTGCCCTTCGGCGATGTGCCGTTGCTTCCTACATGCGCAGACCGCAGTATCTGCGACGCTGTCAGTAATTGTCAATTGAGAACGGCTCCGCGCCACCCGATGCTCGTCTAGGGGTTTTATTTCGAGTTTGCGCCGAAACCAATTCGTACGATTCAGTTTTTGTTATTGAAGACAATCCAATCGCATGGCGGTTCTGTTCGCATAGCCTCAACGCAGCAGAATTGACAAAGTAACGAAACTTTTGTAACTGTCACCCCCATTCGGATGAGTGATCACAGCATGAAACGCACGTATTTTCCCGGCATCGTTGACACTGTCGTCGTCACGGATCCGAAAGAGATCCGGACAATTTCAAACGATGCAAGGTTCGACCGGGACTTCATAAGACATGGTCTGTTCGCAACGTGCAGCTTCTCCGGAAAATGCTCCGCATTTTCTCGCTCAACGGCAGATTATTCGAAATTTTGCTTCCGCGCACCGGCCCCAGCCGAGCCGCCGCGCAAGACCGACTGTGGTCGAGACTAAACGTCAAGGCCGGCGAGGTGAAACACGGACCCGCTGAATTGGAGCCCCTGGCCGAATGGGTCAGAGGGATCGGAACTGCGGAGAAACTCGATCTGCTTGTGCTGCAGAGCATAGGAAGATTGTTCCTAGAAACATTCACGGCCACCGAGGAGAGTTTGGCAGCGGCCCATATGGTGCTTGAGGCTGCAAGCTCTTCCAATGTCGTGAAAATGCTGGTGTGGCGCGTCAGCGGCAGCCTGGAGCGGGCCAAAACGCTTCTTGCTTCCATGGTGAATGGCGATCTGGTTGGCGTTATCGCGATGATTACAGGACGGCAGCTGATTGTTGATGGCCTGCAGAAAATGCGGCTACTTGCTGCCGACCCAGCGCTTCGCTCTTCAATGACGGCGGATGCTGCCGCGGACGAATGCCTCTTTTCACCAGCCACCGTTGTACGCCAGGCGAAAACCTCCGGCGAGGTCGCCGGTTGTCCCTTTAGAAAAGGCTCGCTCTTCATCCTTGGGCTGCGAAGCGCGAGCAAAGACGCAGCGAATCGTGACATCGTCTTCCTCAGTCAGAGCTGGAGCCGCTGCCCCGCAGAAAAGTGGGTCCCCGCGCTACTGGAAGGTGTCTGGACGCGTGCGTTAGCCACGGTGCATGAGTCTGAAAAGCCTCGCGACTTAGGATTGAAGCGGCAAGGATGAAGTGGTCGACGCGGTTAGGTTCGAACCTAAATAGGATCAGAGGGCCCCGCCCAGGCCGAGCTTAGACCTGGGCACCCTCTGGAGTTTGAAAGGGTTCGGCGCCCCGTCCTGTGACCAACAAAAGATTTACTTCGGTAATTCTGTTCAGCGTGCCGGTCAAATCATTTTCTAACTATTTCCTAACAAGTATGACGTTCCTCCCCACCATCGACAGAGAATGGACGCAGTTTCCGCAGCGGAATTCAGACCTACGACTAAGCTACTTCAGACCTACGACTAAGCTAAAGATGGTGCCACTGCCGTTGCAACCGCCCGCGGAGGTCGTCCCGTATATAGTGCCGTTGGCTGCTTCGAGCACCGGCTGGAGGGGAAAGTTACCGTCTTTGCCGTCGAAGCTATGCAACGTCGTTAGCACGCCGGCAGGTGTGAGTCTGAAGACGGTGCCTTCATTGTAGGTACCGCCATAGTAGGTTGTGCCGTAAAAATTCCCGTCGCTGCCCAGAGTTAGGCCGTCGCGAGGGTTAGAGCCATCGGTACAACCGGTCTGGGCGCAAAAGTTATAAATCGTGGTTAGCGTCCCGGTGGGAGTGATTTTGAAGACCGTCCCCATGGGATAGTTGCCTCCGCCAGCGACCGTCGTCCCGTAAAAGTTTCCGTCGGTGCCCAGCACGAGCCCTATAGGATTGTCGCCGTCACTGCAGAAGGGATAAACCTTGGCGCAAAAGCTGTAAAGGGTCGTCAGAGTTCCCGTTGGCGTCATCTTGAAGACCGTGCCGCCGTTACCGGCCCCTCCTCCCCATGTAGCCCCGTAAAAGTTCCCGTCGGTGCCTTGCACCAAGGCATCGAAATTTATTGCACCATCAGCGCATGCCGGCTGACTACAAAGATCGTAAAGCGTTGTGAACGGCGTCCCGCTGGGAGCTATTTCGAAGATACTCCCGCAGCCATTCTCGTAACACTGAGTGAGGTTGCCGCCATTTTCCGTTGTCCCGTAAAAGTTGCCGCCCGCCTGGGTCAGGTAACCCCCAGCGCCAATGTTGCCGTCCGTGTTGTCGAAGCTGTGCAGCGTAGTCAAGGTGGTCAGTCCAGCAAACTTGTAAACCGTGCCATAGCCGTAGGCGCCGCCGCCGCCGGTAATTCCGTAGAAGTTCCCGTCCGCTCCCAGCACAAGCCTGCTCGGGCCGCTGCCGTCGGGGCATCCACTTACTTCGCAAAAGCTGTAAAGCGTCGTCCGGGTTCCGGTGGGAGTCATTTCGAATATCATTCCGGAACCATAGGCTCCGCCGCCTCCAGTCCCAATAAGATTTCCGTTGGCGAGCTCAAGGAAACTACCGCCAATCCCGTCTCCCGCGCTGAGATTCACCAGCGTCTTAAATGTGACACCCTGGTTGCTGGACGGAGCGCCAGAAGCGGATACATCAGACTGGGCGACGGTGAGCGCGATACCACCAACGAGCATTCCCACAACCAGGACCGACGTGACTAGACTGTTCGCGCGGAATTTTCTTGTGTTTTTCATCGATGGACACTCCTTCTTTGTCAATTTCGTGCGTTGTTGCACAGTGCGTATACTTGTGCGACTCTCTTCCCCGCGGCAAGGGACAAAACCGGACATAATCGGACATTCGCCAGTCATCCAGCTTTCGGCGGAGCGTTCAGTGACACAAAGCGCATCTAGTCCTCCGGAGCGTCGCCTGGAATCGTGGAAGGAGATTGCTGCCTTCTTCGGACGCGATGAGAGGACTGTCCGGAGGTGGGAGAAGGAAGGCGCCTTGCCGGTGCATCGTGTTCCCGGAGCGGCCAAGGGACGCGTCTTCGCCTATGTGAGTGAGTTGGACCTGTGGCTCAGCACTCCGCAGGCCTTGCGGAGCACAACTTCGCTGTTGGAGCCTCAAGTCAGTCCGGTACAAATCAGCCAGGTGCAGCGCCGCGGGTATCACTGGATTGCGCCGGCGCATGAATCAGAGCCTACATCCGCAACTGGGGCGACGAGTGCAGAATCGGGAGATTCCGACCCGGCGTCTGGCGCTAACGCAAGCGCTCTCGAAACCCTGGCTCCAGACTCAGCGACACCAACAACAAAAATAAAAAGGACCGTCTGGATCGCAGGCCTGGCAGCGGGGCTGGCAATCGTAACGGCCGTGGCTTGGCTGCGAGGAACCGGCTGGAAGCAGGTATTCGGCAATCCGGACTTCGGCGTCCTGCACTCAGTGGCCGTGCTTCCCTTCCAGAATGCGGGCTCCGATAAGGACGCCGATTTTCTGCGGCTCGCCTTGCCAGACGAGGTCGCCAATGTTCTGAGTTGTGTGCCATCGCTCTCGATCCGTCCCTTTGCCACTACGAGCAGGTACATCGGGCCGAACCTGGACTTGCAACAGGCCGGCCGGGAGATGGGGGTGGCTTCCATCGTAACGGGACACTACCTCGTCGCAGGCGATCAATTAGAGGTCACCCTGGAAGCGGTAGATGTTGCCAACAACCGCAGTGTTTGGCGGGATACCGTGAGTGTCGCAGCCTCAGACAAAATAGCGATGCGGGAACAAATCACCTCGCAGGTTCGGCAGGGTCTTGTCCCCGCCATTGGAGGATCCTCGGCCCCTTGGGAAGCGGGGACTCGACCCCAGAGCGAAGAGGCCTATGACTTATATTTGCGCAGCATCGCGCTTCCGCACGATGTTGCCCCTAAGAACGATGCTATCGCGATGCTGGAACGGGCCGTGGGTATTGACCCCGGTTATGCGCCCGCTTGGGCGGCTCTGGGGATGCGGTATTACTACGACGCCATCTTTGGAGGCGGAGGAGAAGCAATTCTCAAGCGTTCGGACTCGGCATTCGAACGCGCATTGGCGCTCGACCCGAATTTGATTTCTGCCGCTGGGGCGCTGATTACCAACCAGGCGGATCGCGGCAACATTGGAACCGCCTACGTGCAAGCGTCCGCCCTGGTTAAAGGACGACCGGAAAGCGCCTCCGCCCACTTCGTTCTTGGCTATGTGCTGCGCTATGCCGGGTTGTTGGATGAAGCGGCACGAGAATGCGACGCTGCCATCAAGCTGGATCGGGGCAACTACCAATTTCGATCGTGCTCCTGGGTCTTCATTCGACTTGGTGAACCGCAGAGGGCAATGGATTTTGTTCGCCTCGATGCGGGTTCGGATTGGGCGGCAAGACAAACAGCCTTTATCTTGATTGGCCGAGACAAACCGGCCGAGGCGCTGCAAAGCATCCAGAGAATGTCGCACAATCCTCTGATGGGTCATGATCTGCTTCAGGCGTGCCTTGACCCGCTGTCGGCATCTCAATTAGAGGGAAGCACGCGAGCGGTCGAAACCGCCGCGCTAGCAGGAGTTGATGTGGAGCCGCGATATGTCTTCGGAACATTGCTGTCGTACTGCGGGCAGAAGGATGCCGCCCTGCGCATGCTGAGAAGCGCCATTGAACACAACTACTGCGCGTATCAGAGCCTGCGGTTCGATCCGCTGCTGGTAAAGCTCCGCGGAACTCCTGAGTTCAGCGAACTGGTATCAGAAGCGGAAGAGTGCCAAGGCCGGTTCCTTGCACAGCGAGAACAGAACCCACATTAGAAGGCAGCCACCCGAAGCGTAGGACCTCGCCTCTCGCTGCGTTCTCCTCTGATAGCCGAGCTTCTGATCGCTACTATTCAACGTTGATCGTTGCCCGCTTCTACGCCACCTTGAGAGACAAAGAGCAGCCTTCGATTGGCTCAACATCGCGTATCAGCAACACGATTGGCTGCTAATTGGTTTCAACACTTATTAGCGCCCAGACGAAACAACGTCAGCCCGGCTCTTCGGGATCAGAATCTAAACAATCGAAGCGGGAAAAATGAGGTGGTTGCGGGGGTTGGATTTGAACCAACGACCTCCGGCCCCT
>Ga0302325_10002457_pt1 | contig 45005 bp, 34 predicted proteins | sample Palsa_T0_2_FD_201948 | JGI IMG/M metagenome (GOLD analysis project Ga0302325, IMG submission 201948) | Peat permafrost microbial communities from Stordalen Mire near Abisko, Sweden - Palsa_T0_2 | ecosystem: Environmental > Terrestrial > Soil > Palsa > Peat permafrost | place: Sweden: Abisko... | reverse complement strand
CAGCGGGGCGAAATACTTGTAGGCAAAATCGATCGTCGTGATCTGCCGGCTGGACCGAAAAGACCCGACGTAGGCTCCATTGAAGTTGTAGACGTTGTAGCGCGTCGCATCGCCGTCATAGTAGCTGACCTCGCCGCCGAGGAAATGATGCCCGCCCACCATGCCGCCGAGCTCCGCGCTGACGCCGGCGGCGTTCCAGTCAAAGGCGTAGGGAATCGTGATCGCTCCGGCCAGGTGCGTGTCCGACTGATAGCCGCCGGAGTAGCCATACCCATAATACGGAGCGCCGGGCGGCGGCGGCGGGGGCGGCGCCGGCTCATAGGACGGGGGCGCGGGCGGAGACGGTGGAATGTAAACGGGAGCCGAATCGGACGCGGCTGGAGGCATCTGAGCCCGGAGGGTGGCGGCACCGAGGACCGCGACCGCAACGATGGATAGGTAGGTCGTTTTCATCGCGCGGTTTGGACCCGGTCAGGACAAGGGGTGTTCCGCGCAAGCTTTCTGGAATGATAGGGCTTAAGAAATTGGATGACAGAATCTTAAATTGCGGACCATCCACCGGGACTCGTTCGATGAACACGCGGGCGCCGGACCCGGCTCAGTCGAAGCGCTGCCGCGAGTTCTCGCGCAGGTAGGCGGCGATCTCGCCGGCGAATATTTCCCCGAATTCGGCCCGCTTCTTTTCCCCGACGCCGGGGATGCCGTCCATCGCCTCGGCCGCCTGGGGATAGGCGCGCGCCATCGCGCGCAGGGTCGTGTCCCCGAAGACGATGTAGGCCGGCACCCCGCGCGCGTCGGCCAGGCGCTTGCGCAGGCCGCGCAGGCGCTCGAACAGGATCTCATCACAGGCGATGTCGCTCCCGCCCCGGCTCCGCCGGGTCTTGGGTGCCGCGATGGATTTGGTCAGGAGGACGGGAGCGCGCGCCTTCAGGACCGCGAGGCCCTCGGCGGTGAGCTCAAGGGTCGCGTATTCACCCTCGCTGACGGCCACGTGGCCGAAGCGGATCAGTTCGCGCCCCACGGCCGCCCACTCGGGCCGCGAGATCTCGCTCCCGATCCCGTAGGTCGTGAGGCGGTCGTGGTTCCACCGGCGGATCTTTTCGGTGTCGGCGCCGAGCAGGACATCGACGATGTGGTTCAGGCCCGTCCCAAAGCGGCTGGCCTGCCGGATCCGATAGAGGCAGGAGAGGAATTTCTGGGCGACGATCGTGCCATCGTAGCTCTCGCGGGGTTCGAGGCAGTTGTCGCAACCGCCGCAGTTCTCCTGCGGGTAGGTCTCGCCGAAATACGCGAGCAGTTCCCGGCGCCGGCATCCCGCGCTCTCGGCGTAGTGCACCATCTGGCGGAGCTGGGCGCGGGCGAGATGCCGTTCGTGGTCATCGGTGATCTCGTCGAGAAAGTGCGTCTGCTTCGCGACATCGCCCGCGCTGAAGAGGAGCAGGCACTCGCCCGGCAGCCCGTCGCGCCCGGCGCGGCCCGTCTCCTGATAGTAGCCCTCGATGTTCTTCGGCAGGTCGTGGTGGATGATCCAGCGGACATTGGGCTTGTTGATTCCCATCCCGAAGGCGACGGTGGCGCAAATGATCCGCGTGTCGTCGCGCAGGAACTGCTCCTGGTGCCGGGATCGCTCGTCGGCCTTGAGGCCGGCGTGGTAGGGCTGCGCCAGCAGGCCGCGGCCGACGAGGGAGGCGGCGACCCGGTCGGCGGCCGCCCGGCTGGCGCAGTAGATGATGCCGCTTTCCCTCTCCCGGGGACGCACGAACTCCAGGATTTGCTTCAAAGGCTGGTCCTTGGGCACGACCCGGTAGGCGAGATTCGGTCGATTGAAGCTGGAGACGAAAATGGCCGGATCGCGGAGCTGGAGGTGCGCGGCGATGTCCGAGCGGACCCGGGCGGTGGCCGTGGCCGTGAGGGCCATCAGGGACGCGTCTGGCAACGCGGCCCGCAACCGCGCGAGTTGGCGGTATTCCGGCCGGAAATCATGGCCCCATTCGGAGACGCAGTGCGCCTCGTCGATGGCCAGCGCGCTAACGTTCCATTTCTGGAGGTTTTCCGCCCAGCCCTCGAGCATCAGGCGCTCGGGCGCGACGTAGAGCAGCTTATATTCGCCGCGGTGCAGGTCGCGCAGGCGCGTGCGGGCCTCGTCGGCACCCAGGCTGGAATTGAGGAAGGTCGCCGCCACCCCGCTCGCCCGCAGGGCGTCCACCTGGTCCTTCATGAGGGCGATGAGCGGCGAAACGACGATCGTCAGCCCCGGCCGGGCCAAGGCGGGAAGCTGGAAGCAAAGCGATTTGCCGCCGCCGGTCGGCAGGAGGGCCAGCACGTCGCGGCCGGCGAGCGAGGCCTCGATGATTTCGCGCTGGTGGGGCCGGAATTCGCCGTAGCCAAAGACGCGCTTCAGGAGGGCGGAGAGATCGGGCGCGGCGGACATCGGCATCCTTTATGATGGCAAGCGGCGGCGACGGCAGGAAAAAAGTGTGACTCCGCGAATCCATCCGGCCATCCTGGCGTCGACCCCCCGATGAAAATGGATTTACCCCGCCATCGCCTGCTGGCGGCGCTCGGTCTCGGCGCCACGGCCCTCGTCCTGGCCATTCCCACCCGCGCCCAAGGTCCGGCCGACGCCCTGGCCGAGGGGTTTGCCAGCCCGCCGGACTCGGCCAAGCCGAGGGCCTGGTGGCATTGGACCAATGGCAATGTCACCAAGGATGGCATCCGGAAGGACCTGGAGTGGATGAAGAGGGTTGGCATCGGCGGCATGCAGCTCTCCGACGTCGGGGCGGGCGGGGGCCAGACCGTCGAGCCGAAGATCCTCTTTGGGCATCCGGAATGGTTCGAGGCGGTGCGCTACGCCGCGGAAGAGGCCGACCGCCTGGGGTTGGAGATGTCGATCTTCAGCTCCGCGGGCTGGAGCGAGACCGGCGGGCCCTGGGTCGAGCCGGAGCAGGCGATGAAGAAGCTCGTCTGGAGCGAGACCGCCCTGAACGGGCCGCAGAGCTTCCACGGCGTGCTCCCGCAGCCGCCCTCGAGCAACGGCCCCTTCGGCAACCTGGCCGGCGGAGGGCGCGCGGCGCTCGGCGGGGCTCCCGATCCCACCTACTACGGCGACAGCGCGGTGGTGGCCTATCGCACGCCCGCGGACGAGTCGGACACGGCCGAACTCCGTCCCCAGGCGACGACGAACGCGGGGCCGATCGACGCGAAGGTTTTGATGGATGGCGACCTGAACACCTCGCTCGCGGTCGTCCCGCCGGCGGGCGGCGGAGCGGCCTGGGTGCAGTACGAATTTGCCCAGCCGCTCGCGGCGCGGGCGATCACCATCGTCGCCCCCGGTCGCGGCGTCCCCTTCGGCCGCATTCTCGTCAGCGACGACGGGGCGAACTTCCGCACGCTCGTGGAACTTCCCGGACCCGACATGTATCGGGCCGCGACGATCCGCACCTACGCCTTTCCCCTGACCACGGCGCGCTTCTTCCGCCTGGAAATGACCCGGGCGGCGGCGACGCCCGCCGTCGTGATGAGCCAGGACCAGACGCTGCCGGCCGAGCGGTACGTCCTGGCCGAGTTCGTCGTCCACACGGGGGCGCGGGTGAGCCACTGGCAGGAAAAGGCGGGATTCAACTTTCTCTACGAGTACGAGTCGACGCGCACGCCCGACGTGCCCGCCGCTTCCGCGATCCCGGCCGGCGCTGTCGTCGACCTGACGGCCAAGATGGCCAAGGACGGCAGTCTCGCTTGGGAGGTCCCGCCGGGGAAGTGGACCATCCTGCGCATGGGCTACTCGCTCACCGGGGCCAAGAATCGCCCCGCCCCGCCGACCGGCTCGGGTTACGAGGTCGACAAGCTGAGCCGCAAGGACGTGCAGTCGTATTTTCACGGTTATATCGATCCCATCGCGAAGCAGATCGGCCCGCTCTTCGGCCGGAGCCTGCGCTATGTGACTATGGATAGCTGGGAAGCGGAAAACCAGAACTGGACCGAGGAGATGATCGGCGAATTTCACCGCCGCCGCGGCTACGATCCGACCCCGTACCTTCCCGTCCTGGCCGGCCGGGTCGTCGGCAGCGCGGAATTGAGCGACCGGTTCCTCTGGGATTTCCGCCGCAACCTGGCCGACATGTTCGCGGACAACCACTATGGCACGATGGCCGAACTGCTCCGCCAGAAGGGCATCGGGATTTACGCCGAGGCCTCGGGCGTTTCGATGGATATCATGGAGGACACGCTCCTCAATAAGAGCAAAGTCGAGATCCCGATGGGCGAATTCTGGGTCCACGCGCTCCATCCGGAACTTCAGTACTACGCGGATGTCCGCGGCGCGGCGTCGGCCTCGCATGCGTACGGGAAGCGGCTGGTCGGGACCGAATCGTTCACCGGCGGCGGCTACGAGGCGCCCGCCACGCTGAAAAACATCGGGGACTACTGGCTCGCCCAGGGCGTCAACCGCTTCATGTTCCACACCTCGGCGGAACAGCCGCTCGACACCAAGCCGGGAAACACGATGGTCGGCACGCACATCAACCGGAACATCACCTGGGCGGAACAGGCCAAGCCCTACATGACCTACCTGGCGCGCAATTTCTACATGCTGCAGCAGGGGCTCTTCGTGGCGGACGTCGCGTATCTGCTGCCCGAGGGCGTTCCCTCGAGCCAGCCCTTCTGGGGGGCCGGTCTCCAGCCGGCGCTGCCGGAAGGCTACGATTATGACTGCATCAACGCGGATGTCCTCCTGCACCGGGCTGCGGTCAGCGCGGACGGGCGCATGGTCCTGCCCGATGGCATGAGCTACCGCGTGCTGGTGCTTCCGCAGCTCGACCGGATGACGCCGGCCGTGCTCCGCAAGGTGCGCGAACTTGCAGCCGGCGGCGTCACCGTGGTGGGGCCGCGCGCCGTTGGGTCGCCGAGCCTGGCGGGCTATCCGGCGGCGGACGCCGAGGTCCAGGCGCTCGCGGCTGATGTCTGGGGCGATCTCGACGGCGTCATGCGGAACAAGCGCTACCTTGAAAAAGGCCTCGTCTTTTGGGGCCTGCCGCTGTCGGAGGTCCTGCCCGCGATCGGCTTGGTGAAGGACTTTGAGCCCAGCCGGTCGCTGGATTCCGATTATGCCTGGATCCATCGGCGTTCCGACGACGCCGACATCTATTACATCTCAAACCGGACCGACCAGGCCCAGGAGCTCGCAGCCCGCTTTCGGGTCAGCGGGAAGGAGGCGGAACTCTGGCACGCCGATACCGGAAAGATCGAGCCCGCCGGCTATGCCATCGCGGACGGACGCACGACCGTCCCGCTGCATCTGGCGGAGCGCGAGTCGGTCATTGTGGTCTTCCGGCATCCGACGGACCAGGCTTCCCGCGCCGTTCCGCGCGCGCGCGAGGCGACGCTGCTGACCCTGGGCGGTCCCTGGGATGTGAGCTTTCCACCGAACTGGGGCGCGCCGGCGGGCCTCACGCTCGCGAATCTGGAATCGTGGAGCGCCAACGCGGATCCGGGCGTGAAGTATTTTTCCGGCACGGCGACCTATGCGAAGACCGTGTCGGAACCGGAATCCTGGGTCCGCCCGGGAGCGAGAGTTTTCCTGGATCTGGGCTCGGTGAAGGACCTGGCCGAGGTCTCGGTCAACGGCCACGCGCTGGGGATCCTGTGGAAGCCGCCCTACCGGATGGACGTGACCGATGCGCTCGTGCCCGGGACGAACCAATTGGAGATCAAGGTCACCAACGAATGGACCAATCGGCAGATCGGCGATCGCCTTGGGCCGCCCGAGAAGCATGTGCTGACTTCGGATCCCGTGGCGGCCTTCGGCCGGCGCCCCGCCGTCCTGGGCGATGCGGGGCTGCTCGGTCCGGTGACCGTGGTGTCAGAGACGAAGGAATGATTTTCAGGCCTTGACCGCGGTGTATTCGCTGAAAAGGCCGAGCGCGCCGGCGCGCTGGGCCGAAGTAAAGCCGGCGAAGCGCAGCGACTCCAACACAGCCGCCGGAGGCACGCAGGCGTCCATCGTTTCCCAGAAATACGCCATCATGTCGCTGGCGGCATGGCTCCGGGTGACGAGCCGCGTGAGCAACGGATAAAGTCTGCCAAAATAAGCGCGAAAAAGGAAGCCGCCCATCCGGCCCTGGGGTTTGGTCACTTCCAGGATGAGCAGCCGGCCGCCGGGCTTCAGCACCCGGTGGTATTCGCCAAAGGCTTCCGCCAGACTGGTGACATGCCGCAGGGCGTAGCCCATCGAGAGGAAGTCGAAGGTCTCGTCGGGAAAGGGAAGCTGCTCGGCCCGGCCGCGCACGAACCGCGCGGCTAGCTTGGTTTTGGCGACCCCGAGCATTCCCTCGCTCGGATCCAGACAGGTGATGCCCTCGGCCGAACCCAGCACCTTCATCGCCGCCACCGCGACGAGGCCGGTGCCGCAGGCGACATCGAGCAGACGGTCTCCCCGCCGCAAGCCGGCCCTTTGCAAAGCCCAGCGGCGATAAGCCCCTCCGCTTCCCAGGAACCCCCACTCGGCCACGCCATCGTAGTGCTTCGCCCCCGCATCGAAGAGCCCGTCGACGAAAATGCGTTTGCCTTCAACGCTGGTATAGCGCCCGCGCAACAGGGGATGAGGACCCATGACTCTTGCTATTCCGGAATCGGCCCGTCCGCCAGCGGAATTCGGAGGCTCGCACCTTGCCCGCCCCCAGGGTCCCGGGTCTGGCGCAAACACCTTAAGTCGGCCTGGCGATTTTGGCGGGGCGGCCCGGATCGTGGATCAACCGCCGGCCGCGGGACGAACCTGCTGATCGGAGCCGTAGACGTAGGTGACGCCATCCCACGTGAAATCGAGGGAGGGCGCGCCGCCCTCTTCCACGAGGTGGCAGGGAATTCCGCCGGCCTGGAACGCAAGATAGGCCCGGCGGATCTGCATGTCCGCATCGTCGCCGGCAATTTTCTCGGGGATGACGTCGGCCTTCGCTTTTTGCTGCGTCTGCATGGCGATGAGCTGGTCGCGGAGCTGGGTCAGGGCGGCGGGGTCGCCGATGGCATCCAGGTATTCCTTGGGCAGGGTGAAGCGGCCGAGCGCGGGGATGAATAGCCCGAGTTTTTCACCCGCCTGGTAGGCGGCGAGGCTCGGCGCATCCGCCAGCAGCACGGCCTTCTCACCCGGATGGTTTTTGGCGTAGGTGGCGCAGAAATAGGCGCATTCCATCAAGGCACCGTTCCTGATGCAAAGATAGGGAAGTCCGGTGAGGGGATTCACCGGGAGCGGCTTAGCCTGCGTGCCCACGTCCGGCTGATAGAGGTATTGCACGCCGTCCCAATCGAAGACGAGCGCCTCGAGATGCCGCAGGGGATGCTTCTTATCCGAGGGAATATCCAGCGGCTGGAGAACGCCCGCGCGATCTGTGGATCGGCCGATGGGGGAGATGGTCACCGTCGAGCCGTTCACATCGATCCAGCTGATGGCGACCGGCACGATTCCGGCCCGCTTCGGACTGCGGAGGGCTTGGTAGGTCCAGCTCAGGATCTCGCTCGATGGCTCGGCAAAAGCCTGGACCATGCCCATCTTCAGAAGGTTATTGCCAAAATTCCGCGCCCTCTGGGCTCCGGGAACCGCAAATGGGTCGGAACCCTTGTCAAAGGTTGTGGGCTGACCGGCCAGCATCGCCAAAATTCGGTAGTCGCCCGTCTCCTCGGCACGCACCATCAGAGAACCAAGCGTGGCAGTCGGAACCTCAGCATCGCCGAAGGCTGCTTCGTTGCTGGGGTTGAACTTTGCTCCGGCGTAGGACTGCCGGGTATCCACAATGAATTTCTTGGCTCGAGCCAGCCCGTCCGGGCTATTGAGGTCAGCGGCAACCAAACCTGGGATGCGTTGATTCTCTCCCAAGGCGTTGCTGCTCGCGAAGACCTTTCCTCCCCGGGTATAAACAGTCGTGGCGGAGCGAATCCTTTCGCCCTTCTCGGTGGTGATGATGACCGCCTTCTCCTCGGGATGCTCCCCCAGGTAGCGGTGCCTCCAGAGGATGGCCTCGATGAGCGCTCCGCTGCGCAGGGAGGGGAACGGGCCGTCGAAGAGGTGATTCAATTTTTCAATGCCGCTATCGATATTGGGCCCCAGTTCTCTCGGAGCCGACACATCATATGGGGGCAGTTGCACCGGCGGGGCGGGCGAGGGATTGACGACCGGCTCGCCGCAAAGCGGCGAGGCCACGACCAGGCAAGCGGGCAAGAGCGCCCAATGGCCAAATCGCGCGGACCGTATCCGAGGTTGAATGATTGGCGGCACCATCGGCGCCCTATTGGGCCGCGAGCGCCGGGTGGCCGTTGCGGGGGAGCAGCTCCGGCAGGATCACGGCGTGGCTCATATCGCGGCCAAAGAAAGACCTGGCACCGTTGACCAGGGCCGGGAACGTCTCCGCCATCGTGACGCCCTCGGAACTCGCCGTCATCTTGGTCCGCCAGAGCAGCTTGGGTTGTCCATGCGTCAGGCGCCCGGCCCCGTAGACCGAGGCCACCACATAGTAGCGGTCGCCCTTGGTCTGCTCCACCAGCAGGCGGACCGTGGGATCGCTGCTTTCAAAAAGCTCCAGGGGCTGCATCGCGGCGACTCCGCTACCGGTGCGAAGGAACTGATCCTGCTGCAGCAGGACATTGGCGACGGCATCGGAGAATTTGTCGCCGCCCACGAGCCGGGCCCTGAGGAGGAAATTCTGCCTCGTGGCGATGTCGTTGACGCCCATCACGTCCTCCGGCGGCTGCGGCACATCGGCGCCGGTGTCGGCGTTCCCGGGGTTGGTGCTGACTCCGTTGGGAAAGGCGATGCTGGGGAGAGATTGACTGGGCGTGCCGTTGCCCGTGGCAAAGCCCGGATTGATCCTATTGTCGATGGTGTTGGCCGATCCGCAGATGAGCACCATGACCAACTCGGCCGGATGGCTCGAATCCGCGGGCAGGTAATGACTGTCGGCCAGCGCGCGCCGAAGCAGACCCTCCACCGCGGGCAGCGGCATCGCCTTGTTCCGACCGTATTCCGTTCCCTCGTTGTGATAGTCGATGGATTGGATGGCGTAGTACGCCGCACTTTCGGCCGTCGGCGCCGGCACCGTCCGGCCGGCGTCCGTCATTTCCGTGATCACCGTCATGTGCGTGGCCGGAGCCTTCTGCAGGCTTTTGGGCAGGAGTGAGAATCCGGATCCGCCTCCGTCCTGGGTTGCGCAACCCGGGAGCAAAGCGGTGGCCGAAAAAAGGAAGAGAATGCCGAGGCGGAAGCGTGGCATTGGCGGGGCGGGTCGAGGGCTCATTCCCAATCAATCCAATTTGAGGCCGCTTTCAATTGCCTTTTACTAAACTTGTCCTCCGCACCGCGGGCGGGTGACACTGGTGCCGCCATGGCCCCGTCCGCCCATCTGCCGCAGTTTCATGTCGTCGGTTTCACCGGCCACCGCCGGTTGGAGGACGGGCCGGGCGTGGCCGGCGCGATCCGGGACGCACTCGCCGCGCTCCGGCGGGAGGCGCCGGGTGAATGGATCGCGCTGTCGTCGGCGGCGGCGGGCAGCGACGCCCTGTTTGCCCGCGAGGCGCTCGCCCAGGGCTGCGCGTGGGAGGTCGTGCTGCCCCTGGCGCCGGCGGAATTCAAGCAGGACTTCACCGCGGACGAGTGGCGCGAGACCGAGGCCCTGCTCGCCCGGGCCGAACTCGTCCGCATCCTCACCGAAAGCGGCCCTCGCGAGGATGCCTTTCTCGATGCCGGGATGGAGACGGTCCACGACGCGGACATCGTCCTGGCCGTCTGGGATGGCGAGCCGGCGCGCGGCAAGGGGGGCACGGCCGATGTAATCGCCTACGCGCGGGACCTCGGCCGGCCGCTCATCATCATCGATGTGCGGACTCTGGCGGTCCGGCGGGAAAACGCGGCCGCCTTCGCGGCGCGCGACCATGATCTGGAGTATTTCAACCGCCTGCCTCTTGCGCCGGCTTCGGCCTATGGCGCGGCCAACCCCTTCCAGGCTCCGGACGAGATCCTGGCCTTCCAGCGCAAGGTGGACCACACCGCCAGTCGCGGGGCACCGCAATTCCGCCGCCTGATCGCCTCGACCACCGTCCTCCACGTGCTCGCGACGCTGATCGCCGCGGCGGGACTGGCCTTCGCCTGGCATGCCGCGGTGCTTCCGTGGATGAAGCTCCTGTGCCTGGCCGGGGCCCTGGGGGTGGCGCTCCTTTTGCGGAAGCAGGGGGCCCATCATCACTGGGTCCGCTCCCGGCTGGCGGCGGAATTCTGCCGATCGGCCCTCGCCACCTGGGGCTTGCCGCGGGCCGCGCCGATCTTCGCTGAACTCGATCTCCCGGGGATGCGGGTGGTCGCACGCGCCCTCCAGGTGTTGCACCGCCGGACCGCCGGCGTAGAGCCTGTCCCGATGGAAGATTTTAAGCGGCTCTATCTCGCGCACCGTATTGATGACCAGCTGGGTTACTACGAGCGCCGCCTCGCCAAGGCGCTCCCCCAGCTCGTCCGGCTGCGCGCCGGCTTCTGGGCGGCCACCGTGTCGGCTATCACCTGCACGGCCGCCTATGCCCTGCACCACGTCTGGCATTATGCCGACCTGCCGCCCGCGGTGGAGGAGTGGCTCTTCTATTTCCTGCCGATTTCACTCCCGGTCGTGGCCGCGGCATTCATCTCCCTCATTTCCATCAATGATCTCCACCGCCGGGTGGCTCGCTACCGCGAGATGCAGGCCGTCCTCCAGGCGGCGCGCAAACAGGTCGCGTATAGCCGCACCTGGAGCAGCCTCGAGCGGGTCGTGCAGCGGACTGAGCAGGCCCTGCTCCAGGAGGTCATCGAGTGGCACTCGATCACGAGCTTCGCGGAATCGCACTGACGCCAGGATCGGTGGAGGCGCGGGTGCGCAAAAACTGCGCACGCAGGTCGTCAAATGGGCAAAGTATGCGCGCCTGTAAAATCGTAAGCCATTACGATATAATGCTTTAATTGATGGCATTGGAGCTGCTATCTTATCCGGGCTGCTATCGATAGATCCCCCCAAACATAAAAAAATATGAACGTGTTATCCAAATACATTGCGCCTGCCGCCCACTTCGTGCGCCGCGGGCTTATCGCCGGAATCGTGCCCATGCTGGTCGCTGGTGCTCTCTCCACTGCGGTGTTGGCCCAGGATATGCCGCCGGCCGGTGGTGGTGGCGGCGGTGACGGCGGTGGCGGTGGCGGTGGCGGCGGCGGGCGCCGAAACCGCGGCAATTTCTCGCCGGAGGCCATGATGGATCAGCTGAAGACCCAGATGGGCGTCACCGATGATGCGCAATGGGCCGCAATCTCGCCTCTCATCACTTCGGTGATGGATCTCCGGCGCGCCACGGCTGCCGGCGGTGGGTTTCCCGGCGGCGGTGGTGGTGGGCGGCGTGGTGGTGGCGGCGGCCGCGGAGGCCAGGCGAATCCCGAAGTCGATGCGCTCCGCCAAGCACTCACGGACAATATGCCGGATGCCGAGATCAAGGCCCGGCTCGAACACCTCCGCGAGGTGCGCAAGCAAAACGAGACGAAGCTTGAAAAGGCGCGGGCGGATTTGCTGGCGGTCCTCACTCCGCGGCAGGAAGCCATCGCGGTCATGGTCGGACTGCTCAACTGACCCCAACCATGCTGGCCGACCCCGCATCACCCGTTGTGGCTGAAAGGGCTTTGCCCGAGCTGCTGACCCGCATGATTGCGGAGCGGCAGCTCACGGCCACCGACGCGCGCTCGTTTCTTGCGCAGAATTCCGCCGCCGAGGAACTCACGGAAGAGCGGGTGCTGCGCTGGCTGGCGCACGAATACGGGGTCGGCTATGCCGCGCTCGACGAACTCGAGCCGGACAAGGAAGTCCTCTCGCTCTTTCCCGCGCGGCTTCTTTTGCGGGACGAGCTCCTGCCGCTGCGGCGGATCGACAACCAGATAGAAATCGCGACCAGCCGGCTGTTCTCCCCCCAGGGGCTGGACGGCCTGCGGGCCCTCACCGGGCTGCGCCTGCGCCCGGTGCTGGCGCCGGCCGAGGTGATCCAACGCGAGCTGAAGAAGCGCCTGGGCGTCGGCGCCGATACGATCGACACGCTCGACGAGGCGAGCGGCCTGCAGGTCGTGGACGCGGACGCCGGGCCGGGCGACAACAACCTCGACAGCGGGGCCGAGGACGCCTCCATCATCCGCTTTGTCAACCAGGTGCTGAAGGACGCGATCGAACTGCGCGCCTCGGACATCCATCTCGAGCCCTTCGAGGACGAACTGCGGATCCGCTACCGCATCGACGGCGTGCTCCAGGAGGTCCCCGTCCCGGCCCAGCTGACGCGGTTCCAGCTGGCGATCGGCGCCCGCGTCAAGATCCTCAGCCATCTCAACATCGCCGAGAAGCGCCTGCCGCAGGACGGCCGCATCAAGGTGCGGATCGACGACAACGAGGTCGATATCCGCGTCTCCGTCATTCCCATGCTGCACGGCGAGGCGGTGGTGATGCGTCTGCTGCGCCAGAACAAATCGCTGGTCGGGGCGAAGCAGCTGGGCATGAACACCCGCGAATACAACTGCCTCGAGCGGGTGTTGCAGCTGCCCCACGGGATCGTGCTCGTCACCGGCCCGACCGGCAGCGGCAAGACCTCGACCCTCTACACGGCCCTGCACGAGATCAACGATTCCGAGCGGAAGATCATCACGATCGAGGACCCGGTCGAATATCAGATGAGGGGCGTCAACCAGATCCAGGTGAATGAGAAATCCGGGCTGACCTTCGCGCGCGGCCTGCGCTCGATCCTCCGCCACGATCCCGACGTGATCCTGATCGGTGAAATCCGCGACGCGGAGACGGCGCAGATCGCCGTGCAGGCGTCGCTGACCGGTCACTTGGTCTTTTCCACGCTCCACACCAATGACGCCGCCGGCGCCATCACGCGTCTCGTCGACATGGGGGTCGAGCCCTACCTGGTGGCCTCCTCGATCGAGGCGGTGCTCGCCCAGCGGCTCGTGCGGCTCCTCTGCCCGCACTGCAAGGTGGTCGATGACACCCCCATGGCGAAGTCCTATCGGAAGCGCCTGGGGATTCCGGATTCGGCCACGATCTACCGGGCGGTGGGTTGCCGCGAATGCCGGCAGACCGGCTACTTTGGCCGCCGCGCGATCTTTGAGTGGATGGACACCGATTCCGAGATCCGGCAGCTGATCCTTGAGAGCGGGTCCACCGACAAGATCCGCGCCGCCGCGGTCCGCGCCGGCATGACCACGCTGGCGGCCGACGGCTGCCGCCTGGTGAAGGAGGGGGTGACGACGATCGAGGAGGTCCTGAGCGTCACGACCGTCCACGAATCGGAGCCGGCCGTCCCGGCGGCCAAGAAATCCGCGGAGAGCGAGAATTCGGCGGCCTGACGGCCCCGCCCTGACCCTTCCGAACCGATCCGCGGATGCCCCAATTCACCTACAAAGCCCTGAAGCGCGATGGCGGCGTCGCGGAGGGCCAGCTGGATGCGAGCAACCGGCAGGATGCGATGCGGCAGGTCGAAATCCTGGGGAAACCCATCAAGCTCTCCGAGGCGGGCGCCGCCGGATCCTCGGGTCCGAACGGAGCCGCCAAAGGGGAGGCACCGGCTTTCCTGGGCCTGTCGCTGAGCGGCAAGGGGAAGATCACCCCGCGGATTCTCGAAAACTTCACGCGGCTGCTGGCCAGCCTCCTGGCGGCCGGCGTGCCTTTCAGCCGCGCGCTGCAGATCCTCCACAAGGAGGCCACCGTGCCGGCGGCCAAGGAGAAGTGGAAGGAGATCTACGACAAGGTGATCGACGGAATGTCGATGTCCCAGGCCATGGCCCAATCGCCGGAGACTTTTCCCAAGGTCTATGTGGCCATGGTCGAGGCGGGGGAGACGGGCGGATTCCTCGACGTGGTCCTGGCGCAGATCGCCGATTTCCAGGCCCGGGAAAAGGAAAACAAGGCCAAGGCGGTCGCCGCGCTGATGTACCCGGCCATCCTGCTCGTGCTCGCGATCGGCGTGCTGATCTTCCTGATGGTCTTCTTCATCCCGCGCTTTCAGATCGTCTTCAAGAGCTTCAACGCGGACCTGCCGCTGCTCACGCAGATCATCGTCAAGGCGAGCCAGACCGTGCGCACCTATGGGCTGTACTTCATGGTGATCGCCGTGGTGGCCTTCTTTCTCCTGCGCAACTGGTTCACCTCGGAGAAGGGCCGCCGGGGCTGGGAGGGGATCATCCTGCGCCTGCCGGTCGTCGGTCCGCTGGTGGCGCAGTTCGCCATGGCCCGCTTCACCCGGATGCTGGGCACGCTGCTGGGGGCGGGGGTGCCGCTGATCAACGCCCTCAACGTCGCCCGGCGCTCGATCGGCAACCAGATCCTCGTCGACGCGGTCTCCGATTCGATCGACCGGGTCAAGGAGGGCGGGGCGCTCGGCACCAGCCTCGGCCGCAACAGCCGGCTGTTTCCCAGCACGATCATCGAGATGATCTCGGTGGCGGAGGAGAGCGGACGGCTCGACCAGGAGCTGATGCGGATCGCGGTCGTGACCGAGGGCGACGTCGACCGGGAGCTCAAGACCGCCGTCGCGCTGGCCGAGCCGCTGATGCTGTTCCTGATCGCCGCCTTCATCGGCACCATCTTCATCGGCATGGTCTATCCGATCTTTTCCCTCACCGATCACATCAAATAAATCCCGCTATGAATAGCCCAACTCCGCGCTCCGCGCCGTCCTCCCAGGCCGGCTTCACCCTGGTGGAACTCATGCTCGTGCTGGTCATCCTCGGCATCCTCGCCGGGCTGGTGCTGCCCAAGTTCGCCGGCCGCACCCAGCAGGCCCGCATCACCGCCGCCATCACCCAGATCTCAACCTTCAACACGGCGCTCGGCGCCTACGAGGTGGACTGCGGCTCCTATCCGTCGAGCCAGGTCGGGCTGCGGGCCCTGGTCGTGCAGCCGCCGGACGTGGCGGGCTGGCGCGGGCCCTACCTTGAGAGCGATATCCCCCTCGATCCGTGGGGGCGCCCTTATCTTTATTCGTACCCGGGGAAACTGAATCCGAGCGGCTATGACATCATCTCCACGGGAGAAAGCGGGCAGGCAGGCGCGGCCGACAACCTCTATAATGCCGGTATCACGGGCAGATAAGAGCCATGACCTCAATTCGCGGCGCGGCTTCACGCTGGTCGAACTGTGCGTCGTCATGATCCTTCTCGGCATCGCCGCCGCGTTTGTGGCCCCCCACATGTCGACGTTTTTCCGCGGCCGCGTGCTGAATTCGGAGGGGCGGCGCCTGCTCGCGCTGACCCACTATGGGCAGACCCGGGCGATCGCCGAGGGCGTGCCCGTCCTGCTCTGGGTCAACACCCAGAAGTCCTCGTACGGCCTGATGACGCAGTCGGCCGCCGCCGACCCGGACGACCGGGCCTCCAGCTTCACGGCGGATGCGACCCTGACGCTGGAGACGGTGGGGCCAAATCCGGCCCCGACGTCGGAGGCCGGCGACGAGCTGCTCGGGGTGCCGAGCGGGCTGGCCGTCATCCGGTTCCTGCCCGACGGATACTACGACCCCAGCAGCCTCGCCAAGATCGTGATCCGCCAGGGCACCGAAGGGGCGCTCGAACTCGTGCCGACGCCCAATCTGCTCGGATATGAAATCCTTCCCTACAGCAAGAACTGACGGCCGCCGCCGCGGTTCGCCGGCCTTCACGCTGGTCGAAGTGCTGGCGGCCATGCTCCTGATGGCGATCATCATTCCGGTCACCCTGCAGGGCATGACCATGGTCAGCCGGGCGGCCCAGCTGGGCCAGCGCAAGACGGCCGCGATGCGCGTGGCCGAGCGGGTGATCAATGAACAGCTGGCGCTCGTGGCCCAGGGGCAGACCGTGCAGAATTCGGCCAGCGGCACCGAGACCGACGGCGGCCTGGATTATCCCTGGACCATGCAGACCGCGGTCTGGCCCCAGGATACGATGACGAAGATGACCGTGCGCATCACCTTCACGCTCGAGGGCCATTCCTATGAGATGAGCCTGAGCACCCTGTTCGATCCGACCGCCAACACCCCCGGCACGCCGGGCACCACCGGGACTCCGACGTCATGACGATGACCACCTCCGGCTTTCCCCGCGCGGACAGCGGCTTCACGCTGATGGAGCTGCTCATCGCCACCGTGGTGGGGGCCTTTGTGCTGCTGGTCATCAACGGGACCTACTTTGGCGCGCTCCGGCTGAACAACCACACCCAGGACCGGGCCGAGGACGACCTGGTCCTGCAGCGGGCCCTGGAACTGGTGCGGCACGACCTCGCGGGAGTGATGCTGCCGGCCGCGGCGACGGCCACCCCGCCCGTCGGCACCTTCTCGGGACAGTTTCAGGACACGCCCACCAACTCGCCGACCCAGGAATTCACCGCGACGCGGGTGAGCCCGGACCTCTACACCACCACCGGCGAGGTGAACGGCTGGAATCAGTTTTCCGAGGTGCAGGTCGTGGCCTATTTCCTCGCGTCGGCGAACGACGGCAGCAACACCAAGAGCCTGGTCCGCGCCGTCACGCGCAACCTGCTGCCGGTCTCGACGCCGACGACGGACGAGCAGATCCTGCTCACGGGGATCTCGACCGCCGAGTTTGACTATTACGACGGCACCCAGTGGGACACCACCTGGGACACCACCGCGACCGCGACGCTGCCGGTCGCGATTCGGTTCAGCCTTTCGCTCGCCCAGGGCAATGCGACCCAGCCGGCCCCGCCGATCGAGGTGGTGGTTCCGGTGCTGGCCGCCACCAAGACCACCCAGCAGCAGGCCGCGCAGGCGGCGGCGACCGGAGGAACCTGATGACGCGTCCACCGTCAACGGAGGCTCCCGGGCTGCAGAGCCGGCGCGGCTCAGTGCTGATCATCGTGATGATAATCTGCCTGGGCTTGGTCACGCTCACGGTCTATTTCGCGTCCGCGGTGGATTCGGAGCTTCAGGCCTCGGCCAACCGGGTGGGGCAGATCGAGGCCCGCCAGGCCGTCATGGGCGCCGCGCGCTATGCCGCCTACATCCTGAACAATTATGCGATCGACGGGGTGGTGCCCAACAGCGGCATCGCGCCCGATCCGACGCAGGACTACTATTCGGCGTCGCTGCGGGTGGGGGACGAGACGGGCGATCCCCATTTCTGGTTCATCGGCCGCGATCCCAATAATCCCCCGACCAACCAGGTGGTCTTCGGCCTCGTGGACGAGTGCTCGAAGCTCAACCTCAACACCGCGACGGCGACCATGCTCGAGGCGCTGCCCATGGTCAACATGACTCCCGACTTCGCCACGGCGATCGTGAGCTGGCGGACCCGCTCATCCTCGTCGAGCAGCAGCGCCTCCAGCAACCAGTACTCGACCCTGGATCCGCCGCGGCTCAACAAGGGCGCGCCGTTTGAGTCCACCGACGAGCTGCGGCTCGTCTACGGAGCCACGCTGGATCTCATCCTCGGCGAGGACACCAACCGCAACGGCGCCCTGGATCCCAACGAGGACGACGCCGACCAATCCCCCCCCCACGACAACCAGGACGGACTGTTGCAGCCCGGCATGCTCGAGTACGTCACGGCCTTCAGCAACCAGCCGAACACGACCACCACCGGCGGGGCGCGCGTGAACATCACCACGGTCCAGGGACGCGCGCGCCTTTCCGCGACCCTGCGGAGCAAGGGCATCACCGCGGCGCGGGCGGCGGCCATCATCCGGAACGTCGGCCAGGGCACGTTCACCAGCGTGGCGGATTTCATGATCGCAAGCCGGATGACGGCCACGGAATTTGCGGAGGTCCACACCGCCATCACGGCCGGCACGGGCACGGCGGTGCAAGGCCTGGTCAATGTCAACACCGCCAGCCTGACCGTGCTCTCGTGCATCCCGGGCATCGGCCCGAACAGCGCCGCGAGCATCGTGGCCTACCGGCTGGCCAATCCCACCGTCCTGACCTCGTTCGCCTGGCTCCCGCAGGTGCTCAGCGCCGCGAACATCCGCCGGGCCGGCCCGTATATCACCGACCAATCCTATCAGTTCTCCGCCGACATCGCGGCGACCGGCCGCTTCGGCCGCGGCTACTGCCGGGAGCGGGTGGTTTTTGACACCTCCCTGGGCATCCCGCGGATCGTCTACACGGAGGATCTGAGCTCCAGCGGCTGGGCGCTGGGCGCGCAAGTCCGGCAGGATCTGGCGGCCGGGCGCATCAATTGAAAATGAAATTCAACCTGAAAAAGCGACCACAGTCGGTGCTGGGGCTCTCCCTGGCCAATGGGCAGCTGCGCGCCGTGCTGGTCGCCCGCTCCAAGGGAAGCTGCGAGGTGGTCAAGTCCGCCGCCGCCGCCCTGTCGCTCGACATCCTGCATCCCGAGGCCGAATTGATCGGCCAGGAGATCAAGAATCACCTCGATGCCGCCGGCATCGGAGAGCGCCACTGCGTGATCGCAGTCCCCGCGAGCTGGGTGATGAGCCAGCATACGAAGCTGCCGGACCTGACGGCGGCGGAGGACGTGGACAGCTTCCTGCAGCTCGAGGCGGAGAAGGGCTTCCCCTGCGACGCCGCCCAGCTGCAGATCGCGCGCTCCCCGCAGCGTTCCGAAGCGGGGTCCTACGTCACCCAGCTCGCGGTGCGCAAGGAGCAGCTGGATCATCTGGCCGCCGTGGCCAAGGCGGCCGGGCTGAAGCCCGTCAGTTTTTCGCTGGGGCTCACCGCCTTGCCGGGCATGATCGCGCCCGCCGGCGAGGGCCGGATCACCGTCGCGGTCGAGCAGCCGGGAGCGGTGCTGGTGGTCTCCGCCGGCGGCGGCATCGCGGCCTTCCGCACGTGCGAGGCGACGATCGAATCCGAGGCCGGGGAAAAGGTCGTCAACGGCGGCGCGGTCGCGCGCGAGCTGCGCATCACCTTCGAACAGGTGCCGACCGACCTGCGCGCCAGCCTGCGCCAGCTGCGCCTCTGCGGTGACGAGCCGCTGGTCCGCCAGCTGGCGGAGCGGCTGGCGGATTGGGCCCGCGAGTCAGGCCTGGCGATCGGAGGTGCGGGCGCGCTGGACGAGCCGCTGCCCGTCCTGATCGCGCAGGGCGTCGCCACGCAGTGGCTGGAGCCGAACGGGGCGCGGATCGAGTTTTTGGCGGCGCGCCCGGGAAGGGTGCAGGCCCTCATCGCCCGCTACAGTGCGAAGCGGCTCGGGACCACCATCGCGGCGGTGGGCGCGGCGGCCGCGCTGACCCTGCTGGTCTTTGGCTGGCAGGAATTCCAGCTGGTATCGCTCCGCTCGGAGTGGGACGGCATGCAGGCGCAGGTCACGGCGCTCAAGGACGTGCAGGACAAGATCCGGGAAAATCGGGCTTGGTACGACCGCTCGTTTCCCGATCTGCGGATCCTGGCCGCCATCACGCGGTGCTTCCCCGAAAATGGCAACCTGACGGCTCGGACCATCAGCATTCAGCAGGCGGCGAACGGCACGACCATCAATATCAGCGGCACGGCCCGGGACGGCCCGAGCTTCCTGCGCACCCAGGACAACCTGAGAAAGGTGAAGAATATCCAGAATCTCAAGGTGGAGGGCATCAGCGGCAAGATGCCGGCCCAATTCAACGTGACCTTTCACTGGATCGAAAATTCCGGATCATGAAAATCAATCTGCCAAATCGCCAAGTTCTGCTCCTCAAGATCGCCGCGGTGGGCGTGGGTCTTTTGATCCTCAATTCGGTCGTCATCGGTCCGTTGGGAGACCTCTGGTCGGACCACGCGGCGGAGATCAGGCGGCTCAGGACTTCCGTGGCGGACGGCCGCAGCCTCATTGTGCGCGGTCCCGCGCTGCGGCAGCGCTGGTCCGAGATGCAGCACGGCGCGCTGCCCCGCGACCAGGCGCAGTCGGAACACGACTTGATTTCGGGATTGGAGAACTGGGCCCGGGCGAGCGGCGTCGAACTCGGATCGCAAAAGCCGCTCTGGAAGCACGGCACGACCGATGACTACTCCCTGCTGGAATGCCGGCTGGATGCGACGGGCACGCTTATGGCTCTGACCCGATTCATCTATGAGCTGGAGAGGGCGCCGCTCGCGCTGCGGGTGGAATCCGACGAACTGCTCTCGCGCGACGATTCGGGCCAGAGGCTCACGCTCAGCTTGATCGTGACCGGTCTGAAACTCTCTCCCCTGGAGGGCAAACCATGAGACGGCGTCCTTCCTGGATCCCCGGTCAGGGTATTCCCGCCGCCGCGGCGGTCGCGCTGCTGCTGGTTTCCGCCGCTGCCGCCGCCCAAGGACCGGCCCCTGCGGCTGCGGTGCCGGTGGGCGCCTCCGTCCCGGCCGCCCCGCCACCGGCTCCAAAGTCTGTCCCCGCGGCGAGTCCGGTTCCTCCCGCCCTGGCGACGGCCATGGCTGCCTTGCCGGCCGGGTCCACCACGAGCTTCACGACGTTCCAAGTCATCGGCAACTTTAACATCTTCAATTCGAACCGCATCGGCTACGTCCCCGGCTCCGAGCAAGCCCGGATGGACACGATATCGCTGGTCGGGACGATGCAGTCCGACAAGGGCCGGCTGGCCCTCTTCGACAGCACCGACCGCAACAATCGCAAGGGGGTGCACGAAGGCGAAACGATCGCCGAATTCACCGTGACGAAGATCACGGAAGGGGGGGTCGAGCTCATGCGCGATTCCAAGCCGCTGTCCATGAAGCTGGGCCAGGAACTCCGCCGTCCCGTGGGCGGGGCTTGGACGCTTGGCTCCATGCGCCGGGCCGATCCGGCGGCCGCGGCGGCCGCGGCCGCAAGCGCGCCCGCCATCCCGACCGACGCCTCTGACATTATCAAACAACTCATGGAGCAAAGACAGAAACTACAGAAATAATGAAAACCACCCTATCCAACCTTACCCTCGGGCTAGCCTTTGTCGCGTTGGCCGGCAGCGGCTGGGCCCAGGACGCATCGCCCTCGCCAGCCGCCGGGGATGCGGCGGCCGCATCGGCGCCGAGCCGGGACGGCATCCTGCGGTTCAACTTCAAGGGCGCGCCGCTCGAGCAGGTGCTCAATTACATGAGCGATGCCGCCGGGTTTGTGATCGTGCTTCCCGGGCCGATCAGCGGCACGGTGGACATGGTCAGCGCGCGGCCTGTTTCCCGCGAGGACGCGGTGAACCTGCTCGGCATCGCGCTGAACAAGAACGGCTATGGCATGAGCCGCCAGGGCAACACCCTGATCGTGTCATCCAAGGATGACGCCAAGAACCAGAACATCCCCATTCACACCGGCGACGACCCGGCGGAGATTCCCATGACCGCGCAGATCGTGATGCAGATCATCCCGCTGCGCCATATCGACGCGACGCAGGCGTCCAAGGATCTCGCGACGATGATCCCCAGCTCGTCGACGCTGACGGCGAATCAGGACAGCAACTCCCTGATCGTCACCGACACGGAGATGAACATCCACCACATCGTCGAGGTGGTGGCGGCGCTCGATGCCTCCATTGAGACCGAGTCGACCACGCAGGTTTTCCACCTGAAAAATGCGGACCCGATGGAGATGGCGGCCCTGATCACCAATCTCTACGGAACCCCGACCACGACCACCGCCGGCGGCGCCGGCCAGCAGGGCCGCGGCGGCCTGGCGGCCGCCTTTGGCTTCGGCGCGGGCGGCTTCGGTGGCGGCGCGGGCGGCGGTAATCGCGGTGGCGGCGGTGGTGGCAATGGCGGCAATGGCGGGCGCGGCGGCGGCGCCGGCGGCAACAACCGCTCCGGCGGCGGGCGATCGATCCCCGTCGTGGCGGTCGCCGATCCGCGGACCTACTCGGTCGTGGTCACGGGCGCGAAGGCGCAGCTGCCCGACATCGCGGAGATGATCAACCGGCTGGATTCCGACTCGGGCCGCAAGCAAAACGCCTACACGATCACGATGCAGAACGCCGACGTGCAGCAGGTGCAGCAAATCCTGCAGAATCTCTTCCAGAGCAGCACCACCTCCCGGTCCTCCACGACCACGCAGGCTGATCCGCTGAGCACCCGCGCGACGACCAACGCCCAGGCGGCCAACACCACTCCCGCACTCAATCTCGGCAGCTCCACCTCGGGGGGCGGAGCCCGTTGAGCCGCGATCACCTTACACCAACCAAAGAATCCATTCCTATGATCTCACGAAAAATTCTCTCGGGTCTGCGCCCTCTCGGCTATGCGGCCTTGCTGCTCCTGGGCGCCAGCCACGCCCTGGCCCAAGCCGGCGGCGGCGGGCGGGGCGGCGGCGGCTTCGGCGGCGTCGGTGGCGGCACCGGCGGCGGCCTGGGTGGCGGCGGCGGCGGCGGGGCCGGCGGCGGTCTTGGCAGCGCCAGCGCCACGCGCAACTACACAAATTCGACGATGGTGGGCGACGCCATGATCTCCAGCGACATGGAGTCGCGCAACTTGATCGTCGTCACCGACGCGAAGACCTACGGGATCATCAAGCAGATCGTGGCGGACCTCGACCGCCCCCGGCCGCAGGTGCTGATCGACTGCGTCTTCGTCCAGGTCACCCATTCCAACGAACTCGATTTGGGGGCGGAGCTGACCTACAAGGGCCCCATCGCCATCGCCACGAATCCCACCGGCACCGCCACGACCCAGTTCGGCCTTGGCCTGGCCGGCGCCGCCAACGCCGCCGTGCCCGACCTCGGGACCGGATTGCTCGCGCAGCCCGGGTCCACAACGACGGCGAACTCCGGGGTGACCAGCAGCAACGGCGCCTTCTACAGCCTCGTTGGCAAGGATGTGAACGCCACGATCCACGCGCTCTCCGCGGTCAACAAGACGGAGATCCTTTCGCGCCCCTCGGTGCTGACGCGGAACAACCAGCAGGCGACGATCCTCGTCGGCCAGACGATTCCCATCATCACCAGCTCGACGCCCAGCGCGCTCACCGGCGTGGCGACCAACACCATCGAGCAGCAGGACATCGGCATCATCCTCAAGGTGACGCCCTTCATCACCGCGGAGGGAAATATCGAGATGATCCTGGATCCCGAAATCTCCTCGCTCAGCTCCCAGAGCGTGCCGATCGGCAACAACGTGACCTATCCGGTGATCAACAAGATCTCGGCCGACACCGTGGTCGTCACCCCCAACAACCAGACGGTCGTCATCGGCGGCCTGATGCAGACGCAGAAGACCTCCACGGAAAACAAGGTGCCGCTCCTGGGCGACATCCCGATCCTGGGCTATGCGTTCAAGTTCAAGACCACCAATACCGCGAAGACCGAGCTCATCATCTTCCTCACCCCGCACATCGTGCGCGATCCCTCCGACATGGCGAACCTGACGATCCAGGAGCGCGCGCGGATGGAACTGACGCCAAAGGCTTTCGATAATAATGAGTTGAGCAAATACGATACGGGCATTAAGTAATATTTGGCTGGGAATGAGCGCCCCCTCGGGTGCCCGAAGTTCCTTCCGCCTCCCATGCGCTGGCCGATTGCCCTACGAAAGTGGATTGTCCCGATCACGCTCGTCGGATGCGCGCTGGCCGTCTGCGCGTGGCAACTGGAGGAACACCTGCGGTTCCGTCGCGCCTCCGAGGATGCCCTGATCAAGCGGGGCCGCGACATCACCTCGACGCTCGGGGTGGTCCTGCGCTCGCAGCGGCGCTTCGGGTTGATCGTGGCCAAGGAGCGCGTTGAGCCGTCCCTGCAGGCCCTGATCCAGCCCGAGGAGCTCGAATCGATCGCCATCATCTCGGTCACGGGCGATCCGCTGGCGAGCGCCGGCCGGCCCCCGAACCTGGGCCCCGACGTCCTCAGCGGGGGCGGCGTGCAATGGGGCGCCCACACGCTGACGATGATGAATCTGATGGATCTCGGATCGGGCGGGGCCGAAGACGGTTCCCGGCCGGTCACCGCCATCGTCATGTCGGACGCCGAGCGCCGGGAGGCATTTGGATCCGGCGGCCGGAGGGTCCGCGGCGATGCCCCGGGCGCTTCCGGCCCCGCCGCGCCCTCCACCGCCGGCCCCGCCGCTGCTTTCGCTCCGGGAGTCGCCGCCGGGCCCGGTGCGCCCGGCCCCACCGCCCCCGCGGGATCAGCCGCGACGACGAACGAGCAGCCGCGCCCAACGCTGGGCCGGCCGAGGGGCATGACGGATGAACAATACCAGTCCGTGATTCATCAGAACGGCGCCCACGGCCTGGTCCTCTCCGTGTCCACGGACCAAATGCAGCAAAAGATCCGCAGCGATCTCCTGCTGCGTTCCCTGGTCAGCCTTCTCGCCATGGGCGCCGCCATCATTTCGAGCATGGCCTGGCACAATGGCGGCAAGAACGCGGAATTGCAGATCCGCCTGATCAAGGCGGGCGAGATGAACACCCACCTCAAGGCGATGAATTTCGCCGCCGCCGGGCTGGCCCACGAGACCCGCAACCCGCTGAACCTGATCCGCGGGTTCGCCCAAATGATCGCGATGCAGCCGGAGACCGCGCCCGCGCTCAAGGCGCACGCCTCCCAGATCATCGAGGAGGCGGACCGCGTGACCGTGCAGCTGAACGAGTTCATCAACTATTCGAAGCCGCGCGAGGCCCACTTGGCGCCGGTCGAGGTCAAGCGGTTGGTGGCCGATGTCGCCCGCACGCTCCTGCCCGATCTCGAGGAGAAGCGCATCACGCTCACGCAGCCCGAGACCGCCTGCGTCATCGAGGCCGACGAGCCGCTGCTGCGCCAGGCGCTCTTCAACGTCCTGCTCAACGCCTCGCAGGCGGTGGCGGCCGGGGGGCGCATCGACATCCGGGTGGCGCAGGCCGGCCCGCGGGAGGCCATGCTGGAAATCAGCGATGACGGACCCGGCGTGTCCGCCGCGGAGCGCGAGAACATCTTCAAACCCTATGTGACCATGCGGCCCAAGGGCGTGGGGCTTGGGCTGGCCATCGTGCGGCTGATCGCGTCGGCCCATCGCTGGGAGGTGGTGTGCCTGGCCAACGAACCGCATGGCGCCCGGTTTCGCTTCAGCGGGCTCCGGGTGGTCGCCCCCTACGCATGAAGGATCCGGCCGCCGCCGCCGCGATTCTCATCGTGGACGATGATCCGGGGCAGCGCAGCCTGTTGGAGACGTTCCTGCGATCGCGCGGCTACCGCACCGAGTCCGCCGGGTCGGGCAAGGAGGCGCTGCAAATGCTGCATGAAAAGAAATTCGCGATGATGATCAGCGATGTGCGCATGCCGGGGATGTCCGGCATCGAAACGCTGCGGCGCGTGCGGCACGAGCATTCCACGCTGCCGGTGCTCCTGGTCACGGCATTTGCGGACATTCGCAGCGCGGTCGCCGCCATGCGCGACGGCGCCGTCAATTACCTCGCCAAGCCGATCGACCTGGACGAACTCATCGCCTCCGTCGAGTTTGCCACGAGCCGGCCGGCCGCGGCGCCCACCCCGGTGAACCCCGTCGGCAGCCTGCCGCCGGGGATCGTCGCGCGCAGCCCGCTCATGCAGGCCGTGTACCGCGATGCCGCCGTCATCGCGCCTTCCGCCAGCCGGGTCCTGATCACCGGCGAGAGCGGGGTGGGCAAGGAGGTGGTCGCCGAGTTGATCCATGCCTGGAGCCCGCGCGCCACGGGGCCCTTCATCAAGGTGAACTGCGCCGCGATTCCGGAGAATCTCCTCGAGAGCGAGCTCTTCGGCCACGAGAAGGGCGCCTTCACCGGCGCCGTGCAGCAGCGGATCGGGCGCTTCGAGGAGGCGAATGGAGGCACGATCTTCCTCGATGAAATTGGCGAGCTTCCGCTGGCGCTGCAGGCGAAGCTGCTGCGGGTCGTCCACGACGGCTCATTCGGGCGGGTCGGCTCGAACCGGGACCTCCACACGGACGCGCGGGTGCTGGCGGCGACGAACCGGGACCTGGAGGCCCAGATCGCCGCCGGAAACTTCCGCGAGGATCTCTTCTACCGGCTGAACGTGATGGAAGTGCATATTCCGCCGCTGCGCGAGCGGCCGGAGGACATTGTGCCGCTGGCGACCTATTTCATCGGCAAGTTTTCGCAGCAGAAATCGAGGTTTTCGAGCGCGGCCACGGCCTGCCTGGTGCGCTACCGGTGGCCGGGCAACGTCCGCGAATTGCGCAATGCCATGGAGCGGGCCGCCCTCCTGTCCCGGAGCGACGTGGTGCTGCCGGAGCATCTGCCGAGCCGCGTCGTGGCGGGGGCGAGCAACCAGCCGGCCGATTCGGCCGAGGCGATCCAGCTCGAGCAGATCGAGCGCGAGGCTATCCTGAAGGCCCTGCGCAAGAACAACTATAACCGGACCGAGACCGCCAAGGAGTTGGCGATCAGCCGGCGCGCCCTCACCTACAAGCTGCAGCGCCTCCGGGCGGAGGGCATCGCCATCGATCCCCTCGAGCCGCTGTCCTGAGGGACCGAAACGCTGAGATTTTTCCCGGCGGCCGACAGAGATTGCCGAGGCTCGGCCCGACGACCACACTCCCGCACCCCTCTCCCCCCATGAAATATCTCCCTGCCTCAACGCTGCTGGCGCTGGCCATCCTGGCCGGCTGCGCCCGGCCGACCACGGACGCGATCGCCCTCAACAATCAGATCTCCGAGCTGAAGCGGCGCAACGCGCTCCTGGACGAAAATTACCGCCGCGAGCTGAAGTCGGTCCAGACGACGGTCGAGAACCTGCAGCATGAGCTCGATGCGCTCGCCCAGAAGCAGAAGGACGACAACGTCCAGGTTTATTCCGACGTCATCAAGGCCGTCCACGGCCTGCTCGACAACTTTGACGACAAGCTCAACCGCGTCAGCACGAAGGACGACTCGACCGCGGAACTCCTCAAGACCGAAATCCGGAGCGTGCGGGCGGAGCTGGGCACCAAGGCCGACATCTCGCGGTTGAACGAGCTGAAGAATCGGACGCTCGGCGAAGATGAGGACCTGGCGCTCCTTCCTCCGGAATCGCCCCTCAAAAACCAAATTGGCGACATGCAAAGGCTGCTCGTGCAGCCCAGCGAATTGGAAACGCCCGGTGGGGTGGCCTTGCTCGAAGCCAAGGGCACGTTCGAGAAGCGGATCGGAGACCTCGAGGAGGATGTCCTGGCGATCGACAACCGGATCCGGGCGGCCGCTCCCTGAGGGCGTGTTCGCGAAATATCCGGGCTACGACTTGGCCGGCGCCACGGGTGTGCCGTCCAGTTTGGTGTCCTCGTTGAGTTCGAGCCGGAGGTAATCGTAGACGACGCCGCTGGTGAGTTCCCCGGCGGGAACGGTCAGCTGCAATTCGTTTTCCCCGGCCTTCAGTTTCGAGGCGTCAAATTTCAGGGTCTGCTCCTGCCAGACGCTCTTGTCGGTGTTGTAGCGGAGGGCATTGGAGCTCAGGGGGTGGAGGTCCCCCACGCTCTCGCCGTTGACGGCGACGCCGAGCTGCGGGGTGTCGGCGCCGGCCAGAGCCACGCGCAAGGCCGCGGACCCCGCCGAGGCTTTGTCCAGGTTGAATTTTATGGTCCAGGTCGTCGCGCGGCCGCGGCCGTAGACGCGCCACGGATCGGCGGTCGTGCCGGGCGGCTCGGCCTTGACCCACCCGAAGCGCTGGTTGGCCGGATCCTTCGCGTCGGGATTCAGCCACGCCCGCGACTCTCCGTGGGGCACCTGCTCAAAAAACCAGTCCCGGCGGTAATCGCTCTTCCCGATCGTGTACGTGATGTCGTTCGGAAACAGGAGGGGATAGCGCAGGCCCCAGCCCCAGAGCCAGTAATTGTCGCCGTCGCCCTTGAAGAACTTTCCGCCCGTGCGGTCCGGATAGCCTATCTCCCACACCTGCCGCCCATAGCGCACGGGTTTCCAGGCGATTTGGCCGAGATCCAGCGTCTGGCCGGCCGTGACGGTGATGTTCGCCCGCGCGAACTCGCCCAGCACGCCGTCGGCGAAGGCATGCAGCGTGTAGGTGCCGGGCCGAACGTCGGTGATCGTGAATTTGCCATCCTCGCTCCCGTCATTCCAGAATTGATAGTGCTTCGCATCGTGCGCCCAGTCCTGGGGTGGGCGCACAAAGCGGCCGCGGCCGCCGAAGCCGCGGCGGCCGTTGCCGCCGGCCGGCCCAGGGCCGCCGGCGACCGGGCCGGGTGGGGCGGCGGGCGGGGGCGCGCGGGGGGCCCGGGGGCGCCGGGCTGCGGGAGCGCGGGGGGCGGGCGGGTAGGGGAGGCCGGGGGGCGGAGGGGGCCGGGGGGGCGTGGCCGCCTGCGGGTCGTCGAGCACCAGCTGGCCCGTCACGTTGCCGCGCTCATTCTTGTGCGGATAGTCGACGCCGTTGACCCAGGCATAGGGCCACTTGGCTTTCTCCTCCCTCGCCTGGCTGAGAGCGTCCTGCCACAGGGCGGTTGCATTGTCCTTCCAGGCGCCGGGCACGGTGGGATTGCCGGCCGTGGCGGCCAGCGTGTCGAGATCGGCCTGGGTGGGTGACGCGAAGCTGGCCAGCGCGTTGACGTAGATATAAATCGGGCCGATCACCTTGCTCCAGGCCTCGCCGGCCGCGACGTTGCAGGAAGCGCCGCCGCCGTAGTGGGTGCCGCGCCAGTAATCGAGGATGATCGGGTCGGGGTTTCCGTTGTCCCCATAGTGGCAATCCAATTCCTGCTTCGAGGCGCCGCCGCTGAGGTACTCGATCGTCGGGTTGATGAACCAGATGCCGATGTGGTTCCGCGTGCTCGACCAGCCGTAAGCGGGCGTCTTGTACTGCACGGCGGTATAGCTGTATTTGTGCTCGACCGAATTTTTGTAGACGCCCTGGCTCATGATCCGCTGCTCCTTGGCGTGGACCACCACGCCCTTGCCCCAATCGAGGGGGGCGCATTCGAGCAGGTTCCGGTCCGCGTCCACCGAGAGCCAGTCGAACGTCTGGCTGATGAAGGTGATGAATCGGCTCTCCGGCACGTTGAGGGGGCCATAGGAGGCGGGGTGGGAAAAGATCCCATAGGCGTAGAGCCCGCTCTCGCCCCGGCCCAGGGCGTAGCGGATTTCGAGGTCGCAATTGATCATGCCGCCGGGGGCCCCGCCGGGGGAGCCGGGCGAAAGTCCGGCCGATGGATCGCCCTTGGTCACGCCCTTGACGGAGACCTCCGCGCGGTCGCCGCCGTTGGTCGCCGGGTCGATGGTCAGGGATTGCGTCAAACCGCCGACTTTTTCCGCCGCGGAGGGATTTTCCTCCCAGACGCCTCCGCCCCCACCCTGATCATGGCCCATCGTCTCGATGCCCTTGAAGACCAGCGACTCCACGCCGCCGGTGCGCTTGTTGATGCGGGCGGTCACGATGCCATTGTCCAGCGTGAAGGCCTTGTCGTCCTGCACCACGGTCACGGCCGTGGCGACGGCCGGTTTGGCGATGACCGGCGCGCCCGCGCCGCCGGCGGCGGCGCGGAGCGCGGGAGCGACCAGGGAGAGGGTGATCGTGGCGAAGACCGGGAGGGCGGAGAGAAGTATTTTCATGCGAAAAGCTCGCCCAGCGTCTGAAATGGGCAGTGGCAGGCAAGACGGCTGAAATCGGAGATCGATGCGGGGACGGTGCCCCCGGCTTCGTGATCGGACAGTGCGAATGGACGATCTTTGGCTCGATTGCCGCGGGCATTGGCTTCAAATAGGAATCGATCATCGCGGCTTCCGTCGGCTGCGCCCCCATGAACCCCCTTCGATTTTCCCCGCCCCTTATTCTCGCGGCGGCCGTTGCGTTCCTCGCCGCCGGACCGGTGCTGGCCGGACCGGAGCCGGCCCCGGCGGCCACGCATTTTCTGATCACGGATTTTGGCGCCGTCGCCGGGGGGTCCATCCTGAATTCCTCCGCGATCCAGAAAGCCATCGACCAGGCGAGCGCGGCGGGCGGCGGCGTGGTCGAGATCCCGCGCGGAACCTTCCTCAGCGGCTCGATCTTCCTCAAGCCCGGCACCGAGCTCACCCTCGATGAAGGGGCCGTGCTCCTCGGCTCCAATAAAATCGAGGACTATCCGAAGCTTCCGACCCGGATCGAGGGGCACTTCGAGCCTTGGCGGATGGCCCTCGTCAACGCCCAGAACCTGGATCGGGTCCGGATCGCCGGAAAGGGCAGGCTCGACGGCAACGGCATCCTGTTCTGGGCGGCTTTTTGGCAGCGGCGGAAGGAAAACCCGCAATGCACCAACCTCGAAGTCGAACGCCCGCGTCTCATGTTCATCGACCGCTGCCGCGACGTGCGGATCAGCGATCTGACCCTCCAAAACTCGGGATTTTGGAATCTGCATCTCTACCGCTGCCGCGACGTCGCCATCGAGGGGCTGGGCATTTTCGCGCCGACGACGGGCCCGATTCTCGGACCGAGCACGGATGGCATGGACATCGACAGCTGCCAGGATGTGACCGTCCGCCGGTGCCGCATCTCGGTCAACGACGACAATATCGCCCTCAAGGGCAGCAAGGGTCCGCTGGCCGACCATGACGCCGACAGCCCTCCGGTCGAAAATATCCTGATCGAGGACTGCGAGTTCGGCGACGGCAACGGGATGGTCACCTGCGGGAGCGAAGCGACGCTCATCCGGCATGTCACCGTCCGCAATTGCCGGATCACGGGAAAGACCAATCTCGTCTGCCTCAAGCTTCGGCCCGACACGCCCCAGGACTACGAGGACATCACGATCGACGGCATCCGGCTGAGCGGCGGCGCCGGCCGGCTTCTCCAGGTGGCGCCCTGGCGGCAGTTCTTCAATCTGGATGGCCATGCCGCCCCGACCCAGCGGATCAGCCATTTGACCATCCGGAACGTCACCGGGGCCTTCCGCTCGTTCGGCACCCTGCGCGGAAATCCCGGCGACACGCTGGGCGACATCACGCTCGAAAATGTCGACGTGCAGCTGGCTGAGCCCCGCCTTGCGCTCGGGCAGACGGAGAATCTCGTTTTCAAGAACGTGCGGGTAAACGGAGCGCCCTATCCGGTGCCGCCGGCGACACCCTGATCATCCCCCAATCGGCGCCGCCGTCCGGGCGCGGCTAAACGGGGGCCAATAGTTCGTCGATCGCCGCCAGGAGCACGTCGGTGGAAAACGGCTTGGTGAGCACCTTGGCCGCGCCCATGAGGCGCGCCGTGTCGAGGTAGTCCGCCGCGCTCTTGCGGCTGCCACCCGACATCGCGATGATCTTCACGGGCGGAGGCCTTTTCCTCAGCTCCATCAGCACCTCCAGGCCTTCCATCGTGGGCATGACGATGTCCGTAATCACGAGATCGGGTCGGGCCTGATCGAACAGCTTGAGCGCGGCCCGGCCGTCGCCGGCTTCAGTCACGGTGTGGCCAAAATGGGTCAAAGTCAGGCGCAGCATGTTGCGGACCGCGTCGTCGTCGTCGATGAGAAGTATTTGGGCCATGCTTAGCGGGTGGGTTGGGGGTGAAGAGCCGCCTGCACGGCGATGCCCAGCGCGTGGATGCTGGTGGGCTTGATCAAAAGCTGGCAGGCGCCCGCCGCCTTGATCCGCTCCGGGGTCAGCGAGAGGCTGTAACCCGTCATGAGGATGACGGGCAGCCCGGGCCGAATTTCGCCGAGTTGGCTGGCGAGATCCAGGCCGGTCATGCCGGGCATGGTCTGATCCGTGAGCACGAGCGCAAAGCGCCGCGGATCGGCCCGCACCAGGGCGAGCGCCTCGGCCGGTTTCGTGACGGACTCGACGTCGTAGCCGAGCGCGGCCAGCGCCTTCCGATGGAGTTCGGCGAGCAGTTTCTCGTCGTCGACGACCAGGACCCGCTCGCCGCTGCCCTGGGGGATAGGGCCGGCTTCGACCGGCAGCAGGGCCGTCTCGCCGGGGAGCACGGGAAAGTAGAGGCGAAAAATCGTGCCTTCGCCGAGCTGGCTGTGGACCGTGACCGCGCCATCGTGGCTCTCCATGATCCCATGCACGACCGACAGTCCCAGCCCCGTGCCCTCGCCGGGCGCCTTGGTCGTGAAGAAGGGCTCGAAAATCCGCCGGAGCGTGACCGGATCCATGCCTGTCCCCGTGTCGCTGACGGACAGGCGGACGTAATCGCCCGCCCGCAGCCGCGGCTTGGTGGCTGCGTAAGCCGCGTCAACCGTGCAGGTGTCGAGCCTCATCGTCAGCCGTCCCGTGCGGTCCTTCATCGCGTGCCAGGCGTTGATCCCGAGGTTCATCAGGATTTGGAGAACCTGGCTGCCATTGGCGAGCACCGTCGGCGCATCCGCCGCGACGTCGGTGTCGAACTCGATGGTCGCGGGGATGGTCGCCCGCATCATCTTGAGGCTTTCGAGCACGATCGGCTGCAGCTTGATCAGCTGCCGCGCCTGCGGCTCCTGGCGGCTGAACGTCAGGATCTGCCGGACGAGATCGGCCGCGCGATCCGCCGCCTGCGAAACCGCGCCCAGATAATCGCGCACCTTGGGATTGCCCTTCAATTGCATCCGCGAGAGTTCCGCATAGCCGCCGATCGCCGCGAGGATGTTGTTGAAATCGTGCGCGACGCCGCCCGAGAACTGGCCGAGCGCCTCCATTTTCTGCGCCTGGAGGAAATGCTCATCGAGCTGCTTGCGCTCGGTGATGTCCTGCGCGAAGGCGACGAAGGAGACGGGTTCCTCGCCCACCGGGCCGATGGCCGAGACGGCGATGTTGGTCCAGATGATCGATCCGTCTTTGCGCACGTACCGCTTTTCCTGTGTGAACTCCCGGGTGGAGCCGTCACGCAAGCGCGCCACGTTTTCCAAATTTGCGGCCATGTCCTGCGAATGGGTGATGTCGGCAAACGAGAGCAGCAGGATCTCTTCCCGGGTATAGCCCACCAGGTCGCAAAACCGTTGGTTGACCCGCACGAAGCGCCCGGTCGTCACATCGGTTTGCGCCACGCCCACCGCCGCCTGCTCGAAAACCGCCTTCAGCCATTGGTCGCTCTCGCGCTGAAGGAGTTCCGCGGACTTGCGCTCGGTGATGTCACGCGCCAGGCCGACCCAGCGCAGAACGTCGCCGCTCGAGTCGCGGACGGGGAAGGCGCGGTCGGCGATCCATCGCTCCGCCCCATCCGGCCGGATGATGCGGAATTCCTGGTCATAGGCTCCGGCCAGGGCCCGATTTGCGGCGGAGTGGAGCACCCGTTCGCGGTCCTCCGGGTGAATCGACTCCGACCACGAGTGCGGATCTTCGTAGATGCTCCGGCAGGTTCGGCCCCAAATGAGCTCGTAGGCCGGACTGATATAGAGCTTGTGCGAAGTCTTCGCGTCGGCGACCCAGAAGGCTTCCTGGATATTCTCGGCCAGTTCGCGAAATCGCGTCACGCTTTCCCGCAGCGCCGCCTGCGATTCCGCCAGCCGGCGGTAGCGATCGAGGCGGGTGATGGTGCGCACGCGCGCGCGCAGCTCGACGCGGTTGAAGGGTTTCGAGACGAAGTCATCCGCCCCCGCCTCGATGCCGGTGATCCGGGAGGCCTGGTCATCGAGCGTTGTGACCATGAGCACCGGCACTTCGGCCAGGCGCGCATTTGCGCGCAGCCGGCGGCAGACTTCGTAGCCGTCCATGCCGGGCATCATCACGTCCAGCAGGACAAGGTCGGGCGGCGTTTTGGCGGCCAGCTGCAGCGCCAAGGGTCCGCTGTCCGCGTCGATCAGCCGATAGCTTTCTTCGTCGAGAAGTTCATGGAAGGTCTCGCGATTGGCCGAGACGTCATCCACCACGAGGATGACCGGGAGGTGGCTCATGCCTCGAAGGGAGGATTACTTCGCCACCGGCTGATCGAGCAGTTGCGTGATCAGCGCGGCCAGCGTCTTCAGGCTCACCGGCTTGCTCATATAGTCCGTCGCCCCCGCCGCCAGGCAGCGCTCGCGGTCGCCCGGCATCGCCAGGGCGGTCAGCGCCACGATGGGAATCGCGTGGGTGGCCGGATCCGCGCGAATTTCCTGGATGGCCCTCAGGCCATCCATCACCGGCATCTGGATGTCCATCAGGATCAAGGCGGGGAGCAGTTCCCGCGCGAGCTTCACGGCGATGAGGCCATTCGGCGCATAGTGCATGGCGCAGCCCTTTTCCTCGAGGTAGCCGCCGATGGTCTGGACATTCGCCTCATTGTCCTCGGCGAGCAGAATCAGGGGGCCGCTCGGCGCCGCGGGGGCGGCGGCGGACGGGGCGACGACGGGGGCCAGGATCGGATCGCGCTGGAGAAAGGCGGCGAGCTGCGCGCGCGTCACCGGCTTGGTGAAATGCGCCGCCGCCCCGAGGGCCCGCGATCTTCCGGGCTCATCGACGACGGAGACCACCGCCACGGGAATGTCCCGGGTGGCGGGATCCTCCTTGAGCCGCACCAGCACCACCCATCCGCTGTCGCCCGGCAGCTGCACGTCGAGCAGGATCACGTCGGGCCGCTCGCGCAGCACCACCTCCACCGAATTGTCCCCCCGATTGTGGAGTATGCTCTCGAGGCCCAACTCGGCGAGATAACCCGCGAGGATCGCGCTCGAGGTGGGGTCGTCCTCGACGACCATCACCCGGCGGTAGCCCCGGCGGTCGACGGCATCCGGGACCAGCACTTCGCGGGCGGGGGCGCCAGCGGCGACTTGCGGCAGCGTCACGATGAAGCGGCTGCCCTGGCCGAGTTTGCTTTCGAGCGCCACGCTGCCGCCATGCAGTTCCGCCAGCTTCGCCACCAAGGCCAATCCCAGACCCGTGCCTTCCTGGGCGCGGGTCAGGCCCGAATCGATCTGCATGAAGGCGCGGAACAGCTTCTGCTCGTTTTCCGGCGCGATGCCGATGCCATTGTCCCACACCGCGAACCGCACCACGTTTTCGCCCTTCGGAGCGGTCACCGTCAGTCCGATGCGGCCGCCCTGCGGCGTGAATTTCACGGCGTTCGTCAGCAGATTGACCAGGATCTGCTTAAGGCGCCTCGGATCGGCCGTGAATTTCGTCACCTGCTGGTCGTGTTCGAAGGTGACGCCGATGCTTTTCTGCATGGCCTGCGTCCGCACGAAGAGGAGGCAACTCTCGCAGAATTCCGGCAGGGCTATCGCCTCCGGGTTCAGCTCGAGCTTGCCGGATTCGACCTTGGAGAGATCGAGGATGTCGTTGATGAGCGCGAGCAGGTGGGAGCCGCTCGAGGAGATGGTGGTGACGGACTTTAGCTGGCGCGGGGTGAGGGAGCCGGAGAGTTGCTCGAGGAGCGCCTCGCTCAGGCCCAGGATGGCATTGAGCGGCGTGCGCAGCTCGTGGCTCATATTGGCGAGAAACTCATCCTTGAGGCGCCCGGATTGGTCGAGCTCGGCATTGGCGCGGGCCAGGCCGTCGTGCAGCTTTTGCAGGGCCAGTTCGGCCTTTTTCTTCTCCGTCACGTCGCGGGCGGAGGCGAAGACGCCCTGCAGCCTGCGCTCCCGGTCGTAGAACGTGGTCGCGTTGTAGGACACCATCGTCTCCTTGCCGTCCCGCGCGCGGGCGGTGAGTTCATAGTCGGTGAGCTTGCGCTCATTGAGCACCAGCTTGATGCCCGCCTTGGCGCGATCGGGATCGGTGAAGCAGTTCTTGAACGGCGCGCCGATCAACTCGTCCCGGGTGCACCCGGTGAGCGTTTCCATCTGCTGGTTGACATCGGTGATGATGCCGAGCGCATCGGTCGTCATCAGCGCGTCGATGTTGGATTCGATGAGCGAGCGGGTGTAGAACTGCTGGTCGCGCAGGCGCTGATCGAGCTTCATCCGCTCCTCCTCGATCTGCCGGCGCGCGGTGTTGTCGGTGCCGATCAGCAGATAGCCGATGATGGCATTCTGCGCGTTGCGCAACGCGGTCACGGACACCACCGCCGGGAAGCGGCTGCCGTCCTTGCGGATGTAGGTCAGCTCGTAGATGTCCTCGATCCCGCGCGAGGCCTTGAAGGCCAGGGCCTCGAAGCCGGGTGTGATCGGGGTGCCGAGTTCAAAGCTGAGCTCCTTGGCGCGGGCGACCACCTCCTGCGGATCGGAGATATCGGCCGGGGTGATCTTGTTCATCACGTCGGCGGCCACGTAGCCCAGCATGCGCTCGGCGCCGACATTGAAGATCTGGATCACGCCCTTCTCGTCGGTGGCGATGCTCGAGAAGTTGGCGCTGTTGAAGATGGCGCTCTGGAGGGCCCCCGCCTTGACCAGCTCCTCCTCCGCGCGCTTGCGGGCGCTATTGTCGGTGCCGATCAGCAGATAGCCGATGATGCCGCCTTCGGCATCGCGCAACGCCGTGACGGACACCACCGCCGGGAAGCGGCTGCCGTCTTTGCGGATGTAGGTCAGCTCGTAGATGTCCTCGATCCCGCGCGAGGCCTTGAAGGCCAGGGCTTCAAAGCCGGGTGTGATCGGGGTGCCGAGTTCCAGGCTCAGCGCCTTGGCGCGGATAATCACTTCCTGCGGGTCGGAGATATCGGCCGGGGTGATCTTGTTGACCACGTCGGCGGCCGCGTAGCCCAGCATGCGCTCGGCGCCGACGTTGAAGATCTGGATCACGCCCTTGGCGTCGGTGGCAATGCTCGAGAAGTTGGCGCTGTTGAGGATCGCGTTCTGGAGCGCCCCCGTCTTGAGCACGGCCTCCTGGCGCCGAATTTCGGAGCCGGCCTCGGCTTCGCCGAGAGCGCCCCATCCGGCCTGCAGGGGAGGGGACGAGTTGCTCCGGGCGAATCCAGGTGGCCTCGCGATGCCGGTCGCCATTGACTTCGAAGCGATGATCAGCGCCTTAGATTTTCTGCGGGGATGTGAGATCATAAGTTGAAAAAATCTGCTGGAACTCGCGCCCTTGAATAAGCGTTCGACAGCTAAAACAATGGACAATCTCCATCACGCCTATGGGGTGAAACCCGTATATCAATGAACTGCAATGCATTGCGTGTCGGCATCTGCAGCCGGTCATTTCCCTTTTCGCCGGACAAAGGGCCGTTGCGCAAGCGTCTTCCGTTGCGACGGGATGCTCGGAGGGCCGGACCACAATTCATGGTTGGGTGCGCGAAATTTGGGTCGACAGCCAACCTGAAGAAACCCCTCATCGGCCCAAAGGCCCCCCATGAAAATCTCTGGAGACTTTCGCGCCCGGACGCTCGCTCGCGAGTGGCTGACGGGCACCTTCATCAATCTCGGCTCGTCGGTGACGACGGAGATCGCCGGCAACGCCGGCTATGACTGGCTGCTGCTCGACCATGAGCACGGCCCCGGCGGGGACGAGACGCTGCTGCACCAGCTCCAGGCGACCTCGGCCACGCCGGCGGTGCCGATCGTCCGAATCCCCGTCAACGACCCGACGCGCTTCAAGCGCGTGCTGGATGCGGGCGCCCACGGCGTCATGGTGCCCTACGTCAACACCGCCGCGGAGGCGCGGGCGGCCGTGACCGCCATGAACTATCCGCCGCACGGGCTCCGCGGCGTCGCCAAGTTCAACCGCGGCGCGGGCTTCGGAACCACCTTTGAGGAATACTACCTGCACGCCCACGAATGGCTCGTCCTGGCGGCGCAGATCGAGACCGCCGAGGCAGTGGCCAACTGCGAAGCCATCGCGGCCGTCCCCGGCGTCGACGTCCTCTTCGTCGGCCCGAACGACCTGACGCACAACATGGGCATCCGCGACCAGTTCGACCATAAGCTCTTTGTCGACGCGTTGCAGCGCGTGGCCGTCGCGGCGCGGCAGGCGGGGAAGGCGGCGGGGATCCTGGTGCACAATCCCGCCCTGGTGCCGATGTGCCGCGGACTGGGCTACACCTTTGTCGCCCTCGGCTCCGACGGCGGCGCCGTCGCCGCCGGATTGCGCCAAAATCTCGCCGCCCTGAAGTAAGGTAGAGCGGGTTGTCCCCAACCCGCTGGCGGCTCCGGCCGCGCTGCCCGTATACCCGGCGCGATGGGGACATCGCGCCCTACCTTGCCTGAGGTCCGGTCGGGAAGATATCCTAGTACACCTTGGTCATGCCTCCGTCGAGCAGCAGCGTCTGGCCGGTAAGGTAGGTGTTGGCCGGCGATCCCAGGAAGACCGTCAGCTTGGCGAATTCCTCCGGCGTGCCGTAGCGGCCGAGGGGAATCGTCCGGCAGGCCTCGGCCCGGACCTGCTCCTCCGTCATCCCGGCCTTGGCCGCGCGCAGCCCATCCAGATGCGTGATGCGCTCGGTCTGGATGCGACCGGGGGCCTGCACGTTCACGAGGATGTGATCCTTCCCCAGCTCGCCCGCGAGCGTCTTGGTCAGCCCCATCACGCCCATCCGGAAAGTGTTGGAGAGGATCAGATTTTCCAGGGGGGCCCGGACCGACGATGAGGCGTAGTTCACGATCCTCCCGCCGCCCCCCTTGCGCAGGTGGGGGAGCACGGCGCGGATCGTCCGCACGTAGCTCAGAAGATTCAGTTCAAATGCGCCCTGCCAGGCCGAATCGCCCAAGCCGTCGAAGGTTCCGGCCGGAGGACCCCCGCTATTGTTCACCAGGGTGTACACGCCCCCCCATTGCCGGACCGTGGCGGCGACCAGGCGCTCGACGTCGTCGGGCTTGGTCACGTCGGCCACCGTGAAGGCCGCCGCGCGCCCGGTCTCCGCCGCGATCTCGGCCACGGCCTGCGCCAGCTCCTTCTCCCGCCGGCCGGACAGCATGACGTTGGCGCCCTCCCGGGCGAACTCGAGCGCGGCCGCCTTGCCCAGGCCCGCGCTCGAAGCGCAGACGAGGACCGGTTTGTCGGTGAGCTCCAGGTCCATGGCGGCGCTGGCTAGGACGCCCTCGTCTTCAGATCGCGCACGGGGTTGCGCAGCGGCTCAAATCCGTCGATCCAGCACTCCACCACGTCGCCGTCGCCCAAGGGCACCGCCTGCGGCGTGCCGGTGGAGAGGATGTCCCCCGGCAGCCAGGGCATCACGCGGGAATGAAAGGCCACGAGATAGGGGGGAGGGAAGGTCATATGGGAGACTGTATTCTGGGCGTGAATCCTGCCGTTGATGACGGTCGCGACCTTGAGGCTCATGACGTCGGGGACCTCATCGGGGGTCACCAGCACCGGGCCAAAGCTGAAAAAAGTGTCGAAGCTCTTCGAGCGGGTGAGGTAGCGGGGGTTCTTCCGCAGGATATCCTCCGCCGTCATGTCCAGGATCGTGGTGAATCCGGCGACGGCGCCCAGCCAGTCGGCTTCCGCCACGTCCTTGCACGCGCATCCCATGATCACCCCCAGTTCGGCCTCGCCAGTCGTCTTCTCCGACTGGAGCGGGATCAGGATCTCATCGCCCATGCCGATGATCGTCGTGTCCGGCTTCATGAAGCTGGCCGGCTCCTCGTTGGGGGCCTTCTCGGCGAGGTCGGCGGCATGGGCCACGTAGTTCAGCCCGATCCCCCAGATCTTCCGGGGATGCCGGTAGAGCGGGCCGAATTGCACCGTCCCGGGCGGGAGGATGTCCCCCGTGAGCGCCTCGCATTTTTCGCGGCCGCCCGAACGATACCAGGCGTTGAGCCGTCCCACATGGCCGCCGACGATGAGCGAGAGGACGTCCTCGGGCCACATCAGCCGCTGCCAGGCGTTGATGGCGGCGATCGGGAGGATGCCCTGGGCCAGCACGAGGGCAGCCTCTTCCCGGCCGTGGCGTCGGATGGTCGCGAGTCTCATTTTGCTTTCAGGAAATCGATCCTGTCCTCCGGCACGACGTTGTCAAAACGCACAAAGATGAAGGTGATGGCGGCGGCCAGCAGCGAGGAACCGGCGAGAAAATAGAGCGCTCCCGTGAAGCTGCCGGTGGCATCCCTGATCAGGCCGACGACATACGGGCCCGCGGCTCCGCCGAGATTCCCCACGCCGTTGATCAAACCAATGGCTCCGGCGGCGGAGGATCCCAGCAGGAATGCCGACGGCAGCGGCCAGAAGACGGGCCGGCTGCCCCAGAGGCCGACCGTGGCCAGCGCCATGCCCGCCATGGCCCAATAGGGATTCGAGAAGAGGCCGACGCACAGCAGGCCGCCCGCCGCGGCCAGGGCCGCGCCGATGAGATGCCACCGGCGTTCCTTCCTCCGATCCGAAGAATACCCCAAAAGCACCATGCCGAGCGTTCCAACCACATAGGGGAGGGCGGTCAGCAGGCTCGTCTTCGTATTGGTGAATCCGAACTGCTTCACGATCTGGGGAAGGAAGAACACGATGCCATAGCTCGAGACGGTCAGCGTGAAATAGATCACGACCAGCACCAGCGTGCGCGAATCGGTCAACGCGCGCCAGAGGCTCAGGCGCCCCTTTTTTGCTATGGCCGCGCGCTCCGCCGCGAGCTTTTCCTCGAGCCACTGCTTCTCGTCTCCGGCCAGCCACGCGGCGGCCGCCGGCCGGTCGGTCATCCAGCCGAGAACCGCGAAGGCGAGCACGATCGCGGGGATCGCCTCGACGATGAAGATCCACTTCCAGCCGGCGATGCCCATGAGCCCGTCGAGCTTCAGGATCACGCCGGAAACCGCGGCGCTGACCGCATTGGCCAGCGGCGCGGCCATGTAGAACAGCGCGATGACGCGCGCCCGGTAGGACGCGGGATACCAGTAGGTGAAGTAGAGAATGATGCCGGGGAAGAATCCGGCCTCGGCCGCGCCCAGCAGGAAGCGCAGCACGACGAAGCTCGTCGGGCCCGCCGCGAAGGCCGTGGCGGCGGAAACCAGTCCCCAGGAGAGCATGATCCGGCTGATCCAGACCCGCGCGCCGATCCGCTCCAGCATCAGGTTGCTCGGCACATCGAACAGGAAATATCCGAAAAAGAAAATGCCGGCGCCCCAGCCAAACACGGATGCGCTCAGCCCGAGGTCGCGATTCATGGTCAGGGCGGCGATGCCGACATTGGTGCGGTTGATGTAGGCCACGAAATAGCTGACAATGACCAGCGGCAGCAGCCGCCAGGAAATCTTCGCAATCGTCCTGCGCTCAATTTGACTGCGCTGATCCCCGGACGGGGCCTGGGCTGGGCTGGACATGGGGGGTGGGGCGCCGGCCGGCGGCGGCTGGCCAAAGTGGAATGAGTGAGCGCCCGCGTTCTTTCGATCCTAAAGTTCCGCTTTCAATCTTGCGTCAGTTATCATTGGGAAAATCATCGCCTGGATGGATCCCGTCCCCGCCCCGCAGGGCATGAACAAGGGGCTCACGAACTATGGCGACCCGGCCTTCTCCTTGTTTCATCGGATGGCCTTCATCAAGGGGGCGGGTTATACGAGCGGCGCGCTGGCGCGGCCCATCATCGGGATCGTCAACACGACCAGCGCGTACAATCCCTGCCAGGGCAATGCGCCGCAGCTGATCGAGGCGGTCAAGCGCGGCATCATGCTGGCGGGGGGGCTGCCCATGGACTTCCCGACGATCTCGGTCCATGAGGGCTTCGCCCATCCGACGAGCATGTACCTGCGCAACCTCATGTCGATGGACACCGAGGAGATGATCCGGGCCCAGCCGATGGACGCCGTGGTGCTCATCGGCGGCTGCGACAAGACCGTTCCGGCCCAGTTGATGGGCGCGGCCTCCGCCGGGGTTCCGGCGATCCAGCTGGTCTCCGGTTCGATGTTGACGGGCGCTTTCCAGGGACGACGGATCGGAGCCTGCACCGACTGCCGGCGCTTCTGGGCCGCCTACCGCGCCGATGAAATTTCCCAGGCCGACATCGACCAGGTCAACAACCAGCTCGTGGCCAGCGTCGGGACCTGCTCGGTCATGGGCACGGCCAGCACGATGGCGTGCGTGGCTGAGGCCCTGGGGATCATGCTGCCGGGCGGGGCCTCGCCCCCGGCGGTCACCGCGGACCGGATGCGGATTGCCGAGCGGACCGGGACCGTCGCCGTGGCCATGGCCGCCCAAAGGCTGACTCCTGACAAGATTCTGTCGCCCAAGGCATTTGAAAATGCCTTGCGCGTCCTGCTGGCGATTGGGGGCTCGACGAACGGGATCATCCATCTCACCGCCATCGCGGGCCGTCTCGGGATCGGAATCGACCTCGACGGGCTCGACCGCCTGAGCAGGGAAACCCGGGTCCTCGTGGACCTGATGCCCACCGGGCGGCATTACATGGAGGATTTCCACAAGGCCGGGGGCCTGGTCTCGGTCCTGCGCGAGCTAAGGCCGCTCCTGCACCTGGACGCCCTGACCGTGACGGGCCGGACCCTCGGCGAGGAGATCGACGCGGCGGGTCCCGCGTTCGCGCAGGAGGTCGTGCGCAGCTTCGCCCAGCCGATTTATCCCGAGGGCGGCATCGCCGTCCTGCGGGGCAACCTCGCCCCCGGAGGAGCGATCATCAAGCAGTCCGCCGCGTCGCCGCAGCTGATGGAGCATGAGGGGCGGGCCGTCGTCTTTGCCGGCACACAGGACCTGGCGGACCGGATCGATGATCCCGCCCTGGACGTGGCTTCCGACGATATTCTCGTGCTGCAAAACATCGGCCCGGTGGGGGCTCCGGGGATGCCGGAGGCCGGCTACATTCCCATTCCCAAGAAGCTCGCCCGCGCCGGGATCAAGGACATGGTTCGAATCTCCGACGGCCGGATGAGCGGCACCGCGGCGGGCACCATCGTCCTGCACGTCACCCCGGAGGCGGCGGTGGGCGGTCCGCTGGCCTTGGTCCGGACGGGAGACCGCATCCGGCTCAGCGTGGCCCGGCGCTCCATCGCCCTCTTGCTCACCGATGCGGACTTGGCGCAACGAGCCGCGGAGATAAAACCGGCCGCCGCGCATGGCGGAGAGCGGGGCTATAGGAAGCTTTTTCTGGAAAACGTCACGCAGGCCGATCAGGGATGCGATTTCGGCTTTTTGCGCGCCGTCTCCCGCCAAGTCAGCGTTCCGTCCGCCTTAGCGCCGTGATCACCCGCCGCACCTTCGTCAAGGGCGCGCTCCTCGGCGCCGGCCTTGGGCGGTGGGTCCCCCGCGCCTGGGCGAAGGCGGCGCAGCCCGGCACCGGGGTTGATTTCGCCGTGCCCGCCGGCGCGTGCGATTGCCACGTGCACATCTTCGGCGATCCGCGGCGTTTTCCTCTTTCGCCCGCGCGGGTCTATACGCCCGAGCCGGCCTCGATCGAGGAGCTGGCGGCCGTGCATCGGGCCCTCCGGATCGATCGCACCATCGTGGTGCAGCCCAGCGTCTACGGCACCGATAACGCGTGCACGCTCGATGCGCTGCGCCGCCTCGGCGACCGGGCCCGCGGCGTGGCCGTGATCGACGCGCAGAGCTCTGAGGCCGCGCTCGACGCCATGGGCCGGGCGGGCATCCGCGGCATCCGCCTCAACCTGGCGACGGTCGGCATCACGGATCCCGCGGTGGCGCGGCGGCGATTCCGGGAGGGAATCGAGCGGATCGAGCCCCGCCACTGGCACGTGCAGATCTACACGCAGCCGGACATCATCGCGGCCATCGGCGATCAGGTGCGGGCCTCGCCGGTTCCCGTGGTCTTCGATCATTTCGGCGGCGCCATTGCCTCGCGCGGCCTGCAGCAGCCCGGCTTCGGCGCCTTGGTCGATCTCGTCCGCTCGGGGCACGCCTACGTCAAGATTTCCGGGACGGCGGATTACGTGTCGACCCAGGCGCCCGGCTATTCCGACGTCGCGCCCCTGGCCCGGGCGCTCGTCGCCGCCAATCCCCAGCGCATTCTCTGGGCGACGAACTGGCCGCACCCCGATTCCGCGCGCGTGCCGGGCCGCCAGCCCACCGACATCGCGCCGCTGCTGCCCACCGACGACGGCCTGATTTTCAACCTGCTGCCCGGCTGGGTGCCGGACCCCGCCACCCGCCGGATGATCTTGGTCGACAACCCCGCGCGACTCTATGGGTTTTGAAGGCCAGGGCCCGGCGGCCAGATCACGGATCGGTCGATCGCGGCGATCGACGGGCGCCCGGACAGCGCCAGCGCCGCCTCGAATTCGCGGCGCAGGATGTTGACCACATGCGCGACGCCGGCGGAGCCGCCGACGGCCAGGCCATAGAGGTAGGGGCGGCCAATCAGCACGGCCGAGGCCCCGAACGCGAGGGCCTTGAGCACATCGGTTCCGCGCCGGATGCCGCCGTCGACGAGCACGGGAATGCGGCCGGATACCTTCGCCACGACCTCCGGGAGCGCGTCGATCGTCGCGGGCACGGTGTCGAGGTTGCGGCCGCCGTGATTGGAGACGATGAGACCCGCCACGCCCGCATCCACGGCGCGGCCGGCGTCGTCGGCGTTCATGACGCCCTTGAGCAGCACGGGCATGCGGGTCAGCGAGCGCAGCCAGTCGATGTCCTTCCAGGTGACCTTCGGGTCGAGGGTCGCGCTATAGATGTCGCTCTCGGTCGGCCTCTGGCCGCCCGTCGCTATGGCCAGCCCCTTCAGGTTCTCCCGCTCCACCCCCGGCGGCAGGGTAAACTTGGTTCTCAGCTCGCGGTAGCGTTTGCCCAGGACGGGCGCGTCCACCGTCACCGCCAGCGCCTGGTACCCCGCGGCCTCGGCCCGGTGCACCAGCGCGCGCGTGAAATCCCGATTGGGCTGCACGTAGAGCTGAAACCAAAGCGGCCCCTTGGCCGCCGCCGCGACGTCCTCCAACGAGACGGTGGAATAGGTGCTGAGCACCATGGTGGCGCCGGCCGCGTTGGCGCCTGCGACGGTGGCGAGTTCGCCCTCGGGATGCGCGAGCTTATGATAGGCGGTCGGGGCCAGCAGGATGGGAAAGGCCAGCTCGCGTCCGAGCAGCGTCGTGCGGGTGTCGAGGTGCGACACGTCCACCAGATTGCGCGGCCGCAGGCGGATGTGCTCATAGGCCTCGTGATTCCAGCGCTCGGTGAGCTCGTCCACCGCGCCTCCGTTGATGTATTCCCAGGCCATCTTCGACATGTGCGCCGGCGCCAGGCGCTCGTAGTCCGAGATGTCGACCGGGGCGCCGGCCTCGCCCGCCGGCGGCGCGACGGCGTTTGGATCCGACGCGCCGCTGAGGACGGCGGTGCCCATCAGCAGCCCCGTCGAGCGCAACAGATCCCTTCGCGAAATTTTCATGCCGGATCTCGCGGACTACCCGAGGGGGCGGGGCGGAGTATCAATGAGGATAATATTGAATCTCACTATGTCCGGAAAAGACGCTCAAGGCCAAATAATGGGCGGGGCCTGAGCGCCTAGGTAAATTGGTCGGCTTTC
>Ga0302325_10002456_pt1 | contig 45019 bp, 33 predicted proteins | sample Palsa_T0_2_FD_201948 | JGI IMG/M metagenome (GOLD analysis project Ga0302325, IMG submission 201948) | Peat permafrost microbial communities from Stordalen Mire near Abisko, Sweden - Palsa_T0_2 | ecosystem: Environmental > Terrestrial > Soil > Palsa > Peat permafrost | place: Sweden: Abisko... | reverse complement strand
GGCGTCACATTGCAGAACTCACGCACTTCGACTTGTAGGGCAGAACCCATCGCGACAGAACCCAGTGCCAAACATCCGTAAACTGGCGAACTCCTCTGCCGCGATTCCATTGGCGGCGTGACCTTGCTCTCGGAGGGCGCGAAACATAAAAGTCCTAATCTTACGTTGCCAGCATTTCGAGAAGGTTACAAGCCCCATTCCCTTGTGGCCTGAGTGCCTTCGGTAACCCGCGGAGGCTTGCCGGAAAAGAAAAGTCGAATGGACCTTTAGTCGGAGGGGGGCAACTTGCGCGGAATGTTTCCAGCCGCCAGCGCATTTGTATCAATCGCCGTTGCCGGTTGGTGCGCGATCGCGGGCTCGGTGATGCAATACTTCACCAGGCACCAGAGCGCGCGCACGCCATCCTTCCAGTTGATCTTTTTGCCTTCTTCATAGGTGCGGCCCCAATAACTGATGCCCACTTCATAGATGCGCAGCTTGCGCTTGGCGATCTTCACCGTGATTTCCGGCTCGAATCCGAAGCGCTTTTCTTCCAGCGGAATCGACTGAATCACTTCGCGGCGAAAGGCTTTGTAACAAGTCTCCATGTCGCTGAGGTTGACGTTGGTGAGCGCGTTGGATAGCAAAGTAAGAATCCAGTTGCCCACCGAATGCCAGAAGTAAAGCACGCGGTGAGGGCGCGCGGAGAGGAAGCGCGATCCGTAGACGACATCGGCGCGCCCTTCGATCAGCGGTTCAAGCAAAACCACGTACTCGGCGGGGTCGTACTCCAGATCGGCGTCCTGGATGATGACGAAATCTCCCGTAGCTTCCTTGATGCCGCGGTGCAGGGCCGCGCCCTTGCCCATGTTGTACGGCTGAAGCAGGATTCGAATCTGGGGATGCTCGGCCTCGAGTTGCGCCAGAATTTCGCGCGAGCCGTCGCTCGATCCGTCGTCCACGCAAATCAATTCGATCTCCAGCGCAACGGCCAGCACTCTTTCCACCACCTGCCGCAGCGTGGCGCGCTCGTTGTAGACCGGCATGACCACGGAAAGTTTCATTCTGATGAATCGTAGTTTAGTGCAAAGACATGGCCGAAGTCCCGCTGAAAAGAGGCTGACGGTTCTCCGTAAGTGGTTGATCCTTCGCGATCGGCAACTTCGCCGCCGTGAAATTCGCTACCAGCTAAGGCGAGAGCAGACTCGCGCGTCGCTCCACCGTTGCCATGAGTCAGGCGACCTGGTCACTCAGGCCGTGATGTTCCCTCAGGATCGCTACAATTCTCCCAGCAGCCTTGCCGTCCCAGAGCGGAGGACGCTGTGCCCGGCGCCCGTGGCTGCGCAGAACTGATCGAGCGGTGGACAGAATGCGATCCGGATCTACGCCCACGACTTGATTGGTCCCATGCTCAACCGTGGCCGGCCGCTCCGTGTTCTCGCGCAGCGTAAGGCACGGAACTCCTAGAACCGTGGTTTCCTCCTGCACTCCACCGGAATCGGTGAGGACGATGCGCGCCTGATCGTTCAGCGAAAGGAAATCGAGATACCCAAGCGGATCGAGAGGCACAACTCCAGCGCTGTGTTCGGCCTCCTTCGCCAGAAATCGCCCCAATCCGAAACTCTCGATGTTTTTCCGCGTGCGCGGATGAATGGGGAAAAAAACCGGCAACTCGTTCGCCAGCGCGCTCACCGCGCGGAGAATGCCTTCGAGCGTTTTCGGATCATCCACGTTCGATGGACGATGAAGAGTCAGTACTCCGTAGGGACGGCAGGCAGAACCATTCTGGCGCACGCCGATCCGGTCGAGAACAGGCGATCGCGCGGCCAACTCCCGGTACCGCAGCAGGCAGTCGATCATGACGTTGCCGACCAAAAAGATTTTCTCCTCCGGCACGCCTTCGCGTTTCAGATTCTCGACTCCGCTTTGCTCGGTGACAAAAAGCAGGTCGGAGATGGCATCGGTAAGTTTGCGGTTGATCTCCTCCGGCATCGACATGTCGAAGCTGCGCAACCCGGCCTCGATGTGGGCCACGCGGATTCCGAGTTTCGCCGCGGTGAGCGCGGTCGCGATCGTGGAATTCACGTCGCCCACAACCAGCGCCAGGTGCGGCTTGTACTCGCGCAAGACCGGCTCGATGCGCTTCATGATTTCGGCGGTTTGCACCGCATGGCTGCCGGAACCGGCTTGAAGATTCACGTCCGGCGTGGGAAGGCCCAGATCTGAGAAAAAACTGCCGGAAAGAAGTTCGTCATAATGCTGCCCGGAGTGCACCAGGCAGTGCTCGATCTCCGGAGTTTTCTTCAACTCATCGATGATGGGTGCGATTTTCATGAAGTTGGGGCGTGCCCCAACCATGCTCAAAAGCCGGATCATCGCGAGAGTCCCGCCGCGAGAGCGGAAACGCCGGAGCATTTTCCCGGAAACAAGCGTCCGCTGCGGCTTTTGCGGGTGGAAGCTTCAGGGTATGACGAAGAAGTCTTCATCGCTAAGGCAACAGTGTAGAGCATCCGGGTGTGCCCAGACGAGATTGCGGTGTGTGGAAATGTTCACGGTATCCCCCGCTCTATCAAGGAAGACATGTAAATTGTTCAAGGGTTTCCCTTAAGGTATGGCATTTTCCACCTAGGGCGTTTACCTGAGTTCCGGAGTTCCAAGGCCCTTTGCCACCTTCGACTCCGAAGATGCCAATTCTTGCGCTGAGCGAGGCTGATCACGTCAAGGGCCGTTGGCGATGGCCTCCGCGATTGGCCTTGTCCAGAGGTTTTTCGGCACTTTTTCGCGGCTTCCCCGTGGGTTTCCGATTCGAGGAGCGGCCGCCGGAGCCCAAGTTTGGGATCGGCCTCCGGATTTTGGAAGCCGCCGCGATCCTCCTAACTGCCTGTGGAAATGAATGTTCTTTCGTCACAGCAATTTTTGTCTCAAGTTGGCATTGTGGATGCTACGCAATATGGAAAGCATCCCAGTTGCAACCCAGGTCTCAGAACGGGCGAATCCATTCCAGGGGGTAGTAATGAACGAGCCGTCCGTTCGTCTAGGACCGCGTGAGCAGCAAATCGTCGAGTTGCTTTTGCAGGGCTGCGATAACGCCGAGATTGCCACCCAGCTCAATATGGCGCGCAGAACTGTGAAAGCTCATTTCAACCGGTTGTTCCTCCGTTTCGGAATCACCGACGGCATCAAGCGAGTGAAACTCGCAACCCTGTTATATCGGAGGCAATTATGTTTGGAAGTGAGCGCTACGGAAACCGCACCCCCAGTCAACGGGAAAACCGGGTCATCGAGCTTGTCGCCCAGGGCTTGAAGAACCGCGATGTGGCCCACGAGATCGGGACGACCGAGCACGTGGTGAAGAATTATCTGCGCGTGATCTACGACAAGCTCGGACTCTGGAACCGGGTGGAATTGGCCTTGTGGTATGAGTCGCGTCGCGGCGAAGCTCAGCTTCAATCGTAAATCGCAGGACGGGCGCGGGACGATTTCCTTGAATCCGATTTCATTGGCAACCGAAGGCCTGCAGGTTACGGAGCCGCTCTGCGGCGCCCGTCGCGCCCTTGCGCGCGGCGGCATCCAGCAGCAAACGCGCCTGGTCGCAACTCTTAGGCACGCCGTCTCCCCGCAGATACAGATCCGATAACAGCATGGTGGCAGCCAGGTTCTGTTTGGCTACGGCTTTCCACAACCACACGGCCGCTTCCTGGCTGTCGCCAACCGCGCCTGAGTTGCCCTTCAAATACTTCCGTGCGAGGACCAGTTCTTCGGAGCCGCTTTGCCCAACTGCGGCGCTGGCGGAACTCGCAGTCACGGGGACGCCGCGCCGCGCCGGCCGGACGGGTTCTTGTTGTGCGGCTGGATTGGCTGGGCCGGGGATCTGAGCTGCGGAAGCGGGCGGACCGGTCGCGGGCAAGGCGGCGGTTCCGGCTGCTCCCGGCTGGTCGGGGATTGGCGGCCCAGACTGCGCCGACGGCATAGCCTCAGGTGCGGACGGCAGCGGAGCCGCACTGTGCGAAATCGCGTGCGTGCCGCGCCACGCCAAATAAATTAGCGCGGCAAAGAGGATCGCGAACACCATCCCGATATAGATCCGGTAACGATTCGAATCATGCTCGGGCGCAATCGCGAAGGAAGGAAGATTTTCTTCCGCTATGGACGAGCGTGAATCGTGGGGAGCTTCGGGAATCTCAGTGGCGGTGGTCGAGTAAACGCCGTGTTCAACGCCGTATGGCTCGGGACTGTTCTCGGGAGCAGCCGCGGTTTCACTCCAACTTGATTCTGTGATGGCCACGGTTTCCGCGGTTCGGGATGCTTGCGCCTCTGATGGAATGCAGAGCGACGCACCACAGCTCCCACAAAATCGCTGCGTGGCGGAATTGTTCTGACCGCATAAATTGCAGGGGAGGACAAGCTCTGCCTGAGGAGATGAACTCCATCCGTCAGGCGCTCTGGTTTGGTCGTCCCATTTTCCGTCGTCGATGCGCTGATACGTATCGTCAGTGTGTTGGTCGCTGCCGGATTGAACAGGAGGGTCCGGCGAGGCATTGCTCTCCAGTTCCCGGAGCAGCTCCGCGATGGCTTCTCCGCGCTTCTCGGGAGGATGGGTGAAATAAACCTCTGCCCATCGTCCCATGTGCGCTGCCAGCAGCGGATTCAGGAGGGGGTTGAACTCAGGATCCGGCAACGTACTCTCGTCGGACTTGTTCGTGGGCTGCGGCACCATCATTCTCCGGAGAAGCGGCAATGCTTATGATTGCACTCCCGGCAAAGAAGGTTGTCAAATCCGGAGTGTGGGAAAGGCTAAAAGCGAAACTTGACCATGTTCCGGCTCTGCTAAGTTTAATCGCACGCTTTGCGGGAGGACGGCTCGAATTGATCCAGCTGCGCGTCGCGCTGGGTAGCGAACTTGCCGTTCAGTGTTTTGCCATAGAGGTCGGAACCGGGGCAGTAGTAAAGAGCGGTATGCAAGTCGACCCAGACTTGGGTGTCGGGATTGCCTTTGTATTCCGGAGCCTCAGGCGCCTCGGCGAGACCGAGATCGATGAGCAGCTTGTCGAACGTGGAAAGATCCGCGTCCGGTGCTTTGCGGCGATTCACGCCGGAAAGCGCAGCTCCATGCCCGGTTGCGCCGACCGAGTGGTTGGACAATATGCCCCAGCGAATCACAGCCGCGACCAGAATGACCGCGACCGCAAGATAGAAATCGCCGCGACGGGAACGCCAGAATCGAGCCAACCCGCTGGGAGTGCGCGTTTCCGCCAGCGTTTCCAGGAAATCACGGGCTTTCGCGGCCGAACTCCACGTGATGTCCTTCGGCTTCGGTTTCACGAGAGCAGTCGCGGAAACTTTGACGTCGTCCTGGTCGAGTTGCGATGCGATGGATGGAGCCTCGATTGCATCCTCGTCCATGCTGGCGGCGGCTGGCTGCGACAGCAACGTTTTCTCCTCGTCGAACTCCGGCAGAAACAATCGCCCCAGTAAAGCATGTTCGGATTCTTGTGGGCCTGAAGCTGCGACATCGTTGCGTGCGTCGGCAAAACCCGGAGTCTCCAGCGGCGCACCTCCGCTGGGAGGGGGCGCCAGAATTCCCGCGCTGGATTGTTGCATGTGCCACGCCGAAGGGAGGTTGCTCTGCATGATGGCCTGTTCGCTGCTGCCGGCGCGCGGAGCGCCACACTTCTCGCAAAACTGCTCCGCTGCGAGCGGCTGTACCCCGCACTTCCAGCAGACAGAATTCTCCACCGCAGTGGAAGTGCTGGCAGTGCCGGCATGACGGCTGGTGGCCCCAGACGATTGATCTCCCCCCAAAGTTGCCGGGTTCGGTTTGAGCTTCTCGATTGCAGCCCGCATCGAAGATCGCTCCGCGGCCATGGACTTCTTGAGGGCCGACTCGGCATCCCGGCCAATCGCTTCGCTCACCAGGCCGGCCATCAATTGGCAGGTATGGATGTCCTGTTCGGCAAAGCCGTGAATCTTGTCGAAATAGAGTTCGAGAGCCCCTACGATGCTGCCGTCGTGATAGACCGGCACCGCGATCAGCGATTGGATGCCGCGCTGGCGGCACGGTTCGGGATCAAACAAAAATTCCAGGTTCACATCCTCGGTGCGAATCACCTGGCCAGTGCGCACACAGCCCGAGCAAATCGCCGTCTGCAGAGGGGCTTCGCTGCCGAGAGGCAAAGCCGGGGCGCCCGCACCGGCGCGGTAACGGATGGTTCTTCCCTCCAGGATTCCGACGGCCGCTCCGCTCCCGCTGGTGATTCGCGCGACGCTTTCGGCGACCACTGCCATCGCTTGATCCAATTCGAAATGGTGTCTCTGAATCTGGCGCTGCGCTTCGACAATCTCCGCCAGCGTAAGCGTGTAGTCGCCGTTTGCGCGGGCCGGTTCCGCCGGCTCGGGCGCCCTTTTCAGCGGAATCGGACTGGCCGGCTCTTGTTCCCGGAGGTGCTCGCTGAGCAGCTCCAGACTTTCTCCCAGTTCCCGAATCTCGCGGTTGTGCTCCTGGAGCACATACGCGGCTTCCAGCAGCTTTCCGAAAGTCTGCTCGTCGAGGACTGGTTTGTCTTTTTTGTCGCTCACAAATCTTTCCTGCGCCTCGAGGCTAAGCCGGTGCGGGCGAAGGTGTCCGCGGGGGAACCAAGCCTATTTTAGTGCAATTCCTCCACCAAAGAACCTAAGTTATTAAGTGGGTGCCTGACGCCAAACATCGCGCAGAGCAACCTGCCCTGTGACACCAGATGGATGATCAGCACAAAACCAGCGCCAATCCAGCGGTTTCGAGGGGTTGACCGGGAGAAGTTTGGCAGCGTTGCGTACTGTTGGGGAACGTAGGGGAGGTTACTCTCGTAAGCCAAAGATCCGTGCTGCGCTGCCAGCGGGGTGGCGATCAGATCGATGGCACGCTTTGATCTGCGTTCTTGCCGCGGAAAAAGAAATGCACGTCTCGTGATGTTTAGCGGCGGTGCCATCGAAATCAAAACTTCCCCGATCACGGTTTCCCGCCAGCGGGGCCAAGGCGAGATCATTACGGCCCGGAATGAAGTCTGTGCAAAAGGCGGAGCCCATCATGAACGTGCGCCAAAATGAATACCGTCGTGGTCTGCCACTTCCCAATTTGGGAGTCGGATTTTCTTGCGGCACGAATGAATTTCTGCAGCTCACTCCGCCAAGCCGATGGGCGATGCATCGAGTCGCCGGGACAAAGTCAAAAGGCTGAAGGCAAAAGGTTTTCTCGATCCGACACCGCTTCATTGCCGCGTCGACCCTCTCGCCCATGCAGCGCTTTGCGCATCATCGGCCGAGGCTACGGATAGGTCGGGGTCAAGCGATTTGCCCGATGGGCTCGGTCCCAATATGGGACGGAGCGGCTTGGCACGGAGTTTTCGAGGGGCTGCTCCAAGCCACGGTCGTTGTCCCTAAGTGCAAGCACACGAACTTCTTAGAGGCGGCCGGGCAATCGGCGAATCTTTGGCGAAAGATGTGCTTTAGCAACCATGCGGGCCGGGAACGGACCGACAAAAAACGAGATTCAGGAGGAGAAGACGCTGTGATAGGCCTCGATGGAATGAAAGTCACGCCAAGGGATCAGCAGGTGTTGAACCTGCTGGTGCAAGGTTGCAGCAACAAGGAAATCGCCGGTCAGTTGAACATCAGCCCGCGAACGGTCAAGCAGCACCTGCGCACGCTTTTTCTGCGAGCCGGAATTCGGGACGGGCGCAAGCGAGTGAAACTGGCTACGGCCGCTTTCGAACGGGAGGAGGTGAGGTCATGATTCCCAGGGAGCGTTTGACCCCAAAGGAGATAGAGGTCGCTACCTTGGTCTGGGAGGGGCTGACGAATCGCGAGATCGGCAAGATCATGGGCACAACGGAACAGGTGATCAAGAATCATTTGCGCAGCACTTTCGACAAACTGGGAGTCTGGAGCCGGCTCGAGTTGGCCATGTACGTGGCCAGCCACGGCGGCAAGAGCTGGCTGGAAGCGCCGGAACGGCAAGTCTTCGTCCCAGGACGGGCCGCAGCGAGCTAGCGGCAGACCATTTCCGAACCGGGGCGGCAAAACGGCCATGCGGTCGTGGCTCGGGACAGCCGGGGCCTCCGCTGGAGCCCCGGCCAACCTCTGCAAAGGGTTTGCACTCAGATGATTCCATACCTTGTGAAAGTTCAAGTAAGACATTGGAAAAAAGGCACTTACGGATTTCAGTGGTCGGCCTGCAAATTGCATCAGACATCGTGACCCATGAGAGCGGGCTCGCCAGCAGGTTCGAGCCAAGTCCGCACATCCATGGGCGGGGCGGGAATGGCTTACACGGAAACCTTTTGGATGGCTTGCGATTCTACGGAGCAACTGCGCGCCGAATATGGTCCGTTTCATACCCGGGCCGAGGCCGAAATCGAAGCCCGCAAGCTGGGTTTCGGTTACCTGCTCCGTTACGAACACCTGCTCGACGAGAACGAGCAGATCCAGGAGGTCCGTTGTATTTTCATCGAGTTACACGGTGCTGCCGCGACTGAGGTTTTCTCCATCAGCTTGCACACGCGTTGCGCCAGTTGTGGCGAATCGGCCACCCACGACAAGGCCTGGCAGGCTGAAGTTTGGGCCGACATCCACGAGTTTGAACACTCCCGCCATCGGGTGCGGCTTTTCGAACACTGCCGCGGCAAGGGTCTGAAAGAAATCGGCGGTTGGCGGGGATAGCTCAGCGCGCGGTTTGGAGTTTCTTCACGAAGCAGCTGACAGTTCGCTGGCTGCCGCCCGATCGACAAACCAGATAAGCTTGCCCTCGCCGGGCTGCACTAATTTGCTGGGATATTTCTGGGCTGGAGCGGAGCCTTCCAGAACTTCCCGGAGAACGGCGGCTTTGTCGGTTCCACTGACCAGAAACGCTACGCATCGCGCCGCATTCAGCACCGGCAGCGTGAGGGTGATCCGGTCGGTTTGCAGCTTCTCAACCCAGTTTGCGATTACCAGACGCGATTTTTCTTGCAACGCCGCGGTGTCCGGGAACAACGACGCAGTGTGTCCGTCCGGCCCCATGCCCAGCAGGATCAAATCGAAGCGCGGGAACTGCCCTGGCGTCAACCCGAAGAACTTGCGCAGAGTCTGTTCGTACGCATCCGCTGCGGCGGCAGCATCCGGGTTCTCAGCGGGGATGGGAAAGATGTTGGCTGGCGGAGTCGGGATCTTCGACAGAAGAGTCTCTTTGGCCATGCCGTAGTTGCTGTCCGGATCGTCCGGAGGAACATGGCGCTCATCGCCCCAGAAAAAAAACATTTGGTCCCAGGGCAGGCTGGCGCTGGCATTGGCGGCGATCAGCGCGTAGAGGCTCTTCGGAGTCGATCCGCCGGAGAGCGCGATCGTGAAACGGCCACGCTCCGCCACCGCTTCGGCAGCGGCGGCCAGAACCTCTTCCGCGGCCGCGTGAAAGAGATCCTGCGGTGTGGACAGCGTGCGCAGATCGAGGCGAGAACTCATGACACTGCCGCACTCGCGCTGACGTTGGTCGCAGCGCAGCGCGCCGCACCCAGCAAACCAGCCTTGTCGTTGGTGATGACTTGGACGGGGACGTTCTCCAGCAGAGAACGCAATCTGCCTTTCTCGAGGAAAGCGCTCATAAACAGCGGGCCCGCGAGTTTGGGAAGAATCTTCGGCGAAATGCCGCCAGCCAGATAGATTCCGCCGGTTGCCATCGCTTTGAGAGCCAAATTGCCGGCTTCGGCGCCGTAAACCGAGACCCAGAGATCGAGCGCTTGCTCGGCCAGCCGGTTGCTGCCGTTGAGAGCGGCGTGAGAAATCGCGGCGGCTGAGACTTCCGGGCCAAGGTCCGCGGCGTCCGCGGGTCCTTTTCCGCGCAGAAACTCATACACGTTGACCAGGCCGGGTCCGGAGAGGATGCGTTCGTAGCTGACGTGTCCGTAGCGACATGCCAGGAAGCGCAGCAGTTCGACTTGCAGATCGCCCTGCGGCGCGAAATCCACGTGACCACCCTCACAGGCGAAAACCTGGTGTCCGCTGCCGTTCCAGAGCAACCCGGCTTCCCCGAGGCCGGTTCCCGGCGCGATGACCGCCTGATTGCCTACCGATGGTCCCACCTGGTTGAGAGGAACCAGATCTTGCGCACTGAGGGCCGCGATGCCCCATGCGCTCGCTTCGAGGTCGTTGATCAACAGAGTTGCGGGCAGTTGAATCTGCTTCGCCAGGCGCGACTGTTCGATGACCCAGGGGAGGTTGGAAGTCTCGACGCGGCCGTTGTGCACCGGACCAGCAATTCCGAAGCAGGCAGCCGCGGGACGGGCGCCAGAGTCCTTCAGGAACTTAGTGACAATTTCGCCCAGTTCGCTGTGTTCGCGACTGGGATAAACATGCTCGGCCACCAGACGCAGAGCGCCGTTCTGGGGCTGGAAACAGGCCAGTCGAGCGTTGGTTCCACCAATATCGCCGGCCAGGATCATTTCTCGAAGTTCCTCCAGCGCCGGCCGTCGCGCTCCAGTAGTTCGTCGGCCTCTTTCGGTCCCCAAGTGCCAGAAGCGTAATTCGGGAAACTCCGCGGCGGCAGCGCTTTCCACAGATCGAGCACCGGGTTGACCACGCTCCAACCCGCCTCCACCATATCAGCGCGTTGAAATAGGGTTTGGTCGCCGATCATGCAATCGTGCAGCAGGCGCTCGTATCCGGTGCTAGGCTGCTTGCCAAAGTATTCCTGATACTCGAAGTTCATGTCCACTGTGCCGAGGCGCATGACCGGGCCCGGAACTTTCGCGGCGAATTGCAGGGAAATGCCTTCTTCCGGCTGGATGTGGAGCACCAACTGGTTCGGTACCATATGTTCCACAGAAGTATCCCGGAACAGCACAAACGGAGCCCGGCGGAACTGGATGACGATGTGGGTGTTGCGCGCCGGCATGCGCTTTCCCGTACGAAGATAGAAAGGAACATCGGCCCAGCGCCAGTTGTCGATCAGCAGCTTCATGGCGACAAAGGTCTCGGTGCGCGAATCCGGCGCAACGTCGCTTTCGGAACGGTATGCGGTAACCTGCTCTGCACCTTCTGTTCCGTCGCCGTACTGTCCACGCACGGACCGGCTCAGCACTTCCTCATCGCTGATGGGCTGAATGGCGTGCAGAATCTTGGCCTGTTCGTCGCGCACTGCATTGGCGTCGAACGAAATGGGAGGCTCCATCGCGGTTAGGCTGATGAGCTGCATGATGTGGTTGGGCACCATGTCGCGCAGTGAGCCGGCGTGTTCGAAATAGCTGCCGCGGCCTTCCACGCCCACGGTTTCGGCCACGGAAATCTGCACGTGATCGATATAGCGGCGGTTCCAAATGGGCTCGAAGATTCCGTTGGCAAAGCGGAACGCCATGATGTTTTGTACGGTTTCTTTGCCCAGATAATGGTCGATGCGGTAGATCTGCTTTTCCTCGGCGAGCTTGAGCAGTTGCTGATTGAGGGCTTTAGCCGAATCCAAGTCGTGGCCGAAGGGCTTTTCGATGATCACTCGGCGCCAGTGGTCGTTATTTTGTTCCATCAGTCCAGTGGCGGCGAGCTTCTCAACAATGGGCCCGAAGAAACTCGGAGCCGTCGCCATGTAAAAAAATACGTTTTGATGGGTGGAGTGATCGCGGTCGATGTTGGCCAGGCGGTCCTTAATCTGGGGGTATAGGTTGTCGTTCTTGAAATCGCCCGCAAAGTAATAAAAGCGGCGTGAGAAGTTCTCCCACGTTTGGGCTTCGATGCAGTCCCCGCAGTATTCTTTTACATCGTCCAGGATCCTTTTGCGAAAATCTTCGTCCGTCATCTGGGCCCGGGCCACGCCCAGAACCGCGAACTCCTTCGACAGCAAGTCCGCGCGGGCCAGGTTGTACAAAGCGGGAATCAATAGCCGCGCCGTCAGGTCTCCGGCTGCGCCGAAGATCACCATCACACACGGATCCCCTTGTTTGCCGATTCGCGGTGCGGTTGCCGTGGGCTTCTCCGCCAATTGAGCCATGTCTGGATCCTCTGGATTCTTGCCAATGAGATTGCAGCTATGCGCCCGGTCTTTACTTTGCCTTGGCCGTGCCGGCTTCGATGTGCCCGCCGAATTTCTGTCGCATGGCGGAAAGCATTTTTTCCGCAAACGTGTGTTGCTGCCGCGAGCGGAAGCGCACGTACAAAGCCGCAGTCAGCACATCCACCGGCACGGCTTCTTCCAGCGCGGCCTGAATCGTCCACCGGCCTTCGCCGGAATCCTGCACGTAGCCCTCGTATTCGGATAGCGTGGGATTTTCGGTGAGAGCCATAGCCGTGAGATCGAGCAGCCACGAACTGACCACGCTGCCCCGCCGCCAAACCTCGGCGATATCGGGCAAGTTGAGATCGTAGCGAATATCTTGCGGCAAGTCTTTGCTGGTGGCGTTCTTGAAAATGTCGAAGCCCTCGGCATAAGCCTGCATGATGCCGTATTCGATACCGTTGTGTACCATTTTCACGAAGTGCCCGGAACCTGACGCGCCACAGTGGATGTAGCCTTGCTCCGCCGTCCCGCCAAGTTTTTCCCGGCCGGGAGTGCGTGGAATGTCGCCCACACCGGGAGCCAGCGTCTTGAAAATGGGATCGAGCCTCTGCACCGCTTCGTTCGGTCCGCCGATCATCATGCAGTAACCGCGATCGATCCCCCAGACGCCGCCGCTGGTTCCCACGTCCACGTAATGAATGCCCTTTCCTTTGAACTCACCTGCGCGGCGCACATCGTCCTTAAAATAGGAATTGCCGCCGTCGATGATGGCGTCCCCGGCTTGCATGTGCTGCGCTAGCTTTTGCACGGTTTGCTCGGTGGCACTCCCCGCTGGCACCATGACCCACACAGCGCGCGGCGGCGCGAGTTTTGCGATCAAGTCTTCCAAAGAAGATGAACTGCCTGCCCCTTCGTCCGCAAGACTCTTCACCGCGTCCGCACTCAGATCCGAAACTACGAGTTGATGCCCGCCGCGCATCAGGCGCCGCGTCATATTCGCGCCCATTCGGCCCAGACCTACCATTCCCAATTGCATTCCTTGCTCCTTAACTGTAGCGCCAGCGCGTCACGGAGTGCTGCCAGGGCTTCGGCAGCGAAGATTTCATGCGCCTCAAGCGTTCGGTCCTTTGCGCTGGGTGTTTTTTTCCACCGCATCCAGCAGTTTGTGGAAGGCGTCGGCGAACAACTTCACGCCGTCGGTGGTCAGCTTGTCGGTGACTTCCTTGATTGAGATGCCGGCCTTGGAAAGATCCTCCATCACCTTCTGCGCGCCGGCAACGTCCTCGGAGAGGCTGTTGCGCAGCCGCCCATGATCGCGAAACGCATCGACCGTGGCCGGAGGCATCGTATTCACCGTGTCGGGCCCGATCAACTCCTCGACATACATCACGTCGCGATAGGCGGGATTCTTCGTGCTGGTGCTCGCCCACAGCACACGCTGCGTCTGCGCTCCTTTGGCAACCAGCGCGTCCCAGCGCGTCCCGCTGAAAATACGCTGGTAGCGCTGATAGGTCAGCTTGCCATTTGCGATGGCAACTTTGCCGAGCAGGTTCTTTAGAAGCGCTTCTTGTTGGGCATCGGTGGCGGTTTTCAACTTATCGCCGATCATCGAATCCACCAGGGTATCGATGCGGCTGATGAAGAAGCTGGCCACTCCCGCCATTTTCTTGAGGTTGCCGCCGCGCTTCGCCAGATCCTCCAGCCCAAGGATGTAGGCTTCGGCAACTTTCTCGTAAACTTCCTGCGCGAACAACAACGTGACGTTGATGTTGATGCCTTCACTAATCAGTTGACGAATCGCTGGCAGTCCCTCCGCCGTGCCCGGCACCTTAATCATCACGTTCTCGCGATTCACCGCTTTCCACAAACGGCGTCCCTCGTCGATTGTCTCCTGTGTTTTCTGAGCGAGCAGCGGAGAAACCTCCAGGCTGACATACCCGTCCCGGAATTTCGAACTCTCATGCACGGGACGCAGCAGATCGGCGGCGCCTTGAATGTCGCGAATCGCAATCTGTTCGTAGCGGGCGGTCGTGTCGAGGTCATTGCGCGAAGCGAGCGCCTTCAGCATATCGTCGTAGAGCGAACTCTCGCCGATCGCTTTCTCGAAGATGGAGGGATTCGAAGTCATCCCTCGAAGGCCATCCTCCTCAATCATGGTTTTCAAGCTGCCGCTCGTGATCAGGTCGCGCCGGATGTAGTCGAGCCACATCGACTGCCCGTAGTCAAGCAGTGCCTTGAGAGGATTCGTAGCTTTCGAGGATTCCAGAACTCCAGTTGGTTGCATAATGATTTCCTCCCTGATGAACCGACGGCGAACGTCACGGTTCGATTAAACGTTGTCCAATCCGGATGCCCGCTCGCGGTAAATAAGCGAATCTTTGCTATTTTTCCGCAATCGCCTTGCGCGCTTCCGCAACTACCGCATCTGCGGTGAAACCGAAAAACTTCAGCAAATCCTTCAGCGGCGCCGAGGCGCCGAAGCGGTGCATCCCGATCTTTCGTCCCCTGAGTCCAACATATCGCTCCCAGCCAAAAGTCGCCGCCATTTCCACCGAAACTCGCGCCGTCACCGAAGAAGGCAGTACGCTTTCCTTGTAAGCCGCATCCTGCTGTTCGAAAATGTCCCACGACGGCATGCTCACCACTCGTGCCCGAATGCCTTCCGCCTTGAGTTTTTCGTAGGCCTCGACGCACAGCGAAACCTCGCTGCCCGTGCCCAGGAGGATCACATCAGGTTTCCCGCCGGGCGCGTCAGCCAGAACATAGGCTCCTTTTGCCGTGCCGGAGGCGGCGCCATACTTGGTGCGGTCAAACGTAGGAATTGCTTGCCGCGTCAATACCAGCGCTACCGGCTGATGTTGCAGCTGCGCGATGATCTTCCACGCTTCGACCACTTCATTCGCATCCCCGGGACGAAGCACAACCAGATTCGGCATCGCACGCAGCGACGCCAGTTGCTCGATCGGCTGATGTGTCGGCCCGTCTTCTCCTACCCCGATCGAATCGTGCGTGAAAACGAAAATGGAAGGAATCTCCATCAGCGCGGAAAGCCGGATGCTGGCCCGCATGTAGTCGCTGAAATTAAAGAACGTAGCCCCGAACGCGCGGATTCCAGAAACCGTAAGCCCATTCACGCTCGCGCCCATCACGTGCTCGCGCACACCGAAATGCAGATTGCGTCCGGCATACTCGCCCGCCTGAAAGTCTCCTGCGCCTGTAAGGTTCGTCTTGTTCGAGGTAGCCAGGTCGGCTGAACCGCCTATCAGCCATGGAATGTTCTGCGCCAGCGCATTCAGCACCTTTCCGGAACTTTCACGCGTAGCCACTCCCTTCGCGTCCGACGGAAATGCGGGCAAATTCTTTTCCCAGCCCTCTGGAAGTTCGCGGTGTTGCATGCGATGCAACCGGTCGGCCAGTTCTGGATACTTCTGCGAATACTCCGCGAACATCTTCGCCCACCGCGCCCGCGTGTCGCGGCCGCGTCTTCCAATTCCGTCCTGGAAGTGCTCGCGCACGCCCTCCGGCACGAGAAACTTGGCATCCTCCGGCCAGCCATAAAACTTCTTCGTCAGCCGCACTTCCTCTTCGCCGAGCGGTTCGCCATGTGCCGCGTTGCTGTCTTGCTTGTGCGGCGACCCATAGCCAATATGGCTGTCCACGATGATCAGTGTCGGACGATCCGTCGTTTTCTGGAAGGTCTCAAAAGCACGCGCCAGCATCTCCAGATCGTTCGCGTCGGCAACACGGGTTACGTTCCAGCCGTAGCCGACGAAGCGTGTGGCGACGTCTTCGCTGAATGACCAATCGGCTGGTCCATCCAGCGTGACGTGGTTATGGTCATACATCCAGCACAGATTCGAAAGCTTTAGATGCCCCGCCAGGGACGCGGCTTCGCCGCCGATGCCTTCCATCAGGTCGCCGTCTGAACACATGGCGTAGACGTTGAAATCGAAGATCTCAAAACCGGGACGATTGAAGTTTGCCGCTAGCCATCGGCTCGCAATAGCCATTCCCAGGCTATTTCCCACGCCCTGACCGAGCGGCCCCGTCGTGGTTTCCACGCCGGTCGCGAGGTGCGATTCAGGATGCCCCGGAGTCCGGCTTCCGAGTTGCCGGAAGCGCTTGATCTCCTCCATCGGGATTGCCAACTCCTTCAGAACTTCCCCGTTCTTGTTGACTTCGCGCACGCCCGCAAGGTGAAGCATGGCGTAGAGCAGCATGGAGGCGTGGCCATTCGACAGCACGAACCGGTCGCGATTCAGCCACTTTGGATCTTCGGGATCGTACCGCAGAAATTCCTGCCACAGGCAGTAAGTCACCGGCGCCAGTCCCATGGGCGCGCCCGGGTGGCCGCTGTTGGCCTGCTGTACAGCGTCAATCGCGAGAGTGCGGATCGTATTAATGCAAAGCGTGTCCAGCTGTTTTCCGGTTACCAACGCCTGTTCACTGGCTACCATGCGATGCGCTCTCCTGCCAGGGGACACCTCTGCTCTCGCTTGGGTCGCTCCACTGGCTAATCTTATTAGAGTTCCCAGGACAGAAAGGGTTTCAGATACGCCCCGAGTGTATCAATTTCTTGCGCATCAATGTCGCTGGACCGTGAAAATTTGCGGAGGATCGGCAGAAACAGAGGAAATTTGCAGAAAAATCGACGGCCTATTTCAGCAGTTGCAGGTAGCGGCTTTCGCTGTGCGCCGCCCTTGTGCTTTCTTGAACGTATTTAAGGAATTGGCGGAGATTCTCTTTTTCGGCGCGCTCCATTCCCGCGAAGCGAATCCGCACTCCCGCGGCGGCGCTGCGAGTGACCACGCCGTTAAGCGCGAGACCTTTCACCCAAATCTTGCCGCTCGCTACCCAGAGTCCAATCTCGACTTTGGCGCCTCCGCTGATAGGGCTGGCGGTTTCTACTTGGCATCCGCCCCGGCTGGTGTTGGAGAGATTGCCCCAAATGGGTGCGTCCGCATCATTGACGCGCAATTCCACTGCCACAAAACACTTAATGCGGAGATGTAGCCGTCGATCTTCTGCCCAGTTGGGGCCGAAGACGTCCGGCTCAAACGGAGGAGTCGTTGAAGCCGGGATCGGTAGAGGCTGCGGCGCCAGTGTTGCCTCCACTCCCGCTGAAGCTGCCACGGTTGCGGTGTTCGAACCCGCTTGCTTGATCTCGCGCATGGCCGTCAGCAGAGCTTCTTCTCTGTGCTCCGGCGCCGCATCGCGATAAGCCAGCAGCAGTTTTCCCAGGTTTCTTGCCAGCTCCGGATCGGCCAGCAGCCCCGTCCAGTCCGTTCCCGCTACCGCGTTTGGCTTGGAGTTACTCATTGAAGTGGTAGTTCCCGCTCGTTCTGGTGGACGAATCCCCGGTTTCAGATTGAACCACACGTCACCCATCGGCAAGATGACGGAAGTCACCCCAAATACTGTCTCAGAACCTCCCGCGAGAGGCCCCGGGCTAATCGGTCGAATCGGCTTCTTAACGGGCTTAGGGTTCAAAGCGGGCATGACATGAGCAGTGATGTTCCAGGTGGTAATTCGGATCGAATGTTCCGGGGCACCCTCGGCTGTTTTCAACGGGGCACGAATGTGAGTTGAATAACCTCGGTGGTTTCTTCGGGTGCAGCTTCAAACTTCCACTTGCCGACCGCGAGCGTGGCCGGCCCGATCAGCACCGGATTTCCTCCCACCACCTTTGTGGACTTAACGTTCCCGTTTGCCCGAATCACAACTTCCAGCTTCACCACACCACTGACATGCATGCGCTTCGCGAGCTCCGGGTAAACCGGAGCAATCCTGTTGATCACCTTTCTTTCTGAGCGGTCCTGCGCCTGAGCCGCGTTGGCCCATGCCAACAGCCCGGCGGACAGCGTCATCGCAACGATCAGACCGCCAACTCGACGCATGGGGGTGCACCTGTCCCTCACTCTATCCTCGGGCGCCGCAGGTGGAAAGTGTCGAAAGTGATGGGTTCCAAATGTACCTCTACTGGTTGCGAACAATCGATGCCAGGCCCTGTCGTGACGTCCTTTGCCGCACCTCTGGGTGAGATGCAGGCTCCGCGAGCCATTGCCTGGCGTCCGCTTCCAAACCGGCAATTTCCGGTTTTTGCATCGCGGGAGGGCTTAACCGAATCAATAACAAACGTTATGCTGTGAGTGAGATAAGGTCATCCGAACCCTTCGTTCACAATGGGACTTTTTTCAAAACCGGAAATGCCCCTCTTGCTGACCAAACCATGCCTCAAAGTTCTGGCGTTCACCCTGACGCTCCTTTTGCCAGTGATGAGCCTCGTGGCGCAAACGTCTACCCCCTCGCCCTCAATCTCTCTGCCCGGATCGCAGAGTCCCTTCACCGGCAGCGAGCCCGAGGGCAAAGCCACCTCGGAAGTGTTACAACTGAGTTTTCAAGAGGCGATTGATCGCGGGCTCCGCAACAATCTTGGCTTGCTGCTCTCTGGCGATCAGACCATCATGGCCCGGGGCGAGAGATGGAAGGAACTCAGCAACCTGCTGCCGAACGTTTCGGCCCGAGTGCAGGAAAACGCGCAGACTCAGAGTCTGGCCGCGCTTGGCTTCGAAAAGCTCTTCCCGCTCCTTGGTCTAAAGGGCGCGGTTCCCCCTGTAACCCCTGCCTTCAATTACTTCGACGCGCGCGCTTCCTTCAGCCAGTCCGTGCTCGACTTCAGGGACCTCGAGAAGGAGCGCGCTGCTTCCGAGAGCCTGAAGTCGGCGCAATACAGCTATAAGGATGCCCGGGAGTTGGTCGTGCTCGCTGTCGGCAACTCCTACTTGCTGGCGATCGCCACCGCCGCTCGCATCGAAACCACGGACGCTCAGGTTAACAATGCCCAGGCGTTGTACAACAAGGCGATTGACCAGCAGAAGGCTGGCCTAAGTCCAGCCATCGATACTCTGCGTTCTCAAGTCGAACTGCAAACGCGCCAGCAGCAGTTAATCGCCGCGCGCAACGATTTTGCCAAGCAGAAGCTGTCTTTGGCTCGGGTCATCGGCCTGGCGCCGGGCCAGGAGTTTCTGCTGACCGAGAAAGCCCCCTATCAAGCGTTGACCCCATTGCCCATTGAGGTCTATCTGGAGCGCGCCTATGCCTCGCGCTCCGACTTCCAGGCGGCGCAGGCGCAAGTCCGGGCCGCGGAACTCTCCCACCGCGCCGCTGCCGCCGGACGCTATCCCACCCTGGACGTGAATGCCAACTACGGCGACATCGGGGTAACCCCGGCCCATTCCAATGGGACGTGGCAGGTCGACGGAGGCCTCAATATCCCCATCTTCGCGGGCGGAAAAGTTCACAGCGACATTCTCGAAGCCGATGCTCAGTTGAAGCAGGCGCGTTCTCAGTTGGGCGATCTGCGCGGACGAATCGACTACGAGGTTCGTGCCGCATTGCTGGATTTGAGCTCCGCAGCCGAGCAGGTCGAGGTCGCTCGCAGTTCCGTGGAATTAGCGGAAGAGGCCTTTACCCAATCGAGGGATCGTTTCGCAGCCGGGGTCACCGACAACCTCGAAGTGGTTCAGGCGCAGGAATCCGTTGCCAGTGCTCACGAAAGTTACATTCAGAGCCTGTACGCGCATAATCTGGCCAAAGTGGAATTGGCGTACTCCATCGGAGATGCCGAACAGGGAGTCAAACGATATTTGAAAGGCGAACACTAACTCAAGTTTATGGAACCGACGACACAAAGCCCGCCCGCCGCTGCGCCGGATCAGCCCGACACCCGCACCAAGCCTTTGCCGTCGACGGAACGAGACTTCCATACTCGTCCCTCGCGCACCGCCAGTCCCGGCTTTCGCATCGCTGTCATCATCGCTGCTGTCGTCCTGCTAGTGGTGGGATTCTTCGTCTACCGTTACGTCACCAGTTACGAAAACACCGATGACGCCGAGGTCGACGGCCACATCAATTCCATCAGTACGCGCGTTTCAGGCCATGTTGTGAAACTGAATGTCGAGGACAACCAGTATGTGCAGGCAGGCACCGTGCTGGTGGAAATCGACCCGGCGGACTACCAGGTCGCACGCGACCGAGCCAAGGCCGACTTTGACAGCGCGCAGGCTGCCGCGGCCGGAGCCGGCGTCAATGTTCCCATCACTTCTGTCAACACGGTCAGCCAGGTGTCGTCAACCGAGGCCGATGTGTCCAGCGCTCGCGCTGGAATCGCCGCTGCCAAACAGCAATTTGCGGCAGCCAAAGCTCAGCGCGACCAGGCCGAGGCCAATAACGTCAAGGCTCAGAACGATCTCGTCCGTTACAAACAACTCGTGGATAAGCAGGAGATTTCTCAGCAGCAATACGATCAGGCCGTGGCTGCGGCCACAGCTAGCGCTGCCGCCGTTGCAGCGGCCCACGCCAATGCCGACGCTGTGCAGTCGCAGGTGTCCCAAGCCCAGGCAAAGCTCGCGCAGGCGGAAGCCAATTGGCGCACCGCCCAGACCGCTCCTCAGCAAATGGAGGTCATTCGTTCCAGGGCCGCGTCGGCGCAGGCGGACGCGCAGCGCAAGAAAGCCGATCTCGATCAGGCGCAGCTAAATTTGGAGTACACCAGAGTCGTGGCTCCGGTTTCGGGCGTAGTCAGCGACCGCACCGTCGAAGTCGGACAGAACGTTGCCCCAGGGCAGGAACTGCTGAAGGTCGTTCCACTCAACGATGTCTGGATCACCGCCAACTTCAAAGAGACCCAGCTGCGAGAGATGAAAGTGGGTCAATCAGTCACGGTGGAGGTCGATGCCAACGGAAGAAGCTATAAGGGCAAGGTCGATAGCATCGCCGGCGCCACTGGCGCCCTTTTCAGCTTGCTGCCTCCCGAAAATGCTACCGGCAACTACGTGAAGGTCGTGCAGCGCATTCCAGTAAAGATCGTGCTCGATCCCGGAGAGAACAAGGATCAGTCACTGCGGCCGGGCATGTCCGTCACTCCTAAGGTCTGGATCCGGCAATGAGCGCTGCCGCGCCCCCGCTCGAGAATGCCGACCTTTGGCGTCCGGCAATCAATCCGTGGATCATCGCCATAACGGTCACGTTGGCGACTTTCATGGAGGTGCTCGACACATCCATCGCCAACGTCGCTCTGCCGCACATCGCGGGCAGCCTCTCCGCCGGTCAGGATGAAAGCACTTGGGTTCTTACTTCCTATCTCGTCTCCAACGCTATCGTGCTTCCGCTAAGCGGCTGGCTGTCGTCCATCATGGGCCGCAAGAACTTTTACATGAGCTGCGTGGCGTTGTTCACCGTCAGTTCCTTCTTGTGCGGGCTGGCGCCGAATCTGGCTACGCTCATCGTTTGCCGCGTTCTGCAAGGCGCTGGCGGAGGTGGTCTGCAGCCCAGCGAACAAGCCATACTCGCCGATACTTTTCCGCCCGCCAAGCGCGGCATGGCCTTCGCGGTTTACGGCATCGCAGTGGTTAGCGCTCCCGCCATTGGCCCCACTCTGGGTGGTTGGATCACCGACAATTTCACCTGGCGCTGGATTTTCTTTATCAATATTCCGGTCGGCATTATTTCCCTCCTGCTGACCTCGCGCCTCATTCAAGACCCGCCCTATCTCAAACGCCGCAAGCTCAGCGAGACCAGCATCGACTACATCGGACTTGGCTTTGTAGCTCTCGGCTTGGGAGCCCTGCAGATCGTGCTCGACAAGGGGCAGCGCGACGATTGGTTGGAATCCCACTTCATTGTGACGCTTTCTCTGATTGCTGCCGCTTCCTTGATATTCGTGGTTTTCTGGGAGTGGACGCGCAAAGATCCCATCATCGACCTGCACCTGTTCCGTGATCGCACCTTCGCCGTCTCCAATTTGTTGATGTTCATGCTCGGCTTTGCTTTGTTGGGCAGCACGCTGTTGCTGCCTTTGTTCATGCAGACCCTGCTCGGCTATTCCGCAGAGCAGGCGGGGCTGGCGCTGATGCCCGGCGGATTCACCATCATGCTCTTGCTGCCCCTGGTGGGATTCCTGCTTTCGCGTTACAGCCCGCGCTGGCTCCTGATTTTTGGGTTGGTTGTCCTTTCCGGGGCGCTGTTTCACATGGCCCGCTTTGATCTGGAAATCGATTTCCGCACCGCCGCCATGGCGCGCGTCTTTCAGGCTGCGGGAATGGCGTTTCTCTTCGTTCCCATCAACACCGCGGCATACGCATTTCTGCCGCGGGAAAAAAACAACGCCGCCTCGGGCTTGATGAATCTGGCCCGCAATATCGGCGGCAGCGTCGGAATTTCCCTGGTCACCACCATGCTCGACCGGCGAACCCAGGTTCATTCCAGCGATTTGTCCCGCAATCTCAGCGCTGCCAACCCCGCATTCCGGGCGATGTTGCAGGGCGCTACGCGAGCCATGCAGGCCCACGGCGCGAGCGCCGCCTATGCCACCCGTCAGGCCTATGCCCTGATTGAAGGTACAATTCAGCGCCAGGCCACCATGCTCGCCTACATCGATGACTTCCGGCTTCTCGGAATATCCATCCTGGCCATGGTGCCCTTGGTGTTCCTGATGAAAAAAGGCAAGCCCGGCGGCGGAATCGCGGTACACTAGTTCGCGGTAAACTAGAAGGTAGCCATGTTTCGGCTCGTCACCATCGAACGCGAGTACGGCTGCGGCGGCGGCGCCATCGCCGCGCAGCTTGCCGAGCATCTTGGATGGAAGCTCTGGGATCGCCTTCTGACCGAAGAAATTGCCCGCCTCGCCAACGTCGACTTTTCCGCCGTCTCGCGGTGCGACGAGCGCATGGACAGCAGTTTCTACCGCCTCGCAAAGACTTTCTGGCGCGGCAGCCACGAACGCAATTCTCCTCTAGGCGATCAGGCATTCGACACCGACCGCATGGTCTCCTTGATGGAGCAAATCGCTCCGAGAATTGCCGAGGAAGGAAATGCCGTCGTGGTCGGCCGCGGTGCGCCTTACTTCCTGCGCGAGCAGCCCGACGCCTTCCATGTCTTTCTCTACGCGCCCCGCGCCGAAAAACTGCGCCGCCTGCTGCTGGATGACTGCACGAAATCGAAGGCGGAGGATCTCGTCGACACCGTCGATCGTGAGCGCATCGCTTTCGCCAAGCACTACTTCAACGCCGACTGGCCCACACGCTCTCTCTACCACGTCATGATCAACACGGCCGTGGGAGATGAATCGGTCATCGAAACGATTCTCCACACCATGCATCTGGTCGAAGGCCGTCCGAAAGCCACGGACTACGAACGCCCCAAAGTCCCAAGTTCCATCTAGCAGAGAGTGGCGCAAGTGAGATTCGTATCAGGCACGCATTCATGCGTGCCGCTAAGTGCGTTCGGGAAGGGCAGCTTTGTTGCTATTTGTCGTCGAGAAGAGCGATTGATGAGTTTGTCAAAGGCATAATCCCGCACAATTCCCTTGACTTCGACCCTCAAAGCTGCAATCCTAATATTGCTCTACGCATTGGCTCTTTGAAATCCTAATAGCAGCAAGATAACTCCAGCGAACTCAATATTTTGCGAGCCGCACCCTTCGATTTGCGGCACTTTCCCTACGGCAAGCCCGCTAAGTCGTTTATCTGTAATATTTTGCGGGTAACTCGTTTGTTTCCAATATCTTGGCCGGATTCAGCCCATATCGGAAACTCGCAACTAACTGATTCCAGAGATTTTACGCAGGGCGATCTGTAATCCAGATCTGGCCACTGATCATCGACCACTGACCACTGATTTCCGCGCCGGACAGCAATCCTCCGCACACACATCCGGTCGTGGCCCCAGCACTCCCAGCGCCCGCCGCTCCAACTCTGGACTCATCCGCTCCAGAATCAGTTCTCGAATTACGCTGATGAACTTGGGATGAACGCCCACCGTTTTCGCCCGCGTCATCGGCAAACCGAGCGAATCGCAGAGTTGCCGCGCTTCGACGTCCAAGTCATACAGGACTTCCATGTGATCGGAGATGAAGCCGATCGGCGCCAAGACTACAGCCGATGCCAAGTTCCGCGCTTTCACATCGCGCAGGTGGTCGAGAATGTCTGGCTCGAGCCAGGGCTGGCCCGGAGATCCGCTGCGGCTCTGGTAGACGAGGGTATCGTTCTTCTGACCGAGCGCCTCCGACACCAGACGCCGCACTTCTTCCAGTTGCTTCACGTAATCGCTGGTGTTCGCCATGGAAAGCGGGATGCTGTGCGCGAGGTACACGATCTGAACATTTCCCCGCGCGTCGGCGGGAATCGCTTGCAGTGCGTCATGCACACGCTCCACTGTGGCTTCGATGAAATCCGGATGGTTGAAAAATGGGCGCAGCTTATCGACTTCCGGCGCGCCGGGACCGGCTTCGCTCTGGGCTCGCGCGATGTCCTCGCGGTACTGCCGGCATCCGGAGTAGGAGCTGTACGCCGAAGTCACGAAAGCGAGAGCCCGCCGGATGCCGTCCTGCTTCATTTTTCGCAGGGTCTCGGACAAAAACGGATGCCAGTTGCGATTTCCCCAATAGATGGGCAGCTTCGGGCCGTTTCGCTCCAACTCCGCTCGCAGCGCCGCGATCAGCTCCCGGGTTTGCTGGTTGATCGGGCTTTTGCCCTCGAAGTGGTAGTAGTGCTCGGCGACCGTAAGCATGCGTGCGCGGGGAATGTTGCGACCGCGCAACACGGTTTCGAGGAAAGGAATCACCTCTTCGCGGGATTCCGGTCCGCCGAAGGAAACCACCAGAATAGCGTCGTAGTTCATATCGAGAGATGGAGGCTCGATCAGTTTCCGTGAACGATTGCCGCGGGAACCGGCAACTCCGCATTCGTGGTCACGGACAGCGGCCGATCCAACGCAATGTTCATCTCGGTGAACCTGGGGATCACCACGTCGCGTCCTTTACGCGAGACTATGTATATTCCCGAGACGATGCTGGCCGCGATTCGTCCCACACCCGCAGTGGAAGCGTCTGTCGCCGTCGATACGAAGGCCTCGATAATCAACTGAAGTGTGTCGTCGGCTTCTTTGGCGAGGCCGGCGGTCACGCCGATGTTAATCGCCATCCACGCCTTGCCGGGACGTTCGCCGCGGAGCTGGCCTTCCGGATCAATTCTGGTGTGCGATCTCCGGTCCAATTCCGCGCCGGTGAGCGATGCGGCGATGGGTATGAGATTTCCGCCGGGGAGGGTCAAACCAGTAAAAGTTAGGGCCAGGGATCCCGCCCGGCTTCCCCAGCGTGGCGGAGTTTTCTTCACTACGTTGCCTTCGATCAGCGTGCCCGCCGGCAGGACCACGCGCGAGTTCATGAGGACAGGCTCGATGACACGCGCTTGCACCGCATCGCCGGGCTTGTTCTTGGATGCGCTGACATTCCCCAGCAGAAGGATCTTGCACGTTGTCCCGGCGGGAAGCGCCTCGATGCCGGATAAATCGGGCACGGAGGAAGAGGCGCCGTTCGCACCGGCGGAGGACGATCCCGGGTTTTCGGTTTGAAAGGCTTCCAAAATCATTGTCGGCGGCGCCGCTTTCTGCGCACCTGCGGCGGCGTTCGATGTACTGACCTCGACGTTGCCGGACTGCGGACCCGATCCTTTCTTTTTCGCCTGCGCGCGAACCTCCCGCAGCCGGCTGATGGAGATCAACGAGACTTGCAACGTGCTCTCGCCATTTGCGCCGGCGATGGCAGCCATCTTGAAGGCCGGATAGTTCTCATGGCGAGGTGTGAAGAGCTTAATGACGCCAGGCCAGTGATCGTTGGGAACCCTTCGTCTTTTTTCCAGGTGGTCCACCGTCAGGCGCACGTGACTCCCCGCGGGGAACAACTCACGGTCCTCGGAGTAAACATCCCGCGCCAGGCTGCCGTCGACGACGTCTCCCGGCCTCAGCTTCGAAAGCTTCAACTGGCTATTGAGTTGTACCTTCACGTAGAGGCTCGAATTCGGGGAGGCCGGATTTTGCGAGTTGGCCGCCGATTCACTACCCGCGGCGGCGCAAAGCACGGAACCCGCCGACACCGCGGCCGCCAGCAACGCAACGCTGACAGCATTCGACAACTTGCCACCTCTCATGGTCCGCTCCTGTTCGTCTCATACATCGAGAACGGCTTGCATCCGCTACCTTCTGCGCGCCGATCCAGTCAAAGGTAGAGTGGAACCATGATACCTGTCCCGGTCACTCGTGTGCATCGGGCCGGGCAAATGGGTTTGGTTCGCGGGCGCAAATAACTCCGCATGTTAGGCTTCTGCGGGAGCCTATGGAGAAGCCAAGAGTGATCGGCCGGGTCTTCAAAGCGTTTCAATACCGCGATTTTCGCCTGATGTGGGTGGGCGCGTGTACGTCGAGCATCGGCACCTGGATGCAAATCGTCGCGCAGGGCTGGCTGATCTACCGCCTCAGCCATTCGGCTTTCTTGCTGGCGCTGGACCAGTTTCTCGGCGGCATTCCCATCTTTCTTTTTTCCCTGATCGGCGGCGTTGTGGCCGACCGGGTTGAGCGGCGGCGAATTCTGCTGGGTTCCCAGTACGTGCAGATGATGACCGCGGGCACGCTTACCATTCTTGTCGCGACCGGCCTGGTGCACGTCTGGCACATTCTCTGCCTTTCGTTCATTTCTGGCTTCGCGCAGGCATTTGGCGGGCCAGCCTACCAGGCGTTGATTCCCACGCTGGTCGAGAAGGAAGACATGCCGAACGCGATTGCGCTGAATTCGATTCAGTTCAACGTTGCGGTCATGGTGGGGCCCGCGCTGGCGGGGCAGGCTCTGGCGAAGCTGGGAGAGAAGTGGTGCTTTGGGCTGAACGCGCTTTCGTTTCTGGCGCCGATCATATCGCTGACCATCATTACCGCCCGCTTTTTTCCGGCGAAGACCGCGGAATCGATGTTCACCAGCCTCAAGCAGGGAATCCAGTTCACCCGCAAGCAGGGTTCCATGGAAGCACTGATCCTGTTGGCTTTTTGCATGACCGCTCTGGGCATGCCGATGCGCACCTACATTCCAGTGTTCGTAAAGGATATTTTCCATCGCGGCCCGGAAACCTACGGCAATTTGCTATCGCTGATGGGACTGGGTTCGATTGTGGGCTCGCTGACCATCGCCGGTTTGGGCAACATAAGAAAAAAGGGCCGCGTCGCACTGGGAGCGCTGATGTGCCTGGGAGCGGGGATTTCCGGGTTCGCGCTCTCGAAGTCGGTGCCGGCGAGCGGCGCCATCCTTGTGCTGGTGGGCGCTTCCATGATGGCGGTGTTCGCCACCGTGAACTCGCTGGTGCAATTGATCACCACGAACGAAATGCGCGGGCGGGTGATGAGTGTGTACAACGTCGCCTTCCGCGGCGGCATGCCGATGGGAAATTTGCTGTCGGGATGGCTGGTTCCAGTATTTACGGCGCCGGTAGTGCTGGGCGTGAACGGACTATTGCTGGTTCTTCTGGCGCTCTATTTCCTGCTGGTGCAACGGCGGGTGGCCGCGCTCTGAGTACGGGGAAAATCTGGTGCGCCCGGAGAGATTCGAACTCCCGACCTATTGCTCCGGAGGCAATCGCTCTATCCATCTGAGCTACGGGCGCGCACTAGGTTCAGTTTACATGGATAGGTTGATCAGCATCAACGCCGTGGGTGCGGTAATCCCCGGCTTGTGAGTTTGAACGCGGCAATATGGCCACACCGCAGCCACGCCACTGCGTCGCGGGAGCCTGTGCCCGTTCGAACGTGTTTCCTGGATTCTTACCAGCGGCCCCGGCCGCCGCCGCCACCGCCACGGCCGCCACGTTCGCCGCCGCGGCCACCGCGATCGCGGCCACCGCCTCCGGCGTGTTCGGTCTTGGGGCGCGCCTCGTTCACGTTTAGCGTACGTCCGCCCACCTGCGAGCCGTTCAACGCAGTGATGGCCTTCTCTCCATCTTCATTGCTGGCCATTTCCACAAAGCCGAACCCGCGCGAGCGTCCGGTATCGCGGTCGGTCATGATGCTGACCCGATCGACCTGGCCGAACGGTTCAAACATCTGCCGCAGTTCGTCTTCCGATGTGTTAAAACTCAAGTTGCCTACAAAAATATTCTTCAAAGCGTCGTCCTCTGCATTGAGCTGTCGAAGTGCGAGCTCGATGCGGCGGACTGGCAGGTCGGGGAAACCTTCCTGAAAATCGAGACCGGAGCTGGCGAACAGTCGAATGCGGCCAGAAGTATAACAGGTTTGTCAAACCGGGCATGCGAAATCGAACGGGAGGCTGCGGGAGGCGGATTCCGCTAACACTCATCCACTCGCCAATATCCTTCACGGTGGTATCCAACTTGTAACAGCCGGTTCTTGGGGTCGTGGCGCTTGCCGCAGGCCGGACAGATCAGATAGCGGCTCCAAGCCGTCCCGCGCCGGTCGTAGTTTTCCGCGACGGCGAATGTTGTACCGCAACTGCAGGGGACTAGGAACATTCGCAGCGGAGCATTGCCCTTTGATTTTGTGGATTGACTGCGGACCTTCACGCTTCTTCCACCGTCGCCATCGCTTTCTTCTTGCGCTTGTTCGATTGCAGAACTTTTTTTCGCAGCCGCAGCGATTTTGGAGTGATCTCTACGAATTCGTCATCGGCGATGAATTCGATGGCCTGCTCCAGATTCAATGGCCGGAAGGGAACCAGGCGGATGGCCTCATCGGCGGTTGATGCCCGCATGTTGGTGAGCTTCTTTTCCCGCACGGCGTTGACGTCCAGATCGTCGTCTTTCGCGTTCTCGCCAATGACCATTCCTTCGTACAGTTCAACGCCGGGGCCCACGAAAAGCTCGCCGCGCTCCTGCAAGCCCCACAGCGCGTAGGCCGTCGAAGTGCCCGCCCGGTCTGCGATCAACGCACCGGTGAGCCGGTGCGGGATTTCCCCCTGCCACTCGGTGTATCCATCGAACAGTGAGTTCATGACGATCGTCCCGCGCGTATCGGTGAGCAGCTGGCTGCGCAGGCCGATCAATCCGCGGCTGGGCACGCGGAACTCAATCCGCACCCGCCCATAGCCGTGGTTGTGCATGTTGGCCACCTCGCCCTTGCGCGATCCCAACTGCTCCATGACTACGCCCACGAACCCCTCCGGCACGTCCACAGTGAGATGCTCGACCGGTTCCATCAGCTTGCCGTCGATACGCTTGGTGACGATCTCGGGCTTTCCGACCATCAGCTCATAGCCCTCGCGCCGCATCATCTCAATGGTGATCGAAAGCTGAAGCTCGCCGCGGCCCAGAACTTTGAAGGAATCGGTCGTGCCCATGTCTTCCACTCGCAGGGAAACGTTGGTGAGCAGTTCCTTTGCCAGACGCTCCCGCAGATTTCGCGAGGTAACGTAGGTCCCTTCGCGTCCCGCAAATGGGGAGGTGTTCACCGTGAAGGTCATCGCGATGGTTGGCTCATCGATCACAATGGGCGGCAAGGGCGCGGGATTCAGGGCATCCGTAATGGTCTCGCCGATGGTGATTCCTTCCACTCCGGCCACCGCGACAATGTCACCCAAAACAGTTTCCGTAATATCGGTTCGTTTCAGCCCGGAGAAAGAAAACAGTTTTGTGATCTTGGTTTTGTGCATCGATCCGTCGAGCTTGGCGATCACCACATCTTCGCCGGTGTACATCGTGCCGTTAAACACACGCGCGATGGCCAGACGTCCGAGAAAGTCGCTATAGTCCAGGTTCGCGACCAGAATCTGCAGCGGCCCTGCTGGATCGCCCTGAGGCAGCGGGGTGGTTTTCAGGATCGCGTCAAACAGCGGCCGGAGGTCTTCACCGCCGCCCTTGATGTCGGTCGAGGCAGTCCCCTCTTTCGCATTCGTGTAAAGAACCGGAAAGTCGAGCTGATCTTCCTTCGCGTCAAGATCGATAAACAGATCGTAGATTTCATTCAGCACCTCCTGCGGGCGCGCATCGGGCCGATCGATTTTGTTGATCACCACGATGGGCGGCAGGTTCGCCTCCAGCGCCTTGGTCAGCACGTAGCGGGTTTGCGGCAGTGGACCTTCGCTCGCGTCCACCAGGAGCATCACGCCATCCACCATCTTGAGCGCGCGTTCCACCTCGCCGCCGAAGTCGCTGTGGCCCGGGGTATCCACGATGTTGATCTTCACGTCGTGATAAAAGATGGCCGTGTTCTTGGCCAGGATGGTGATGCCGCGCTCGCGCTCCAGTTCGTTCGAATCCATCACGCGTTCGACGTGGTGCTCATTGGAGCGAAACGTGCCGCTTTGTTGCAGCATGGCGTCGACCAGCGTGGTCTTGCCGTGGTCCACGTGCGCGATGATTGCGATGTTGCGAATGCTCAAACTCAAAGTATGGTTTGTCCTTTGTTGACCAATATTGACGAATCAGATCGATGGCCGCATGCAGCCGTCAGTCGGCTGTATTGCCCCATCTATAACTTTACTATGTGCGATGGTTTCTCAGGAGATTAGATCGCACTTCCGTGCAAGCCACGAGCAAACAGAATCGGGCCGGGCACTATTGGACTGAGACGTACCGTTATTCTCAAGGGCAGGGAATAGTCGCCGTCGCCGTAACCATCTCCGCGAACGGTAAAGAGCCGGTGGTCGGGGCGTTTGGATCCAAGGGAGCAAGAGTACTGACCGGCAAATAGGGTCCCGGACCGGTGCAGTCGAACGGGAAGGGCTGGGTCGTCAGCGTATATTGCACATTCCCCGGGGGCGGCGCAAAAGGCCCAATGCCCCAATCGACCGGGAGCGGACTGACCGTGGTCGGTGGCGCGGAAAAAGTGCCAGTCGCGATGAACTGAATCTGATCACCGTTCACGACCGGACTGATGGTGATGGATTGAAGCTGGCGATTGCTGCCGCTGCCTCCGCAAGCAGAGTTAAGGAAGCTGCGGACAGGAGGACGATGAAGGCCCAGAACCGGTTCATGGCGATCTCCTTTGCAGATTCTAACCCAGGAGAGCAAAAAGAGTCGCTCGATTCTTCCGGCCGGGGTATACGCCCGAGTAGAACAAAGGCTAGCCTGCGACCGCGTGCTCCTTCGGCATCGGTTTTCCCGCCAGCCGCGCTTCCACTTCCTTCACCGCACGCTGCGCCGCGAGGACGGCCTCGTTGATCGTGGATTCCGGCCCCTCGGAATCAGTGTTGGCAAAAAATATGCGGTCCAGCGAGCGGCGGGCTAGCGGTTGCACTTCCGTATAGAGTCCTGGGGTGGACACATAAAGAGGGTGTCCGCGGCGGAAGATGTGCACCTCGATCGGATCGACATTGAGTCCCGGCATCAGCTTCTGGAAATCGCGCAATACGTTGGCGGCGACTCTACGCGCGCCAATTTCGTTGAGCAGATAGCCGCGGTCTTCTTCCTTCATCGGCGTGTAGCACGTCAGGATGTTGAATTTCTGTTTGTAACTGAGCTGGTGGCGGATAACCCAATCGGCCACCACGACGTCCGTAAACGCGCTGCCCGGGCACCAAGTGTCGTAGCCGTGGTTGAAAACAGGCTTGTCGAAGATCAGGTTGACCACGGGGTACGGGATATAGCGGATTTGATGCATGGCGTCGCTCTGGTTGTCAGGCAGGCCGTCAACGATTCGCCGGGTGATGAACTTGGGCGTTGCCATAATCACGGCTTTCGCGGCAACGGATTTGGGCTGGCCCGCCTCGATGTAAGTCACTTGCACATCTTCCTTATTGCTCACCACGGCGACTGTGGTTGCTCGGTTCGCATCCGATCGCCATATTGCGGTTGCAGAATTTCCGCTAATTTCCCCGCCATCGCTCCCAGGCCTCCAGGCCAGGTGTAGCGATCGTCTGCGTGGCTCTCTCGCGCCATGCTTTGCAGTTCAAGAATGCCGACCGCGGCGGCTGCGTCGTCGCTCTCCGCTCCATAGTTGGACGGCCCGTAAGCATCCCACCACTGCTTGAGCTCCTCCGGGTACCCCTTCATAAGATCGGAAAATCGCGTGTTGTAGAGTTCTTTGCCCCGCTTCTCCACGTCAATCGCAAGCATTTCTTTCTTGAAGTTCTTAAAGCTCTCGCGAACCGACGGAGGATAGGGGAGCTTGTTAAGGCCGTCTCCCCAGGTGTCAGGTATCAGTTCGCCGCGAATGATGCTGGCGTCGGAACTGTTGATGGGCAATGGATTCAGGCCAATCTCTTTGGCAAGGCTGAAGGCATATTCGTCGTCCTCATACAAGAACGCCGAGCCTGTACCGTAGGTAATGCCTTCATAGTTCATGGCATAGGCATTGCCACCCCAATGAGGCTCTTTCTCCAGCAGCAATACGTCGTGGTGTCGCAGGAAATACGCGGCCGCCAGTCCGCTCACACCGCCGCCAACAATGACAATGTCGCGATGTGCGGAGAGTGCGGGTCGCGCGAAGGTCTGGTTCCCTTTGTCGCGGACCTGGTGGCAAATCTTGTTGTCTTCGCCATCGACTGCGGCAGGTTGCCCGTTGGCTCCATCCCCGTTCTGAGCTACCAAAGACAAGTCCAGAGGACATCCTGCCGTCACCGCGCCCGCAACTACAAACTTGATGAAATCCCTGCGATTCGCGCTCATAACGCATGTTCCTCCGCGGTCTCCACGATATCGGTCCCCATGTCCGCTCCGCCTTCGCCGCGCATGCGCAAGCGGTACCAGAAGACAATCGCGACCAGCGAAAACAAAAAAATGACGGTCGATACGGCGTTAATCTCCGGTGTGATGCCGCGCCGCAACCGTCCCCAGATTTCCAGCGGCAGCGTGTTGTCGCGTCCGATGAGAAAAAAGCTGACCGCGATCTCGTCCATCGAAAGCGTGAAGATCAGCAGCGCCGCGCCGATGATCGGCAGCTTAAGGTTCGGTACCGTGATGCGCCAGAATGTTTGCCAGTAGTTTGCGCCCAGATCGAGAGACGCCTCTTCCTGCGCCCGGTCGAGCTTTTGCAGGCCCGCGAAGACCTCAGTCGTCGCCACGGCAATTAGCGCGGTTCCGTGTCCGAGCATAATCGTCATCAGGCTGAGCTTGGCTCCCATCACGTTGAACAGCATGAGCAGCGAAAGACCCGTGATAATGCCAGGCAGGATTAGCGGCAGCAGCACCAATCTCCGGAACAATGCCTTCCCGGGAAACTGCGCCCGCTCCAGCGCCAGCGCCGCCGGCACGCCGAATGTCAGCGAGATCACCATCGCCGCTAACGCCACTTGCAGGCTGTTGAGCACTGAATCCCAAATCGGCCCGTCCGCGAAAAGTGTGCGATACCAGTCGAGCGTCAGATGATGCGGCGGGAAGCCGCCCACGCCCTCTCCGTTGAAGGAATAAAGGATGAGAACTGCAATCGGCAAGTAGAGGAACGCGAAGACCGCCACAGTATGGAGGAGCAGCCAGCGTGAGCCCGAGACTTTCGTGTCGCTCACGAGAAGCTCCATTTCTTCTCCAGCCGCTCCGAGAAGAACAGCAGGCCCACCACCAGCAGCAGCATGCACAGCGAAATCGCCGCGCCCAGTGGCCAGTTGTAAGCCGCGCCGAACAGGCTGACCACGATATTCGAAATCATGATGCCACTGGGCCCACCCAAGAGCAGCGGCGCAAGAAAATCACCCAGGCTCAGGACGAAGGCGAACGTCGCCCCCGCGACTACTCCCGGAATCGAGAGCGGAAGAATCACCTTCCAGAACGTCTGTCCAGGAGTTGCGCCGAGGTCGTGCGACGCCTCCACGAGATTGCGCGGAATATGCTCAAGTGCTGCATAGATCGGCAAAAAGGCAAAGGGAGTGTAGATGTGCGTCAGGGTCAACACCACGGCAAACGGACTGTACAACAGGAACTCCAGCGGATGCTTCGTCAGGTGAACATATTGCAGAAGGGTATTCAGCACGCCGTCCGATCCCAGAATTGTCTTCCACGCGTAAGCCCGCACCAGGTAGCTGACCCACAGCGGGATGATCACCAATTGATACAGCAGATCTTTTTTCCTCCCCGCATAAAACGAAAGAAAATACGCCAGCGGATAACCCAGCAGGAGAGAGAAGATCGTCACCCGTGCGGCAATCCACATCGAGCGCAGCAGCGTCTGCCAATAAACGTCAATCCGAAGCAGTTGGACGTAGTTGTCGAGATTCCAAGAATGCACAATCGTTTGCGACGCCGACACCGACCAGAAGCTGTAACAGAACATCAGCAAATACGGCACCAGTAGAAATGCCGTCACCCATACCAGTGGGGGCAGAGTTACCGCCGCTTTGTAAGCTCGGGAAAACATCAGATTCTCTCCGGAGATTTGCGCACCAGTACCGCATCAGCGGGAGAAAATTCCAGTACGACATCGTCCAGCGCTCCGCCACTGCCCGGAGTCCGCACCACCAGCACCAGCCCGTCGCCGCATTCCACGCGAATCAACTCCGTAGCCCCATGAAATGCCTGGTGGCGGACCTTTCCGCGAACGCGTACGCCGCCGGCATTCGTCGCGCTTTCCGCAATCAGCCGGAGATTCTCTGGTCGAAGCGAGAACAGCGCCGGCCCATCCGGAAGCGTCGCGGACCAAGTCAACAGACCGCAACGCACTACTCCTGCCCGCACCTCGCCCTTCAGCAAATTCGTGTGTCCAATAAACTGGGCCGCGTAGGCGGTTGCCGGCCGGCCATAGATTTCCCGAGGCGTCGCCACCTGCTCCAGTTCGCCTGACCGCAGCAGCGCGATCCGGTCCGACATCACCATCGCCTCTTCCTGATCGTGGGTTACGAAGATGAACGAGATACCAACTTCGCGCTGCAGCGATTTCAGTTCCACCTGCATCTGCCGCCGCAAGTTCGCATCCAGTGCGGAGAGCGGCTCATCCAGCAGCAGCAGCCGCGGACGGTTTACCAGGGCCCGAGCCAACGCGATCCGCTGCTGCTGCCCGCCGCTGATCTTGGACGGCTTCGACTTCGCATGCGCCGACATCTTCACTTTGCTTAGAGACTCGGACACCCGCGATGCAATCTCGGCCTCAGGCCTTTTTGCTACGCGCAGCCCGTAAGCCACGTTCTGTTCCACGGTAAGGTGTGGAAACAGCGCATAGCTCTGGAACACGGTGTTCACGCGGCGACGGTACGGAGGCTGGTGATCCAGTCGCTCCTCGCCCATCCACACCTCGCCCGCGGTCGCGGTCTCAAATCCCGCGATGATTCGCAGCAGCGTCGTCTTGCCCGACCCGCTTTCTCCGAGGATCGTAAGAAATTCGCCCTCCGCAACATCCAAAGAAATATCCCGCAACACAACGTTCTTGCCGAAGCTTTTGGCCACATTGCGAATGCTGAGCAGCAGCGGGAGCGCCGCCTGATCGACGACTTTCGCGGATATGTTTGCCGAGGTGGTGATGGAGGACATTTGTCGGAGCCGTTTTCTATGTTTTGATCCAGCCGTTCTATTGCGCCGCTTTCACTTCGTTCCAGATCTCGTTGTACTTGGCGCGCCGCGGCACGTTCTGCCAGAAGTAAAGCCGCTTCTGGTAGTTGTCGACATCATCCAGATGCAAGCTCTTCACTTCTTGTGGCGTCATCAACTGCGCCGCCTGCGGATTTGCCGGAGTGTATCCCGTCACGTCCGTCACTTTCTTCTGGGTCTGCGCCTCAATCATGTACTCGAGAAATTCGTAGGCCAGATCCTTGTTCTCGCTGCCCACTGTGATCATCAGGTGGTCGATCCACCCGGTGGTGTTCTCCTTCGGAATGGTCTCGCCTACCGGGAAGTTGATCTTGCGGAGTTGATTGGTCATCAGCGGCCATCCCATGGCTGCCACCACCTCGTGATTCTGAAAAAGATTCGTCAACTCCCCGCCGGTCGACCACATCTTGCGGACATTCGGTTTTAATTCCAGCAACTTCTTCTTCACTGCTTCAAGCTGCTCGTCGTTCAAGTTGTAAAGCTGCGAAGGATCGGGCTTGGCGTAGCCTAGAACCTGCGCCGCCATATAGACCGTCGACAGATCGTCCCACACTGAAATCTTCCCGCGGTACTTTGGATCCCAAAGCACATTCCAGCTCTCCGGAGGCTGCGCGAAAACCGTAGTGTCGTAGATCAGCGGGTCCGGCCCCCACATAAACGGAAGTCCATAGACATCGCCCTTCACGCGCACCAGGGGCAGGGAAGTGAGCTGGGGAGAAAGTTGTGAGTAGCCAGGAATTTTCGTCAAGTCAAGCGGCACCGCCAGTCCGGCCGCTGCGATCGACGTGGCCACGTCGCTTGAGGGCGATATTACGTCATAGTTCCCGGCGCTGCCCCCGCGCAGTTTGGCCACCAGTTCGTCGCTCGACCCCATGTAGGACGCCGAAATTTTGCAGTGATGCTGTTCCTCAAAAGCCTTGACGAAGGTTGGATCGGCATAGCCCTCCCACACCAGCAAATTCAAGGCAGGCGTCCTCTTCGTGCACGAACCTGCGAACGCCATCACCATCAGCAGAGCCGCCAGGATCACCGAGTGCCGCACCTTCATTCTGCCTCCTTGGGTTGCCTGAGACGCCCGTTTGGAATTTCTTCGCCAGTGCACGCCGTTTACCTTTACGTGCGGCACCTCAAAACGTCGGCGGCGTATTTACCCACAGCACCCAGGTCTCCGCCCGCCCGGGATTTTTCCAGTGATGCGGCGTCGCGCTCTCGAAATAAAAGCTGTCCCCGGCCTTGAGACGGTATTCTTCCTTCTCCAGCGTAATCGCCAATTCTCCGCGCAACACATGGAGAAACTCTTCTCCCTCGTGCGTATAAGACTCGCCGCTGCCCGCTTGGGGCGCCACCCGAAACAAATGCGGCTCCATCACCGTGTTCCCCCACGCCAGCAACTCCATGCGTACGCCGGGTCCGGCTTCCAGCACTTTTCGTTGTTCCGGCTGCACCTGCCGGCTGCTTGCCCCGGTCACGTCAAAAAAATCCAGGATGTTGGTTTTATAAAATCGGGCCAGCTTCCGCAGCGTTCCCACCGACCCACTCATCTGCGACCGCTCCAGCGCGCTCAAAAATCCCACGGAGATGCCCACCGTGCGCGCCACTTGTGCCAGGGACAACTTTCGTTTGGCCCGCAACTGCCGCAAGTGCGAACCAATCGCCCCCGCGCTTCCGTCTGCCGCCGGACGCGCCCGCCCCTCCCGCCGCAGCAGTTCGACAATCGCCGCCGCGTTCAGCCCCCGCACCTTTCTCAAGAAACGCGCCCGCTTCAGCAGCTTGACGTCATCCGCCGTATATAGGCGGTACTTGCTCTCAGTGCGCCGCGGACGCGCCAGTCCCATGCTCTCCCACGACCGGATCACCGACGGCGACACTCCCACCCGCCGCGCCACATCCCCGATCTTCAGATAAGCTTCCGCGCTGCGTGACTTCATCGCCTGCAGACCGCTCGATAAGAATTTTCTATAGGAGGGGCGCGTTTTTTCTCCTTGACAGCACGCGTCCCTCTTCTCTAACCTTGCGGGATTATAGCAAGGTTGTGGCTGCACACAAGCTGTCGTTTTCAAGAAAAAACAATTTCTCCCGGATGCTTGGAGAAGATGCCTGGAGGTTCCATGCCGTCACTGCGAGCCCGCTGGACCATGATGTGTCTGGAAACGTTCTGCCTTGTCGCCGCGATCTCTCTCGTCGTCCCCACTCTGCTCTCTGCGCAAGGTACAGGTGGCCGCATCCTCGGCCGCGTCGCCGATCCCTCCGGCGCCGTGATCGCCCATGTCAAGGTGACAGCAACCAATGAAGCTACCGGAGTAGGGCGTGGGGCGGAAACCAACGACAGCGGAGATTACGTGTTTCCCGAAGTTCCTGTGGGCGTGTACACGTTGAGCTTCGAGTTGGCGGGATTCAAGAAAGATCTTCGTCACGGCGTAACCCTCGAACTCAACCAGATCATCACGCTAAACATGCTGATGCAGATCGGCCAGACGCAGGAAGTTGTCGACGTTACTTCCGAAGCGCCGCTCGTCGATACCACGAGTACGCAACTCGGTGCCGTGGTGGACGACCGCACCGTCAGCCAGCTTCCCCTCAATTCCCGCGATACCTACCAGTTCCTGCAGTTGCAGCCGGGCGTCATGTCCACCGTCGGTTCCAGCAATACTCTCATTTATGGCAGCGACAGCGCGGGTGCGGTTTCGGTGAATGGCGGCCGCGGGCGCTCCAATAACTTCAGCGTCAATGGCGGCGATGCGAACGATCTCTTCGTAAACTTGCCCACGGTGCAGCCGACGCCGGATAGCATTCAGGAATTCCGCGTCATCACCAATACCTTCGACGCCGAGTACGGACGCAACTCCGGTTCCGTGATCAATGTCGTGACCAAGTCGGGCACCAATCAGTTTCACGGAAATGTTTATGAATTCTTCCGCAACAAAGTCTTGAACGCGAGCGGCTACTTCGACACCACCAAGCCCCAGTTCAACCAGAATCAGTTCGGCGGCACCTTCGGCGGGCCGATCAAGAAGGACCGCACCTTCTTCTTTACGTCCTATGAAGGGCGTCGTATCCGCCAAGGCATTCCGTCGCCGGCCGTCACCGTGCCCAGCGCCCAGGAAAGGCCAAGTGCAACGCAGTCCTTCTCCGACTTCTCCGACTTGGGCACCGCTTTTGCGGGGAATCTCGCTAATTCGGCCCTGCTTTCTAACCGGCCCGGCTGTCAGGCCGCCGTTACCGGGGAGGGCGGCGGCGCCCTGTCAGACGGCGTCGCCTACGCGAGTATTTTCCCCAACAACCAGATTCCCCTGGCCTGCATGGACCCGACCGCCGTCGACTTGCTTCAGTTCGTGCCCACCCCAACCACTGGCAACACCATCGAGACCGTCCCCACGGAAGCCATTCGCGGCGACCAGTTCACCGTCAAAGTCGACCACAAGATCAACGACAAACAGAATCTCAGCATCTACTACTACTTTAATGACGACCGTACCCTGCAGCCCTTTTCGTTCTTCGAGTTGGCGGGCGCAAATGTTCCCGGCTTCGGTAGCATTGTTGCCGAACGTTTCCAGCAGTGGAACATCACCCACGACTGGACTATCAGCAACAGCACGGTGAACGAATTTCACTTCACCTACAACCGCGAGGGTCAGCTGACGTTCCAGCACCCGGAGAACACGGAGCTTGTCCAGGATTCCTGTCCGCCGGCGCCATCTTGGCTCACCAGCGTCACCGGCGCGGTGCCCTGTTTCTCCGATGGTACGCCGGGCAATGCGACGGGTATCCACCCCGGCCTCGGTCCGACTCGTGAGGGTCTGCCCTTTATCTCAGTGTCCGGCGGCTTTAGTCTGGGCAACAACTCCGAAGGAGAACTTCCGCAGGTCGGGAACTCGTTCCAATTCGCCGACAATCTGACCAAGGTTGCAGGCAACCATACTCTCAAGTTTGGTGTCGACGCCCGCCGCCAGCGCTTCGATCAGACCCTCTATTTCAACATCGCTGGAGAGCAGCTATTCTATGGCGGGGGCCAGAACGACACGGTCGCCAGCAACCCGGACGGCTCGTCGAATCTGTATCCCAATTACTTACTCGGCCTTCCGGACGAATTTGGAGAAGGATCGGCCCAGTCCGAACACGTGCGCAATACGGGCTTCTATCTTTTCGCGCAGGACAGTTGGAAGGTCAAACCGAATCTCACCCTGAACTACGGTTTGCGATGGGAACTCAATACGCCCCTCGCCGACATTAGCCAGCACGTGCAGACCTTCCGTCCCGGGCAGAGCAGCACCGTCTATCCCTGCGAGAATACAGCCAACACTGATTGTTCTTCGCAGACGCCGATTGGTCTGGTCGTTCCCGGCGATGCTGGCATCCAACCGGGTCTGACCCAGACCTACTACAAGGCCTTCGCTCCGCGCATCGGCATCGCCTGGAGTCCCGGCAACTCCGGCAAAACCAGCTTTCGCGCGGGCTTCGGCATGTTCTATAACCCGATGGAGCAACTCGTTCTCGAACAGTTCGGCGCCGAGCCTCCTTTCGGGGGAAGCATTTTTCTTTCGGAGACGCAGTTCAACACTCCATTTGTCACCCAGGATGGAAGTACAACCTATCCGAATCCTTTCAACGGCTTCATCACTCCGACGAAGGGGACTGCCCAGGATTGGGCTCTTTTCGAACCCATTTTGCTCTACGGCGATTTCCAGCCGCACATGCGGGCTCAGTTTTCCGACCAATACAACTTCACCATTCAGCGCGAACTCTCGAAAGACATGAAGCTCGAGGTCGCCTATGTCGGCTCTCAGGGCCATCGCCTCCTCGCCACGCATGACGTGAACTACTCGAATCCGCAGACCTGCGTTGACATCAGCAATATTGCTGCGGGGAACCCCAATGCTGTCACCGATGGCTTCGGAGACCAATCCTCCTGCGGCCAGTTCGCGGAGGATGCCGAGTTTCAGGTCACGGTACCGGCAGGCTTCCCCGGCGGCTTCCACATGCCGAACGGCTCGGTGGTTCAAGGCACCGGACAAATTTTGAATTTCGTCGGCCTGCGACCCTATTCGTCGCCGCAGTGCGATCCCACAACCGGCAATGGCTGCCCGCTCGCGTCCGGCGTCCCCGTTTTCACCAGCATCTTCGCTCAGGACACCATCGCCAACTCCGCCTACAACTCTTTGCAGGTCTCGGTGGACAAGCGCTTCGCCCGTGGATTGCAGTTCACCGCCGCCTATACCTATAGCAAGTCGCTGGACGAGGCCTCCAGCTTCGAAGGAATTTTGAACCCGCTTCCCGGCGCACAGAACCGTGCGCTCTCGCTCTTCGACGCGCGCCATCGCATCGTCTTCAGCTACTACTGGGAATTGCCAACCCGCAAGTTCAGCGGCTTTGCCGGCAAAGTGATCGATGGATGGGCTTTCTCGGGGATCACGACCTACCAGACCGGATTCCCCATCCGCATCACTTCCGATGCTGATAACGAACTGATGAACAGCTTCGACTTCGAATTGCCCGGTGAACCGGACCAGTTAGGCAAGTTCACAACCCAGAAGCCGCAAAAGAACGGCAATTATTATTTCAATCCGCAGTTGTTTACGGAAAACACCTCCGATCCCACCTGCGGCGGTAATTTCTATGCCGGCTGCTATGATCCGAGCCTTTTCGGCCGCGTCGGCAACGCTCCCCGTACCATCTGTTGCGGCCCGGGTATCAGCGATACCGATATCGCCATCGAGAAGACGATTCCAGTCAGCGAGAAAAAGCACTTCGAGTTTCGGGCGGAGCTGTTTAATCTCTTCAATCACACGCAGTTCTATAACCCGGACGGCAACAGTACCGACGGCTCACAATTCGGCCAGGTAATCCAGGCGAAAGATCCGCGTCTGGTGCAGTTCGCTTTGAAGTTCTACTTCTAGTTGGAAAGAGTAGAGTTAAGAGAGATCCAAATACCCGGGACGGCCCGCCGTTCCGGCATTCTAATGGCCTGCCGGTTCGCCAAGGTGACGGCGGCCTGAGTTATCCCGGAGTAATTCGATGTATCCCGATCTGCAAAAGGAACTCGACACATTCGAGCGCCGCACGCCCAAATCCGCCGAAGCGCACAAGAAAAACCTCAAACGCATTCCGCTCGGAGTGGCCAGCAACTATCGCCATTACGACCCTTACCCGATTTTTGTGAAAGACGCCAGCGGCAGCAAGTTCCGCGACCACGACGGCAACGAATACGTCGACCACAACCTGACTTTCGGCGCGCTCATGGCCGGACACTGCCATCCCGCCGTGATGAAAGCTGTAGAAAAGCGTCTCTCCACGGGCACCATGTTCGGCATGCCGCACGACATGGAATGGGAACTCGCCGAGGAAATCTGCAACCGCTTCCCGGTCGAGATGGTCCGCTTCGGCAACAGCGGCACCGAAGCCACCATGCATGCCATTCGCTTGGCCCGCGCCGCCACCGGACGCGACAAGATCGTAAAATTTGAAGGCGCTTACCACGGACTGCATGATTCCGCTCTAGTCAGCGTCAAGCCCCACGCTCCCGACTTCGGCGATATCGATAACCCCACATCCGTCCCCGGCGGTTTAGGCGTACCGAAGTCGGCCGTTGCCAACGTGACCATCGCCACTTTCAACGATCTCGCCACCGTCGAACGCCGCTTTAAGGAAAATCCCGGCGAAATCGCCGCGATTATTCTTGAGCCCATCATGATGAACGTCGGCCTCTGCCTGCCGCAGCCCGGCTTCCTGCAAGGCCTTCGCGACATCGCCACAAAGACCGGCGCGCTCCTGATCTTCGACGAAGTAAAGACCGGTGCCAAATTGGGCTGGGGCGGCGCCAGCGAATACTTCAACGTCATCCCCGACATGATCTGCCTCGCCAAGTCGATCGGCGGCGGGTTTCCGCTGGCTGCGTTCGGCGCCAGCAAGTCGGTCATGGACCTCATCTCCCAGCACAAGGTTTTCCACGGCGGCACCTACAACACCAATCCGGTTTCCATGGCTGCCGGTCTCGCGACGTTCCGCGAGGTTCTCACCCGCGACAATTACGCCCGCGTCGATAAACTTGGCAAGAAACTGGCCGACGGATACCGCAAAACCCTCGCCAAGGTCGGCCTGCAAGCCTACATCGCACAAGCCGGCGCCAACGGCGCGCTCATGTTCTACCCGAAAGAAATTCGCAACTACCGCGATTGGACGACGATCGATGTCGATCTCTGGCGGCATTATTGGTTCGGCATGGTCAACCGCGGCGTGATGGCCCAGCCCTACTGGTGGGACGAGCAGTGGACGATCTCGGTTCAGCACTCCGAGGCCGATATCGACAAGCATCTATCTGCCTTCGACGATATCGCCGCATCGCTGGCGAAAGCGCAGCAGGAGCGTGTCGGCCAGCCTGTGTTGGCCGCGCACTAGAGAGCGCAGAAAAAAACTTGTCATTCCGAACCGGGCTGAAAGCCCGGTGAGGAACCTGCTGTTTTGCAGCCAGCAGAGAGAATTTGTCCACCACCGCCCAACCCGCCCAGCCCCACCTGATCCGTGCTCTCGGACGCCGCGATCTCGTCCTCCTCTTCGTCGTCGCCGTCTTCAACCTGAACGTCGTTCCCTCCATCGCGGCCAACGGCGGAGTCACCATCTGGCTCTGGATTATCTCGCTCCTTCTTTTCTTCTGGCCGCAGGGCATCGCGGTCATCGAACTCGCCCATCGTTATCCCGGCGAAGGTGGAGTCTATCTCTGGGCCAAGGAAGTCTTTGGCGACTTCCACGGATTCCTCTCCGGCTGGTGTTACTGGACCAACAACATGTTGTACGTGCCGACCGTCATGCTGTATTTCGTCGGCGTCTCGGTCTACGTGCTCGGCCCCGCGCATCTCGGTCTCGCGGATAACAAACTCTTCGCCTCCACTACCTCGCTGTTGTTGCTCGCCATGCTCACCGTTCTCAATATCGTTGGGCTCGGCGTCGGCAAGTGGATCAATAACGTCGGCGCCATCGGAACTTTCATTGCTGCCGCTGTCTTGATCGGCCTTGGCGTCGTGATCTGGTCGCGCTTCGGCACCACCATCTCCTCCTCCGACTTCCAAATCCCCGCCAACCCACGATTCGTTCTCAATTCCTTCGGCGTGATCTGTTTCGGCTTGGTCGGCCTCGAACTCGCCTCCGTCATGGGAGACGAAATCAAGGACCCCAGACGCACACTTCCCGGCGCGGTCGCGTGGGGCGGAGTTCTTTCCGGCGCACTCTATGTCGGCGCCACGCTCACTCTGCTTATCGCGGTCGGCAAGAATGTCAACGTGCTTCAGGGAATCGTTCAGGCCGTGACACACATGGCTGCTAGCGTCGGAGTCGCTTGGATCACGGTGCCCTTCGCGCTCATGCTCAGCCTCTCCATCGCGGGCATCGGCTCCGCGTGGATGGGCGGCTCCGCCCGCATTCCCTTCGTCGCCGGCCTCGATTCCTACATGCCTTCCTGGCTTGGTAAAGTTCACCCACGCTACGCCACGCCCTACGCGGCGCTAATCGTGCAAGCCATCGTTTCCGCCGTTCTCGTCATCATGAATTTTCTTGGCGCGGGCGTTCAGGAAACTTTTCAAAAGCTTCTTTCGCTGGCTGTTGTGCTGCAACTCGTTCCGTTCCTCTATATGTTCGGCGCACTGGTAAGATTTTCCATCATCGAATCGGTGCCGCGCGGGCAGTACAGCCGTACCACATTGTTCCTCGCGGGCACCAGCGGCCTGCTCACTACCGTTCTCGGTATCGCGCTTGTATTTTCCCCGGCCCAGCAGATCACCTCGTTATTTTGGTACGAGGTCTGGATGATAGGAATGACGACGCTTTTTATCGGCCTGGCCGCATTTTTCTTCTTCGTCTACGGCCGCCGCAAAATGTCACAAGGAAAGATCGGGAAGGGCACGACTGCAGTTGAGCCGCTGACCGTCAACAAACTTTGATTTTGGGTGGCGCAGCGCTTTCAGCGCTGCGATAAGACTGCAAATTATTGGCGGCTTTAGCCGCTGAGGTAAAGCAGGAGGTCGAAACAAAATGCCCGGCGGAGTCACAACCGAAGTTCCTACAGAAGTCCGCACCTACCAGATGTACATCAACGGCGAGTGGGTCGCGAGCAAATCCGCGAAGACTTTTCCCGTCTACGATCCCTCCACCGAAGAAGTCATCGCCCAAGTTCCCGACGCCGGCGCCGAAGATGTGGACCGCGCCGTGGCCGCCGCCAAAGCCGCATTCGACGAAGGCCCATGGGCCAACTCAACCGCGCAGGAGCGTGGCCGCGTCCTCTTCCGACTCTCCGAAAAAATCCGCGCCAACCTGGCCACGCTCGCCGAGCTCGAATGCCGCAACACCGGCAAGCCCATCGTCGAAGCCGAGTTCGATATCAACGACGCCGCCACCTGCTTCGAGTACTACGGCGGCCTCGCCACCAAAGTCGTCGGCTACGTAAACCCCGTTCCCGACAACGCGATGTCCCTCTCGCTCAAAGAACCAGTCGGCATCGCCGGACAAATCATTCCCTGGAACTATCCTCTTCTCATGGCCGCGTGGAAACTGGCTCCGGCCATCGCCGCGGGCTGCACCTGCGTTCTCAAGCCCGCCGAGCAAACTCCGCTCACCGCGCTCGAATTCGCCAACTACTTCGCCGACTGCGGCCTGCCCCCGGGCGTGGTCAACATCGTCACCGGCTTCGGGGAAAGCTGTGGCGCTCCGCTCGTCCAGCATCCCGACGTCAACAAGATCGCTTTCACCGGCAGCGCCGCCGTCGGCAAGATCATCGTGAAACAGG